>WBZX01000052.1_pt1 | contig 103699 bp, 92 predicted proteins | sample 5204211 | NCBI WGS metagenome assembly WBZX01 (sample SAMN12344362, study PRJNA552823) | activated sludge metagenome | biome: Activated sludge suspended growth; feature: Nitrification reactor; material: Wastewater; isolation source: activated sludge from nitrification reactor of wastewater... | reverse complement strand
CAGAAGCCCCTCAATAAAAAACTACCCGGTTGTAGGTAGGATTTTTCTGGCGTAATATCTGACGGTATTAGTTTATGAAATAGCGTGTGCTATTTCTGCTACTTTTTCCAGCAGGTTGATTGATCAATTATTTTGCAAGGACCCATGATCATGGCAATAACAACAATTAATTTATCCAGCCTCGATGGCAGCAATGGTTTCCGCGTGGATGGTGCGGGCGGACCGGTCAGCAATGCGGGGGATGTTAATGGCGACGGCTTTGATGACTTTATTGTCGATGGTTCCGGCGCCAGTTACGTGGTATTTGGCAAAGTGTCCGGGTTTAATGCCACGCTGGATTTATCCAGCCTCGATGGCAGCAATGGTTTCAGTTTGAATGGGTCAGCGAGGGCCGTCAGCAGTGCTGGAGACGTTAATGGCGATGGTTTTGATGATGTGATTGTCGGCGCTAATAGTTATTACACCGGTATTGCCGGTTATGTGGTGTTTGGTAAGGCATCAGGTTTTAATGCTTCTCTGGATTTATCCAGCCTGGATGGTAGTAATGGTTTCATTCTGGATGGGAGTCCTGGTTCTCTTGGTTCGGCTTCTTTCTCAGTCAGCAGCGCGGGAGATATTAACGGCGATGGTTTTGACGATGTTATTGCCGGTGGTGCTAGTGGTTCCTACGGGGGTGTCAGCTATGTGGTGTTCGGTAAAGCTTCCGGGTTTGACGCCCACGTGGATGGTGACTTCAATTTGGACGAAGTATTTGGTGATTATATTGGTGCTTCGGTCAGTGGTGCAGGTGACGTCAACAGTGATGGTTTTGATGATGTGATTGTCGGTGGGCCGCGTGCCGATCGGAACGGTGATAACTCCGGCACCAGCTATGTAGTGTTTGGCAAGGCTTCGGGGTTTACTACGGATCTAGCCAGCATCGATGGCAATAACGGCTTTCGCCTCGATGGTGTGGCGGCGGATGATCGGTTGGGTGCTTCGGTTAGTAGTGCCGGAGATGTCAACGATGATGGTTTTGATGATTTGATTATCGGATCCCAAGGAGCCGATCCAAATGGTGAGAACTCCGGTTCCAGCTATGTAGTGTTTGGCAAGGCTTCAGGTTTTAGTGCCTCCATGAATCTATCCAGTCTCGATGGTAATAACGGTTTCCGCCTGGATGGTGTAGCGGCGGATGACTTTTCGGGCGCTTCGGTTAGCAACGCCGGAGATGTCAATGGCGATGGTTTTGATGATCTGCTTGTCGGTGCTCCCTATACTGATCCGAACGGCGAGAACTCCGGCTCCAGTTACTTGGTGTTTGGCAGGGCTGCGGGTTTCGGTGCGGTGATTAACCTATCCAGTCTGGATAGTGACACCGGCGTCCGGTTGGATGGTGTAGCTGCAGGTGATGCTTCGGGTACATCGGTCAGCGGCGCAGGGGACATTAATGGCGATGGTTTTGATGATTTGCTTGTTGGTGCTCCTACAGCGGATGTCAATGGCTACAACTCAGGCGCAAGCTACGTGCTATTTGGCAGCAGCAACTTTAGCGGCGGCATAGTGTCTTTTACGGGCTCAGACGAGGATGACACATTTACAGGTACCACGGCAGCTGAGCGATTCGAGGGCAATGGCGGCAACGATACGCTGATTGGCGGCGGCGGGGCGGATATATTTCAGGGCGGTGCCGGCGACGATGTCATTTCATTACCTGATCTTGACTTTCAATCGGTGGAGGGCGGTACCGGCATCGATACTTTGGAATTAGCTGGCAGCGGTGTTCATCTGGATTTGGCTGATTTCCACGACAAGATCACGGGCATCGAGACCATTGATCTGACGGGTAGTGGAAACAACACATTGAAATTCTCGTTTTCAGATTTGTTAACCTTATCAGACACTACGCATACATTTACTATCGACGGCGATTCAGGAGATCGTGTCGTCGGGGTGAATAGTAAGGGCTGGGGGGACGGGGGTATTGATGGGAATTATCATATCTATACTAATCGAGGGACGATAGTTCGGATCGATACGGCTGTAAGCGCCAATCCACCGCCACCTGGCGTCATGAGCCTGTCCAGTCTCAACGGTAGTAACGGTTTTCGCCTCAACGGAGGCGGTTACGGTAGTTCAGTCAGTGATGCCGGAGACGTGAACGGCGACGGTTTTGACGATGTGATTGTCGGGGCTCAGGGAGCCACCTCGAACGGTATCTTTGCATCCGGCTCCAGCTACGTGGTGTTTGGCAAAGCCGCCGGTTTTGACGCTACGACGGATTTGGCCAATCTTGATGGCAGTAACGGTTTCCGTCTGGATGGTGAAGCGGTGTCTGATCGGTCGGGTCGATCAGTCAGTAGTGCCGGAGATGTGAATGGCGATGGTTTTGACGATGTAATTATTGGTACTTATAACGATTTTTCCGTGAGCAAGACCTACGTGGTTTTTGGCAAGGCTTCCGGTTTTGATGCCTCATTGCAACTTTCCAGCTTGGATGGCCACATTGGCTTCAGTTTGATTGAAGTGGCGAAGCGTGACGCTGCGGGATTTTCGGTTAGTGGTGCAGGGGACATCAACGGTGACGGGTTTGATGATGTGATTGTCGGTGCTAACGGTGCTAATCCAAACGGATCCTCATCTGGTAGCAGTTATGTGGTGTTTGGCAAGGTATCGGGGTTTGATGCCGCTATGGAATTATCCAGTCTTAATGGTAGTAACGGTTTTCGTCTGGATGGCGCAGAGCAAGGTGATAAGTCGGGTTTTTCTGTCAGTGGTGCCGGAGACGTGAATGGCGATGGTTTTGATGATGTGCTTATCGGTGCTCATGGTGTCGACTCGAACGGTAGATATGCCGGTGCCAGTTACGTGGTGTTTGGCAAGGCATCGGGTTTTGATGCTGCGATGGATTTATCCAGCCTCGACGGCAATAACGGTTTTCGCCTGGATGGCATTGCAAATGATTCTTCAGGTGGATCGGTCAGCGATGCGGGAGATGTCAATGGCGATGGTTTTGATGATGTGTTTATCGCTGCTCCAGGTCGCACTACTGGCTTTAGTTATGTGGTGTTTGGCAAGGCATCGGGGTTTGATGCTGCCATAGATTTATCGAGCCTCGACGGCCATAATGGTTTCCGCTTGGATGGCGCGTCGAAAAATCTTGAGGCTGGAATGTTGGTTAGCAACGCCGGAGATTTCAACGGGGACGGATTTGACGATTTAATTGTCGGCAGAACCTCATCTTTTAACCTTCCAGAAGTAAAGTACTCTGATGTTAGTTACGTGGTGTATGGTAAGGCTTCAGGGTTCAGCGCTACACTGTCATTGTCTAATTTGGATGGCAGCAATGGTTTTCGCCTGGATGGGGTAGTGGGAGGCCCATTCCCAAAAACTTCAGTTAGCGGTGCAGGGGATGTCAATGGCGATGGTTTTGATGATTTGATTGTCGGTGATCCTGAAAAGGGTTCGAGTTATATTATCTTTGGGCACAATGACTCTGGCAGTGGGATACCTGAAATCGCGGGTACACCCGGCGACGATAATCTCACGGGCACCTTGGCGGCAGAGCGCTTCGAGGGGGGCGATGGCAATGACAGGATGATCGGCCATGGTGGGGCGGATGTGTTCCATGGCGGCGCGGGTAATGACAGGATTAGGGTATCCGATCTTGGCTTCCAGTTAGTGGACGGTGGGAGTGGGAACAACGATGTCCTGAGTTTGGGCGGGGGCGGCAACCTGAATCTGGATTTGGCCGATGCGCGCGGCAAGATCAGTGGCATCGAAATCATTTACCTGCATGGCGGTAGCGGCGACAAAACATTGACGTTAAATGCAACCGATGTGCTCAATCTATCGGATACCAGCAATACCCTGAAAGTAAACGGTAATGAGGGTGATCGAGTGATTCTCCAGGGTGACTGGGCGGATGGTGGGATCCAAGGCGGTTTTCATACCTACACCAGTGATGCAGCGGCTTCTCCTGAGGCAGCAGTTTTGTTGGTCGGGATTAATTTGACGGCGGATTTCGCTTAGGGAAACGCTGAATAGCTGTTATTTCGAGCACAGCGAGAAATCATTAGTGTTGATTTATAATATTTCTTACTGTGTTGAGAATGACAAATACGAGTTATTCAGGGAAATTCCTTAACTTAACCTTCGCTATGGAGAATGCAAATTAATGGTAAAAGATACCAGCAAATTGGACAAAATAGTTCTGGAAGCACGGCGGAATGCAGAAAAACGCGCTCAGGGTTACCGGGAACAAGCACTCAAACTATTCCCGTGGGTATGTGGCCGTTGCGCGCGCACATTCGATCACAAAAACCTGCAGCTGCTGGAAGTACATCACAAGAACAGCAATCACGATGATAATCCGCCCGATGGCAGTAATTGGGAACTGCTCTGTACTTATTGCCATGAAAACGAGCACTCCAAGCTGAAAGATGCGATGGGTCGTGTTGATGGCGGAAAAACTGAAACGATGGCTACGTTCAATCCGTTTGCCGATCTTAAAGACCGGTTAAAGAATAAGTCATAATCCGGAAAGTCGGTTTTACCTGGCTTGTTACGTCGAGTGTCAGATATTTGTCAGGTTTTCTGTGATACAGCCATTTTCCAAAACAACAATTCGGTCAATTTTCTTGAAGTTGGGAATGTGCGGGTTGAAAATGAGTGTGGTGCGATTTTGTATCAGTTTCTCCAGGACTGAAAGATCAGATTCATTGGCTGAGGGTATTCCATCCAAAATGAGGATGGGTGAATCCTTTAGCAAGGCGCGTGCAATGGCGATTTGCTGGCACTGTTTTTGACTTATTGTTATTTCTTCTTCACCGATTTTGGTTTGTAAGCCTTCGGGCAGTTCGCGGATAAATTCCATTGCGTGCGAAGCTTGTGCGGCGCCGGTTATCTTGGCTTCGTTGGCACATCTCATGGCGCCATAAGCGATATTGTCGGCAACTTTGTCATCCAGTAAGACGCTGTTTTCCGCCACGAGGGCGATATTGCTATGTAAGTTATTGATTTCAATGTCAGCAAGCGGGTAATCGTCCAGCAGTATTTTTCCACTGGTTGGTTGCTGGAAACGCAGTATCAGATCAATGAATGCATTTTTTTCATCTTCGGTATAACCGGTGAAAACGATCGTTTCGCCGGGTTTGATGGTGAAGCTGATGTGATTCAATATGGGTTTTGTTTGCGTGGCATTGAAAAAGCGGATGTGTTCAAAGGCTAATTTTCCGTGAACATGCGGGATGTTTTGAGTGCCTGTATCTTGCTCGGGTACTTGATCAAGAAATGAAAATAGCGCTGCTATTCTTTTTTGCTCATGTTGCAATTGCTTGGGGATGCCCGCGATGCGTTGTATGGGGTTGATGAGCAGTAATGTCGCTGCAATGAGTGCCCCGACTTCGTCCAGGCTTAAACCATGATTCAACGTTTGTTGCATGATCAAGTAAATAATGGCTATTAAAATCAATGCAGTGACTGCTTCTCTGATAGGAATGATGGTCGCTCTAATCATTGCATGTTGCATTTCGGCGTGATAAACCGGCTCCGCAATCTTGCCGAGACGCTGACATTCATGCATTTGGCCGCCATTCAAGCGGATTTCCCGGTAATGTTGGATCGATTGCAGTAATTGCTGGATCAGATGGTTGGATGCCAATCGGGTTTTTTGGTCAAGCTTGTTTAAATGATCGTGCGTTATTTGAATAATCAGTATTACCAAGGGTGAAACGAGCAGCAGTAATACTGAGAATTCCTGATCGAGATACAGGATGCAAATGATCAATCCCATGATCGTCAAGCAATCCTGAGCCAGAATAGTAATATGACGAGCGGTGAAGTGAGTGATCCGATTGATATTGGATATCAGTGCGTTGATTTCATTATTTTTATTGAGAGCGGTGTAATAACTCGTTGGTAGTGCCAGCAGTTTGTTAAAAGTATCCGTACGTAAATCAATACCGACTTGACTGCTGGCTTTATTGACAGCAGTGGTGCTGACATACCCTGCTACTCCACGCACGATAAATAATGCAATGATCGCCAGCGATGTTGTTTGTAACAGTGATGGATCTTTCAGGATAAATGCGCTATCCAGCATTTGTTGAATGAATATGGGCAATGCGGCCAGGCTGGCTGCCATGATCAGCGTGGCAAATAATGCCAACAAGAGTAATTTCCAGTAAGGAATAAACCTTCTGAGTAAGCGGAAGTAGAGTTGCGGGCGAATCATAATGCGTAATTCTACATGAACATTCAACTATTATCGTCCCGCGTAATTATCTGAAACATGGAACAGATATAGTACAATCGCCACTCATTTCCACTGCATGGATCCAAGTGAAAGTGATGCATTGATGCGTTTGTGAACATCGGGATTTTATTTATGCCAACATCGAATATTCCATTAACAACCAAAGATTTCTCAAAACCCGCGATTCCCCGGCGCAAAGGCATTGTACTTGCGGGCGGTTCCGGTACACGGCTTTATCCGGTGACCCAAACGGTATCCAAGCAATTGCTGCCGGTATTCGATAAACCGATGATTTATTACCCGCTCAGTACATTAATGCTGGCGGGAATTCAGGATATTCTGGTGATTTCAACACCGCGTGATGTTGGCAACTATGAAGCGCTGCTGCGCGATGGTCATCAATGGGGATTGAACCTGTCGTATGCCAAACAACCCTCTCCCGACGGTCTTGCGCAGGCATTTATCATCGGTGAATCGTTTATCGGTAACGATTGTTCAGCCCTCGTATTGGGTGATAACATTTTTTATGGACACGATTTTCATCATTTGTTGACCAATGCAATGGAACGTACCGAGGGAGCCAGTGTTTTCGCCTATCATGTGCATGATCCGGAGCGTTATGGTGTGGTTGAGTTTGATGTTAAGGGAAATGTGATCAATCTGGAAGAGAAACCCGAGCAACCGAAGTCCCATTATGCGGTGACGGGTTTATATTTTTATGATCAGCATGCGGTGGATTACGCCAAGAGCCTGAAACCATCCTGTCGCAATGAGCTGGAAATCACCGATCTGAATCGTATTTACTTGGAACGATCTGCGCTGAGCGTCGAAATTATGGGGCGTGGTTATGCGTGGCTGGATACCGGTACGCATGAATCCCTGTTGGATGCGAGTCAGTTTGTCGCTACGATTGAACATCGGCAAGGATTGAAAATTGCATGCCCGGAAGAAATCGCATTCCGTCAGGGATGGATTGATGCGACGCAATTGGAGAAGCTTGCAATGCCTTTAGCTAAGAATAGTTATGGGCAATATTTGCTGCAAGTGTTAAAACGTGAGTTTTGATTGAGACCTCAACAATAATGAAATACATGCTATGAAATCAACGCGGCTGGCTATTCCGGAAGTTCTTTTACTTGAACCACGTGTTTTTGGCGATGAGCGTGGTTTCTTTTATGAAAGCTTTAATCAGCGCACATTCGAATCAATAGTTGGAAAACACATAAACTTTGTGCAAAGCAATCATTCATGTTCCATGCGGCACGTGTTGCGTGGTTTGCATTATCAAATCAAACAAGCGCAGGGAAAGTTGGTGCGCGTGGTGAATGGGAAAGTGTTCGATGTGGCGGTGGATATTCGTCGTTCATCGCCTACTTTTGGACAATGGGTGGGAGAGATACTCAGCGCGGAGAATAAAAGACAGTTATGGGTTCCGCCAGGTTTTGCGCACGGATTTATCGTGCTTTCCGAAGATGCCGAGTTTTTGTATAACACCACCGATTACTGGGCGCCTGAGCATGAGCGCTGCATTGTGTGGAATGATCCGACCCTGGCGATTGATTGGCCGCTTAACGGCAAACCGATCCTTTCTGAAAAGGATGCACGTGGTACCGCGCTCGATGCTGCCGAAGTTTACGATTGATAGGCTGTAAATTTGTCATGAGCCAAGCATAATAGAATTTCTCTGATCAATGGCCAAGCAGAAATCAATTTATTCCTGTACCGAATGTGGCGGTCAAACCTTGAAATGGCAAGGTCAGTGTCCGCATTGTCAGTCCTGGAATACATTGATAGAAACGATTGCGGAGAAATCGGTATCACGTTTCAGTCCGGTAGCAGAAGTTGCGCAAGTGCAAAATTTAAGTACCATCGAAGCACGTGAAGAACCGCGTTATCCAACCGGTGTGGATGAATTTGACCGGGTTCTCGGCGGTGGCTTGGTGCATGGCGGGGTGGTGCTATTGGGTGGGGATCCTGGGATTGGTAAGTCGACGTTGTTATTGCAGGCGCTCTCCCATATGTCTGCTCATCATGCTGTATTGTACGTGAGCGGTGAAGAATCGGCGCAGCAAGTGGCGTTACGTGCCAAGCGTTTGGCTCTGGATGTGCGGGCGGTGGATCTGTTTGCGGAAATCCAACTGGAGAAAATCCAGTCGGTTCTTGCTGAGCGTAAGCCGGCTGTTGCGGTGATTGATTCGATTCAAACAATCTATTCGGAAGTATTGCAGTCTGCGCCGGGATCCGTCGCCCAGGTGCGCGAATGCGCGGCACAGTTAACGCGATTGGCGAAGGCGAGTGGTACCTGCATCATCCTGGTTGGCCATGTGACTAAGGAAGGTGCGCTGGCGGGGCCGCGCGTGCTGGAGCATATGGTGGATACGGTGTTGTATTTCGAAGGCGATATGCACTCCAGTTTCCGCATGATCCGTGCGTTCAAGAACCGCTTTGGCGCGGTGAATGAGCTGGGCGTATTTGCGATGAGTGAAAAAGGTTTGCGCGAGGTTAAGAATCCATCCGCATTGTTTCTTTCCCATCATGACGGACAGGTTCCGGGGTCTTGTATTATGGTTACGCAAGAGGGTACACGTCCACTGCTGGTGGAGATACAAGCTTTAGTTGATGAAGCGCGAGCACCCAATCCGCGGCGGTTGTGTGTCGGGTTGGAACAAAACAGGCTGGCCATGTTGTTGGCGGTATTGCATCGTCATGCCGGTATTCCTTGCTACGATCAGGATGTATTTGTCAATGCCGTGGGCGGTGTGAAAATTACAGAACCCGGCGCCGATCTGGCGATTATGCTGGCGGTCGTGTCTTCCCTTAAGAATAAACCGTTGGCGGAAAAGATGATCGTCATCGGCGAAATTGGTCTGGCAGGGGAGATACGTCCCGTGCAGCGTGGACAGGAGCGGTTGAAAGAAGCCGCAAAACTCGGCTTTAAGCAGGCGATTATTCCACTCGCCAATAAACCCAAACAACCGATTTCCGGTATTCATATCATTGCCGTTGGGCGTATTGGGGAAGCGGTCGCTCAAATGTATTAACTATTTCTGGATTTGTTTCATGACGCAAGGGATCTAACAGATGCAGCAACGGCTTTGGATACTTGGCGGATTGTCGATCGCCGTTATGATGGCAGCGCTGTTACTGCCGCCTGTTTCTCAACCCATAGATTATCATCAGTTTGCCGATCAGCGCAGTTTTCTGAACATTCCCAATTTCAACGATGTCGTTTCCAATCTGGCTTTTCTTCTGAGCGGTGGCGCCGGCTTGGTATTTTTGTTCCATGTTTATCAAGCGCCTGTACAAAAAGCATTTCGTAACAAAGTGGAGTGTTTACCCTATGGGGTTTTATTTCTGAGCGTTGCTGCGTCGGGACTGGGTTCGATGGTTTATCACTGGGCACCGGATAATGCTCATCTGCTGTGGGATCGGTTGCCCATCGCCATGGGTATCACAGCGTTGCTCGCTGCAACGTTGGTTGAGCGTGTCAGTACGACATTGGGTTTATGGTCATTGCCGTGTCTGGTAACTTTGGGTGTGTTGAGTGTGTTGTACTGGTACTGGACAGAGCAACAAGGTGCCGGGAATCTGAATTTTTATATCGTTACACAGTTTTATTCGATACTGCTTATCATCTTGCTGAACGTGCTTTATCCATCATGTTATATGTATGCGAAAGATATCTATCAGGTGATTGCTGTTTATGCTGTTGCTAAATTGGCTGAGATGCTGGATGTACAGATTTATAGCCTGACGGGTCATTTCATCAGTGGTCATACCCTCAAGCACCTGCTGGCGGCATTGGCTGTTTACTGGATTGTACAAATGTTGCAAAAAAGGGAATTTTTGTCAGAGAGGCTGTAATGCCGATGATTGTTTGTGAAAATGGAAACTGACATGCTTTGTTCCGACTCAGTCGAAACAAAGCAGTGTTAACAAAAATTACTTGGGTCTTGCGAAATGATTGCCAGAACCGGAGCTATTGCCATTTCTGAAGGAGCTGTTGCGATTATCGTGACTAAATGAGCGACCACGATGACCATTTTTATTGCCAATACCGTCATGGGCCGTATTGAAGTTTTGACGATCATTGCTGGCGTTTGCGAATGGCGCACGCTTACGTTTCTGCGTGACATTGGGTGTTGCGCCTCTAAAGCCACTAGTCTGCGGGCGTGGCTTGATGCGAGGTTCCAGACCGGGAATGGTATGCGATGCAATCCGTTGTCCGGTATAGCGTTCAATTTTTGTCAGATGAGCGCTATCTCTGTTGGAAGCAAAGGAAACTGCAATACCTGCTGCGCCAGCACGGCCGGTACGGCCAATGCGGTGCACGTAGTCTTCCGCAAATTTTGGTAAGTCAAAATTGATCACATGCGTAATGTCAGCGATATCAATACCTCTGGCGGCGACATCCGTCGCTACTAGAACACGTAAACCGCCACTGCGAAGTTTGGTGAGCGTGCGGGTACGTTCGCGTTGATTCATGTCGCCATGCAACGCAGCCGCTGCGTAGCCTTGCGCATAGAGATTATCGGCCAGTGTGTCCGCATCCCGCTTGGTTGCTGTAAAAACGATGGCTTGCTTGAGGGCCTCGTCGCGTAAGACATGATTCAATAGACGGTTCTTATGTGACATATCATCGACATAATGTAAGCGCTGCTCAATGTTATCGAGTCTTGCTTTTTGAGAAGCGATTTGAATTCGTTTCGGGGATTTTAAAAGTCTTGCTGCAACCTTATCGATCGCGCCATCCAAAGTGGCGGAAAACAGCAACGTTTGCCGCGTTTCGGGTGTGGCCGCTGCAATTGTTTCGACATCATCGATAAAACCCATATCCAACATGCGATCCGCTTCATCCAGTACGAGCATTTCCAGACGTTTGAAATCAATGCGACCACGTTGTATGTGATCAATCAGCCGTCCCGGCGTGGCAACCAGAATATCTACCGACTGTGATAGCAGTTTGTTCTGCAATGGATAAGGCATACCGCCGAGGATGCTGACTACTTTGGTGCGCGGCAGGTACTTGCCGTATTTATTCGCCGCATCGGATACCTGAAGTGCAAGTTCACGTGTTGGAGTAAGTACTAAAATCCGTGGCCCGCGACTGTTAACTTTCGAAGGTGTAGCCAAGCGATGAAGTGCTGGCAGCATGAAAGCTGCTGTTTTTCCTGTTCCGGTTTGTGCGGATGCCATGATATCGTGACCGGATAATAACTCAGGTATGGCTTGTTTCTGAATAGGGGTGGGGGTTGTATAACCTGCTTCGTGTATTGCTTTAATGATAGAGAGGTGTAAGTTCAGAGCTTCAAAAGACACGTTGTTTTCCTAAAAAATGAGAATTGGACGCACGCAGGCAAACATTGCCCAAAATACTGCATAATCCTGCTAGCGTATTAAATAAAGCATCGCCGCTAACCAAGATTGCTGCACATTTTCCGGAAAAACTTGAAAAATTGAAGAGAGGCCAGGAACGATGAAACCAGAAAAAGCTGATATAAAAATAAACCTTACGATCAACTTAGCCGGTGATAATACTGGATTATCTAAGAACTTACAATCTATTTATTTATTCTTGCGATATTTCAATAGCTTCTGAATGACTGTCGTTTCGAGTATAGCGAGAATCTATATTGTTCGATTTCTAAACTTTGTACTGCGTTTTGAATGGCGAGCGAGGTCACTCAGAGGCTCCTTAGGTTGCTGAGAGCCTACAGTTCATCACAGTTATGGATGGAGTATCCATAATCAGTAAAAAAGCTACTGGATGATGGTTTTAGCAAACTTGCGTTTTCCTACCTGTATGACGACAGATTTGCCGCGTGCGATTTTGGCTGATTTGTCCGCTACTTTTTCGCCATCCAGTTTGACAGCGCCCTGATCGATCATGCGCAGTGCTTCGCTGGTACTGGTAGTTAATCCGGCCAGTTTTAGTAATTGCACCAAAGGTATTTTGTCATCGGGTGCTTGGATGATTATTTCGGGTATTTCGTCAGGCAATGCACCATGTTTGAAACGCGCTTCAAAATCGGCAAGCGCTTCTGTGGCATCTTGTGGGCTATGGAAACGAGCAACAATCTCTTGCGCAAATATTACTTTGATATCACGCGGATTGCGACCTGCTTCCACTTCTTTGCGCCATGTTTGGATGGTGCTGAGCGATTCAAAAGATAACAGTTCCAGATAACGCCACATGAGCTGATCCGATACCGACATCAATTTGCCAAAAATTTCTTTGGGGCTGTCCGTGATACCGACATAGTTGTTCAAAGATTTGGACATTTTATTGACGCCATCCAATCCCTCGAGCAGGGGCATCATAAGGATGCATTGCTGTGATTGCCCAAAGTGCTTTTGTAGTTCCCGTCCCATCAACAGATTGAATTTCTGATCGGTACCGCCGAGTTCAATATCCGCTTTCAGTGCAACGGAATCATAACCTTGAATGAGCGGGTAGAGGAATTCATGAATGGCGATCGGCTGATTGCTGCGATAGCGTTTATCGAAGTCGTCCCGCTCCAGCATACGTGCGACGGTATGTGTTGCTGCCAGTTTGATAAGATCCGCAGCGTTGAGCTGATCCATCCAGGATGAGTTAAACACTACTTCCGTGTGTTCCGGCTTGAGTATTTTAAAGACTTGCGTGGTATAGGATTGAGCGTTTTCCGCCACTTGTTCGCGTGACAATGGCGGGCGGGTAGTATTTTTACCGCTTGGATCACCGATCATGCCGGTGAAATCACCAATCAGGAACAGAATGTGATGCCCCATATCTTGTAATTGGCGCAGTTTGTTTAATAACACGGTATGGCCCAAGTGTAGATCCGGAGCCGTTGGATCAAATCCGGCTTTGATGCGTAATGGATGTCCGGAGGTAAGTTTGCTCTCCAGCTCTGTTTCAACGAGTAGTTCGTGACTGCCGCGCTTTATGATGTCAAGTTGAGTTTTTATTGATTTATTCACGGTAAAGATAAGTCAAAGATTTTTATTGGTTTTTTATCTGAAAGAGTATTTTATTTCATTTTCAATTGTACCTTAGTACATGTTTTGATTGTTTTCATGTTAGACTCGCGCCTATTTGAAAATGACAAAAATGACTGGAGGTACTTCATAGATGCTATATAGACCACTTAGCAGCAAACCAAGGATTCTAGCTCAAAAAACATCAAAACTAACAAAAAAAACAATTCGCTGGCTGGTTGCATTATCCAGCATCCCCCTGTTCGGTATCGTCACTGCCTTTGGTATCGCTCCTAATACGGTTTCATTTGAAGACGTGCAAGTAGAAGACGTTGTGCTTGATCTATCGATTCCGGATGTGATTACCGATGCGCAAACCAATCAGACTTTCTGGCATCAGGAAAATATTCGACGCGGTGATACCATTGCAACGATCTTAACTCGACTGGATATCAGTAATCAGGATTCGGTCAGCTTTTTGCATGCAGCGCGCGGTAGCCGGGCCATGCGCCAATTAAAACCAGGTGAGACTATTCACGCGCAGACAACGGCTGATGGCGAATTATTAACGTTGCGCTATTTCTTTGGCAACGAAGAACTGTTTCTGATGGAAAAAACCGATGATGAATTCAGAATGACTGAGCAACCGATTACGCTGGATACTCAAGTTCATATGAAGTCGGGTGTCATCAATAGATCTCTGTTTGCTGCAACGGATAGCGCAGGAATACCTAACAATATCGCCATGCAGCTCACTGAAATATTTGCATCGGAGATCGATTTTTATCGGGATTTACGTCAAGGTGATCGCTTTACAATTGTTTATGAGACATTTTCGAATAATGGCAAACGCGCTAAGACCGGACGTGTTTTAGCAGTTGAGTTTGTCAATAAGGGAAAATCTCATCAGGCTGTTTATTTTAAAGCATCTAACGGTGCAGATGGCTATTACACGCCTGAGGGGGAAAGTTTACGCAAAGCATTTTTACTTTCACCGCTTACTTTTTCACGTATCAGTTCAGGTTTTACCAATGCACGTTTTCATCCAATTCTGAGAGAATGGCGCGCACATAGAGGTATCGATTATGCAGCGCCTACTGGTACGCCTGTCAGAGCAACAGCAAGTGGGATCGTTGGATTCTCCGGTTCACAAAGAGGCTACGGAAATTTAGTGGTGCTCAAGCACAACGGTAAATTTGAGACTGCGTATGGGCATTTATCACGATTTGCGAGTGGTTTGGGCAAAGGTAAGCGGGTTAATCAGGGCGATGTGATTGGTTATGTGGGTTCGACCGGTATGGCAACCGGGCCGCATTTGCATTATGAATTGCGCATTGACGGCTTGCAGCGCGATCCGACAAAGGTTGCACTGCCAACAACGCCACCGATTGCAAAAAGGGATTTGAATGCCTTCCAGAAGGAAACACAATCCTTGGTAGCGCGTTTAAATGTCATGCGTAATATTCATTACGCCGTGTTGGAATAGCATGATAGGTTGATGGGTGGTGCGTGACTGCAATCCGCCCATCGATTTATGTAGCGATTGAAAGCTTTGTCGCTACAGATCCTCTCTATTTTTAATAGAATTCAAAATTAAAGATACCACGCAATATTATATTGGCATCATGTCGGGCACGAGTCTGGATGGTGTCGATGCTGTTCTGGTCGATTTCAGTGCCTCTCCCCCCATTCTGCTTCAAACTTTCTTTTGTCCTTATGATGATAGACTGCGCACGCAATTATTATCGTTGCATCAATCAGGTGCTGATGAATTGCATCGTGCTGCAATGCTCAGTAACCAATTATCCTGTCTGTATGCCGAAGCTACCGCAGGCTTATTAAGAAACTCCGACATCGGATTTCAACAGATTGTCGCTATCGGATGTCATGGTCAGACAGTCAGGCATTGTCCTGAAGTGGAAAGAAGTTATACGATTCAGCTGGTGAATGCAGCGCTGTTGGTGGAATTAACCCGGATTACAGTCGTGGTGGATTTTCGAAGTCGTGACATGGCGGCGGGAGGCCAAGGCGCGCCACTGGTTCCCGCTTTTCACTCCGCCATTTTCAACAGTGCAACTTGTCACCGTATTATCGTTAATATTGGCGGTATTGCCAATATCACCAGCCTTGATCCCCATAATAAAGTAATCGGTTTTGACTGCGGTCCGGGAAACATCTTGATGGATGCCTGGTGTTTGCGTCATGTTGGGACAACCTATGATAACAATGGCCAGTGGGCGGCGACAGGTAAAATCATTCCTGACTTATTGGAAGCGTTATTAGCTGATTATTTTTTCTCGGCTCAGCCACCTAAGAGCACGGGGAGAGAATTGTTTAATCTCGTATGGCTGGAGAAAGAATTACTGGGGAATGAAGCACCGGAAGATGTGCAAGCGACATTACTGCAATTAACCGCGCTGACAATTGCCAAAGCAATACACGACTATTGTCCAGCGGCTGCAGAAGTCTATGTGTGTGGTGGAGGTGCGCACAATACATTACTGATGAACCGTCTGATCGATGCGATGCCAGGAAAAGAAGTAGCGTTGACCGATCAATTGGGCGTTGCGGTAGATTGGGTGGAAGCTTTTGCGTTTGCCTGGCTGGCACAGCAGACAATATTGCGTAAAACAGGCAATCTGACCGCTGTTACCGGCGCGAAAGGTGGCAGGATTCTGGGGGCGATTTACCCTGCCTGAGTGCGTTATATAATCACGAAGGTGTGATAGTTTATACGGAAAATGAGGATCCGCAGCCGCAAGTACTGGTTGCGCCAGGATTCTTGATAATGAACTGAGCGCCTTGCAGATTTTCTTGATAATCAATTTCAGCGCCGATCAAATACTGGAAGCTCATGGGATCGACCAGCAGTTTGACGCCGCTTTTCTCCATGATGGTGTCATCTTCGTTGACCAGTTCATCAAAAGTGAATCCATACTGGAAACCTGAACATCCGCCGCCACTGACAAAAACTCTAAGATTAAGGTTTTTGTTGCCTTCTTCTTCAATCAGCTGTTTCACTTTGGCAGCAGCGTTATCAGTAAACAAGAGAGGAGTGTTATTTTCAGTGCTCATATCGGTCTCTATGGTCGTATTTATTTGTTATTTTCAAATATCGAACAGATGGCAGTAAATTCACCTATATCGCATCATTTTCCGTGGCGATGTGTTGGTGCTGCTTGTCTGGTTTTGTCGGGATTAATGTTACCATTTTCTCAGGCTGATGTTTGTTTTTAGATTCCGGTTCGTCCTGATGAATCATTTTTCCTTCAACGGATGCACCTAGTTGGATTTCTAAAGAACCATAATGGACATCGCCATATACTTTGGCTTTTGCCTGTAGTTCCAAATACCCTTGTGCGTAAATAGGACCGGTTACTGTGCCATTGATAATGATATTGGCCACTTTTATTTTGCCTTGTATGCTGCCTGCGTCACTCAATACTAAGGTGCTGTGTTCATCGTCAGTAGCGATGACATTACCCGTAATATGTCCATCCACCCGCAGACCGCCACTGAAGCTGATATCCCCTATGATATTCGTACTCACACCAATCAATGTATCAATATGATTGTGAAGACGATTCTTATTTTTTCTACCAAACATGTTATTTCTCCTTCACGGCATCGGTTGTGCTGTTTGGGTTATTATGGCCTTTTTGCTGTTATTATTTTCATAAATTTTTACTTGCAAGCTTTCTATCGTGGTATTCGGTGGCACATTGAAACTTTCTTCCAGTCGATGCAGAAATTTAAAGTTAACAGGAAAATCCTGTTTGGAATTTTTGCCGATGAGTGGTATGGTTTTGCGCTGATCATGTTGTAGCAGTCTGACCTGAAAACGCAAGTTTCCCTTGAAATCACTCGGTCTTTCTCCACCTTGAACCAAGGTCAATGCATAGCGGTATTCACCCGGTGTTTGTGTTTCTTTCAAGCTGAATTGATAAATTGAAATACCGCTTTTTGTATTACCTGACATGAGGTGTTGAAAGAATACCAGTTTTTCTTTCAAATAGTCATTTTCGTTAGCCAGCAATTTTATTTGTTTGGCAAGATCCTCATTGGCTGTATCGCTGATTTGCAATTGATGGATCAAATCACCCATTTGCGTACATAATTTTTGTTTCTTTGTTTGCCTACAAGTTCCCGGATCGTATAAATACGCTAATCTTTCTTCGGTCAGATCATTTTGATGATTTGTTGACTGTTTGCCCGCCTCATACATACCCCAAGATAACAACGACAATAGTAAGCAGGAAATGGCGATCGTTGTTAAACGATATGGCCATGATAAATAAGGACGTACTACAACGCGAGAAGATAGGATTTTGGGTTTTTTCTGAAAGAACTTGTTCAACTACAGTCCTCTATAGATTAGGAACCAATCTATCCAGATATGGTTTATATTGAGTCAACTGAAGGCATCATATCAATGTTTGTCAGTATCGGTAAGTATTTTGTACTCACTGGGTCAGAAACACTCATAATGGATTCTGATCCATGAGGAAAACATCAAGGCAATAGTGGCACCTGGTTAATGCCGAGCGTTTCAGCTAAGCCAAATAGGATATTCATATTTTGTATGGCTTGTCCTGCCGCACCTTTTACCAGATTATCGGTGACCGACAATATGACCACGGTATCGCTATTTTGCGGTTGATGCACAGCGATGCGGCAAATATTGGAGCCACGCACAGAGCGGGTTTCGGGATGTTTGCCGGCAGGCAGCACGTCAACAAAAGCTTCATTTTGGTAACGTTTCTCGTAGAGCGTTTGTAAATCAATCTGTTGGGTCAGTCTGGCGTAGAGTGTTGCATGAATACCCCGGATCATTGGTACCAAATGAGGAACAAAAGTCAGACCAACCGACCGCTTGGCGACATTGGAAAGCCCTTGCCTGATCTCGGGGAGATGCCGGTGTCCTGGAACGCCATAAGCCTTGAAATTATCAGAGGCTTCGGCGTGCAGCGTATGTACCTCGGCTTTTCGACCCGCGCCGGAAACGCCTGATTTAACGTCAGCGATGAGGTGATCGATATCGACAACACCGGCTTCGATCAACGGTAGAAAGCCGAGCTGCACGGCTGTTGGATAACAACCGGGATTGGCAATCAGACGTGCGTCTTTGACTTGTGCACGATTAATTTCTGGCAATCCGTATACCGCTTCCGCGATCAGATCAGGACAGGCATGTTGCATGCCGTACCATTTCTCCCACTCGGCGACATTCTTGATGCGGAAATCAGCCGCCAAATCGATGACTTTAACACCCGCTTTAAGCAAGGACTCCGTCTGCTGCATGGCGATGCCATTCGGCGTGGCAAAGAAAACCAGATCGCATTTGTTGAGTTTTGCATCGGCTGGATCGCTGAATTTGAGATCGATATGTCCCCTTAAATTAGTGAACAATTCCGCAACATTCATGCCGGCTTCGCTACGTGATGTAATCGCCTTGATTTTTACTTTAGGGTGTTGTGCCAATAAGCGCAGTAATTCCACGCCCGTATAACCTGTTCCACCAACAATGCCGACATTGATCATTGTGATTCCTATTGTCCTTTTTAGAAGATGGATATCTCTAAACCCACAGACTCTGTTACAACGCTTCGTTACTCACAAAAAATGCTTCCTTACATATTAAGTATATGCTGCGTTACCATTTTTTGTTCGCGCCTCGATTTTTCTAAGGCGCTGAGTTTTTAGAGATATCCAAGTGTTATTTACCAGCTACCCAATAAAAAAGCCGCTTTGGATAAGCGGCTTTTTGATATTTCCAATACGAATAAAAATTATCGTTTAGAGAATTGTTTGCGTCGCCGCGCCTTACGCAATCCCACTTTTTTTCTCTCCACTTCACGTGCATCACGGGTAACCAAACCCGCTTTGCTTAATGTGGGTTTTAATGTTGCATCATAATCAATCAACGCACGAGTAATGCCGTGACGGACTGCACCGGCTTGACCCGATTCACCACCACCATGGATATTCACCATAATATCAAATGAGGTGGCATTATTGGTTAATTCCAATGGTTGTCTGACAATCATACGGCCCGTTTTACGGGAGAAATAATCATCGATCGGTTTGTCATTAATGATGATTGCGCCTTTGCCCGGTTTGATAAAAACACGTGCAACAGCACTTTTACGCCGACCGGTTCCGTAATTGTATTGAGTGGTCATAGATTAGGCTCTAATTTCAAGTGGCTTAGGTTGTTGAGCTGCATGTGGATGAGCATCACCTGCATATACTTTTAGTTTTTTTAGCATTGCGTAACCAAGTGGACCTTTGGGCAGCATGCCTTTAACGGCTTTCTCAAGCGGACGCCCTGGAAAACGCGACTGCATTTTCTTGAGGGTGGTTGCATAGATTCCACCTGGGTAACCGGTGTGGCGATAATAGATTTTATCTTCCAACTTGTTGCCGGTAACACGCAATTTCTCGACATTGACAACGATAATATAGTCGCCGGTATCAACGTGCGGGGTATAAATGGGCTTATGTTTGCCACGTAAACGGTGTGCAATCTGCGAAGCAAGGCGGCCTAATACTTTACCGGTCGCATCAATGACAAACCAATCATGATTTACTTCGTGGGGTTTGGCTGAAAATGTTTTCACAAAAACCTGTCCTGCGTATTCAAAAAGAGCCGGGAATTCTAAGTCAGACATCGATAAAAGTCAAATTTAGAGCGAGTTATTTTATACCGAACTAAAGTGTGTAACTGTAAACGGAAGTGGCAAGGCGATTTGCTTAAGAATGATGGATTTTAGGTCAATCGCCGCTATAATCCTATTGAAAAATATAAAGGTAACATTCTTAGGTGATTAGCCGGATGAATTTCTGGTTATGTGACTTGATGAATAAATATTTTATCCTAACGTATCAATCACATGCTGAGAGACAAGCTTTGAAAGAGAAATCTGAAACCAATCTATCTACAGAATCAGCGCCTGCCAATTTTATTCGCAATATCATCGACGAAGATAATCGCAACGGCAAATGGAACGGGCGTGTGGAAACGCGCTTTCCGCCTGAACCCAATGGGTATTTGCATATTGGGCATGCCAAGAGCATCTGTTTGAATTTTGGCATCGCGCATGATTACGGTGGTGTGTGCCATTTACGCTTTGACGATACCAATCCGGAGAAAGAAGCGCAGGAATATGTGGATTCCATTTGTGACAACGTTTCCTGGCTGGGTTTTGATTGGGGCGAGCATCTTTATTATTCTTCCGATTATTTTGAGCAGCTCTACGAATTTGCCGAATATCTGATCAACCAAGGAAAAGCCTATATCGAAAGCCTTACCGCCGATGAGATTCGCGAATTTCGCGGGACGCTGACCAGCCCCGGAAAAAACAGCCCTTACCGCGACCGTCCGAGCGCGGAAAACCTGGATTTGTTCCGGCGCATGAAAGCCGGGGAATTCCCAGACGGTCAATATGTGCTGCGTGCCAAGATCGATATGGCTTCGCCCAACATCAACATGCGCGATCCGGTGATTTATCGTATCCGCCATGTGCACCATCAACGCACCGGCGATCAATGGTGCATTTATCCGATGTACGACTACACGCACTGCATTTCGGATGCATTGGAAAAGATTACGCACTCTTTATGTACGTTGGAATTTGAAGATCACCGGCCATTGTACGATTGGGTATTGGATCAATTGGTGGACAAAGTGCCATGTCACCCGCAGCAAATCGAGTTTGCCCGCCTCAATTTAACGTATACCGTGATGAGCAAGCGCAAATTGATCGAGTTGGTGGCAAGCGGGCTTGTGGACGGCTGGGACGATCCCCGATTGAGTACACTCGCAGGCGTGCGCCGCCGTGGTTTTACGCCACGTGCTATCCGCCTGTTTGCCGAGCGCATCGGTATCAGCAAGGCGGATTCCTGGATTGATATGAGCATACTGGAAGACTGCTTGCGAGAAGATCTCAATGAAAACGCGCCGCGCCGTATCGCCATCCTGAAGCCGCTAAAATTGATCATCGATAATTATCCGGAAGATCAGCAAGAAGATTGTTTTGCGCCCAATCATCCGCAAAAACCGGAATGGGAGAAACGCACGATTCCTTTTTCCAGAACGCTGTATATCGAACACGATGACTTCATGGAAGTACCCACTAAAGGCTATTTTCGCCTGTCTCCCGGCGCGGAAGTACGATTGCGCTACGCCTTTATCGTCAAATGCGTGCACGTCGATAAAAACGCGCAAGGTGACATCGAAGCAATCCATTGTACTTACGATCCTGACACCAAGAGCGGAACCCCAGGCGCGGATAGCCGCAAAGTCAAAGGTAATATCCACTGGCTATCCGCCAAACACGCGCAACCGGCGGAAATACGCCTGTATGATCGCTTGTTTACTGATCCCTACCCGGACAGCGGCGACAAGGATTACAAAACATCGCTGAATCCGGATTCGAAACAAATCATTAGCGCCTATGTGGAGCAATCATTGTGCGATGCACAGCCCGAACAAAGTTTTCAGTTTGAACGCAACGGCTACTTCATTGCCGATCGACTCGATATGAAACCCGGCAAACCGGTATTTAACCGCGCCGTGACCTTGCGCGATTCCTGGGGGAAAGTTGCGGGTGCTTAGTCAATTAACCGCATTACTGTCGCGCTATCCGCAAATCAAGCTGGCGATATTGTTTGGCTCGCAGGCGACAGGTAATGCGCGCCTCGATAGCGACATCGATTTGGGCTTATTGGCGCAAACACCGCTTACTGCGGACTTCAAACTACGACTGATACAAACCATTGGCGCTGAATTCGGCCGTCCGGTCGATATCGTCGACTTGTACCATGTGCCGGAACCGATTACCGGGCAGGTGTTCAAGGGAATCCGATTGATTGGCGACGATACCGCCTATGCCGAGTTGTTAACCCGGCATTTACTGAATGTCGCCGATTTTCTTCCGCTGCACCAGCGAATCCTGACCGAGAGGCGTAACCGATGGATCAACTGATTCTTGCAGAAAAGATTGAATCGTTGCGGCGCTGCATTCAGCGCATTGAAGATAAAAAACCGGACAATATCAATCTGTTGATTCAAAATCTGGATCTGCAAGATATACTGGTCATCAATCTCACCCGGGCTGTACAGCTCTGTGTCGATATCGGCAGCCATATCATCAGCGCGGCCAACAAACCATCGCCGCAAACGATGGGAGAAGTTTTTACGACATTGCATGAACTGGGCGCAATTACATCCGGGAGTTGCGAGCAATTGAAGAAAGCGATTGGCTTTAGAAATATTGCGGTACACAACTATGAAGCGATTAATTGGGAAATTGTTTACACAATTTGCCAGAATTCTGTACAAGATTTCCGGAGATTTGCTCAGGAAATCAGCCGATATGCAGCTTTGTAGCAATGGTTAGTGAATGAAACAACGAGGATCGCCATGAAAAAACTGAAAAATGAAGCCGCCTTATTCAAAGAAGCCATGCTGGCAGGGGTGAAATATGCGGAAGGACGGGGTGTAGTGCAGTTTGAAGCAACCGATTCGGCGAGTGAGAAGCTGCTCTACATCTATCGTCTGTTGGTACACGACAAAGTCATGCAGCCCTTACCGGAAGATCAGGTCGCCGAGAAATCCATGCGGCATAAACTGGCGATGTGGTATGCCAAACAATTGCCGAAGGATCATCCGTTGTTGAAGTGATGCGTAATTGTAAGTCAGTAAGCAAGGTATTTTCAGCTTATAACTAAAACTAAGTAATACTGCTAAATTGTAAGCTTCCTGTACCAAGTTGTGTTGTCGTACTTGATGTAGGGCCTACTAACCAAATACTTGAGAATTTGAATACAGCATGTGGGTCGCCATGTAATTTAAGGTAATTGTCTACGACTTCTTTTTCTGCAAGAACTCCCATGAGTCCGATGTCGAGCAATAGGATTGTTTTGGCGCGCTCATTAGGAGATGTCTTGGCATGTTTAGTTTGTATTGCGTCATAAATCCACTTAATACTTGTTGCTTTTGATTCGGTTTTATTGATCAAATCTCGATTTGCGTTTTGCCACAGTCCAGGACTACTTGGAACTGTAACTACCTGCAAGGCTAGTCGCTGGTTCTGAAATTGGAGAATCCCATCTTCGCCGAACTCATCTCGGCCAGTTTCGAGAGAAGCTTCGCATCCTTTTTCTCGAAGCTTACAAAGGAAGACGCTGATGGTGCGAGACTCATCTGGGCGGCCTATTCCACTTCGAATGTTTCCACGCAATTTGAGTGCTAGCACGTCATTGGTTATAAACGTATCCGAGTGGGCGCCTGAGGGTGTTTGAACTTTGACTTGAGATCTAGCTGCAGAAATATCTCGCTCCTCAGTGACTGTGCCAACATTGCCTATTTTGGCGCACATTTCCATACCAATTAAATCGACGGTTACAGATTGATCCAACGAACCGCATGAAGAGCCAAGCAGCACCGGATATATCTTTAAGCGTGCCGCAATGGGCACAGGTTATGACTGATTGTTGCATATGGTTATGAACGGGTAAGATATTCATTCCAACTAAATTGGGATAGGTTATTGACAATAAGACGATGCTGCCTATTTCTATTTGTGATCTCTGCCATTATATATATTTAACAATTACCAGGATCAGTCGTGAATCAAGAATAAAGAATTATTTTAATTCACGACCTTGGTTTCTTAATTACTTCGGCGTTTCCTTCTTAGGTTTCTTCGCTTCTTTGGTTTTGCGTTGCTGTCCTTTTGCCATGATCATTCTCCTTGTGTGATGACAATTACATCATAAACTGAATGAGGGCTTTGTTTCCAGTACATTTTATCTGGAAATGTATGTTTCGTAACTGCGTTGTCAGTCAATATAAAATAATCCCCGCTGACGGAACATTTGCCACTCGGAATGACCATGTTGGCGGCACACGCCATAGCGAAAAGAGGGCGGTAGCTCCGGGAATTGGAAGCGTAGGTCGTAGAACCAGGCGCACAAGCCTTGTTCTGAGGTGTCCATGCGTTCCAATACCGGAAATATTGCAAATGCGCGGAATGGTGCGAAGGTGGGATCAAGCCAGGCTGCGTGGGCGAGTGTTACTGTCGCCGGATCGTCGCCGAATTGCGGATACGGTTGCCAATTATTTTCCGCGATGGGGCGATAGGCAGCGGCTATTTTGGGCAGTAACCAGGTAGCTTGGTTTTGCTGTGGATTGTCGGTTTGCCGCAGGTTGACAAGTGCAAGGTGATAAGTCTCATCGTGCCGGATGATGATTTTCCAGTGAAATGGCGACAATGGTTGTGGCAGCACGCTGATTTGCGCTTTGGACATAGCTTCTGCCGTGACATGACGGGTGGCGATTTCAGTGGCTTGTTGGTGTAGCGTCCATAAAAAAATCACATAACCGCACAAACTCACCAAAGCAATAATCGATGGGATTCTGCGTTGCGGATAACGCCATGAAGCAATCAGACCGGCGATGATGATCAGGCTGAACCAGGGATCGATGACAAATACCAGCGGCAGAGAAAAACGCTGGGTGGAGAAAGGTGCGAACAGCATCAATCCATACGACGTCATCAAATCCCCGGCAATATGAATGGCGATACCCAAACAAGCGGGCAGAACAAATAATTTCCAGTTATAACGTCCACGAGAAAGCCATGAAAATAGCCAAGCCAATAGCCATGCCCACAGTGGTAACAGAATCAAAGAGTGCGTGGGACCTTGGTGCCAATTGAGGTAGGTCAGTGTGTCAATCAGGCGCAGGACAAGATCCACGTCAGGAAACGTCGCTGCGGCAAAACCGGCGGTTATTTGCAGGCGCAACGGCAATACGCTTCGTTCAGGATGCGATTGCGATGGCAGCCGTGCCGCAGCCCGCATCAGTAGGGCACCGCTTAGCGCATGCGTGAGCGGGTCCATAGTTTAACCGGACTTGGCATGCATTTTAGGCGTAATCGATTCAGTCAATGGGGAATACTCAACAGCAGCGGGGATTTCATGCGTAGTGCTGGTTTCCGCTGAGGAGTCGCTGGTGGTGTCAGTGCGTGGGGTTCTGTAGATTAAACGATCCAGTGTCTCAGCCATTTGTAGTTTCTGTTCCAAAAAATCGCGTGTACGCTGTGAATTCTCGGATTCATCGCGCATCCAGTACGTGAAAGTTACCAGGTAAATCGTGGTCAGCGCGGTTTCTTCCAGTGCGCGGCGTACAAAGGTGGCATCGCGCTGCGCGGCTTCACGCATCCACTGCACCGTGCGGCTGATGCGCATAATGGCGGGAATTTGAATATGTAGATGGCCGGGTTCCAGTTTGGTGCCGATCATCTGTCGCGTGACCTTACGGTGTGCAGCCAACGCATCCAGCCAGGTCATGATGAGATGTTGCAACCGTTCCCGCGGCGATAATGTCAGGAATGCCACGGTTTCCGCCGCCTTGAGCATTTGGCTATCAGCCCGGTCAAACCAGGCATCAACCAGATCTTCCTTTTCGCGGAAATAAGAGCGGATATCATCCAGAGAAATGTTCAGTTCAGCGGCCACATCGAACAAACGTACCGCTTCCCAATTTGAGCGTTCCGCGATGGTAACAGCCGTATCCACAATTGCCCCGCGTAAATCAAGTGCACTTTTTTTCATCTTGACTCTCCACTTAGCGTTAACAGGAGTGGCGTGATGCGATGCCGTTTTTACTATAACATACATGAAAAAGCTAGGAAAATGGGATGCTGATCTTTTTTATTCGGTTCTGTATATTCTGTTCGTCGTTCTCGTGTTGAAGAGGTAACTATCTATGAAGGCTAAGAAATTCGATGCTGAGTTTGACAGTGGCGGGGATGTGACAGCGGTTTTGGATATTTCCAAGGCGAATCGCCTTCTGCAAAAGCAAAAAAGGGTTAATGTGGATTTCCCGGAATGGATGATTGAATCCCTCGACAAGGAAGCCAGCCGACTGGGCGTGACACGTCAGTCAATTATCAAAATTTGGTTGGCTGAACGGCTCGAACGATTAGTTTCTGATAAGTAAATCTAACAAAGCGCGGTTTACGAGGACATTTTTTTGATCGCCGCTTCAGTCAGGAATGCGGAGCGGTTCATGCCTGCGGCATTTGCTGCTGCATCAATCCGGGCCAGAACGTCGGCGGGGATGGTGATATTAATGCGTTTTGCCGCACCGTGTATTTGCGACAGATCCACGTCGACCAATCCGACCGTGAATCCTGCGCTATCAATGGATTCAAGGGAAGAAGGCTGTGGAACATCTTCCAGCGCCTCAAGATGCAGCAAAATAGCTTCTCTGGCATTGTCCAGAATATCCGCTTCTTCATCCGCAGCCGAAAAACAACCGGGCAGATCCGGAACGATAATTCCCCATGCTGTGTCTTTAGAACCTTTCTCGATTAAAACGGGGTATTGTATTTTCATATTACTTATCCAAATGCGCTTGTGATTCTTCGATGAATTGAAGACGAACACGCTTCAGCATGTCCCGTTTGATGGGCGGTTTAGGTTTGGTAAGCTGCGTAAAACTGCAAGAGAAAACCGATAGCGAGCAAGAACCATCCAATAATATTGACCCAACGCCAATAAGTACTCTTCCAATTTAAATCACCACCCCACCCAGCCGCTGAGCCACATTGTGAAGATGCGCCGAGGAGTACACATCCAAAAAAGTTGATTATTAATCCAATGCTTGCGATATCCATGATGTTTTTTTCTGAATGTCTAACGCCTAAACTCAGTCGCCGTTTTGCTGTAGCAAAGCGAAGTCAAAAGGGTTGACTGAAGTGTATGTTAGGCGACGACATAGCTATGATCCTCTTTGCTTCATTAACGAGACGACCGCAACATGTGCGCATTCCGTGAATGCATCTGCTAATACCGGGTGCGTCGATGCTATATCTTTAAGAAGTAACCGCAGGTCATCTACCCCAACGGTAACCATTACGTCAGTTTTGCCTCCGCCTTTCGATGGAAGATCAAACCGAATTTGTAAACCAGCTTCAACAGACTGTGCCGTGATGGCCTCTGTTTCTCCATACCAATAGTTTGCAGTTACGCCACCACGCTTCACTTTCGAGTACTGCAAGCGCATTCAATACTCTTTTTTTGTTATACCTAACAGGTAATTATAATATCGTGGATTCAAATTTGAAGTGTAGCTTTCGATGGTTTTTGAGTGTAACTTACCGATACGTCGAAGAATACCTCATGCGGGATTCTAAATCCAAGTGCTGTGTCCACCACCCTATCCAACAAGCCGCATCGTCAACGCAATCCGCCTACGCTTTTCATCCACTTCCAGCACCTTGACTGTAACGACTTGCCCGACTTTGACAACAGTATGTGGATCTTTAACAAATTTATCCGCCAGAGCCGAGATGTGTACCAATCCATCCTGATGCACGCCAATATCGACAAACGCGCCGAATGCGGCGACATTGGTGACGACGCCTTCGAGTACCATGCCGGGATGCAGGTCCTTCATCGTTTCGATGCCTTCCTTGAACGTGGCGGTTTTAAAGGTGGAGCGCGGATCGCGGCCGGGTTTTTCGAGTTCGCGCAGGATGTCTTTGATGGTCAATAAGCCAACTTTTTCGTCCGCATAGTTTTCCGGGCGGATTGATTTAAGGATGGGTTGATTGCCGATTAGCGTTGTGACATCCAGTTGGAAATCCTTGAGGATACGCTCGACCACCGGGTAGGATTCCGGATGCACGGCGGAGGCGTCGAGCGGGTTTGTGCCATTGACAATGCGTAAGAATCCGGCGGCCTGCTCAAAGGTTTTTTCGCCGAGACTGGGGACTTTCAGCAAGTCTTTGCGCTTGGCAAACATGCCTTTGGTATTGCGGTAGGCGATGACGTTGTGCGCAATTTTGCTGTTGAGACCGGCGACATAACGCAGCAACGCCGGGGAAGCGGTATTCACATCGACACCGACGGCGTTGACGCTGTCTTCCACCACGGAGTCGAGTGAGCGTGCCAGTTTATTCTGATCGACATCATGCTGATATTGACCGACGCCAATCGATTTGGGGTCGATCTTGACCAATTCAGCCAATGGATCCTGCAGTCGGCGCGCAATCGAGACGGCGCCGCGCAGCGACACATCCATATCGGGTAATTCTTGTGAAGCGAGTTCGGATGCGGAATACACCGAAGCACCGGCTTCCGATACCATGATCGACGTCAGTTTGAGTTGCGGGTACTTTTTAATCAGATCCTTGGCCAGATGGTCGGTTTCCCTCGAAGCCGTACCGTTGCCGATAGCGATCAGCGATGCCTGATGTTGCTCGGCAAGTTGTTTTAATGTTTGAATGGCGTTATCCCAGTCATTTCTCGGGGGGTGCGGATAAATGGTGGCGGTGGTTAATACTTTTCCCGTTGCATTAACGACGGCCACTTTCACGCCGGTTCGCAAACCTGGATCCAAGCCGATGGTAACGCGTGGGCCGGCGGGCGAGGCGAGCAGCAAGGCTTTGAGGTTTTGTGCAAACACCTGAATGGCTTCTGTTTCAGCGCGTTCCTGCAAGTTACTCATCAATTCCGTTTCCAGATGTGCAAAGATTTTCGTGCGCCAGGCTGAGCGCACGGTATCGATCAACCAGGCATCCGCCGGGCGCTTCTGGTCACGAATATTGAATTGTCGTGCAATCGATATTTCGCACGGATTGAGCACAGTACTGCGCGCTTTTTCTTCCAACTCGGAATCCAACAGTAACTTTAGTTTTAAAATGCCTTCACGCTCACCGCGCAGCAATGCTAATGCGCGATGCGACGGGATTTTGCTGATAGCTTCCGAATAATCATGGTAATCGGTGAATTTGGTATCGGTATCTTTCTTGTCTTTGGCGGCTCTGGCGGTCAGGATGGCATGCGTGCGCAAATATTCACGCAAAGTTTGTAGCAGTGGTGCATGCTCGGCAAAGCGCTCCATCAGGATATGCTGTGCGCCTTCCAGCGCCTGTACCGTATCCGCAACGCCGGGATTGTCGCCTTCTTCGGTAGTGAAAGGCGTTTTAAGGTACTTCGCCGCTTCGATTTCCGGATTAAGTCCTGGGTTGTTCAATAGTGAATCCGCTAATGCCTGCAAGCCCGCTTCATGAGCGATTTGCGCTTTGGTGCGGCGTTTTTTTCGATACGGTAGGTACAAATCTTCCAAATGTGCCTTGTCTTCCGTATGGGTGATGGCATTGAGCAGTTCCGGCGTCATTTTATTTTGTTTTTCGATGGCTGAAATGATCGCAGATCGTCTTTTTTCCAGTTCACGCAAACTATGTAACCGCTCTTCCAGCAAGCGTAACTGAACATCATCCAATCCACCGGTGGCTTCCTTGCGGTAGCGTGCGATAAACGGCACGGTGGCACCTTCGTCTAGAAGTTGTATGGTAGCTTGGATTTGTAAAAATTTAACCGAAAGCTCGGTAGCGAGGCGTTGTTCGATAGAGGGCAGCATGAGATTGTGTTTGGGTGATTGAATACAGATAGGGGATGGTAAACCAAGTGGTTGTTGGATCGCAATCGATCGCACCAAGTAAAATTGACTCGGCGCATAGGGTTCAGATCTTTTAAAGTAATGATGGATTCAGGAATGGTGTTATACAACCTCGAATGAATGATAACATCGCCGTCATTGATGCGATCCGTAGATGAAGTCGAAATGGGGACTAAGGCGTGAGTGATAATTCAGAGAAAAAAATCATCATTATCGCCGGACCAAATGGTGCTGGAAAAACAACTTTCGCGGAAGAATTTCTTCCGCGGGAAGCCGCATGTCCTGCCTTTATTAACGCTGATCTCATTGCAGCCGGATTGGCTCCCCTTGAGCCTGAACGGGCAGCTTTCCGGGCCGGTAGATTGATGCTGAAAGAAATTTTAGACCACGCCCGGCGCGGTGAAAATTTTGCCTTTGAAACAACCTTGAGTGGCCGGGTATATGCCGGATTGATTCCAGAATGGCAAGCCGATGGCTATATCGTTAAATTGTTTTTTCTTCAATTGGCATCCCAGGAGTTGGCGGTCGCCCGAGTCCGGCAGCGGGTTCGCGAAGGCGGCCACAACATTCCAGAACCGGTGATTCGGCGGCGCTTCGCGGCAGGATTGCGGAATTTCTCGAATCTTTATAAACCAATTGTTGATGAATGGGCACTTTATGATAATTCCGGCAGTGAACCAAGATTAATCAATGAAGGGACGAAAACATGAATAATCAGACTGCAAATTCAAACAAGAAACAAAAACAACGCGATCCCGATTTGGCCGCAGCCGAGATCGCCATGAAACGGGCTGCGCAAAGGGCTCGTGAACGAGCCAAGCGTATTGGAGCGGGTGTTGTGGTTCTGAAAGATGATCGCATTGTGGAAGAGAAATAGAATATGTGCGTGTGTAATTGTATCGTCGGATTGGTTACCAGTATCAAAAAGGCCGAAAGTCTCAAATCCTGCTACCAAAAAAGCCTCACTGATCTGGAATGCTGCTACGGTGTCCTAAGCCAGCAAGCATTCAATGGCGAGCCAAATCTGTCGCGGATATAGCAAGACGTGTGGCAGCCAGAGGGAGGGTGGAGCAAATGATCGATCTTCAGAAACTTGGTCTTGCCTATCGCAAAGCCAAGGTTGATTTGTATTACTTCTCACACGCCTCGCTAGACGCAATTGCAAACTACGAGGAAAACCTGCACGCCAACCTCTCCGCGCTGTTAGAGAAGATCAATGGTGAAGATGAATCCTGGGTAACAGAAAACAGCTTCATTGGCACTTGGACACTGGCAAGCAAATCCGTCGATATGGACGGCTGGATGCATTACCGGAAAGAAAATGGCAACGGTCTGATTTTCTCTTCTCCGACCGATGAGTGGGAACATGTCTGCGCACTGGCTAAAAACGGAAAGCTTGAGAAACCAAAAGCCGAATTCCGGGTAATGGCGAAGTGCAGCCTGGACTTTCATGTGCTGTCCACGCTATGGATGTTGGAAGTTGGCCATCTGTTTGATGCCAAGTTGACCGACTGTTCTTATGGTAATCGTTTACGTCGCACCCAAGATGGCAAGAGTATCAATCCGTTGTCACTTGGTTCGTTCCGGCACTATTTCAAGCCCTTCCGCGACTGGCACGACAAGGGTATTGCCGCTATGCGTACCGCACTGGATGCGGAAAAGAAGATCATTGCACTCACCGCTGATGTCACCTCCTTCTATCACGAGCTGAATTCCGGCTTCATGCTAGATCCAACATTCATCAACGATGTGCTGGGCCTGAAGCTAGAGAAAGACCAAACCAAGCTCAATCGTCTTTTCATCCACGCGCTTCAGGCTTGGGCTGCAGCAACGCCATTGAAGAAGGGCTTACCCGTCGGGTTGCCCGCCTCGGCGGTAGTGGGCAATATCGCATTGGTCGAACTGGATCGCTGTATCGAGCAGCAAGTGGTGCCGATTTATTACGGTCGCTATGTGGACGATATTCTGTTGGTTATGGAGAACGGTGCTGGCTTTGATTCCACCGTCCAGTTGTGGGAGTGGTTGTTTGCTCGTGCTGACGGAAGGCTTGGCTGGGTAAAGGCTGAAGATAAGCAGCAGATTTGCTTCAAACCCGATTACCTCAACCAGGGAGAAGATAAAAGCCAGATCCGCTTTGCCAACGGCAAAAACAAGGTATTCATCCTTGCGGACGAGTCAGGCAAAACCTTGGTGGATGCCATTGCCCACCAGATCCACGAACGCGCCAGCGAATGGAGAGCCATGCCACGGCTGCCGCGATCAGCCAAGCATGTAGGCACCGATCTGCTGGCCGCCACACAAAGCGATGGCGAAGCCGCCGACAGCCTGCGCAAGGCCGATGTCCTGACCATGCGTCGGGCGGGCTTTGCCATCAAGCTGCGCGACTTTGAGGCTTATGAGCGTGATCTGCTGCCGGAAGCATGGGCAAAGCATCGATACGCGTTCTTCCGCGCCCTTATCCAGCATGTGTTGGTGCTGCCACAGTTTTTTGACCTAGCCGTCTACCTGCCGCGCGTAATCCGTCTAGCCACCGCTTGTGAAGATTTTTCTGATCTGCGCCGGGTCATCGAAGGATTGAAAAAGCTTTGCGAGCAGGTAAAAGAACAGTGCGAAGTTGACATCAAAGCGTGGCCCGAAGACGAAAAAAATCCAAACCCCACCGAAATGATTAACCGCTGGCAAGAACAGATCTTCGTCAGCATCCGTGAGAGCATTACTGCTGCGTTCCCGCCCCGCTTATCCAAAGCTGGTAAACAGGCATGGCAAGCACATATGGAGGATTATGACCCCACCATTGATTTTGAAATCCCTTTGATTTGGCCGCGATCAGCCAAAGGCTTCCAAGCACAGCACGCGCACCTATTTTCATTCGATCTTGCCCATATGCCGTTCCGCTTTATCGGCTTGCCGAAGGAGATGGTGGCTCAGCGCGGCATCCCTGCTAAAAAAGCGGTCGCAAATTGCACTGAAGCCATCAAGCTACTACCGGATACAGTAGTGATCGGCAGTCAGATGCTTGCCACATGGATTAGGCTCAACGGCCTGTCGCATGGCTTGCTGTTTGCTACCCGCCCCTTCAACTTACCCGAACTGTTCATCCTGAATCGCAATGCGTATGCTGAATCGGAGCGAGAAACCATGCGAGCGGTGGTTCTGGCCGTGCGCGGCTTTAAGCTTGGTGAAAAATCCCCCTGCTTTGATAAGCATGATCGAGTGTTACAGATCCCGGATGGTACCACTCCACGCAAATACACCATTATCGTTTCCAGTTGGCAGACGCAGATTGAAAGCTGGACGGCATCCGTCATGCGAATGCCTGACCCGGATGCCGACCGCTACGCTCGTCTGTGCCGTTTGCTGGATGGTGTGATAGCCCAACCTCGCGATAGCCGCTATCTGATTTTGCCGGAACTGGCGCTGCCCGCGCACTGGTTTATCCGCATCGCTCGCAAGCTGCAAGGCCGAGGCATCTCGCTGATCACGGGCATCGAATATCTACACGCCACTAAGGCACGGGTACGCAATCAAATCTGGGCAGCACTTTCACACAATGGTTTGGGGTTCCCCTCACTGATGATTTACCGGCAGGACAAGCAACGTCCAGCGTTGCATGAGGAGCAGGAATTGCAACGGCTAGCCGGGCTGGAGATGAAGCCCAACAAGGTTTGGAAAACCCCACCCATCATCCAGCATGGTGATTTGCGTTTTGCTCTGCTGATCTGTAGCGAACTGACCAATATCAGTTACCGTGCGGCCCTGCGCGGCAAGGTGGATGCGTTGTTTGTACCAGAATGGAATCCCGACACGGAAACCTTCAACGCGCTGGTGGAGTCTGCTGCGCTGGACATACACGCCTACATTATCCAGTGCAACGACCGGCAATACGGTGATAGCCGCATCCGAGCCCCATTCAAGGACAGTTGGAAGCGCGACGTGCTGCGGGTCAAGGGCGGTGTCACTGACTACTGCATCATTGGTGAAATCAACGTGCAATCCCTGCGTCAGTTCCAAAGCAGCTACCGCTCGTCCGACAAACCATTCAAGCCGGTACCAGATGGGTTCAACGACGCGATGGATCACAACCGAAAAGTGTTACCTGCAGGAGATGGGGAATGAATAAGGTGATGATCACTACACGACCTTTGCCAATGCGGACTACCTGAGCAAATGCCCATTTTCGGTATCGGCGGTATCAAAGGTGAACATGGCAGCGAACGGGAGGCCACAACCACTATAATGCCTTCAACCTGTATGCCGCTCAAAGCTAGGGATGTGCTATGAAATATCAGCCACCTTATACCCTCACTCCATCAATCGTAAATCTGGTCGCTGCAATCAGCGAAGCCATCGGCCGCTACACTGTGCTGGCCGAGCAGCGCCTGACGCCGCGGCTGCGGCGGGAGAATCGCATTCTTACCATTCATGCTTCGTTGGCCATAGAGAACAATACGTTGACGTTGGAACAAGTGATTGCCGTAATCGAAGGTAAGCGGGTGCTGGGTCATCCGCGCGAAATTCAGGAGGTGCGCAATGCCTTTGCCGCCTATGAAGCACTGGGGGATTGGCGCGCTGATTCGGAGCGGGATTTGCTGTCGGCGCACGAGTTGTTGATGCGGGGTTTAATGGATGAAGCCGGATGCTATCGTTCCGGCGGTGTCGGTATTTTTCAGGGCAAACAGTTGGTGCATATGGCGCCGCCTGCCAACCGGGTACCGAAGTTGATGGCCGATCTGCTGGAATGGCTTGCAACGACTACCGAACACCCGCTGATCGCCGGTTGTGTCTTTCATTATGAGTTTGAATTCATCCATCCCTTTGCCGACGGTAACGGCCGGCTGGGACGGTTGTGGCAAACCTTGATTTTGCGAGACTGGAATGCTTTGTTGGCTTATCTGCCTGTGGAGACGATGGTCAGGGAACATCAAGAAAGTTATTATCAGGCCTTGGCTGCAGCCGATGAGCGAGCGGATGCGACACCTTTCGTCGAGTATATGCTTGGCAAGTTACTTGCTGCCATACGCGAGGTGGTCGATACCCATCAAACGATCGACCAAGTAACCGACCAAGTAACCGATCAAGTAACCGACCAAGTAGTAAAGCTTATCCAGACAATCGGTCGCGAAGAGCTAAGCGGTAATGAGTTGATGCAGGCTTTGGGGTTCGTGCATCGCCCGACTTTTCGGGGGAATTATCTGAATCCGGCATTGACAGGTGGCTGGATCGAGCGCACGCAACCCGATTCGCCACGTAGTCCCACACAACGTTATCGATTAACCTCAAAAGGGCAGCAATGGCTGCAACAGCAAATCGGGTGAGGATCCGGTCAAAAGCCCGCATCAACTCACGTATGGCGATGTTCAGCAACCTCTAATCCACCCCCACACTTCCAACACAACTGAAAATTTGCCGGATTTTCCTCACCGCATGACGGGCATTGCACGTTGCCAATCGCCACCGGTGTATTTTCGTAGGTTTCAATGACACGTTTGCCGCGTTCATAATCTTCATCACGCTTGACCCATACTTCCGGATACGCATGCGTGAATGGAATTTCTCCGGCCACGCCTTGTGCGTGCTGGTTAAAAATTTGCGCCGGGATATAGGCGTGTTCAAGCAGATCAAGTACTATCTGCGCTTCCATCAAATTGTTGGCAGAGTAAAGCTTTTTCATACAATGATGATTACAAAATAAATCAATGAGTTAATCGAGTAAAATTATGTGGTTCAGAAATTTACAAGCTTATCGTATTACCAGCCGAAATATAACACTGAATAGCCTTGAAGAAGCGCTTTCACAGCACACCTTGCAACAATGCATGCAAATGGAAATGCAAAGCCGTGGCTGGGTTGTGCCGCGCGAGGAACAGCAAAATTTTGTGCATGCCTATGGCCAGCAGTGGCTGATTGCTTTCGGGGTGGAGAAGAAATTATTGCCCGCCGGGGTGATTAATCAGCACGCCAAGAACCGTATTACGCAAATCGAGCAAATGCAGGGCTACAAGCCGGGTAAAAAACAAGTCAGGGACATTAAGGAAGCAACGATTATCGAGCTATTGCCGCGTGCTTTTGCACAACGTCACAAAACCTATGCCTGGATCGATGCGGTAAAGAACCGTTTAGTTATTGATACGGCGAGTGCCAATAAAGCCGAAGAATTGGTTGAAGGTTTGATTAAATCGATGCATGGTTTTACGCTGGCGCCGCTGGAAACAAAAATTTCGCCTTCGTCAGCAATGACGCGATGGCTCTCGGGTGACGATTTGCCGTCCACCTTTACGATTGATCGTGATTGTGAACTGCAGGGTATGAGCGATGAGAAAGCGACCGTCAAATATACCCATCATGTGCTGGATGCCGAAGAAACAGTGCGGCATATCCGTGCAGGCAAGAAAGTGATCAAACTCGCGATGACTTGGAACTGCAAGATTTCATTTGTTTTGCATGACAATCTTCAACTGCGGCGCATCGCACCGCAGGATATCTTGAAAGAACCCACCGAGAGCACGGAAGAATTATTTGCTAGCGATTTCGCCATCATGACCGGTGAGTTGAGTCAATTGATCGCCGATGTAATTGAAGCCCTAGGCGGTGAGGACGGCGATTAGATCAAACAGCTTAATGCTTGCCGTTTTTTGCCTGATCGTTGATTCCTGCCATCACGCCGCTGGAAATTTTGCCAATAAAATCAGCCGTCGTATGCGCCAGACTAGTGCCTGTTTCCAGTTGCGCGTGTCCGACCGAGGTGACCTGCTGCGCAAAAATGGCTAATGTTTCCTGTAGCTGTGAGCCAACCGCTGTGCCGTTATTTTTAGCATGACGATTGAGGTCATGCAGAATGTCGGCAACCAATCCTTGCGCGCTTGTGGCGGTATGATGCAGCGTATCCAGGAACAGGCTTTCCAAACTTTCCAAGTCAGAACGGGTGCGCATCAATTCTTTGTCAGAGAATTTCTTTGCTTGGCCTGCCGCTTCTTCAATGGCCAGTTTGGAGGCTTGCGCAAAACCTGCTAACGCTGAATCCAGCCCTGCGACGGCTTCGGTGATTTGTGATTTTGCCGCCTGCGTTTGACTGACTACCTGCTGCAGTCGTTGTTCTGCCCCGTCGTGCACGCCCTGCATGACGGCAGTGATAATCCGTTGTAAGGATTCCAGGTCAATACTATGCGCATTCATGGCCTTCAATGTTAAACGGTGTACTGTTTCCTGAATATTGGAGCCATTCGCGATTGCTTCACGGATTTCAGTTTCTAATGTTTTGATATCGCTGCTATTGTCGGTTTTATTGGTATTTTGGTTGTGCATGATGATCAATCCTATCGAGTAATAAGGGATACCTTACTTTTCATTTTCCTCTGTTAGCCCCAAGCTGGTCAAGGCCATTTAGGTAAGGTCGTAAAACTTCCGGGATAGAGACACTACCATCCGCATTTTGATAGTTTTCCAGTACCGCCACTAATGTGCGGCCCACGGCCAATCCGGAGCCGTTTAGCGTATGCAGCAATGCCGGTTTGCCATTGTCATTGCGAAAGCGCGCTTGCATGCGGCGTGCCTGGAATGCTTCGCAGTTGCTGCATGAGGAAATTTCCCGGTAGGTATTTTGCGCCGGTAGCCAGACTTCAATGTCGTAGGTTTTCGCCGCTGAAAAACCCATGTCGCCGGTGCATAGTGCCATGACGCGATAAGGCAGTGCCAGTTTTTGTAAAATCTTTTCTGCATGACCGACCAGTTGTTCCAGTGCGTCATAGGATTGATCGGGGTGGACAATATGCACTAACTCAACTTTGTCAAATTGGTGCTGACGGATCAGGCCACGGGTATCCCGACCATAGCTGCCAGCTTCGGAACGGAAGCAGGGCGTATGCGCCACATATCTCAGCGGCAGCGATTGCAACGGGATGATTTCGTCACGCACCATATTGGTAATGGGTACTTCCGCAGTCGGGATGAGATGAAATTCAGGTGAATTTCCTGTGGTGGATGGAGTTGCGCCACCAGCGCTAACCGCAAACAAATCTTCTTCAAACTTGGGCAACTGTCCGGTGCCGCGCAAACTATCGCGATTCACCAGATAAGGCACATAGGTTTCCGTATAACCGTGTTCTTGTGTATGCGTATCCAGCATGAATTGCGCCAATGCGCGGTGCAAGCGTGCAAGCCCGCCTTTCATCAGACTGAAGCGTGCGCCGCTGAGTTTGGCAGCGGTTTCAAAATCCAGTAATCCCAGGCCTTCGCCGATACTGACATGATCTTTAATGTCAAAATCAAATGATCGCGGCTCACTCCAGCGGCGAATTTGCACATTGTGTGTTTCATCTTTGCCTTCCGGCACGCTGGTATGAGGAAGATTGGGGACTTCGAGCAAGATTTTTTGTAAATTGTTCTGAATTTGTTCTAATTGGGTCTCAGCTTGTTTCAGTGCATCGCCAAGATGCGCCACTTCGGCCATGATGGTTGTGACATCTTCGCCTTTGCTTTTGGCGTGACCGATTTTTTTGGATGCTGCGTTGCGCTGTGCCTGCAACTCCTGAGTCTGGGTTTGGATTATTTTACGTTCCGCTTCTAACGCATTGAATACTTCAACAGGAAAGGCATAGCCTCGTTTGGCAAGTTGTTGGGTGACGTAATCTAAATCAGTGCGTAATTGTTGAATTTCTAACATGCAAAAACTCCAAAATAGCCGGTGTAAATTGAACTGTGTATTTTACCGCTTAGCTTGCCGATCCAGATTGCGCAAATGAGTCAGTTTTTCCTGAATTTTTTGCTCCAGTCCGTAAGCCGTCGGTTGATAAAAACTGACATCAGGCATGTCATCCGGGAAATAATTTTCCCCTGCTGCATAAGCTTCCGGGCAATCATGCGCGTAGCGGTAAGCGTCTCCATAGCCAATGTCTTTCATCAACTGCGTAGGAGCATTGCGCAAATGGACGGGAACGCGGCGTGACTTGTCATGTGCCACAAAGGAACGCGCTTGATTGTAAGCCAGATAAGCAGCGTTGCTTTTCGGTGCGCAGGCCAGATATAACGCGGCTTGCGCCAGTGCCAGTTCGCCTTCCGGGCTGCCCAGTCGCTCATAGGTTTCACAGGCATCCAGCGTCAGACGCAAAGCGCGAGGATCGGCCAGGCCAATATCCTCGGTTGCCATGCGGATCAGGCGCCGGCCGATATATAGTGCATCGGCGCCGCCATCCAGCATGCGACACAGCCAGTAGAGCGTCGCATCCGGTGAAGAACCACGCACGGATTTGTGCAGGGCGGAGATCTGGTCATAAAACGCATCGCCGCCTTTGTCAAAGTTGCGCGCATTGTGTGATAAGGTATTGCGGACAGTATCTTTGCCAATTTGCGTGATTGCTCCAGTTTCGGCAGTCGTACTAATTTGTTCCAGCAAATTCAGCAAGCGTCTGGCATCGCCATCGGAGAATTCGATCAATAGTTGCCGCGCTTCGTCTGAAAATTGCAGATTATCCAGTGCCAGTTTTTGTGCACGTTCAAATAACCGGGATAATTCTTGTTCGGATAAGGCGGTGAGAATATAAACCTGAGCGCGTGACAGTAACGCGTTATTGATTTCAAACGAGGGATTCTCGGTGGTGGCGCCGACAAAAGTGATCAAGCCTTGTTCGACATACGGTAAAAAGGCATCTTGTTGCGATTTGTTAAAGCGATGCACTTCGTCGACAAAAAGAATGGTGTGTCGCCCGCTTTGCTGCAAAACCAGTTGGGCTTGTTCAATCGCATTGCGAATATCTTTGATGCCTGACAGCACAGCAGATAAGGCAATGAATTCGCTATTAAACTCGGTTGACATGAGACGCGATAGCGTGGTTTTGCCAGTTCCCGGCGGACCCCATAAAATCATCGAATGTGGTTTGCCTGACTCAAAAGCCAATCGTAGCGGTTTGCCAGCGCCGAGCAGGTGGTTCTGCCCGATGACGTCATTCAAATGCTTGGGGCGTAACTGTTCTGCCAATGGTACTTTGGGTTGGTTGGATGAAAACAGATCAGTATCATTCACTGATGACATCCGCATTCTCAGGGGGTATAAATTTGAATAAATCAGCCGGTAACGTGGGATTTTTGTCCAGCTCTGAGAATGACAATACGGTGGTTTGGCCGAAACTATCGCGCAGGGCCATGAATTTGAGCGTACCTTGCGGCGAGAATCCCATTTGAATGAACTCGAAGGTGCTTTCTTTACTTTTGGGGATGGCTTCCAGCCACTCGATTTCGTTCTGTAGACCCAGTTCCGTCAGCATGAAATTGTCTTCGATGGTGCTGCTACCGGCGAGTAGTGCAGCCGGGCTGCTACCAATAGCGATATTGAATTGACGGATGGTGACCTGATTGAGGTCACGATCATAGAACCAGACTTGCGTACCATCGCCGACGATCAGTTGCTCATAGGGTTTTTCATAAGTCCAGCGGAATTTCTCCGGACGCTCGAATTGCATGGTGCCGTTTGATTCTTGCAGGGTACGGGCACTCTTGTCGTACAGCGTTTGTGAAAAGTTGGCACGTACCGTGCGGGTTTCCTGGATAAAGGCTTTGAGGCTGTCGATGGCAGCTGCTTCAGCCCCTGGTGCTATCAGGCTGCCGAGGCATAACAAAAGAATGGCACAGCTTGAACGAACCATAATGTTCCTGTAATGAAGTTGTCGTGATGTGCTCATGGCAAGAGCCTAGGATCTGATTATTCGCTACGTGACGGCGCCAATACTTCCCGGTTGCCGTTACTTTGCATGGATGAAACCAAACCGGCCCGTTCCATTTCTTCGATCAGCCGTGCTGCGCGATTATAGCCGATACGTAAATTTCTTTGCACCAAAGAGATCGAAGCGCGGCGAGTTTTGACGACGATGGCGACGGCTTCATCGTAGAGCGGATCGGCTTCACCTTCCGCCGATTTTTTTATTTCCAGCGTGCTGCCGGCATCACTTTCTTCATCATCAATTTTCAGAATGTCTTCGATATAGCATGGCTCGCCATGTTCTTTGAGATATTCAACCACCTTGTGAACTTCGTGATCCGCTACAAAAGCGCCATGAATGCGTTGCGGGTAGCCGCTGCCTGGCGGCAAATACAGCATGTCGCCTTGGCCGAGCAAGGCTTCGGCGCCCATTTGGTCAAGAATGGTACGCGAATCAATTTTGCTGGATACTTGAAAAGCGATGCGGGTTGGAATATTCGCTTTAATCAGGCCGGTAATCACATCTACTGAAGGGCGTTGTGTTGCCAATAGCAAATGAATACCGGATGCGCGTGCTTTTTGCGCCAACCGCGCAATCAGATGTTCAACTTTTTTGCCGGCGACCATCATCAAATCGGCTAATTCATCAATCACCACGACGATGAGCGGTAATTCTTCCAGGTATTCCGGTGCTTCAGGCGGGCTGAATGGATTCACTGCAGGCTCTTCTTTTTTAGTCGCTTCCTGAATTTTTTGATTGTATCCGCCGAGATTGCGTACACCGAGCGCTGACATCAGTTTGTAACGACGCTCCATTTCGGCGACACACCAGCGTAACGCACTGGCGGCTTCGCGCATATCGGTGACAACCGGCGTGAGCAGATGCGGAATGCCTTCGTAAACGGATAATTCCAGCATTTTGGGGTCGATCAGGATCAGTCGCGTTTGTTCCGGGGTGGTTTTATAAATGAAGCTCAAAATGACTGCATTAATCGCCACAGATTTTCCTGAGCCAGTTGTTCCAGCAACCAGTGCGTGGGGCATTTTTGCCAGATCGGATACAATCGGGCGGCCGCTGATATCTTTACCCAGCGCAATAGTGAGCGGGGAAGCGGAGTCGGCGTAGGCTTGTGAACTGAGGATTTCCTGTAAGCGGACGACTTGCCGTTTGGGATTGGGCAACTCAAGCCCCATGCTGGTTTTCCCCGGAATGGTTTCGACCACTCGGATACTGGCAACCGATAACGCGCGCGCGAGGTCTTTAATTAGGTTGATCACCTGATTGCCTTTGACACCCACTGCCGGTTCAATTTCATAGCGTGTAATCACAGGGCCGGGAAAAGCGGCGACTACTTTGACATCGACACCAAATTCCTTGAGTTTTCGTTCGATCAGGCGTGATGTGAATTCAAGCGTTTCTTTGGATAATACTTCAAAATCTTTTTCCGGTTCATCCAGTAGGTGTAAAGGCGGTAAGGGCGAATCGGGCAGGTCAGAGAATAAGGGTGTTTGTTTTTCTTTGATGATGCGCTGGGATTTAACGATAGTCGTGGTTGGCAGCTCGATATGCAGTTGAGGCGTTTCCTCAATGCGTTTTTTCTCGCTTTCGACGATTTCTTCACGTACACGTGATGCGATAATCCCTGCGAATTTATCTTGCCGTGTTTCCCATGTCTCTTTTATGAAAAGTAGGAAGGTCTCAATATTTTCACCGATTTTTTCAACAAAACGCACCCATGATAGCCCTGTGAATTGACTGAATCCTATGGCGATGAATATTAATAGTGTCAGTGTTGCGCCGGTAAAACCCAGTATCTTCGACAAATGGTAGCTGATTGCATCTCCCAGCATGCCGCCCGGCATCAATGGCAGGGAGATATTGATGGTATGAAACCGCAGTGATTCAAGACCGCTGCTGGCTGACAGTAGTAATAAAAAACCTCCTGCTGTTAGTAGCAGGGAATGTCGATCAAAAATTCCGGCAATGTCAATGCGCCGGTAACTCCAGGCCACTGCGGAAAGAAAGAATGCGACCCACCACCAGGCAGATGCTCCGAATAAGAACAGGAGTAAATCTGCTAACCAAGCACCGGCATGCCCGCCCGCATTCCGAATCGGATTAAGATCCCCGCTATGCGACCATCCGGCATCGTCACGGTCATAGCTAAAAAATATCAATATCAGATAAAGTGCGGCCCCAGTCAAGATTAGGCAGACAGATTCACGCAGTAGCCGGGCTACTCTGGGTGAGAATGATTGGCCACTTGATTTTTTGGCCATTGGTTTATTCATTAAGCTCATGGGTATCTCGGAAACTGATTATTTTGTCTGGCCTGATACATTGAATTATATAAGAGAATCCGAGGCAATTTCTTCAATGCATTGGAAATGCATTTTATTACTGTAGCGGGATGTGACTAATCATCCATGCTGGATTTGTATCGGCTTTGAATTAGCAACAGAAGTTTTTCTGAGAAAAAACTAGAGATCAAGTCAATCAGATCGTGATCGCGATAAAATGGCAGCGACATGGTTTTTATCTTTATTGATAACTTGTGGCAAGGTTGAAACCAGGTTTCTGCCGTTATTTTTTGAGATAAATAGTGCGTCTTCTGCACGTTTACATACGTCTATTTTACTGTCTGCGTTTTCAAGCATAGCAATGCCGATACTGGTCGTGATTTTGTTTTCTGTGCTTTTGTCCATCTTGGTTGAAACTTTTTTGCGGATAGCTTCGCATACTTCTTTCGCTTCAGACAACTCTGTTTCAGGGAATAAAATAGCGAATACGTCCGTATCGATATGATAGAAAAGATCTGATGTTCTGATATTTGCTCTGATATCTGTGGAGATTTTTTTTATGACATCATTTGTGTATCTATGGTCATGGCTATCGCTGAATATTTTAAAGTGATCAATATCAATAATAGCAACTGATAAGTTTCGATGATATCGCTTGCATCGCAGTATTTCGGTATCCAGTTCGGTCTCAAAAGCATGTTTATTTTTATATCCGGTGATCGGATCAATCAATGTTTGCGTCATCAAAGCGGACATATCAATGTTCGCTTTTTTGATCCTGGTAACCATAATTGTCGTGCAAATGATTAATAATAGAGTGAGTCCTCGATTAATAATAATATCCATTGGCACTACAATGCCAGGCGACAAATAGAAACCCGTCAATGTGAATAGAAATCCCAAGGTGGCGACTAAATAGGTAAATTGAGTACCACTAACCCATAAGCTGGCAAATATGACTAATGCGTAAGGGACACCTGCGGCAACACCCAGTGGCAAATGTAAATCAGTAATGAAGATAAAGAGCGTTGCGGCTAATATAATTAAACTGTTAGCTTGGATTGTACATTCTCTGAATAGGAGCTTCAGATTAGATGTTGCTGAGAGAATTTGGCTACGCATCTGTTTTTTGAGACTCTATATAAGAAGTGTGGTTTATAGTTTACATTTCACGGATTTTTAAAGCCGATTTTTATAGGCAAATAGTGCGTAGATAAAATTATAACAAGCCGTTTATTATACATTTCTGTTAGATATAAGGTTTGAAATTTTATGTGTTGATCGTGAACAGATTTTGATTTTACATTTGAATAATACGGGTTCCTGCTAACCGATCATGCAGGAACTGATGATCACGATCAAACACTGCCCAGATGAATCCTGAGCCGAAAAGGAGAATGCTGATGAATACCAACTGATAGTATGTAATAAATTTGAATGGAATTAATTGATCTATAATAACAAAAAATAATATACCCATAAGTGTGAATAAGTAACGTGTAATCGCCTGCTTTTTCGTTAAGCCGCCTCCATCTGCAGTTACAAGGCGCATTTTCCAGGTTTGCATAGCTAGCGTTTGTCCGCCGTGTGTCCAAAACCAGATAAAGTAGCATCCCATAATGGCAAGCAGATAAAATTGAAATAGCGGTTTGAAATAAGCAGCTTGAGTATCACTGAAAATAAGATGAAAAATAAAACTGGCAATAAATAAAACAGCCAGTAAAAGAAGAAATTCATAAATCAGGCAGACTATTCGTCGCCAGAATCCGGGTGTTGAGTATGTCATGTTTAATTTAGATTGATCAGAATGATGAGGTTGTCAGCATGATAGTTAAATATGAATCACTAAAGAATTAATCAGTATCATCTGCTGAAAATTATAAGCCTGGTGATTGATAATTATTATCGTTTTCGCTATTATACTGGTGTGGCTAGCTTTGTCCTCCCGGGTTTGCATGATATGTAAGGCAAATGTTGTATATGGTAATTGAATCGTAATTTAGCACCCATAAAACCCAAAAGCAAAGTCATCCGTGTTGGTCTTTTTAGATTAAAAAAGAAGTTTTTCTGGATTCGTACTCTGCAATGCAATCATTATCTCGGAAAAATACTGAATACTTGGGGTCGCGGCAGCGCCTTATCTCATTGCCCGGTTTATTGTTTGTGCTCATGGCGCATACAGTATTATTTTATTTTCTATGGAATCAGCGTTTGATTCCACCGCCTGAACAGATGGTTACATTATTTGCTGAGCTGATTACAGCGCCGGCGTCAGATGTTACGCCCAAAGCAGTGTTGGAGCCTGTGCCTGTCAAACTTCAGCCGGCGAAAAAACCTGTGATTAAGCCCAAACAAGAGCGTCTTGTAGTAAAGTCGCCAGTAACGCCTAAACAGGAATATGTCGAACCGGTGCCTGATTTATCTCCGGAGCCGGCAGGGGATCAAGTTGATGAATCCACGTCTATGGCCGGAGCGCTGCCTGCGCAAATGCCGGCGGGGCCGGTGACATTGTCTTCTGAATTATCCGTTTCCTGCCCTAAATTAAATGCACCTAGTTATCCTGCCATTTCCCGTCGCATGGGTGAAGAAGGCAAGTTGGTGCTACGCGTGGAGTTGGATGAAAATGGACGTATTGATGATGCAAAAGTTATTAATAGCAGTGGCTATGAACGTCTTGACACGGCTGCGTTAACCGCAGTGAAGAGCTGGCAGTGTAATCCGTCGCGGCGTAATGGCCAGCCAATTAGAGCAGTTGCCTTACAACCCTTTAATTTTGTATTGCAAGGAAATTAATCCATGGAACAAGGACTCGGTTTTTCTCATTTTCTCGCGCAAATCGATAGTGTTGGTATCAGTGTATTGATACTTCTATTATCACTTTCAGTAGCGAGCTGGTATCTGATTATTACAAAAAGTATCGCAAATTTTATTGCGACACGACGTGCTGAAGCTTTTCTAAAACACTTCTGGAATGTTGATTCCTTGCAGGCGGTCAACGCTGAATTCAAGACCACAGTACCCAATAATGCGTTTGCAGAGCTCGCCAAGTTAGGTATTGATGCAGCGATTGATTCTAAGACGCATAGTTCATATAAATTGGCTGCGGCAGGTGGTACCAGTGATTTTCTGACACGTACGCTGCGTAACGGAATAGATCAGGAGGCCGCACGTGTTGAAAATGGTCTCACCCTAATTGCTTCAGCAGGATCGGCTGCACCTTATATCGGCTTGTTCGGAACGGTATGGGGTATTTATCATGCACTGATACAGATCGGGCTTTCAGGACAGGGTACTTTGGATAAAGTGGCGGGTCCTGTAGGGGAAGCGCTGATCATGACTGCATTGGGACTAGCGGTGGCCATTCCTGCGGTGCTTGCCTATAATGCTTTTGTGCGCCGTAATCGTATCTGGCTTGCACGCCTTGAAGCTTTTGCGCATGATTTGTTCACATTGATTACTGTCGGTGATGATCATCACCATCATGCGCCAGCCGCCTCGCAGCAATCATCGCAACCGACTGCTAATGAAGTCGATAATGATGTTGCTATTGAGAGGGGACGATAATGGGATTTGGCAGCATGCAAAGCAGCGGACGGCAAGTGCCAATGGCAGAAATCAATGTGGTGCCATTGGTGGATGTTATGTTGGTTTTGTTAATCATTTTTATTATTACAGCGCCGCTGCTGACGCATTCAGTAAAAATTGATCTGCCGAAAGCAGAAAGCATTGCTAACATTACCCGACCTCAGCATGTTGAATTGGCCATTCGTACTGATGGCAGTCTTTTCTGGAACGGTGAACCTGTGTTACTGCAACAATTGGATTCTCGTTTTAGTGCAACAGTAGCTCAGGCACCTGAAACAGAGTTACATATTCGTGCGGATAAACTGGCGCATTACGAACATGTGGCACGGGTTATGAGCATTGCGGCAAAAGCTGGTATGGCAAGAATTGGTTTTATAACAGATCCTTCGGAACAGTAAGAACAACCAAAATTGTTTGTTTTTGGCGAAATATTCCACGTTAGTACTAAAATCTGCTGGTTTATGATTCGATGATAGCTTTATTTTTTGTCGAACAATTACATTCGTTCGAGTCATTTAATTTCTGTAATTTTCTTGCGTAATTTCTGACCCATTGTTGTTTGAATAAAACATAGCTCTGTAATGGATATATGCTTTTTTGCCTGGCTATACCTTGGCATAGTGATGGTGCTTCAGGTTTTGTAAATTCAGTTGGAAAGGATGATGAGATAGTTGCATTTTGTAAATAGGTTGGTATAATTAGGAATCATTCTCATTATTAATAATTCTTTGGTCTTTGCATTGGAAGCACTAAATTTATTGAGCATAGCGATCTTAAGGTATTCAATATGTATGTATGCATCTGCAAGGGAGTAACAGAAAACGCATTGCGTGAGGCAGTCTATCAAGGCGCCGATCGAATGAGAGATTTAAAAGCTTGCCTGGGAGTTACGGAGCAGTGTGGTCTTTGTGCGTGTCATGCCAAACAGGTTTTGGATGAAACTCTGTCGCAAAAATCGCAATTACAGGAACAGGATTTTATTTCTCAGTCTGCTTGTATGTGTGGAACGGCGGCCTAAGAAGAAAAAGCAAAATGAGTTTGGCTCTTAATTAACAAGTGTCGGTTACAGCAATGATGCTTTATTGGGCAGCAAAAGGTTTTGTATCTTATTAAAGATTTCCAAATATAATATTCCCTTTGGTGTCAAGCTATCTTGCCTAATCAAGATCAGAGTCCGGTGTAATCAGTCAGCGGATCTATATTCCCTGTTCCACTTTTATTATGCTTGTGCACATCAGCGGATTGTTTTTTCTGCTTGATTTGTTGCGTTTGGAAAATAATTGCCTGCTCCAGGGCTTGCAAAAATAATTTTGCTCTAATACATTATGATTATCCGTAGTTTTTCTAAAAGTGTTTGTTTTTACGCAGTATTAATTAACCTGAGCTTGGCGGCAATTTTTCTGCCCAAACTAGGTATTGCTGAACCATTAAACACTATCGCACCTGTGGTACGCACCTATAATATTCCCGCTGGTTCATTGCATGATGCCTTGACTCAGTTTTCGCAACAAGCGGAAATTAAGCTTACCATTGATGCTACGATGTTACAGGGAAAAGTGACGCAAGGATTAACAGGTGATTTTGAAATGAAATCAGCCATTGAGCAGTTGCTTGCTGGTTCTGGTTTGCAGATTGTGCAGCGCGGTGATAGCTATGCAATTACGGAAGTACCTGCATCCGCAGTCAGTCCTGCCGTCACAACGTTGCCTACAGTACAAATTACTGCCAGCAATACCAATCGATATGCGGCGGTGAGTACCAGTACGGCGACAAAAACCAATACCCTGCTACGCGATGTGCCGCAGGCCATTTCGGTGATAACCAATGAATTAATTAAAGATCAATCCATCCGAAGTTTGGGCGATGCTGTTCGTTATGTTCCTGGTGTCGGCGTATCACAGGGTGAAGGTAATCGGGATGCGCTAGTGTTTCGTGGTAACCGTTCAACAGGGGATTTTTTTATTGATGGTATTCGCGATGATGCGGAATTCTACCGTGATCTTTATAACATTGAACGTGTTGAAGTGTTGAAAGGTGCCAATGGCATGATTTTTGGTCGTGGTGGTTCGGGTGGTGTTGTTAATCGTGTATCGAAGCAGGCCAATTGGGATCCTGTGCGGGAATTTACGTTTCAAGGCGGTTCATTCAATCAAAAAAGAATGACGGCGGATGTCGGTTATGTGATTAATGATGTGGCGGCGGTGCGTTTGAACGCCGTGTATGAGGATGCTGGCAGTTTTCGTGATGGCGTCAGTATGGAGCGACTTGGCGTATCTCCAACTGTCACGATCAAGCCGACGCATCGTACCAAGATAGTAGCCAGTATGGAGCGTTTCCATGATGATCGCACGGCTGATCGGGGTATTCCTTCATTGTTGGGGCGGCCTGTCAATGTTCATGAGTCGCAGTTTTTTGGTGATCCGAGGCGTAGTCATGCAAATATTGACGTACTGTCATTCAATTCGATGATTGAGCATAAGTTCGATTCCGGAGTTACACTGCAAAACCGGACAAATTATGCGACCTACGATAAGTTCTATCAAAACATATTTGCGAATGGTCAGGTTATTCCTGGCGTGAATTTGCTGTCACTGGGTGCGTATAACAATGCAACAACCCGTGAGAATGTTTTTAATCAGACAAATTTGCTTTATTCGTTCAATACCGGATCCATTTCACATACATTGATGGCGGGTGTCGAGGTGGGACGTCAGGAAACCTTTAACAGGCGGCGAAACGGTTTTTTTAATAACGATGAAGCACAGGTCAACTTACGTGTGCCTCTTAGTAATCCGGTTACCAATGCACCGGTTGATTATTTGACTAGAGATACCGATGCGCATAATCGCAGCGTGGTCAATGTGACATCATTGTATATTCAAGATCAAATAGAGTTGCTACCGCAACTTCAATTGATCGCGGGAGTTCGCTACGATTTATTCGAAGTGGATTTTCAGCAAAAAAATGCAGGAAAAACACAGCTGAAAACAAGAGATGACCTGATTGCCCCACGTTTTGGCATTATCTATAAGCCTATCGAAGCCGTTTCATTTTATGCCAGTTATAGTCAAGCTTATGTGCCACGCGCGGGTGATCAGCTAACGGGTATAACAGTAACGACAGCAGTATTGAAGCCAGAAAAATTTACTACGCTCGAGACTGGGGTAAAATGGGATATTCGCCCGGATTTGGCATTAACAGGCGCTGTATATCAACTGGATCGAACCAATGCGATCACGGCTGATCCGAACGATCCATCGCGAACTTTTTTGTCCAAAGGTCAGCGTACCAAAGGTGTTGAAGTAAGTCTTAACGGTCGACTGACCCCGGATTGGAGCGTAATGGGGGGATATGCTTACCAACTTGGGGAATTTACCAGCGCTATACAAGGAGTCGCAGAAAAAGGTGCTACGGTAGGAGAGTTGCCTCGTCATACCTTCTCGGTATGGAACCGGTATGATTTTACACCTCGAATAGGTGCGGCATTTGGTGTGATTTATCGCGGTAGTATGTTTGCTTCCGCGGATAACACGATAAGAATACCCGATTTTACCCGGGTGGATGCTGCACTATTTGCGCAGTTTACAAAAAGCTTCCGTGGTCAGTTAAACATTGAGAATTTGTTTGATACCAATTACTTTGCATCAGTGCACAACAATAACAATATTACGCCTGGATCACCCATTGCAATCCGCGCTACTCTGATTGCCAATTTTTAGGATACCTAAAAATTTATTGATAGGATGTTAATTAGTTTGGTAAATAGTAATTATTATCATTATAATTACTATTACAAAAATAATAATAATTTGTATGTGTTAATTTTAGTTAATTTTAAAGGAGCTCCCTAAATGTTTTTATTTAAAAAACTCATGGCTTCGATGAATAAGTCGTCGACTATGGGATTAATTCTTATTATTCTTGGATTGGGGGGGGCGGGTACAAGTGCGTTTGCTCAACTTGCTAATGTCCAAGCAATTCAGGATGCGGCTACTGCGTATCAGACAATTGGTACGTTGCGAAGAGAAACGCCAATTAACGGAGATGCGATTGCAAGTGCTTATGTAGGTGCGCTGCAAACACTAACGCAGGAAGTTGATACAGCCAATACTCAAAAGCTGGATAGCGATGTTCTGGCTGCGATTGACGAAATCAAAAGCGATAATGAGCCGGCATTGGCAGCTCAGGTAGTCGACAAGACTTTGCAGCGTGTTTTTTATCAGATTGTTTTTAACCGTATGTCGTCTATGCGCAGTCAATTTCCGAATCTCACAACTGCAGAATTGGTCCCGATGCTGGATGAAATGGTAGCAGCCTATCAACCGCTTTCTGCAAATGTCGCAAGAACCAATGAGGTGCTCAGTACAGATAAGCTAACTATTGTGGAAGGTAGCAATCCGGCGGCAGATGTATCATTTAATGATTCAGTTGCACGAATCAGAACGGCACTAGATAAAAACGATCCGGCAGAAGATGCTGGTGTCCTCGCTGTTGAGCGTTACGTTACAAGAATATCATCATTGACCCGGGCTTATTACAACGCTGTTTTGCGCGAAGTGGCGGGTGCTATGGAAAGTAGAAATACAGATGTAGAAGAGATGCGCAAGGAACTAAAAGAAGGGGAAATTTTTTATCGCATTATCGAATCGAATATTGCACGCGATAATCCCGTCGGTAGTTTGCTCATTAAAGCCCGGTTGACAGGCGATGGTTCGGATCTTGTAGCAGATGAAATTGTGAGTAATCTGAACTTAGGCATGCTTGGTCGTTCAAGAGGTGAAATGGCGAACATTGCTACAGCTGAGAATCGTGAAGGCAGAATGGCGGAAGCTTCGGGAACAAAGGAATTTGCCGAGATATTCATGCCTGATCTTGAGTTACGCATGGGCGCTACTGTGCGTGGAAATTTGTTAGCAGCACTGAATGATCTGAATAGTGCTGTTAAAGCCGATGATGCTGCTAAATCTACAGAAGTACAAGCTATTATAACGACGATTTTTAACGATTATGAGCAACAGCTCAATTTGGCGGCATATAGTCCAACCAGCGATACAGCGCTGGTTGACAATGCTGTTGCGAGCTATCAAGAGATTGCGGATGCGCTCGCAAAAGATCCTATAGATGTGAATGCCATTGTTGCTGCGTATGGTGGTGAATTGCAGCAAGTGACGAAATTCATTGGTCAAAAATACGGATTGACCAGTGATCAGGATATTCTGGCAGCTATTGAATCCATCAAAGGTGGAAATCAAGTGGCACTGGATGCACAAACGGTCAATAGATCGTTGCAGCAGATTTTTGCACTTGGTGTTTATGACCGCACAACACTGGTACTTGATAATTTCGACAGCATGGCAACGAATGAATTGGCGTTGGAATGGGATAGGGCACATTCAGCCTATCAAGCACTGATCGGTGTTACAAGCGGAACTTACAAGATTCTGACAGAGGATAAACTAAAGTTCAAGGATGGCACCAATCCCGATCTGGATGATCAAGTTACATTAGCACTTATGAATGGCAGGGATGCCTTAAATAAAGTAAATGCGGATGATCGAACCAATGTTGCGATAGCACGGGAAAACATTATTGTTTCGATAGTTAGTGGTTTTCTAAAAGGCACACTGGGTGAAGTTGGGGGATTAATAAACAATAGAAATAGTGATGTTGATGAGGCCACTGTTGAACAGAAAGAAGCCGAACTTCTTTATCGCACTGTTGAAATATTTATTGCCCAAGATAATCCAGCTGGCAATGGTGTAATCAAAGCGCAATTAACGGGTGATTTGGTTAATGTGGTTGCTAATGAAATCGTTATTGAAATAAGCAAAGGTGTTATTGGTCAAGTAAGAAGAAATATCAGTCAGATTGAATCAACGTTTGGTGTTGACAAGGGTCAGGCTACTCTCGCTACAGAGAGAGTATCTCTGTATGTGAATATCTTCCTGCCCGACTTGGAGTTACGTTTAGGTTCACTACAACGTGTAGAAATGCAAAATGCGCTGCAAGATCTTAAAGAAGCAATTCGGACGGATGACTCTTCCAAGGCGTCAGTTGCAGGATCAACGATTATCGAAATAATTTCAGCGTACGAGAATGAATTGATCTAGAAAATCTGAAGTAGTAACTGGTTAGAAAACTGATTGTGCCTTACCGTAAATTTCTTATGGTAAGGCACAGTTGTTTTGATACTTGTGTGCCAATGATAGGAAAGGAACAGAACAGTTCAGGCAATGGTTATATGAAGAAATGCTTTGAAGTATGGATTATTACTCCCAGCTAGGGGCTAGGAGTAAATCGGAGAAACTATAAGGGTAGACTAGTTTTTGAGGAGTGCCTAGAGGTTAAATACAATCATGTCGGCTGTGATTGATTCTGGGGTGACTCCAACGCCAATGACCTCAATGTATGCAGCACCACCCAAGAACTCAGCGGTAAAGCTGTTACTAGCACCAGCCGGAGGATTAACGGTAATTTTTGTGATAAATGAAAGCAATGTTGGGACGTCTTGGACCCCAAGAATTTCTGAATCAAAAAACAAACGATCTTCACCCAATGTAAAATCAGCAATCTCAAAATTCCCTAGGCCATAAAAACCAAACGTGTCGTTACCAGCGCCGCCATTGAGCCTATCAAAATCTCCTTTACCGTTTACGAAATCAACTGGTACGCTACCGCCTGCCCGCAGAATATCATCACCGTTTCCACCAAACAATCTCTCGGTTCCTGGGCCTCCATCCAGATCATCATTGCCTTCTCCGCCACTTAATATGCCATTACCGAGACCTTCTCTCAGAGTATCATTGCCACCTGCGGCTTCTATCTCATCATTGCCGTCGCCAGCAATGATGACGTCATCTGCATCATCACAGAGATAGAGTAAATCAATACCAGTTCTGAATCCAGCAGACCCAATTCCTTCAAATTGAACACCATCAATGAATTTGATGGCCCCTGAACCCAGACTCGTGCGAGTGGCTTGAGATAATATTGTCATAATGTAGTCTCCTGATTAATTGTGTTAAGGTAATTGATGCGTTTAAGGTATTACTGAGAAAGCACTATTTTGTCGTGTCCATCTGGATTGAAGCTTCGAAATTCAGAGATGCTTTCTGATGTCATGCAATTACAAAGATTTGCCAACTCATTAAACGGTAAAAATCCATTAATGAGAATTATTCCTATTATATTGAATAATCGTTAAAATGCAATGCGCGTTAGCAGACGTACACGATATCTATATATTGCATACGTTGCTGTAGTGAATAATATAAATTGATTGGCTATAAAGCATGACCAAGAAACTTGATGAATTATTGCTGAAAGCGAGGGATTTAATCGCCACAGGGAAGCTGAATGATGCGGATGAAATTCTGAATCCTTTAAAAGATGAATATCCACTGTCGCAAGATGTTGCAAGATTGTGGTGCTCACTGGCAATGCAGACCGATCGCACCATTGATGTGCCCACTTATGCAGAAAGGATTTATGCTGATGTACAAGGCGATTTCCATAAGGCGTATTGGGCGCATGTATTGGGAACAGCAAGTTTCATTTTGTTGGATTTGACCACCGCACATACTCATTTCACTGGTGCCTTGAATCACCTGATGACGCTGGCGAAAGCAGGAAGCATTCCGCCACATCGAGAAAAAAAGAAAATACAACAGCCCGGTGAAAATATATTTGTTTCCGGCGAAGCCGAAAAACTATTGTGGACGACTTGTGCAGAATTAGCCAAATTGGGGATTCCGGCATTTCCCTATGCGGGAACTTTACTGGGCTTGGTTCGTAACGGAAGTTTGCTGGATTTCGACAAGGACCTGGATATTGCGGTATGGATGGAATCCTGGGAGGCGTGTTGTGCTGCGTTGGAAGAAGCCGGTTGGGTCAGAGCGCCGATGCGGATCGAATATGCGAATTATCGTGATTATGTGCATCCGGAATTGGGAATTACCATCGATGTCTGTGGCTTGCAAAAACAAGGGCAACGAATTGTAGGCGGTTTTTCATTGCCTGATCATCCGGCTGAGTATCAGCGCGTGTCGGTTTTCCCTCAGTTTGATCTGATACAACGTAGTACTGAATACGGCCCAGTCTGGTTTCCACGGCAACCGGAAAAAATCCTGACGGCATTTTACGGAGATTGGCGCACACCGAATCCCAATTGGGATACCGTGATATCCGCGCGCAATCTGGAGAGTTTTACCTTACTGGTGCGCTGTTATGCCTATCACAGGCTGGTGCAGCGCTGGTTATTGGGTGATTTGGCTAAGGCTTGGTGTTATGCGCATCAGATCGCTTTGAAAGATCCGGATGATGTATGGGCATTACGCAGTCGTCAATGGATGGAACGCGCTATCACACGTTTAAAGCGGGAAATGCCCGTGTGGCCCAAAAATCAGACGCAACGCCGTGTGTATACCCGCATGGTGGCTGATCTGTTTCATGAAGGCCACATCAATTTTTTACGAGCAGCGCAGGCATTGGGCACACACTTGACGGTGTGCGTGGTTTCCGACGAGCGCGTGGTGGAAAATAAAGGCAAGCTGCCGGTGATGACGCAGGCGGAGCGTGCTGCTGTGGTTGCTGCCTGCAAATATGTGGATGCCGTCATGATCGAAACCCCGGCGAATGTTTCTGCGGAATTTATGCAACAACATAGTTTCGACATTTATACCTTTGCATGCGCATCGGAACAGGAGCGCTTGGATAAATACAAACTCTGCGAGTCGCTGCCAACCGAAATGATTCATGAGCTGACGTACACACCTGGTATTTCGACATCGGATCTGGTTATGCGCATTCTCGATGGCGCGGGAAGCAAAGAAGTGAACATATCTGAGATCTGAGGTTCATTTATTCACCGGGTTGCAACGTAACCGGTACTTCCATGGTTTCACCTTTCCGCGATACGGTGATCTTGATGGTATCGCCCACTTTGTAGCCGTCGATGCGCGCGAGTAATTTATCTACGGAATCAATGGTTTTTCCATCAACTGCAATAATAATGTCATTAGCGATGATGTTGCCTTCCGGTGTGATCGTCGCGCCTTTGAGGCCGGCTGAGTCTGCTGCTGATCCGGGACTGATGCTCAGTATCACGACGCCGGTTATTTTTAGGCGTTCTGTCAGACGGTTATTGAGTTTTCCATCGACGGTAATGCCCATCGCCGGACGAATATATTTACCGCGGCTGATGATTTGCGGTACGACACGATTGACCGTATCGACGGGTACGGAAAAGCCGATGCCGGCGCTGGCGCCACTGGGGCTATAAATGGCGGTATTGATGCCGATCAAGCGGCCTGCGGAATCCAATAACGGCCCGCCGGAATTGCCGGGATTGATGGCGGCATCGGTTTGAATCAGATTGTCAATGGTGCGTCCGTCACCGCTGGGGAGTGCTCTATCCAGCGCTGAGACAATACCGGTGGTCAGTGTCCAATCCAGACCAAAAGGATTGCCGATGGCAAATACTTTTTGCCCGACCTTAAGATCATGACTGGTGCCCAGCGGAACAGGGGCAGGTCGTTGGAAGCCAACGCTTATTCTCAGTACCGCAATATCATGTGCCGGGCTGGCGCCGACCAGGGAAGCTTTGTAATCGCGTCCATCAGCCAGGCGTACGATCGCTTCGCTGGCGCCTTTGATGACATGGAAATTGGTAATGATATGACCGTTATCGTCCCAGATAAAGCCTGAACCGTTACCGCTGGGAACAGAAAAAATATTGCGCGTCCACGCATCCATCACGCGTTGACGGGTGGTGATAAATACTACCGAATCACGCGAATTTTCAAATAATTCGATGGTGCTTTTTTCGTCTTCAGCCAGATTGCCACGTGCTTGCACGACCCGCGGTTCAGCGTTTTCCTGTTTGGCTTTGCCGCTAAAATAATCCGGATGGAGCACATCCGGGAAGTAGTGATACAGGAAACTGTGAAAGAACAGCACCAGTAACACGATTCCCAGTGAAATCCAGATGAAACGGGATAGAAATCCGCTATTGGACATGCGTGTTTACTCCTTGATATTCATTATTATTTGTTGATTGTTTGTGCCCATTGCACCAGATCTTGCTCACTCATGGCGCCTGATTGCCTGGCAATTTCCCGACCACCTTTAAACAGCACCAAAGTCGGAATACTGCGAATATTGTAACGGGCGCCCAATCCCTGTTCTTCTTCCGTATTAACTTTAACCAGACGCATCCCAGGTTCCAGAACTGTGGCTGCTTTGGCAAATGCAGGCGCCATCATGCGGCAAGGGCCGCACCACGGTGCCCAGAAATCGACTAGTAGCGGAATATCATTATGAGAAATATGCCGGTTGAAGTTGCTTTCAGTCAGTTCGACCGGGTGTGCGGTAAACAATGCTTGATGGCAAGCGCCGCATTTGGGTGATGCAGTCAGGCGATCCGCGGGTACTCGATTGGTGGCGTGGCAGTGCGGGCATACGATATGTAAAGACATGAGCGGTTTTCCTTGTTAATTTATTTGTCTAGCAGATATCTTCTTAGTTTTCATCCAGCTTGGCTGCTTTTAAGCGAGTGCGTAGTAATTCAATTTCTTCAATCATATCGGCAACCAGACCGGCCAATTCCGGATTGCATTCGAAATCTCTTTCAACCGCGACGATTCTTTTGATACGCACGAAACTGCGGCTGTCGAATAGCCATGCAGCAGGATCGGTATGGCTTGAATCCTCATCCAGCAACAAACCCCATTGAACGCGTTCAATCACCCATTCACGGCTAACCTGGCAGCTTCTTGTCAATTCGTCCAGATTGAGCAGGGTATCTTCAAGCAAAATGGCATCGATTTCATGCGGCATGGTCTAGACTCCAAGATGTTGACGTGGATTAAACGCTAATTCCTGCGCCATGGTTTGGTAGAATTCGCGCTGTTTGGGCGTGGCGGCGGGCGGCAGTACAACCTCCAGCACCAGATACAGGTCGCCGGGTGTGGCGGCAGGAATGCCGCGCCCTTTCAAGCGCAATTTGCGGCCTGACTGAGAGTTTTCCGGCACTCGTACTTCAACTACACCATCCGGCACCGGTATTTTAATCGTTGCACCCAAAGCGGCTTCCCAAGGTGCGATCGGTAATGCGGCATAGACATCCTTATTCTCAATCCGGTAACGGCTGTGCGACTTGAAATGTACTTCCAGGAACAAATCTCCGGCAGCCTCTCCGGCATGGCCTGACCCGCCCTGTCCGGCCAGCCGGATGATCTGTCCGGCATGCACGCCTTTGGGAATACGGACATTCAGGGTATGTTCGGCAAGCACAGTGTGTCCTTGGCTGTCGAGTTTGGGCATGCGCAGTGTCAGGCTGCGAGTCGCACCGTGGTAGGTATCTTCCAGGTCGAGCATGATTTTCGCATGATGATCTTCGCCGCGCATGCGGTGGTGAGTTTGACGGGAACCGCCGCCCATTTGTTTGCCGAATAATTCTGCAAAGAAATCACTGAAATCTGCAGCCTGTGCGCCGCTAGATCCCCGTCCGCTGAATTCAAAACCCGCATCCCAGCCGGGCGGCGGCTGAAAATCACTGCCAGCCTGAAATCCTCGCCCCTGTCCCAATTGATCATAAGCTGCGCGCTTTTCCGGATCGGAAAGTACCGCGTTGGCTTCATTGACTTCTTTCATTTTGTGTTCGGCATCGGTTTCTTTGGAAACATCCGGATGATATTTGCGTGCCAGACGCCGAAAGGCTTTTTTGATTTCTTCCGCCGTCGCATCGCGTGAAACGCCCAGTGTTTTATAGTAATCCTTGAATTCCAAATCAGTTCTCCCTGTGTGTCACGCTGTTACGCCGTCCACATTATTGCCGCTTTGACTCAAATAGTGAAGTTTCAACGCGCATAAAATCTGCTGCGGTTCTCAGGTTAAATGGGTTCACCGAACGGATTTATCAAGTGTCAGAATCGCTTTAACAGGTCGTTGAAAACTATCTGTATTGCCGCTACGGTGTTAAGAACAGGCTCAAAATGCTTATTTATCATGTATAAACTGGTTTTTTTCGCCTGTTTTTGCCTTGCATCGGCTTCCCTGAAAACGTTTTTCAACGACCTGTTTGTCAGAATGGCCCGGTTATTTCAAAAGTTGCGCCATCTTCGGGGTTTCCGGTTTTGCCGCGTTGCGAGCTGAAATACAGACGCGAGCCGTCAGGACTAAAAGCCGGACCAGTGATTTCCGAGTGATCATGATCGATCACTTGTAACAAAGGTAAAGCCTTACCTGCGATCAGTACAACGATCTGCATATCACCACCATCCTCAGCGATCAGCAATTCACCCGCTGCATTGACGATGATATTGTCGACACCGGTTAACACAGGTCGTTGGTATAAGGCGACGTTATAGACAATGGTAAGACGATGTTGCTGCACATCATACGCCCACACGCGGTTATCGCCTTTGGTTGTGAAGTAGACGATGCCTTGGTGAAACCAAATGCCTTCCCCGCCATCAAACTGGGTGCTGTTGATGACCTGTTTGCGCGTCGATATCTTGGTTGCCAGCGGATCGGGCAGGGTATGCCAGCGCACTGTGCCAATACGGCCTTCAACGACCTCGGCCACCTCCAGAAAACCGTCCTCGAGGTCGGGATTTCCTAAGGCATCGAAGGTGCGGGCAGTATAGCGATACAAACAGCCATCCGACTCATCTTCGGTCAGATAAAGCTGCTGGTTGCCGGTGTCCACGGCGACCGCTTCGTGCCTGAATAACCCCAGGGAATTTCTGACACGTGCCGTTTTCTGACCAAACGGATCGCATTCCCATACCTGACCTTTGTCAATTTCCTCACACGATAACCACGTCTGCCAGGGCGTGTGTCCGCCGGCACAATTACGGTTGGTATGCTTTAAGATGGAATAGGCATCCACAATTTCTCCCTGAGCATTGAAGCGTAATGCACCTACACCCCCTGCACGGTCTTTCAGTTCACTGTTGGAAACATAAATCCAGCCACCGTCAGGTGTAGCAAAGGTTGCTCCGCCGTCAGGCGCCGCATGCCAGTGATAACCAAAAAGCGTTTGGCCTGAACGCGCTACGATGCGCGAAGTAAAGCCCGCGGGCAAACGCACACCGTTCTGATCGGGTGGTAGCAGCTCGCCCAATGATGCTAGCGGTAAGGATGCGGCCTTAATGGGACTTGGTAACAACGTGTTACCAAAAAAAATACCCATGCCTATGAAGCTGTATTGCAATAATTTTCGCCGCCGTAAGTCAACAACCTTCATTCTGAATATAGACCTTATGTAGTAAAACGATGCGATGGATTCACGGTTTTACGGATAGAGATAGTTTACAATGTTGCGCTGTTTAATCACTATTTGATGGAAGCGCCTCACAATGATTCAAGTATTGAAACCGATTGTATCTCTGTTAATGTTTCTGACGGTATTGTTTTTTATCAGCACTATTTTGACGATCACGACCAGTTTTCCTGTATGGCTTAGCACGGCTTTTTCACTTGCTTGTGCATTGCTGGCCGCTTGGTTCACCTGGAAACTGGTTGCCGGCGAGAAAACAAATGTGGCTGTTGCAGTTATCGGTGGTGCATTAATCCTGGGTGGATTATGTTTTACCATTGGTTTTCTAGGCCCTATGGTTTTCGCCAAAGACACCAGCCAGGGACTGACGATCGGGCTTTTTATCGCCGCGCCGGTAGGCGTGATTATGGGCGCGATTGGCGGGTATGTTTATGTTTCCAGGCATGCTAGTAATACTGATGACTAGGTCGCAGTTTCTGAAACAGGAACGGAATAAAGTGAAATATTCTAAATTAGAAAGAAGATTAAAAAATAGGGACATATTAATACAGCATATTACAAGGATAATTAACTAAGCAGCTATTTAATTCAGGTTGGAAATCTTCAACTTTAATAAATGGATTTGCTCTAATGTCAGTTAGATATATCGATGTCATTAAAAGTATTTGATTTTTTCTCAGGATGTGGTGGAACCAGCAGAGGATTTCTAAATGCTGGTCTCAGGCCGGTATTTGCACTAGATCATGATCCTGATGCAGCCGCTACATTCAAAAAAAACTTCCCGGATGTTTATTTCAGTTACTCCGATATAACAAAGTTTGATGAGAATGAGCTTAATCTGATATTCAATGAGAAAAAGCAAAATGCCACTTTGTTTTGTGGATGTGCACCATGTCAACCATTTACCCGGCAAAACACGAGAAAACCGGACTCGGAAAACGATTCGAGAAGAACGCTACTCTCCAGATTTGGTGAACTTATAGAAAAATTTTCCCCTGATTATGTATTTGTGGAAAATGTTCCAGGCATACAAAGTATCACCGGACATGGCATTTTGGTTCGCTTTAGAAAGCATCTTGAGGATTTAGGGTATAAAACTGTAATTGATATTGTTGAATCTCAAAATTACGGTGTGCCGCAGCGCCGCCGCAGACTCGTATTTCTGGCATCAAAAAACGCGGACATCGATTTGCCTGCACCTACTCATGGACCGGGTACTGAAATTCCATATGAAACGGTACGAAACCGGATCAGTCATTTGCCGGCGATAGAGGCTGGTGAAATTCATAAAGCCGTACCCAATCATCGTGCTGCAAGATTATCATCCCTTAATTTGCAGAGAATCATAACCACTCCACCGGAAGGCTCACGAGCCGATTGGCCAGCGGAATTGAGATTGGCATGTCATACCAGGACCGGCTATACCGGACACACGGATGTATATGGTCGCATGAAATGGGATGAACCGGCTACAGGATTGACTACCCGCTGTGTCAGTTTGTCGAATGGAAGATTCGGTCACCCCGAGCAACATCGGGCGATCAGTGTGCGGGAAGCGGCTGCATTGCAAACATTTCCAGATGATTTTATTTTCCACGGCTCGTTAAATTCGCAGGCCCGCCAAATAGGAAATGCAGTACCGGTTTTACTGGCGGAAGTATTCGGGCGGCATATCTTGGAACACATGAAGCGGCATCAACGATAAGACATGGCCAAATTCAAGACAAGAGCAAGAACGGTGGATATGTTGGGTCGCCAGCAGATTGCCAATGTCTCGACCGCAATCAGCGAATTGTTTAAAAATGCTCATGATGCATACGCGGATCATGCCGAAGTTGATTATTTCAAAACCGACAACTTACTCGTAATAAGAGATAACGGTGTGGGCATGACACCGGATGAATTCGAAAACCGATGGCTTGTGCTGGGTACCGAAAGTAAATATGTTGCGCAGGGAAAGAAAGCTGAAACCTATAAACCTGTCGGCAAACCGGCACGTGCGATTATGGGCGAGAAAGGTATCGGTCGTCTGGCTATTGCATTGCTGGGCCGTCAGGTGTTGGTGCTTACCCGTGCCGAACGTCATGGGGAAATGCATGAATTGGTCATGTGTTTTATTAACTGGCAGCTTTTTGAAATATCCGGGCTCAATCTGGATGAAATTGAAATACCCATGAAGCTGATCCAAGGCGACCGACTGCCAACCGCTGAAGATGTCGAGGAATTGATAGGCAAACTAAGGGAAAACGTTGTCAGTTTGTCTTCAAAATACGGAGAGCAGGTTTTTCGCGAGATTCTGGGTGATCTGGATGATTTTCAACTGGATCCGCAGGCTATGGATGAATTTCTGGACGGAATAAGTTTACGACATCATGGCTGCGGCACCCATTTTTATATTGCTCCCGCCAATGAAGGTATTGCGCCTGAAATAGAAAATGAGCGCCAAACAGGCTCAAAAGACTTTACCAAGTTTCTCCTCGGTTTCTCAAATACGCTGTTTGGCGAATCTCCGCCGCCGCCAATAGAAACCGCTTTCCGGTATTGGCCGACCGATGCTTCTGGAGAGGATTTAATCGGTGAAAGGGAGTTTTTTACGCACGATGAACTGGATACAGTTGACCACAGGGTCGATGGACAGATTGATGCATTCGGTCAATTTCAAGGGAATGTTCGTATCTATGAGGAGGAAATTAAGAATCATGTTATTTCATGGAAGAACGGGGGCGGGAAACCGACTGATTGCGGATCTTTTGAAATAGAGTTCGGCTATATCGCAGGGAATCAGCGTGAAAGCAGATTGCCGCCAGATGAATGGAAACGCATCACCGACAAGCTTGATCGCATCGGAGGAGTATATGTGTACCGGGATCGCATACGTATACTGCCCTATGGTAATTCGGATGTGGATTGGCTAAACATAGAAGAAAGACGAACAAAGTCCGCATCATATTATTTCTTTTCTCATCGAAGAATGTTTGGAGCCGTAAAACTGACACGCGAGCAGAATAGATTCCTAAAAGAGAAAGCCGGTCGGGAGGGCTTTCAGCAGGATAATGCATATAGGCAGTTAAAAGATATTCTTGAAAACTTATTCCTGCAATTGGCAGCGGATTTCTTCCGGGAGAGCGGCGATTATTCGGAATACTTCAGTTCCCGTAGAGCGGAGTTAGAAAGACTGGAGCTGGCTCGCAGAAGACGGGAGAAGCAGGTTTCCACAAAACGAAGAAATATCGCAACTTCACTGGAAGGATTTTTCCAACGAACAGGGAATGGTCTGCCGGAAACGGAATTAGCGGCTTTGCGTAGCATGATCAAGCAGCGGATGGATTCCGCAGCGAGAATGAAGAACCCTGATGAAGCTTCCACGGCATTGCTTGATGCGGAGAAAGAAGCCAATCGCAGATTATCCGAAATACGTGAGAATTACCGTCTGGTGAAACCTCGAGGAGTGGGTTTATCCCGAACATTGCAGCGTGATTGGGACGCCTATTTAGCCGAACAGGAAAAACTGGAAAAAGAATTTTTTGTTCCGTTCAGTCAAGAGGTTGCAAGGTCACTCGGCGCCGTCGCCAAAGAAGCAAAACTATATGTTGATCAGCGGAAACGTTTGAGCGAATTGATCAAGCAACAGGCGGATGCGGAGAAAAAATCCGTTAACCAGGAAGCCGGGCAGCTCAGAGATTCAGCAAATGATACACGGTCAGCCGCATTGCGGTTCGCTAGGGATGCAATTCATGAATTGCAGGATACGATATCCAATGTGGAAGTGGAATTTGCGCAAAAGGATTTGGCCGGGCTTTCGGAAGATGAAATTGAACATATCCGTAATAGTTTTGAAGGTCGGATTGAGTCCGTGGGAAAAAAGAATACCGAAACATTAAGCAAGGTGCGCGATATGCTTACCGCGATATCGTCAAATCTTGAACAGGGTGTGGATATCGCGCAATCGGACATGGTTGAAGCGATGGATCAGGAACTACAAGGGTTGAGGGAACAAACGGACGCGGATGCCGAATTGGTTCAACTGGGATTGGCGGTTGCCGTGATCAATCACGAATTCGAGGCTGCAATAAAAGGTGTTCGGAGATCCTTGCGGGAGCTTCGGCCATGGGCCAGTTCGAATGATGGCCTTGCCGTTCTCTATCAGGAAATCAGGAACAATTTTGATCATCTTGACGGGCACTTAAACCTGTTTACACCGCTGCAAAGGCGCTTATATCGGAAAGCCATCCCGATAAAAGGTTCCGACATCAACCATTATGTCCGCACCCTCTTTGAAGTGCGATTAAAAAGGCACGATATCCAATTAAATGTAAGCGAGAGCTTTATTAATTCTGAGATCACAGGCTTTCCTTCAACCGTCTACCCGGTATTTGTCAATATCCTGGATAACGCTATTTTCTGGCTTAAGGATAAAGAGGGTGAAAAAATAATCAACTTGGATGCTGATGCAGGAGCATTTCTCATTTCGAATAATGGACCGGCGATTCATAGGCGCGATTATGAAGCGATTTTCGAACAGGGATTTACCCGGAAACCCGGCGGACGCGGTCTTGGTCTCTATATTTCCAGGAAAGCACTCAATAAGGAAGGAATGGATATTACCGTTGTTCCTACCGAAGATAAAAATGGCACTACATTGAGGATTAAATGGCCTGATCATGATGACAATTCCTAATACCGTATCCGAATTTTCAAAATACGCCGCACAGGAGTTTTTGCAAACAGCGGTTTTTATTGATGATCGAATCTATGATCGGAAAAGTGGATCGATCTCGGAACCTAAGCAAGCATCCATGCCCAAGGGGCGTCCAAAAGCTTTAAAAAGCGCAGATCAGAAGATTTCTAACGAAGTTGATGGAAGCATTGAAGAAAGCGATTCAGAAGAATACTCACCCCGCAAGATTGCTACCAGTTTTGCAAAGAAACAGATAATTTGCTCGCTTTATCAGCCAGAGAAGAGAGCAGAGTTTTCTGAAAGATCAGGTGTTTTCTCACTTTGTATGGCAGCAGATATAGTGATAGTGGATTGGGATTTATATGGAGATGCTGGAACAAAAGCATTAGAACTTGTTGGCGAGTTAATACAACGGGCTGTAACTGATACTCCGGAACAATTGCGTTTGATACTTGTGTACACAGATCAAGTCGATCTTCGTGGTATAGGAGAGCAGCTTTACGAGAAAATATGTAAAAACCTCGGAGAAAGAAATTTATCGGTGGAAAATGATGGTCTTGCATTCCATACATTAAACAGCAGGGTTTCTATTTTGGGAAAGGAGAATGGAAAAAGACCAGATCAATATAAGAAATATGAAGTAGTAGAAGAAGAATTGGCTGATAAGGCGATTGAGGAGTTTACAAAATTAGCTTCTGGGTTACTTCATGCTGCGACGTTGCTGGGATTAGCTGAAATCAAAAAAAATAGCCGCAAGATTTTGTCAAAATTCAATTCTTCACTGGATCCCGCTTTTCTCACACACAGAGCTATGTCTTTACCGGATGAAGATGCAGTTAATCATCTGGTGCCTCTTCTAATATCAGAAATCGAAGCGGTATTGGAGGATAGTTTACCAAAGCCTTTAATAAGCGATGCGCTAATTAAAGATTGGTGTAAGAATGAGTGGGAGTCCGGCCCGCATATTCCGGGATTACTCGGAAAGAATGCTGATCAACAAGTCAAAATCGCCATTGATTTCTGCTTAAAAGGGAAGGGAATGGGAAATGATCATAGTGTGAGCTTAATTACTCAAGCAATTAAGAAAGGGGAATGGAATGAAGATCGTAAAAAGATACGCGAGATATCAAGCATTCTGTTAACAAATGAAGACTCCATTTCTAACCATGAATTTTCACGTCTAATGAGCAGTAGAACCTTTTACGGTAAACATCAAAGAGATTTAAAGTTGGGAACAATAGTATGTTTAGAAAATTCAGTATATTTACTTTGTCTTCAGCCGGTATGCGATAGTGTCAGATTAGAAGGTCCACGGAAATTCTTATTTGTTGAGTTGGATGAGATGCAGCAGGATGGAAAAAATAAAGCATCACATGTTCTTCTTTTATCAGAAAATAAACCAAAAGAGCTTTTGTATCAGCCAAAATCATTTAAATGCTATGTTTCTGAATTCCTGCCGGAATCTAATAAAAAGCAAGTAGTACTACCAAAACTATCGGATAACAATCAGGGAGTTTTCTTCGATACAAACAATCGCAGGTATCTTTGGCTTGATCAATTGAAAACATCGCATGCACAGCGAGCCGTTGAAAGATATGCAAGAGAGTTATCGCGCGTCGGGCTAACGGAATCCGAATGGTTAAGGCGTCTGGACACCAAGAAATAGGTTGTCGCGATGCCCGATGTCCTTACGCCTGAACAAAGACGAAGATGCATGTCTTCAGTTCGTGGTAGTAATACAAAACCGGAGTTGCTACTTAGAAAAGCGCTTTGGCATAAAGGATTGCGATACCGGCTGAAATCAGAGCTGCCTGGAAAGCCGGATATCGTTTTGTCTTGTTACAAGATTGTAATTTTTGTCGATGGATGTTTTTGGCATAGTTGCCCCGAACATGGTTCACTGCCGGAAACAAACAAGTTATTCTGGAAAAACAAGATTGCAAGAAATGTTGAGCGTGATCACGAAGTAAATGTATTACTTGAACAAAATGGTTGGCGCGTCATACGGATATGGGAACACGAGATAAAGCAATCGCTTGAGGAGGTGATAGAAAAAATTTTCTCTGCATTATCAGTCTCCGATCATGTAACCAGACGGTATGGAGTAAACTCAATATCATTATTATGAATGCCGGTAATTACACCAGTCACTCATAAACCTGATATATCAAAAGAAATTTATTACAGCAAAAAAGAAATAAATAAGCATAAGGAAAAACTCATGAAACCAAGAGAATTGTTATTGCGGTGTTATGCCAACAAATACGGCGATCAATGGCAGGCATTCTGTATTGACTTCGGTCTCGCGGCGCAAGGGGAAAGTTATGAGGAAGTCAAAGCAAAACTGTCTGATATGATTCAGGAATATCTTTACGACGCACTTGTCGGTGAAGACAAGGAGTATGCTGAGCAATTATTGCAGCGCAAAGCGCCTTTCAAGCAAATCGCGACTTATTATTGCTATGTTTTGTTATACCGGGTTGGTGCATTCAAAAACGAATTCCATAAGCTGTTTAAAATTCCACAAGCTTTGGTTCCACAAAATTACATACACGAATGAGCGGGATATATCCGCAACTAACCTGCAAGGAAGTCAAACAAATCCTCAAAACATTGGGATTTGAACCGCGGCCCAGAACATCAACCTCCCACGAACAATGGGTGAAGAAGGAAAACGGGAGGTTATTCAAAGTTACTGTGGATTGCCCAAAGTCGCCTTTTAGTCCAGATTTGATCAGTTCGATGCATAAACAAGCCGGTGTCAGCAAAAAAGAGTTTTACGCTGCTTTGAAAAAGTAATTGAATATGGATCGGTGTTTCCTTCCTGAATAGAAAGTGGCTCAGATTCTTTTTCCTACGAACCTGAGCCGCTTTCCAGCAGTAACCGCAAAGTACTATTGCGTATGTTTCTTGTGCGCAGGTTTATGACTACTGGAAGTCGATAGAATATTGACCAATTCCATCATGCCATTATCTTCGTGCGCGACATTATGACAGTGCATGACCAGTGCGCCGGTGTAGTCCAGCGGTTTTTGCAGGAATTGCACGATTTCACCGATTTTTGCATTACCCTCTTTATCGGATTGCGTTTCTACCAGCAAGGTGTCGCGCCAGATCGGGAACGGGTAGTTCACTGGTCCGCGCGAGACCAATTGGAATGAATTGATATGGATATGGAACATGTGCGTGCCCACGGCGCTTTGTGCTGACCATAAATCGACTTGCTTCAACGCAAGGTCGCGTTGGCTGCGGATGGGATTGAAAACTCTGGCATTGATGACCGATGCGCCACCATCGATCGGGGCGAATTCATGATTGGTGAAACCAAAAACAGCGCCTTGGGTGGGCAGTTCCGGGCTTTCAGCCGCGGTGATGGTTGTTGGCGTTGTTAATTGGTTCAGCGCTTGTTGCGTCGGTATTGCGGTATTGTAGGCGATTTCATTCGCGCTGGCTTGAACGGATATGGTCAGAATCGGGGTTTGCTGCGCGTAAGTTGTTGCCTGGCATAATTGATTCGTGGGAATAGCATTGCCGGACTGGTCAACGCTATCATATAAAGCGTAAATGCCCGGCGTAGACGGTGCTTGTACCATTAAATCCAATCGTTGCCCTGCGGCCAGGAATAGCAGTTCATTGTTCAGGAGACCGGTGCCATCGGTGGGACTGACCACCGGGTTAGCCAGAAGTATCGGCGGATCATTTTTCCCGGCGTTAGGGTTTTGTATGGGAATGCCATCTGCCGCCAGAACATAAACAGCTGGGGTTGCGGTTGCCGCTGTATTATTTTGACTGCTGACAGGCACCAGACACATTGGTACGACATTGCCGATACTGCCATTAATGACCCGCCAAAGCTGGGCTTCATCGGTTGACATCGTGATCGATGGTTGGAACTGGCCATTGACGGATAAAGCGTTATTGGTGACGCCAGGCGCAGCCGGTGTTTTTCCGCCAAATGCGCAACCCTTTGGATTGCCGTATACGCTCATGCAGTCAATGCGATAGGGATCTTTCGGAGTACCTGAACCGGTGCCGTCCGGATATTTGCCGCCATAGGCGATTTCCTGCAACAGGATAATTTGCTCGTGTGCTGCTTGGACGGCTGGCAAACTTTCCAGACCATTCACCGGATCTTCAATGATCAGGGCACCGGCAATGCCATCGGCTAAATGCATCGCGACAGCACCGTGTTTGTGCGCATGATACCAGTAGGTTCCCGAAGGATGATTGGCGGGAATTTTATAAGCGTAAGCGTATTTCTCCGTCACGCAATTTTCTTTGCCGAATTCAGAAAAGCATTCCTTTAATGGTTTTTGAAGTGTTTTTTTCGGAAAGATATTCAATAAGACATTGTCGCTTGGGCTCTTGGGTGAAACATGCAAACCATGGGTATGCAGATTAAGCACATCAAATCCGTGCGGATTGGTGGTGCTATGACTGCCATCGCCGGCCGGTTCTTCATAGCTGAGGCTATTTCTGAAAAGAATATCCAGTTTATCCCCAGGGCGAATGCGTAACGTTGGGCCAACGAGTAAATGTTCAGCCGATGGTGAAGTTGCAGCTGGCTTGCTATGGGTAAGTTTTACGCCACGCGCTGTTACTGCCGGATTTTCACTGGGTCCGCTCTGGGCAGTCGGCGAAGGACCCAGCAACGTGTAAGTGGCGGATTGAACATCCAAATGAACGCTTAACGCTTTAGTGGAGCCAGAACTGGCTGATACAGGCATTTGCAATGGTGCTGCGTGAGTCGGCACATTGGTTAGTGCAATCATTGCGACAAGAATAGCAAAATATATGAATTGTATAATATGGAGTCGATGGTTGTTTTTTTTCATTGTATTGTTTCCCGATGAGTTTCTGATCAACCAGTCATGATTCAGATGTTTACATGGCTGGACCCGTTAAGAAAGTATCGATTAAGTTAATAATCAGAGGCTTCAGATAGATTCTGTTGAGCAATGAAATTCTTTATGCCGCTGGATGGGTGATGAGTCTTCGGAAGATTCCATGACTGCATCAAGCGTCAAGCCATATTATTATAAAAAGCTGTAGTAGGATGTATTGAGCAAATAGAAGTACTTAAGACCTCTTTTACTAATCATTGTTTTTCAAGGCTCAGTTTTTCTCAGCTTTAATCTCACGGAATGTGTCATGCTATAAAAGATTCATCCCTTGGTAATAAAAATTCGGTATGCTACAAATTGATTTAATCGGATGAGTTATTTTATGGATTCCTTGACTGAATTATCTTCATTGACCGCTGAACCTAAAGATAGATTGCTGAATATTCCGGAATACTCGGCAAGGTTGGAATTACATACCGAGCTGAATGCGGTGGCGTATGAATTGTTGGCACCACCTGTGCAGCTCTCTCATTTGGTATTGATGTCCGAACGCCACTGGGTGGATCAGGAGCGTGCGCTGATGAGCGAGTTATGCGACCGTTACGGGATTAGTCCGCCCAATATGTACGAGAATGATTTCAGCGCGAATTTCGGCGAGTTTCGTTTGCGCTGGGAACGGCATACTGAATACTCGACGTATACCATTTATCGGGCGAAGCTGTTTGAGATACCCTTTGAGCATACAGCAATTGAATATGTACCGCAGGAATGGTTGGCCCGATTACCCGGTGAATTGCTGGTGGCGACACATATCGCCTTGGAAGATCGCTCACGACCCAAGCGCAGTTTGCATGAACTGGCAACCTTATTTGCTTCCGGAACAGTGATCGGCTCAAAAGTGGCAGGGGGGGCCGCCAGTGTATGGAGCGATAATCAGATCCATCGTGATAATTTTGGCCGCATATTGATACATGATGAAAACTTGCGTAGTCGGCAAGTTGGGCGGTTGGTGCAGCGTCTGCTGGAGATCGAAACTTACCGCATGTTGGCGATGTTGCCATTACCGATCACACGCGAGATCATTCCGCAATTGGCACGTGCCGATCAGCGTCTGGCAGCATTGATTGCCAATAATGTGGAGCTCACTTGTATCGAAGATGAACAGCGATTGCTGGACGAGTTAACCAAATTGGCAGCGGAGACCGAACGTTTATCTGCGCAAACCAGTCATCGTTTTAATGCATCCAGAGCGTATTACGATATCGTGAAATTACGCATCACCGAATTACGCGAAGAACGTATCGAGGGACTGCAAATGCTGCAGGAATTCATGATTCAGCGATTGTCATCGGCGATGGGAACCTGCGAACTGGTGCATACCAAACTTGAAACCTTGTCGATGCGTTTGGGGCGCGCATCGGCGTTATTGCGCACACGGGTTGATTTATCCATGGAAGCGCAGATCCGGGATTTGCTGAAATCGATGGATCACCGTGCCCATGTGCAATTGCGCATGCAGGAAACGGTGGAAGGGTTATCCGTGGTCGTGCTGAGTTATTATCTGCTAGGTATGGTGGGTTATGGACTTAAAGCACTCAAGGCAGCAGGACAAGATATTAATGTCGAACTGCTCACCGGTATTGCCATTCCTATCGTGGTACTGGGCGTTTTCTTTGTTGTCAGGGGCGTGCGCCATGTGATTGGCAAGTTGCATCGGGATAAATAGTGACTAGCATTCAGTGATACTGACCGCCAGCCCGCCCAGCGAAGTTTCCTTGTATTTCACCGACATTTCCAACCCGGTTTGTTTCATCGCGGCGATGCAATTATCCAGTGACATAAAGTGCTGGCCATCGCCGCGAATGGCCAGTGATGCGGCGGTATAAGCCTTGATGGCGCCGAATCCGTTGCGTTCAATACACGGTACTTGTACTAGACTGCCCACCGGATCGCAGGTCATACCCAAGTGATGTTCTAAAGCGATTTCCGCCGCATTTTCAATTTGTTCGGTCGTACCGCCTTGGATCGCGCATAAACCTGCCGCCGCCATGGCGGATGCGGAACCGACTTCGCCTTGACAGCCTACTTCAGCGCCGGAAATCGAACTGTTATGTTTGATCAATCCACCAATTGCACCGGCTACCAGCAGGAAATCACGCACTTGTTCCAGTGTTGCGTTTTCATGTTTTACCGCATAATAAATCACCGCCGGTATAACGCCTGCTGCGCCATTGGTCGGTGCGGTGACGACCATGTGCCCTGCTGCGTTTTCCTCATTCACCGCCATGGCGTAAGCACACAACCAGTCATTTAAGTTGGCCTTCTGCGGGTTATTCTGTAATTGCTGATATAACGAGTGCGCGCGGCGTTTAATGTTCAGTCCGCCGGGTAATCGCCCCTCAGCCACTAGGCCGTTTTCAAGGCAAGTGCGCATCGCATCCCAGACGGCATCCAACCCGGCATTCAGCGCTGTTTCGCCGATGCGTTCCAGTTCATTGCTGCGCTTCATTGCAGCGATTGATAAACCGCTATCAGCAGACATTTTCATCATTTGATTAGCGCAATCAAAAGGAAAACCGCAGGAACTGGTTGCTTCCATTTTAATGGGTGCAACAATTTGCCCAATTTCAGGCAATGTGGTGATAAAACCACCGCCAATCGAAAAGTAAGTTTCGGTTAATAAAGTCTTGCCAGTTTCATCCAATAATTGAAAAATCATGCCGTTCGGATGTTCCGGCAAAGGTTCTCCGCGATCGAAAATAATATTCTCAGGCGGATTGAAATGGATCAATACCGATTCGTTGAGCTGAATAGTTTTTTGTTGCCAAAGTTTCTCAAATAATTCATTGACATTCAGTTTGGCTAATCCTTGTGGTGTATATTGATGCATCCCCAAAGTTACTGCACGGTCGGTGGCGTGTCCTTTGCCGGTGAATGCCAGTGATCCGCGCAGAGTGCAACGAACCTGCAGAAAAGAGGGAACGGGATGACTGGAGACAAAAGCCTGAATGCGATCGCGAAAATCCTTGGCTGCAACCATGGGCCCCATGGTATGCGAACTGGATGGGCCAATACCTATTTTGAAGAGATCAAGAACGCTGATGAACATTAAATTGCCTGTAAGAATGCGACATTCTATCGAGAGTCAGCATGATATTTTGTGGAAACCTGTGCTGAAAATTAAAGCGCGACTAGTATGCTATATGTCTTGCACTGACTCAACAAGTTTTTGTGGATAACTATACAGACTGATGAGGTCGACTGATAATCATTTTTGCTTGGATATTCTTTGTATGCATATAATTTTATAGGCTGCTGTACTTTAGATTAAAATCATGCTCCCTGTGTTGCATTACCAAAACTGAAGCATACCTTGTTCCGATCCACGGTTATTATTTCCAGATCCACTGCATGAGTAACGATGATATAGCGCCAAAGCATTTTTCTGATATGAATGTCACGATGCCGGTTGCCAACATCCTGAGCGATCGGCAATTGAGTGAATTGTTCGACGGTATCAGAGATTTGATTCAGAGTGTTGCGCCGGATGGACATTTTCTCTTTGTCAATCGGGCCTGGCGTGAAGTGCTTGGCTATACGACGGAAGAAGTGGCAACGCTGAATATCTTTAGCATCATCCACCCCGATCATCATGCGCATTGCCAGAGATTTATGCAGCGAATTATGGCAGGTGAAAATGTCGGGCTTATTGAAGTGCCATTTCTGACAAAAGCTGGTCAGGTCATTGTGATGGAAGGCAACGTAAGTCTTTATTCGATAAATGATGTGCCCATCGCTACGCGCGGTATATTTCGCAATATCACTGCGCGTAAGGCGGTAGAAACAGAAATTATGGTGCTTAAAGAAGATCTTGAATATGCCATGATTCAGCGCACCAAAGAACTGCGAACGAGTGAAAAACGTTTTCGTGATCTTCTCGCCAGCATACCGGGTGCGGTGTTTGAATTTTGCATTGATGTCCAGGGTCGCCGTTCGCTTCCCTTTATGAGTGAAGGGATTACTGATTTAATTGGGCATTCCCCCGCCGAATGTATGGCTGATGTTGAAATTTTGTTTCAACAGATTCACCCGGATGCACTGCCAGATCTGGACGCATCTATTCTTGATTCGATGATAAAGCTGCTACCGTGGTTGCATGAATATCCCGTGCGAACGCCAATGGGTGAAAAGTGGTTGCGCGGCTATTCCATACCGCATCGGAAAGCAGATGGCAGTACGCATTGGCAAGGGGTATTGGTTGATATCACCGTGCAAAAACGAATGGAGATGGCGCTGCGTGATAATGAGCAGCTTTTCCGTAGTCTCACTGAAGTGGCGCCGGTCGGTATCTTCCGTACGGATGCAACCGGTAGATGCCTCTATGTCAATGAGCGCTGGTGCAACACGGCTGGTATGAATGCCGAAGCAGCCGCGGGCTATGGCTGGATTTCTGCGATTCATTCCGATGACCGCGAACGGGTGATGAATGAATGGAACAGGGCGGTGCAGTACCAGCGGCAATTCATGTCCGAGTATCGTTTCCAAACCAAAGAACAAGTTATTACGTGGATTCTCGGCCATGCGCAGGCGGAGCGCGATCAGAATGGCGATGTGATGGGTTATGTGGGTACCATTACCGACATTACCGATCGAAAAATGAAGGAAGCCGCACTGGCCGAGTCACGCAATTTACTCGGGACTATTATTGACACGGCGCCTGTGCGCATTTTCTGGAAAGACAGGAACTCACGCTATCTGGGTTGTAATTCCATTTTTGCCCAAGATGCCGGGGCGCAATCTGCACAGGATATGATCGGCAGCGATGATTATCAATGGAGTTGGAAAGCGCAAGCGGAGGATTATCGCAAGGATGACCAAACGGTCATCAATTCAGGTATGCCAAAGCTTGCCTATGAAGAACCGCAGACGATGCCGGATGGGAAAATTAACTGGCTGCGCACTTCCAAAGTGCCCTTGCGTAACGGCCATAATGAAATCATCGGTGTATTGGGGATCTATCAGGATATTACTAAACAAAAGCGCATTTATGAATCGATGCGTTTGGCAGCAACCATTTATCAGTCGAGTAATGAAGCCATCATGGTAACGGATGAGAATGATCTGATTATACAAATTAATCCGGCTTTTACGCGTATGACGGGTTATGAAATGGCGGATGTGATGGGTAAGACCCCGGAAATGTTTCGATCAGGGCACCATGATCCGGTTTTTTATCAGGAGATACGGCGCAGGCTGTCAAATGAGGATCACTGGCAAGGTGAAATTTGGGACTTGCGTAAAGATGGCACTATCCATGCCAAATGGCTCAATGTCAGTGTCATTCGATATCCGGATGGCTGTGTTCACTATCATGTCTCGCAATTTACCGACATCACCGAGAAGAAGAAGAAAGATGAACTCATTTTGTCTCAGGCCAATTATGACCAATTAACCGGTTTACCCAATCGCAATTTGTTCAAAGACCGGCTGGAAATGAAAATCAAGAAATCGCGCCGGAGCGGAACACCGCTCTCCATGCTGTTTTTGGATTTGGATCATTTCAAGGACATCAATGACACATTGGGACATGATAAAGGCGATGATCTGTTGCGGGAAGTCGCGTTACGCGTTAAATCCTGTTTAAACGAAACGGACACTGTCGCGCGTCTGGGTGGGGATGAATTTGCAGTTATCTTGTCAGATTCCATAGATAATCAGCAAGTTGAAGAAATGGCACTACATATTATTCAGAGTTTGAATAAGCCGTTTAATTTTAATCAGAATCGAACAAATTATTATATTTCCACGAGTATCGGTATTGTGTTCTATCCACAAGATGGGACTGACATGAAAAGCCTGATGAAGCACGCCGATCAGGCGATGTATGCCGCAAAATTGGAAGGACGTAATCGTTTTTGCAACTTCACGCCCTCCATGCAGCGAGAGGCGCATGAAAAAATGGTTCTTATTCATGATCTTAGACGGGCAATCGCAAAGAATGAACTGCAAGTGTATTATCAACCGATACTGGAATTGTCGACGGGGCGTCCTATCAAAGCCGAAGCATTGGTGCGCTGGAAACATCCACGGCGGGGTATGATCAGTCCGGCTACTTTTATCCCATTGGCAGAGGAAAGCGGTTTGATCTTGGAAATCGGCGAAATGGTATTTAAACAATCAATTGCCTTAATTAATCAATGGCAAAAGCGCCTGGGTTATATTATTCAGATCAGTGTCAATATGTCGCCTATCCAGTTTAAATTTATGAATAAATTTAGTTGGCTGGACAATCTGGCCCAGTTTGGATTACCCGGAAACTGCATCAACGTGGAAATTACCGAAGGCGTATTGTTAAAGGATTCTGCTATTGTTCAGGAATATTTGCTGGAGTTTCGTAACAACGGCATCGAAGTATCGATTGATGATTTTGGCACTGGTTTCTCTTCGCTTTCCTACCTTAAGAAGTTTGATATTGACTATCTCAAAATCGATCACTCCTTTATCAATCAATTGATCGACAGTGCGACGGATCGCACACTGGTAGAAGCGATTATCGTCATGGCACATAAACTGGATATCAAAACCATTGCTGAAGGGGTGGAAACGAAGGAGCAGCAGGATTTATTGACGCATTTTGGCTGTGATTATGTGCAAGGCTTTCTTTATTCCAAGCCTATTAAGGAGAAAGCATTTGAGAAGCTGCTTGTTGATTGGTCCTATTGGACGTAACAATAAAACGCTGCAGAATTGCTGATCACTTATCCGGTGCCGTGTTGCGGTACGGTTTCAGTAAAAATACATGCTCCTGCAATCGACTCAAGCCGCGTTCCTGGAAGCGTGGATTCTGTGCGAGTACATCCTGCTGTGCCAACAGTTGGATATCAGCGTGTAACTGGTAGCGTGTCATCACTTCCTCTGTGGAAACTGGAAAGGGAGGGCCGGACATTTCAGACGCGGGGTAATCCAGGGTGATGAGTAAGATTTGCACATCCGGCGGCAGAATGTGCAATAGATGATGTACGTAACGCTCGCGTATTTCCGGCGGCAACGCGATGAGTGCCGCCCGATCGTATACTGCACTAATATTTGCCAGATCACGTTTACCCAGGTCGAAAAGATCACCGCATAAAATGTGCATGTCGTCCGCTGTTAAGTGCGTGAATGTATTACTGGTGGTGCATTGCGGTGTGTAGCCGTTTTCCGTAAAAAATGCCTGTGCGGCAAGGTAGCTTAATTCAATCCCCAACACGCGATGCTCTTGTGCGCGAAGCCACAGCATATCGCGACTTTTTCCGCACAGTGGCACGAATACTTCGCTATCCCGAGCGAGATGTAACCTTTGCCAGTATTCACGCAAGTAGGGATTAATCGTACTCTGATGAAAACCGATATCTTGCCGTTCCCATCGATCCAACCAATATTCTTTTTTCATTTCAGGTTTCACTTGTGTGTGATTCAGAACATTTGCCTATCAAGCGACGTAATAATAGATTTTTATGTTATTTGAACCGGGTGATAGATAGCACATGTCGCTTTTTTGTAACATATTGCTTAAAGCTGCAAATAGTCATGTGCAAGGTATTGCCATATATGAGCATTTGTGTGTAAAAGTACTAGCCAAGAGAAAGTGAACACAAATTATGCCATCAAAAGATAAAACCAAAGCAGATTGTAAAAAAACACACGGTATATCCTCAACCGAGCATCAGCTGGATTCGGTACAGAATTTCATCATCCGTTCACTGGAAAACAAAATTAATCAGTTGGAAGAAATTCTTAATCATGTGGATGCCTATATTTATACGAAGGATAGGACGGGGCGTTATACTTACGCCAATCAGAATGTTTTAACACTGTTTGGCGCATCGGTTGAGAATGTTGTCGGTCATGAAGACAAGCAATTCTTTGATCTCATGTTGTCCAATGACTTGGTGTTTGATGATAGCCGTGTGATTGAGCTGGGACAGACAGTGAAGCGGGAAGAAAGAAATATCATCAAATCATCGGATGAGGCGCTGGTTTTCTGGACCGTCAAAAGGCCTATGACCGATGATCAAGGTCAGATCATCGGTGAGCTAGGAATCTCCATCGACATTACCGAACGCAAACTGACGGAGGACATGTGGCATCTCCATAGCAATATATTACAGAGTTTGCCCATAGGGATATGCCTTATTCGTGTCGATGATGAGAAAATTATTTATGCCAATCAGCAGTTTGAGTGTAAGTTTGGTCAGCGTTCGGATGAACTTCTAGGGCAGCCGATTAGCGTAATCAATATTTTCACCGCAGAAGGGCCCTTGGTAATAGCAAACTCGATTATGGCCGAGCTTGAGCGAGCCGGCGTATGGATGGGAGAAGTCCATAGCGTCAAAAAGGATGGAACAATTTGCTGGTGTTATGCAACGATTTCCTCTTTTAATCACCCTCGCTATGGAGAGACCTGGGCTTTAGCGCTTATCAGTATCTCCGCGCACAAACCAATAGAAAGCATGTTGCAGCTTGTTCCGCAGCGCTTATCCCCGGTAACGCGCACTGCAGGGATAGGTACTTGGGAGTGGGATATCGTTGAGGGCAAACTGATCTGGGATGAGCCGATGTTTGTTTTGTATGGGGTTTCTCAGGACGGCTTTGAGGGGGATTACAAGACTTGGCGTACAAGCATTCATCCGAAAGACTTGCAGCAAGTAGAGAAAGAAATTCAGATGGCGCTGCGCGGGGAAAAAGATTTAAACATCGGATTCCGTGTTTGCAGGCCGGATGACACTATCTGTCACATCTATGCCATTGCGACTGTTCTATTCGATGCTTGCGGACGGCCTATATACATGACTGGCACCAACTGGGATGTGACCAGTCTCAAGCAAATAGATGATTCCATGTTATTAGCCAATGCGATTTACCAAGCCAGTGGTGAAGCCATCATGGTAATCGATGAAAATAAACTGGTAAAACAAGTGAATCCCGCTTTTACCCGGTTAACGGGGTACGACTTGTCGGAGGTGGCCGGTAAGAATCCTCAAATTTTTAGCTGTGGGTATCATGACAAGATTTTCTACCAAAAAATATGGCACAAAATTAAGAACAAAAAGCATTGGCAGGGTGAAATTTGGGATCGGCATAGAGACGGCACGATTTATACCCGATGGCTGAGCATCAGTGCGATTCATCGTCCAAATGGTTGTGTATATGGTTATGTTGCGCAGTTCTCGGATATCACTGAGAAAAAGCAGAAAGAAGAGCTTATCTTATTTCAAGCGAATTTCGATCAATTGACGATGTTGCCCAATCGTCTGTTATTCAAAGACCGATTGGATCAAGAAACCAGAAAAGCGCATCGCAATGAACAGTTACTTTCAGTAATATTTCTCGATCTGGATCACTTTAAAGATATTAATGACACACTGGGCCATGCGGCGGGGGATCAATTACTCAAAGAAGTCGGACAACGTATCAAATCATGTGTGCGCGATACCGATACCGTTGCTCGTCTTGGCGGAGATGAATTCGCTGTCATTTTGCCGAACATTGGTCTTGGACGATGTGTCGAGAAGATTGCCCGGCATATTATTCAGGAGTTGAGTACACCATTTAATTTTCTGTCAGACCAAGTTGATTATCATATTTCTACCAGTATCGGTATCGTGTTCTATCCGGAAGATGGCAATGATATCGAAAGCCTGATGAAGCATGCCGATCAGGCCATGTATGCGGCAAAACAAGGGGGACGTGATCGTTTTTGTTACTTCACTCCCTCACTGCAGCAAAAAGCCAATGAAAAAATGATTCTTACCAATGATCTCAGAAAAGCGTTGGGACGTAATGAGTTGCATATTTACTATCAGCCGATTTTGGATTTAACTCGAGGGCGTATTATTAAGGCTGAAGCTTTATTACGTTGGAAGCATCCGCACCGTGGCATGATCAGTCCACATACATTTATTCCATTGGCAGAAGAGAGCGGACTCATTGTGGAAATTGGGGAATGGGTGTTTGAACAATCTATTTCGCTTATTCACCAATGGCTTAATCGATTTGGTTACATTATTCAAGTGAGTGTCAACAAATCACCGATTCAGTTTCAAGAATCAGACAATAAACCGAATTGGTATGAGAAACTGGTACAGAATGGTTTACCCGGCAATTGCATTAATGTGGAAATTACTGAAGGCTTATTGTTAAGAAGCTCTTTTACAGCTCAAAACTTCTTACTGGAGTTTCGCAACAAAGGCATCGAGGTTTCCATTGATGACTTTGGTACCGGTTTTTCTTCACTGTCTTATCTTAAGGAATTCGATATCGACTATATCAAGATAGATCGTTCTTTTATCAGCAATCTGAATAACAATTCAATTGATCGTGCGTTGGTGGAAGCCATTATTGTGATGGCGCACAAATTGGATATCAAAACGATTGCTGAAGGTGTGGAAACAAAGGAACAACAAGATTTACTGATTGGATTTGGCTGTGATTATGTGCAAGGCTTTTTTTATTCTCCGCCTGTGCCGGTCGAAGAATTCGAAAAATTGATTATTCAATAGCAGAATGAGGCAGCATTGCACGATAGTGCCTATCTCGACAGGGCTGAATTTATCCAAGCTGAGAAAAAATTTATGAATGTGACTCATTGTCCGTGTTCGCTGCGGCTGCTACTGTGTATCGTCATTTTAGGTATTCTTACGGGCTGTGTATCGCCGATGGCGCTCAATCGCGCTGTCATTGCGTATGATGACGCGGTCACCGATGCCATATCGCAACAACTATTGATTAACATTGTGCGTGCTCATCATCGTCAACCCATTCATTTCACCGGGGTTTCAAATATTGCCGCTACCTTCAACTTTCAAGCGAATGCAGGAGCGATGCCCGCGCTTGGTGGGCTTGCCGGGACATCCCTATTGCCGGTTTTCGGTGGCAGCGTCTCGGAAAGCCCCACCATTAGCATTGTGCCGATTGAAGGAGAGGATTTTACCAAGCGGCTGCTGACACCATTTCCGCAAAGCAAATTAACTTTGTTGCTGCGTCAGCACTTTGATGTCGATCTATTATTACGCATGATGACGCAGGAAGTGCGTTTGCTGCATTCTGCGCAACAAGCTGTCTATCGCAATAGTCCATCGGATATAACAGGTTATGAAATGTTCCGCCGGGTGGTATTGCATCTCTCAGCGATACAGGATCAAAATAAATTGTATGCAGAGCCATTGCCGCTCGTACATACTTGGACCATTCCTGCCAGTTCAGTTGCAGCCGAAGGCTTTCAAGCGTTGCAAAAGGAATTTGTGGTGTCCTACAATTCAAAAGATAATAACTATACATTGCGTAAACACACCCCGGGGCCAACGTTGATTACTAATTATGATCCTAGTACGCTTTCTGACGAAGAACGTGAGAAGTGGCATGATAGAGCGGAAGATTGGGATATTAGCGATATTGCCTTCGATATCCGTTCTGGCCATTACGGTGGGGAATGGCCGATGAGTGGTTTTTTCCGGCTCAGAAGTTTTCATTCCATCCTCAGTTTTCTCGGTAAAGCACTCGGCGATGAGCTGGGGTATCACGTTGAGAAAGATTTAAGAACTCCGCCCATTCTTAGAAACGAGAATCCCGATCTCACCATGGAATTTGTGGTTGCAAATACAACACCTGCGGAAGTTGATTTCTCCATCCGCTGGAATGGCCAGTATTATGCGGTTAATACCAAGGGGCCGCATGCTCGCTGGAATCGCGATGCCTTCCAATTACTGTTTCTACTGTTTCAAATGACCGTCACGGATATTCCACGTGTCGGCGTGCCGAGTATTACGATTGCCAAGTAGTTTTTCGTTGAAATGACGGATACACAGATGGGTGATCGTTGATATAAAACGACTATACTGCCGGGTGAGTCGGATTGAACGATTGGAATGAGCCCCCGGGAATATGCCGCGGATTTTGTGACAGAAGAGGTAGGAAATTTACTTTTAAGAATTTACGAGGCAATTTTGAACAAATATGTAATGGTATTGATTTCTTGCTTGTTAACCGCATGTGGCACAGAGCAACAACCCGTTGTGGATCGATATGTCGCCTCCGGATCGGACCGTGGCCAGTTATATCGGCAACAGATTCAGCCATTGCTGGACAAACGTTGCATCGTTTGCCATGGTTGCTATGATGCCCCTTGTCAACTGAATCTGGCATCCGCGCAGGGCATTGATCGAGGTGCTAATCCTCAAGCCATTTATAATGGCAAACGGTTGACTGCTGATCCGTTGACAAGGCTATTTGAAGATGCGCATACGGTTGGTGAGTGGAGAGCAAAAGGATTCTTTCCCATATTGGCCGAGAAACAGGATACGCAGCCATTACAGGGTAGTTTGATGTATAGGATGCTAGAACTCAAACAGCATAATCCACTCGAAAATGCGGTTAAGCACAATGAGATTATTCCGGATGGGTTATTTGAGTTTGCATTGAATGCCACGGACAGTTGCCCGGATATCGAACAATTCCAAAAGTATGCGGGGTCAAAACCGTACTGGGGAATGCCTTATGGTTTGCCTGGTATCGCGCCAGTTGATTCCGAACTTCTGGAGCGCTGGCTGGAAGCTGGTGCGCCTCTCGCGGAGTTACCTGCACTAGATGTGAGGTATCAAGACCAGATCCGTGTCTGGGAAGAGTTTCTGAACGGTGATTCTGTAAAGCAGCGTTTGGTTTCCCGCTATATTTATGAGCATTTGTTTCTGGGGCATGTGTACTTTGGAGAGTTAGAGGGTAACAATGCTGCAAAAAGCTATTTTAAAATTGTGCGTTCTCGCACCAAGCCCGGACAACCCATTAGCATTATCAGCACCCGCAGGCCTTATGACGATCCGCAAGTTGAGAGGGTTTATTATCGATTGCAACGTGTGCAGTATAGTATCGTCGCTAAGAACCATTTGCCCTATGTGTTGAACAGTAAGCGCTTGCAACGCTTCAAAGCTTTGTTTCTTGAAACACCCTATGAAGTAAAAGAACTTCCTGAATATATTCCTGAGCTGGCATCCAATCCTTTTAAAACGTTTGCAGCGATACCGGCACATGCACGTTATCGCTTTATGCTGGAGCATGCGCAATTCACGATAAACGGATTTATTAAAGGTGCGGTTTGTCGTGGACAGGTGGCATTGAATGTCATCAATGATCATTTCTGGGTATTTTTTGTTAATCCGGACCAGGAAGCATTGGCGGAAATTGATCACTTCTTAAGTGATCAAAGTGATCGGCTGAGTATGCCGCCTGAGCGGGAAAGTAATGCCGGTGTTTTAAACTACTGGACAGAATACTCTGCATTGCAGGCCGCTTATTTGAAAGAAAAAGGCGAGGTCTTGAATAAGTTATTCGGAGGTACTGCTGACTTGGATCTGGACTGGGTTTGGCAAGGCGATGGGCATAATCAGAATGCAGCATTAACGGTATTTAGACATTTTGACAGTGCCACGGTGGTGGAGGGTTTGGTTGGTCAGTCGCCAAAAACGGCATGGTTAATCGATTATCCGATTCTGGAACGCATACATTACTTGCTGGTTGCGGGTTTTGATGTCTATGGCAATGTGGGGCATCAATTATCAACACGTCTCTATATGGATTTTCTACGTATGGAAAGTGAGTTTAATTTTCTTACCTTATTGCCTGAAGAAACACGCGTCGTTCTACGTGAACATTGGTATCGGGGAGCGAGCGACTCGGTTAAGGACTATGTGTATGGGCATGCGTACCTGCAGGTTGAGCCGGATATTGTGTATCCCAAGGGTGAACCGGCTAAGGAATTCTTATTTAAGCAATTGCAGCAGAAATTGTCCAAGGTTTTATCTGGGCGTTATCGTTTAGAACAGCCTGCTGTGCCGGAGCAACACCGGCGATTATTAACATCATTACATGAAGTTCGGGGGGAGACCGCCAGTTTACTGCCAGAAATGGGATTGTTAATGGTGCTTGATAAAGATCTTGGTGATCGGGTTTATACTGTCGTACGTAACAGCGCACACAGTCATATTGCCAGCTTGTTACAGGAACAGTCGAATCGCATGCCTGAGGAAGACTACATAACGGTAATGCCGGGTTTTGTCGGTGCCTATCCTGCTGCATTCTGGCAAGTTAAAGTGGCTTCTCTGGGTGATTTTGTCACGAAATTGAGCAATCTGAATAGCGAACACGATTATCGTGAATTGATGCACCTATATGGGATACGGCGTTCACATAATGGATTCTGGCAGTTCAGTGATCGCTTGCATGAGATCTTCCAGCAATCCATGCCCATTGAGTATGGCATGTTGGATTATAATCGCCTTGAGAATCGCTGATTTTGTAATATACGTCTTTTCAACAACTAACGATGAGGTAGAAGAGAATGACTAATAAAGATGCTTATGTAAAGAAAGCCCATGCAAAGCTGGATGAATGGAATGCTGATCTTGATAAAATGAAAGCTAAATTGTCAGCGGCTGACGCAGACGCCAGAATCAAGCTGAATAAAAGCGTTGAGGAGCTTGAGGCGCAGCGTGATGAGATGAAGAAGAGACTTGTAGAACTTGAACGTGCCAGTGAAGAGGCATGGGAAGATATCCGTGATGGCATGGAATCCGCCTGGAGCCGGGTGACAGCATCGATCAAAGATGCAACGGATCGATTCAAGTAACGTGATCTGCGTAGCAGCAAAATAAGGTGCGGTATGCTGTTGATGTCGAAACTGGTAAATGACAGGCATTCTTCAAGTCGTTTTTGTGAACGTATGGAAAACGCGCCGAGGTTTATTGAGATTTCTCAATATGCAGTTTCTGGCGTATCGCTTGCATAATTTTCAAGAAACTTGAAATACAACGAGGGCCATCAGATGCGCGCTGTTTTTCTTGATTTCGGTTCCGTGACGCGTGGTGATATGGATTGTGCGGCACTGGAACGGGCGATATCACCGTGGCATTACTACGAAGATTCCTCCGAACAGGCGGTTCCGGAGCGAATCCGGGAAGCTGAAGTGGTTGTCAGTAATAAGGTGTTTCTTAACCATGCGGCGATCGCTGCGGCGACGGATCTGAAATTAATTTGCGTGGCGGCTACCGGGTACAACAATGTCGATCTGAAAGCCGCGGCTGAACGTAACATTCCGGTCTGTAATGTACGGGGTTACGCCACACCTTCCGTGGTACAACATGTTTTTATGCTGATGTTGAATTTGGCGCGCCGTTTCGTGGAATATCAGGCACTGGTGAAAAAAGGGGGCTGGCAGGCCAGCACTTTTTTCTGTCCGCTGGATTTCGGCATACAAGAGCTGTCAGGAAAAACGCTCGGGATCATTGGGTTTGGTGATCTGGGAAAAGCGGTGGCGGAAATTGCGCGAGCATTCGGCATGCAATTACTGATTGCGGAACACAAAGATAAACCGCCACGTCCAGGCAGAACAGCGTTTGACGAGGTGATTCGTGAGGCGGATTTTATTACGCTGCATTGTCCTTTCTCGCCGGAAACACATCATCTGATCAGCCGCAGGGAGTTTGAATTGATGAAACCTTCCGCGTATCTGATTAATACGGCACGCGGTGAATTGGTGAATGAAATGGATTTGTTGCAGTGCTTATCCACGAATCGCATTGCCGGTGCGGCCATCGACGTTTTGCAGGGAGAGCCGCCGGGCGAAGATAATCTGCTATTGCGACAGCGATCGGAAAATCTGATTATCACACCACATATCGCCTGGGCTAGCAGAGAATCCAGGCAGCGTTTGCTGGATCAATTGGCAGGCAATGTTGAAAACTTTTTTCAGCATAAGCCCTTTAATCAGATTACCGATGCACTGGGTCATTAGAATATTACTATTACCGTGATTACCCACATTGGAGTTATCTCAATGCAACAATGGATTCTTCTTGCTATTGCAATTGTCAGCGAAGTGATTGCCACTTCATGTCTCAAAGCAGCTGAAGGATTTACGCGGTTATGGCCATCGCTGGTGGTTATCATTGGGTACCTGCTGGCTTTTTATTTTCTTTCTTTGACGCTCAAAACCATTCCGGTCGGTGTCGCTTATGCGATCTGGTCGGGTGTGGGGGTGGTATTGATTGCGCTGAGTGGCTGGCTTTTCCTCGGACAGTCGTTGGATATGCCCGCTGTGATCGGCTTGTCTTTGATTGTTGCGGGGGTTTTTGTCATCAATGTTTTCTCCCGGACTGTTGCACATTAGCGATTGATGCGTATGAATAAAGCATTCACCAAGGAAAGCGAAGAGGAAGACGATCCCGACAGCACGCCGAAATTACCGCAAGGTGTGAAGAACTACATCACCCCGGCTGGGCATCAGCGATTGAAGGCAGAGTTTGATCAATTGTGGAAAATGGAACGTCCCGAGTTAGTTAAAACCATTACCTGGGCGGCTTCGAATGGCGATCGTTCGGAAAATGGCGATTATATTTACGGTAAAAGGCGTCTGCGCGAAATCGACCGCCGCCTGCGTTTCTTGTCCAAACGGCTGGAAAATGCCGAAGTGGTCGATCCAGCGCAGCGCGGTGATTGCGATCAGGTGTTTTTCGGTGCCACGGTGACCGTCTGTAATACCCAAGGCAAAGAACATACCTATAGTATCGTCGGTCTGGACGAAGTGGATCCCGGCCGCGGCCGTATTAGCTGGGTTTCTCCGTTGGCCAAAGCATTACTCAAAGCGCGTGAGGGCGATACGGTACGATTACACACGCCGGGTGGCGTGGAAGAACTGGACGTGGTGGAAATTCGCTATGAAGCGCTATGAGATTGTATTTGGTTACCATGTGACAAGATGTTGAACATTCCTTGTCTTTTTTAACTTTGCAGGATATCGCCATCGACATAAAACCATGACCCTTCCTCGCGCACAAACCGGCTAATTTCATGCAAACGGTGAGCGCGTCCATTTATCTTGTAACGCGCGATAAATTCAACGGTCGCATGACCTGGTGCCGATTGCTTGTGACACTTTATGGTAAGTTTCAACCACTGATTGTGTGGCCGGTTTGCCAATCCAAGTAAGATTGGGCGCGTGCTGCGATGCCAAGTGGCCAAAAGATAGTCTTCACGATTCAGTGTATAAGCCATGTAGCGTGAGCGCATGAGTATTTCCGCCGTGGCGGCAATTTCACCATCATCCAAATAACGGCCGCAGCAGTTGATGTATTGCCTATTGTCGCCACATGGGCAGCGCATTGTTTTCGTATCTATCATGTTGCAAGAGGGTGTTTTCAATTAAGTGAAGGTGAAGATAAATCTTACTTGCGAGTGAGTCATGTTGTGTTCACAATTTTGAGTTGGCCAAAATTAATTCCAGTTTTTGAGTACGAGATAAGGATTTTATCGCCATTTCCCTTCTGGAAGCTTCTGCTCTGTTTTGACAAAACTCTTGATGTACAAGCCGGAATGGTCCGCGGCCATGGGTATATCGCGCACCTTTACCGGTTTCATGGGTTTTGATTCGATGTGCCAAATCTTTGGTGATCCCAGTATAGAGACTGCCATCCGCGCATCTCAAGATATAGACCGTCCAACTCATTCTTTTCTTGTCTTCATTTGTCATCTTTCTCTTTAAACTTGTTAGCGTACAAGAACGGATGTACCGCAAAAAGCGCTTGGTTACGAGACTGATAGATCATTTCTTATTCGGTAAACGATATGAGTATTTAACAATATATCTTAGTCTGAAGAAAATAATTTAAGAGAGAGCAATTATTATGTTTGATCGTGATAATTTGTACCGCATCGCACCTTTTGGCGCTTATGTTTTTTTTATGCTGTTAGAGGATGTGCTGTTGAAGTTTGGCTGGGAAGCCAATGATTTGCGCTTACTTTACGCAGCAAAAATTACTGTCGTTGTGGCTTTGCTGTGGTTGATGCGGAATGCCTACAGTGAATTGCGTTGGCCTACTGGAGAAAATTTTCGTACTTGGATGATTGCGATAACTGCAGGTGTCGTGGTGTTCATTGCTTGGATTAACCTGACGGCAGATTGGATGGTGATGGGAGAATCCGTTGGCTTTGATCCGCGTGATCATGATGAAATTGACTGGTTGCTGGTTGCAATGAGGCTGGTTGGCGCAGTGCTGATAGTGCCAGTCATGGAAGAACTTTTCTGGCGGTCATTTCTGATGCGCTGGATTACACATCCGGATTTTCTAACCGTTAGCCCGGCACAAATAGGACTCAAAGCATTTTGCATCACCGCCATACTTTTTGCTGTCGCACACAGTCTGTGGTTAGCCGGATTATTTGCCGGAGTGGTTTATAACCTTTTATACATGCGTAGCGGTACGCTTTGGTCACCCATTCTGGCGCATGCGATAACCAATGGCATTTTAGGTATATGGATAGTATCGACGGGTAATTGGGGTTTCTGGTGAGGGCGATTTTGATTTGTCGATTATTATCCAGATGATGAACTCCATCAATTTTGCTCCTGAACATAGGTTATTACACGATAGATTGGTCGAAATGCCTCAGTAGCAGACGCTTAGCATCCATTGATGGCATTATTTGTAATATTTGTGTTGTATTTTTTGTGATAAGTGGACTTGCCTGTCTGTTTGCGTTGACCCTTCTGGCTATTCGGTGTTAGAGTTTCGTCCATGTGGATGTTAGGGTTTTTGGTATTTATATCTTTTTCATAGTCTTTTTTTAGAGAAGGGGAGGGGAGTAATGGAATATAAATCAATTTGTAAGAACCAGGTAGTTCATGCCGTAGCCGGCGGATTGCTATTGATCGGTATGAATGCATCGAATGTTGTTGCAGGTACTGTCATGAGTACCGACAACGCTTTTACAAAGGCGCTGAAGGAAAGAGGTCTTAATATAGGCGGTTGGATTAATGGCGGCGCGACATTCAATCCGAGTCAAACTGATGGTTTCAACGGTCCGGTGACTTTTGGAGATCAGGCAAATAGAGTTCAAATGAATCAGTTGAATTTCTTTATAGAACGTGCAGTGAGAACAGAAGGCAAAGGCTGGGATGTCGGTTTCCGTGCCGATTTCATGTTCGGTACCGATGCGATTTTTACCCAAGCCTACGGTAATCCCGCGTTTGATGTCAACAGTGGCAGAGCCTTGAGTGATCGCGGGAACTGGGACCTTGATGTGTGTTGTAATTCCAGTCGTACTTACGGTATCGCATTTCCACAGGCTTTTGCAGAGGTTTATGCGCCGATTGGTAATGGATTGAATATTAAAGCGGGCCATTTTTATACGCCGATTGGCTATGAAACGGTTCCTGCGCCTAACAATTTCTTCTATACCCATGCTTACACGATGCAGTACGGGGAGCCATTTACCCATACCGGTGTATTAGCTAATTATACGATTAGTAAGAATTTTACCGCCATGGCTGGTGCAATCGGTGGTAGCGGAACAGGTGGTTGGGATGGTAATTTTGACAGGCAAATGGGGAATTGGGGTGGAATCGGTGGCGTTACTTGGACGAGTGATGACACGAAAACCTCGTTCAATATCAGTGGTACCGGTAGCACAGCCTCCACGCGTAACAGCAGTTTCTGGGGTATGTATAGCGCTGTCTTTAAACATCTGTTTGCCGACAACAAAACTCATCTTGTGATACAACATGATCATGGTTTTGCTGATAACGTATTATTGGCTAACCTTAAATATGGCGGTGTGGTGCAAAATGCAGAATGGTACGGTATCAACACGCATGTGTATTATGATCTGACGCCTGATCTATCAGTGGGTGTTCGTGGTGAATGGTTCCGTGATCGGGATGGTTTTCGTGTTTTCTCGCCGGGTCGTGTAGCCGCTTCAACGAATCATCTTGGAAGTAGTTATGCGTTGGGTGGCGCAACTCAGCTCGCTTCCAGCACGCCAGCAGACTATTATGCAGTGACCATCGGTGCAAACTGGAAGGCGGCCAGGACACTAAAACTCGACTGGAGAGGATTGAAGAATCTGAATGTTCGTCCGAATATTCGTTACGATAGAGCTGATGCGCTTCATGCGGCTGCTTACAGACCATTTGGCGGTAATAAGGATCAAATTTTATTCTCACTGGATGCTGTTCTTCCTTTCTGAGTTTAGTGATCTGAATGATGAATTTATTGATGAAATACGAAGAGAAAATGCGCCTACGGGCGCATTTTTTTATTCTGCATCTGGTTTATCTGCTGTGTTGCCGCAATGTCCGCAATAAATCGCTTATGTCATCCGGCACGACAGCTTGCCATGTCAGGATTTGTTGCGTTTGTGGGTGAGTGAGTGCAAGTTTTTCAGCATGTAAGACCTGCCTGGGGAAATTTATTAGTAGCTGGCCAATGATTTGCTGGGTATTTTTGGGTTTGCCGCCGTAAACAGGATCCCCTACTAACGGATATCCGATGGAACTCATATGTACGCGTATTTGATGCGTGCGGCCTGTTTCAAGGCTGCATTGCAGTAGCGTGCAACCTTCAAAGTTTTCGATGACCTGATAGTGGGTACGTGCTGGCTTACCTGTTGCAGTAACAGCCATTTTCGTGCGATGGATGGGGTGCCGTCCTATGGGTGCATCAATACTCCCAGGCTGCGTAATTTCTCCCAAGACTAATGCCATATAGTCGCGTTTTACAGTGTGTTGCTGTAATTGGCGCACGAGGCTTGTTTGTGCTTCTATGGTTTTTGCGACGACCAGTAAACCACTGGTGTTTTTATCCAGACGGTGGACTATGCCGGCGCGAGGCACATTTCCCAACTGCGGCGCATGGTGTAGTAAAGCATTGAGCAGTGTACCCTGCCAGTTGCCATTACCTGGGTGCGTAACCAGGCCGGCAGGTTTGTTGATAATGATGAGCACATCATCTTCATCAATGACATTCAAGCTGATGTCTTCAGCCGTGTGCATTGATTCGGCGGCAGTATTCTGGGGTGATATCTGAACATGCTCATTGCCCCATACTTTCTGTTTTACAGTGGTGGTCTGACCATCCAGCATAATCCGATTTTCAGCAATCCACGTTTGCAGGCGGCTACGTGACCAGTTGGGTAAGAGTTTTGCTAAAGCTTGATCAAGGCGTAAGCCCGCACAATCGGTGGGAATTGTTAAGTCAATAAGGGTATGTGCAGATGTGCTATGCACTAGCGCTGGTGGCTTTACGTTATAATCCTGAAATGCATCTTTGTTTTTTATGGGATTCGTCATGTTACGTAGTTTAGCTTTAATTTTGGTGTTATGGCTATCCGCTTGCAACTTGTTGCCGGATCGCACAGAAGACCAGCAGGATTGGTCTGCAAACAAGTTTTATTCTGAGGCAAAAGAAAAGTTGAATGATGGCAATTTTGCTGCGGCGATCAAATTGTATGGATCGCTGGAGGCGCGCTATCCCTATGGTCGAATAGCACAACAGGCGCAGCTTGAAACGGCTTATGCACATTATAAAAATGATGAACCGGCTTCTGCCATTGCAGCAGCCGATCGATTTATCAAGTTGCATCCCAATCATGTAAATGTGGATTACGCCTACTATATCAGAGGATTGTCAAATTTTAATGACAGCTGGGGAATGATGGGTTTCTTGATGAAGGGTCCGCTGAAACAGGATATGAGCGAACGTGATTCAAAAGCATCTCAGGAATCATTTGAGAATTTTAAGGAGTTGGTGACGCGTTTTCCGGAAAGCAAATACGCAGCAGATGCGAGGCAACGTATGGCTTATTTGATTAATGCTGTCGCTATGAGTGAAATTCATACCGCGCGTTACTATATGAAGCGTAAGGCTTATATCGCTGCCGCTAATCGAGCGCAGAATGCAGTCAAAGAATATCCTCGCACTCCTGCTACTGAAGAAGCTTTATATATTATGATTCAGGCTTATGAAGCACTGGAAATGTATGATTTGCGCGACGATGCGGAACGTGTGATGCGCATCAATTTTCCTGATAGTCACTTCCTTAAAGAATTGCCGGAGGTGGGTGGTAAGGCATGGTGGGAATTCTGGAAGACTTGACCTCTTTAAAGTGATGCTGAGCATTTTCTAATGATCTTTTAAGTGAATAGCCAATACATCGCAATCAGCGTGATACAAAATCCCTTTGGCGGTTGAACCCATTAACATGGCAAATCCGTGACGTCCGTGTGAGCCTACAACAATCAGATCGATCTGTTTTTGTGCAGCAAATTGAGTAATTTCCTGTTGTGGCTCCCCCCAAACCATCCAACGGCGTGCCGGTGTGATATCCAGTTGATCACTGATCTGTTTTAGTTTGTTTTTTTCTGTTTCCAATAAATCGTCGGATGAATCTTGGTCCAATGAAATCACTGTGCCATAAGGCGTGTCAGGCATGGGAATGTTATCTAACACATGAATAATGTGAAGGTGTGCATTAAATTGATTGGCCAGGTGTTTTGCTCTTTCAGCTACGTAATGACCATCATCCGAGAAGTCGATAGCGAGTAGAATATTTTGATAATTATTCATGGTGAATTCCTTCATGTCGAATCAGTATGCGGGCAGAAATATGAATGCTAAGCCAGCATAAACAATACCAGTGACTTTATCACATCCTCGCTACTTATATCGCCAATGATCCTCGATTGGTATATCAAGCTCAAGCGTTATTAGTCATCCATTTGGCGCAGATATTGGGATAAGAAAGCGGTGATATGGTGTTCATATTCTTTACCGGCATAACTATGCATATTGAAATGTCCGCCTCCCGGGACAATCCATAGTTCCTTGGGGTTTCTGGCGGCGGCATAGAGACGCTCGGTCTCTGATTGGCGTGTATGTGCATCGTGTGTTCCGGAAATAAACAATACCGGCGCATTAAGATTATTGATGTGGGCGATTGGACTCAACTCATCCAGGGAAGTATCCAGATGAAAGGATAATTGCGACAGCATGAGCGATAAAAGTACCGATCCATAGTCTCCAAAATGAAGTTTTAAGCGATTATCAACGGCTTCTTCGATGGTTGCATGCAATGATTCCAGGATAACCGCATCCAGCCTTAAATCCTGTTTGGCAAGTACGATGGCTGCGGCACCCAGAGAAGCGCCGATTGCACCTATCCGCTCAGCAGGGAACGTTTGTCGCAGAAAAGCGATGGATGCTTCCACATTCTCGGATTCGCGCAAGCCAAAGGTAATTTTCTCTCCGGCAGTTTCACCATGCGCTTGTAAATCGATAAACAGCGCGCTATAGCCTTGATCTTTCAAGAACCGCGCCCGACTCAGCATTTCAAGCCGGTTGCTACGCATCGAATGTACCAGTAATACAACCCCGCCACCGGGTTTCCCATAAGTTAGCCAACCGTGAACGGTAGATTTGTTTGCAGTGGGGATTTGTATCGACTCAACCGGAAAGTCCGCAGATAGTACACCAACCGCAGTGGGGGCCGATGCGGTCAAGAATACACCCATGGCGAAAATACTGAGCGTGACTGCGATCCCGAAAATTAGGATCTGGATAGCTATTTTATGCAACATGACCGCTCATGGATTTGAATATAAAAGGTAGGATTGTAAACAAATCATTGGATTGAAGTGCTGTACTTACCAGACAGATTTAGAGGCAATGAGATATTCTGGCAATTTTATAGTTTACACTACAATACATTGATAACTTTCTATGCCGCAGCCTCGATTCTGTAGATAATGATAGAAAAAATCAAAAGTGAATTGATTAAATGATCAATCTTTGGGTGTTAGATTGTGAAATTGAATGGCTGTTTTCTTTATACAATGTGAGTGAGTGCGAAAGGAAAAATTGTGAAAAAGTATTTCATACTATTTATATTTTCGCTATGACTGCCATAGTACAATCAGATGAAATCGCACAAGAGAGTAAGGTGCAGCAGGTGTTATTTAAAATCATGCGATTTCATGCAACTAACCACTGAGATCAGACAGAATTGGGCACATTATTATGAATACTAAAGAGCACAAAGAATTTCAGGAAAGAATGCACGTGTTGTTGGCTTTATTTGCACAGGAACTACCGGATAGAATTAATGAAATTGAGGCCATATGGAATAAGCTGCAGCTGGAACGGGAGATGAGCGTTCTACAGGAGCTGCATCGCTCTGTGCATAATCTGGTCAGTAATGGTAAGACATTTGGTCATCCGGAATTGAGTATCGAAGCATCTGCATTGGAACAGATTCTCAAAAGCCTGATGCAGAGAGAAATCACGGTGGATACGTTGCAATCGGCTAGAATTTTGCAGCAGATTCTTGAATTGAAGAAAATCTCGGTAGAGAAAGCGCCTGTGCTGACAAAAGATACGGTTTCGGTAGTTGCCGGTGAACATGCGTTTTTACCCAATCCTCATGCATCCAACTTGATATTTGTCGTGGCAGATGATGCTGAAGCGGCACAGGAACTCGCACTGCAGTTGCGCTATTACGGTTATGAAGTGGAAGTGTTTAATCATTTGGATAGATTTCGTGTCGCTGCTCAGAATAATCCCAATGCAATTATTCTGATGGATGTTGAATTTCCTGAAGACAAGATGGGTGGTATTCGTGTCATGGAAGAGATTCAGCGGGATTTAACCCAGCCAGCACGAGTGATTTTTATTTCAGTCCACGATGATATGGCTTATCGACTGGGTGCGGTACGTGCCGGCAGTGTCGCCTACTTCACCAAGCCCATTAATTCCACGGAATTAATTGATCAACTTGATTTGATCACCGCATCGCAAATTCAGGAGCCTTTTCGTGTATTGATCGTGGATGATAGTCCGACGATACTTGCTTATCATGCGGCGATATTGGAACAAGCTGAAATGCTGGTGAAGGCAGTGTCAGAGCCGATGAAATTATTGGAAACATTGAGTGATTTTAATCCGGATCTCATCCTGATGGATTTGTATATGCCAGGGTGTAATGGGGTTGAGTTGGCGAGAGTTATCCGGCAGATGGATGGTTTTCTGAGTATTCCCATCGTTTATCTTTCTACTGAGAATGATTTCAATACGCAGCATGAAGCGATGAGCTTACGCGGCGATGATTTCCTGGTGAAACCCATCGATCCTGCACATTTGGTTTCAGCGATTACCTCGCGGGTGACGCGGGCTCGTTCTTTACGTTCTCTAATGATTCATGATGGATTGACCGGTTTGCTCAATCATACCGCCATAAAAGAAGAACTGGCGCGTGAAGTGGTGCGTTCCAGCCGATTAAATTCACCGCTGTCTTTTGCTTTGGTGGATGTCGATTTCTTTAAGAAAGTTAATGACGCTTACGGGCATGCCGCTGGTGATCGTGTCATTAAAAGCTTGGCGCGGTTACTCAAACAACGTCTGCGGGAAACAGATATTGTCGGACGTTATGGTGGAGAAGAGTTTGCTGTCATTATGAATGACACCGATGCGACTTCGGCTGCAAAAGTGATCGATGAAATACGTAATGTTTTTTCCCGCTTATTGCATTTGAGCCATGACGAAGAATTTTCGGCAAATTTTAGTTGTGGCATTGCGGATCTTGCGCATTTCGCAGATGCTGCCAGCTTAAGTGAAGCTGCGGATAAAGCGCTGAATCAGGCCAAACAGCGAGGACGCAACAAAGTGGTTGTGAATACAGACGATTAACGTACTTTGTCGTTTGTATTGGGGATTTACGGCTTAGGATCACCACTACGGGTGCGCAGCAGACGAGGGGGATAAATTCCTGAATCTGCTGCGAATTGTTTTTTACTGAAAGCTGCGCGTAATTGCGGATCAGGATCAATCGTGTTGAGCGCCTCTATAATGGCAACGCGCGGGGCTAGGCCGGCATAGTTGGCTACTTGAATGGAAAGCCCGGGGCGTGCGTTAAGCTCAATAATCATGGGTCCTTGATCTCTGTCTAACACAAGATCCGCACCCAGGTATCCCAAACCGGTCATCTCATAACAGGCAGCAGCCAATTGTAATAGCTTGTCCCAATGCGGGATGATTAATTCCGAGAAAGTCTTGCGGGTATCGGGGTGGTGTGAAACGGTTTGACCGTACTGCACAGCATGTAACGCGTTACCCGTTCCAATGTCGATACCAACCCCCACCGCACCTTGATGTAGATTTGCTTTGCCATCGGAAGCATGGGTTGTGAGCCGTAGCATTGCCATGATCGGATATCCTTGCAGTACAATAATACGTATGTCCGGAATGCCTTCATAACTGTAATCGGAAAAAACCGGGTCAAGTTGTATCAGCGACTCAATCATCACTGTATCCGGTTTGCCGCCCAAGCTATGGAGACCACTCAGGATATTGGAGACATGCCGCTCGATATCCGCTAGCTGTATGGCATCGCCACTGGGTTTGAAGTACAGATTATGATCATGTTCGGTAATCACCAAAATGCCTTTGCCGCCACTGCCTTTAACCGGTTTGATGACAAACTGGTCATACGGGCGGAGTATTTCCCGGAGTAGCTTGACGTCATGTTGGTATTGCACGGTGCCAAGCAGTTTGGGTACGGTAATGCCGGCTTTTTGTGCCAGCAATTTGGTTTTTAATTTGTCATCAACGAGCGGGTATAAATGGCGAGGATTATAACGGGAGATTAAACCAAAATTTCTTTGATTCATTCCGATGATACCAAAGCTCCTGAGTTTCTTAACGCTTGCCAGAAACATTGCGTCTTTCCAGCGAATGAAAGCGATACAACTCGGATAACCGGTAGCCGGTATATTGCCCAAGGATCAGGATAAGGGCCAGATTCACCAGCATTAATTCAGGAAAATTAAACGTCAAATATTCAATCGTCCGGTTGGTCATAAACAAATAAGCAATCACTGCCGTCAACAAGCTACCGCCGCCTTGGATAAAAACTTCTCGGGGACCGTCTTCTTCCCACAGCACCGACATACGTTCAATGGTCCAGGACAAAATGATCATCGGGAAGAAAGTAACCGTCATGGCCTGGTCGAACCCCAGTTTATTACTGATGATACTGATACTCGCGATAATCGCGATCACCACGATGATGACGGCTGAAATACGCGCGACAAACAATAGGTTAAGACGCGACAAGTAAGAGCGGATTAATAACCCTGTGCCAACGACAGTCAAAAAGATGATGATTCCGGTTAACAACGTGGTTTGTATCAGCGCTAATGCAATCAGGATGGGCATAAAAGTGCCGGAGGTGCGGATGCCGATCAGCAAGCGCATAATGACTACAATCAACGCGCCGATGGGTAATAACAAGATCATTTTGAAGGCATTCTGCTGTTCGATCGGTAAGCTGTAAATAGAAAAATCCACTAAACCGGCTTGTTTGTTCATACTGTCACGCACCACCAGATTCCGGGTTGAATGAACATTCTTAATGATCGCGAAAGAGATCTGCGAGTTTTTGCCGCCGATCACATCGAGTAATGATTGATCTCCGCGTTGCCAGACGAGAAAGTTCTCTGGTTTTCCTCGCTCTCCGGATTTTTGGTTGAATAACAGCCATTGATTACCGATATAGACTTCCACAAAATTGGTCAGCGATTGTCTGCGCCGGCCATCTTCCAGATAGAGTCCACGCACGATACGCGCACTGATACCTTCCAAGGCCAATAAGTTAATAATCAAGTGGGTTTTATAATCTTCACTGGATTTTTCATTGAGTAACAGACTTTGATTCTGACTGGGCGCACTGGAATTTAATGTCGTGATCAATTCACGGGTAAAGATTTCAGTATTGGCGGATTTGCTGCGTACTTGATCTAATAAGGTAATGGCTGCAGTTTTATGAACTTCGTCAAATTCAGGTTTTACCGGCTCTGGAGGAAGATCGGCTGCAATGGGTGGGGTGGTTATTGGGTCAATTTCATAAACACTCAGTCGGTAATAAGCGGTCTGTGAGCCGGATGCAGCTCTTTTACTCCATTGTGCACGCCGCCCTGTCGGAGAAGTTAACTCACTAAATCCGTAATCGGGTGAGGCGAAATCTTCCTCGATAAAAACGGTACTCGGGGTTTCCTGAGGTAGTGCAAAGGAGACGATAATGGGATCGCCACGCGCGGTAAAATCAATTTTGGCTTCAATGGTCCAGACCGACTTCTTGTCATCCGGTAGTAATGGAAATCCCAAAGCGAAGTGTTTGTATAAAATCAAACCTATGCCAAGTCCCATAATCAGGATGACGAGGATATAGAGCCTTAATTTGGCATACATTATTTTTTACCACCCGTTTCTGAGCTGTCCGTTTTGACCGTTGTATATTTTTTACTGACATCCACGATGGCGAGATCTTGTAATAAGTTGCGTCCTATCAGTACCTGATGCTTAAATCGGCTACGATTTTCCAGTGTAAAATTTATCTGTTCATCAATATCGGCCAGTACAACGCGCATTCTAACCACTGGGCGCCGTTGTGATTCTTTGTTACCAAGCTCTTTAACGCGTACATAACGGCGCAGGCGACGGGTCAGTTCTAGCTTTTCTCCTGTTTGTGGGTGGATTACGTTAAATCTTACAAACGGTTTTCCATCCCGTTCAAACTCAACGATATCAAGCGCATTCAACGATGATGTTTGCGCACCGGTATCAATCCGCGCACTGAATTCCATACCGGGCGGATCAAGATAAACATGTTCCAGACCGCCTAATATGGTTGTTTGTGTTTCAGTTTTGGCCGATTGCTCTTTCTTGGATATTTCACCACTGTTTTTGCCGCATGAACAGGGTTTGCTTTTATCTTCCTCTAAATTTTCTTTGGTATCCGGGAGGTGGTTCGATTGATTTTTTCCCAATGACTTTCTTTGTTCGACCAGTTCCGCAAATAAGGTAACCAGCTCGGATTCTCTGGCGTTGATACGGGCTTCACGTTCTGACAATTGATCTTCTCGTGCATTGCAAGCGGATAGCATGAGCAGTACGGAAATAATGGTCAACTGGCGGCAGAAAATTTTGGTGAAAAATGAATGAGTGATTCTCATAAGTTTTTATTGTGAGTTCTTTGAGAGATACTATCACTGACGAATGAAGCATGGATATTATCAGTGCATTAATTTGCTGTATTGGTGCGGCGTATCATTCACACCTTGAAGTAATTTAGCCGTTGCATCCAATAAAGCGGTTTTATGGATTATTCAAATGAATGGATAGCGTTTGATTTTTGTAGGTGCAAGCATATCGGTGTATTTCCAGGCAATGTGATGTAATGGTAATTTGGTAAGCACCGGGCACTGCATTCTTGGTATCAAACTTGAAGTCAAAGCGGCCTTCCGAATCGCTCGAATAAGATTGATCAACCGCTAGGGTGCCATCCGGGCGAGTCAGCTTGAAATTCAGCAAAACATCAGGGGCCGGCTGTGCATTATAGTCTACCCGGCCATGCAGAATAATGGTGTCTCCAACAGTGTATTGTGTTTTAGGATCGATCAGAACAGGTTGTGAAATATGCGTGGCAAACGTATCGCCGATCAAGCCGCCTGCAGTTATCAGCCATCCCAATAAAAGAATATAAGTTTTTTTTGAAGCCATAATGAGTCTATAAAAAGTAGAGAATAATTATTTTGGTTTGCAGCCATCAGCAATTAATCCGTGATTTGTCAGCGATGGCTATTTCTTTGGTATAAAAAGATCGGTGATAGTTCCTTCCGCCATTTCGGCAGCAAACAAGACAGTTTCCGAAAGTGTCGGATGTGGGTGGATAGTCAGGCTGATATCTTGCATATCCGCACCCATTTCCAGGGCCAGTACCGTTGCGGCAATCAACTCGCCGGCATTGATACCCACCATACCGGCACCCAGTATGCGGCGCGTATTCTTATCCAGCAACAGTTGCGTCAATCCTTCCTCACGTGCCATAGAGATGGCGCGGCCACTGGCAGCCCAGGGAAAGCTGGCTTTCTCATAGTCAATCCCTTGCTTGATGGCCTCTTTCTCAGTTAAGCCCATCCATGCGATTTCAGGATCGGTGTAGGCGACGGAAGGAATAGTGCGCGCATCGAAGATGGACTTATGCCCGGCAATGATCTCAGCGGCCAGTTTGCCTTCATACGTGGCTTTATGCGCCAGCATCGGCTCACCCACGATATCGCCGATCGCAAAAATATGCGGCAGGTTGGTGCGCATTTGCTGATCCACCGGAATAAAGCCACGTTCATTGACTTGGATGCCAACTTCCTCAGCCCCGATCATACGTCCATTCGGGCGGCGCCCAACCGCCATCAAAATACGATCATAGGTTTGTGGTTCCGGTGCATTGTCACCCTCAAAGGTTACCGTTAACCCGGATTTGCCGGTTTTAATCTGCGTAACCTTGGTTTTCAGATAAATCGCTTCGTAGCTTTTTTTGATGCGGCGATGCAGTGGTTTGACCAGCTCGACATCGGCCCCTGGAATCAGTTGATCCATCCATTCCACTACACTGATTTTGCTGCCCAGCGCCGAGTAGACCGTGGCCATTTCCAGGCCGATAATGCCGCCGCCGATAATCAACAGTCGTTGTGGGACATCGGTCAGTTCAAGCGCACCGGTGGAATCAATCAGGCGCGGATCATCATATGGAAAACCGGGAATACGGGTGACGCTGGAACCGGCAGCGATGATGCAATGGTCAAAAGAAACTGTTTTCTGCCCATCCTTGGTCTCTACCTGAATCATGTGCGGTGTAGCAAATTTTCCGGTACCGTGGATGACTTCCACTTTGCGTTGTTTGGCTAATGCTTTTAGTCCCTTGGTCAGCTTGCCGATGACCGACTCTTTCCAAGTGCGCAGTTTGTTGATATTGACCTGCGGTTTGCCAAAAATAATGCCATGCGATTCAACCGCTTGTGCTTCCGTGATCACTTTGGCCGCGTGCAGTAAAGCCTTGGATGGAATACAACCGACATTCAGGCATACGCCACCGAGCGTGGCGTAGCGCTCGATTAAAACCACCTTTTTACCCAGATCAGCCGCACGAAAAGCTGCGGTATAGCCCCCAGGTCCTGCACCGAGTACCACCACATCGGCGTGGATATCACCTGGAGAAACAGGTTGCGATGGCGTTGATGCTGCTGGGGTGACAGCCGGTGCGGTGGCTATTTTTTCGCTGGTTGTCGTTTTTAAGCTTGCCGAAACAGCAGATTGCTCGGCTAGCGCCAAAGTCAGAATGACGGAACCTTCGGATACCTTATCACCTACTTTGACTTTGATCTCTTTGATCACCCCAGCCTGTGGAGAGGGCACTTCCATCGAAGCCTTGTCAGTTTCCAGTGTAATCAGCGATGTTTCCTTTTCGACCGCATCGCCGGGAGCAACGAGTACTTCGATGACAGGAATATCCTTGAAATCACCGATATCGGGAATTTTTATTTCAACAACTTGCGTCATAGCAGCCTTCCTGGCGGATAGAGTGCCCAGCACTCATTTTTTATGAATAATATACAGCTTACTGCCTTAACTGACCGTCACCCAGCACGATAAATTTTTGACTGGTCAATCCTTCCAAGCCGACCGGGCCGCGTGCATGAATTTTGTCGGTTGAAATGCCAATTTCAGCGCCCAAACCATATTCAAAGCCATCCGCAAAACGTGTGGTGGTATTGACCATGACCGAACTGGAATCCACTTCGCGCAGGAAACGGCGTGCGCGCGTATAGTTTTCGGTGACGATCGCATCGGTATGCTGCGAGCCATACCGTGTAATGTGATCAATCGCCTGATCCAGCCCGTCGACAATGCGGATGCTCAGAATCGGCGCCAGATATTCTTCGTACCAATCCTGTTCAGTGGCTGCATTCATCTGCGGAATAATGTTGCAGGCTGCTGTATCGCCACGTAATTCAACGCCTTTGTCGAAATAAATCTTGCTCAGCGCAGGCAGTATTTGTTGTGCGATACCTGCGTGGATCAATAATGTTTCCATCGTGTTGCAGGTACCGTAACGCTGGGTTTTGGCGTTGTCGGCAATTTGGATCGCTTTGTCAAAATCCGCCTGATCGTCAATGTACACATGGCATACACCATCCAGATGCTTGATTACCGGAATGCGCGCTTCATTGGCAATGCGCTCAATCAACCCCTTGCCGCCGCGTGGCACGATGACATCGACAAAATCCTTCATGGTGATCAATTCACCGACCGCCGCCCGATCGGTGGTTTCAATCACCTGTACCGCCGTTTCTGGCAAACCGGCCAATCGCAATCCTTCTTTCACGCAAGCCGCAATGGCCTGATTGCTGTGAATGGCTTCCGAGCCGCCACGCAAAATGGCGGCATTACCTGCTTTCAGGCACAGACCCGCGGCGTCCGCCGTCACATTTGGGCGCGCTTCATAAATAATGCCGATTACGCCCAGCGGTACGCGCATTTTCCCTACCTGAATGCCGGACGGGCGATAATTCAATCCGCTGATTTCGCCCACCGGATCCGCCAACGCCGCAATCTGCAACAAACCTTCCGCCATCGTAGCCACGCCTTTGGCTGACAATGTCAAACGGTCAATCATCGCAGTTTCCAAGCCTTTGGTGCGCGCATTGTCCAGATCTTTGGCATTGGCCGCTAATAATAATGACTCATCGCGCCGGATAGCATTCGCCATAGCCGTCAGCGCATGATTCTTGGCCACCGTATCCGCTTTTGCAACCAGGCGTGATGCCGCACGCGCAGCTTGACCAACGGATTGCATGTAACTCTTGATGTCTGTGGTGTTCATAAATTGGGTTCTAATAGAAAAGCAATGAGTAGTCCGGGATTATAGTACAAGATGAAGGTTTTATTGCAGGTTGCATCAGGTGTGGCGATTTGCAAAACATCTTGTCTTGTTGTGCGATCACTTGTAATGCGTCCACATGCGCAGAATTTTAGCGATCCTCTGTTCCTTTGCTCCTAATTCATAGGATTGCTCACTGACACATGGATAAAAATATTGCGAGAAAAATAAGAAATAGCGTCTATTACGTGCGCTTATTTCCAAATGATTACTGATGGTCTTAGCGTAACCTGATGAAGATGGATGATGGACCAAGTTTTAGTCGAATGCGGTAAAAGGAGAGAATGATGGAAAGAAGCGCGCTACTGAACGTGCTGGCTACTGAAGTCGAACAAGGAAAGTTAGTTTTCCCTACCTCAGCCAATGCGGCTATGAATATCAAAAGGAAGTTGGAAGATCCTGATTGCAGTCTCGATTCAGTGACTCGACTCATTCAAGCCGAACCGCTCTTGTCGACTAAGGTTGTGGCCGTGGCAAATTCCGCTGTTTTTAATCACTCAAGCAAAAGAGTCACCGATGTAAAATTAGCGATTACGCTGCTCGGCATGCGGACAGTGCGAAATTTGGCCACAGCTGTTGTGGTGCAGCAATTTTCAGGATCGCAATCGAACAAAGCGTTAGTTGACCAATTATGGAGACATTCAGCACATGTGGCTGCATTGGCTCAGGTCATCGCGCGTCGAATCACGCATCAGGATCCGGATACGGCAATGTTCGCGGGAATGATTCATGAAATTAGCTGGTTTTACTTGTTAGCGCGTGAAAAATATTATCCTGGGCTGTTGGATGGAAATATGGCCGATTCATGGATAGATGACGAAGATTTTGAGAATGACAGCGAGCTTGAATGTGAGATTAAAATTGGTACTGCAATTCTTGATGCGCTTTCAGTGCCGGAGCCTGTGAAAGAAGGCATTATTTGTCTGTGGAAAGATTATTGGGCTTTTCCACCCAACACCCTTGGGGATACGCTGTTATTTGCCGATCAACTGACACCCGTCAAATCCCCTTTTACGCTGTCTTCAAGCCAAACTGGCGATGACGTCATCGGAAACATTGACGTATTAGCTGATCAGGAAACACTTAGCGCTATTCTCAAGGATTCGGAAAATGAAGTGAAATCGTTAACGGAAGCTTTGTGTGGGTAAAGCGTATTGATTTCATGCACCAGCTCCGATTGAACGGCGATTCGACATTGGTTTTGCAGGTGCCGGCTGCCGCATACCGAAATATTCCATGACTGCGCGAGGCTTGAAATTGCCGATCGCAGCAAACGCAATCAATTTTTCAAACCAAGCGACTCAGAGCTCGTGTGCGGTAACTCGATCGCTGCTTCAGTAAGGAATGCTTTTCTCCCATATTGAACAACCTGCCTAGTTCCGGGCGCCACTCAGTCTGATGGCGCCGAAAAAACAATATCTTAGTCATTCCTCGCTTCATTCAGTCTTGATTCATATTGACCGGCGTACAGTGATTTCATCAGGAATCTACTGGAAATAAACGACTGAGCGGAGCAGAAAAATGGACATCACAAAAACTAAGATATTCTTTTACGTGAATAAAGATTATGTTGCGGAAACCTTGATTATCTTTAAGCACTCGTTGCTGATACTGCTGCTGTGGCTCATTTCGCACACGGTTTCAGCCGCGCGGTTCGATCATGCCATTTTGGATGGTTTGTTACGCCAACACGTTTATATGATTAATCAGGGAAAAGCCAGTGTTGTCGATTACTACGAGTTTGTTGCATACCGCAGTCAGTTAAGCAAATATTTGTCTCAGTTATCACAAGTCAAGAAAAGTGATTTTTCAAACTGGGATAAATCTGAGCAGCTTGCTTTTTTAACCGCATCGCGAAAATCTCGGGGGCTTGCCCCCGAGCTGGATAGTCTACAATGGCGATAGGCCATTGTAGACTATCCAGCTTATGGAACTGCAGAGAAATAGTCATCATGTATTTAGGTTGATGTATCACTTTGTGTGGATTCCGAAGTATCGTCATAAAGTATTTATGGAACC
>WBZX01000051.1_pt1 | contig 104025 bp, 80 predicted proteins | sample 5204211 | NCBI WGS metagenome assembly WBZX01 (sample SAMN12344362, study PRJNA552823) | activated sludge metagenome | biome: Activated sludge suspended growth; feature: Nitrification reactor; material: Wastewater; isolation source: activated sludge from nitrification reactor of wastewater... | reverse complement strand
GCGTGGCCGAGAGGCTCAGCGCGCTGATCTGCAGTTCCCAGGGCTGGTTGAGGGCTTCGCGCTGGCTCCAGGCCTCCACCTGCAGGCCCGCGAGCTCGCCCTCTCCCTCCAGCGCGTGCAGGCGGGTCGCGCTGTTGAACAGCGCGTCTCGCAAAAGTTGCAGGATGTCGAGGCTCATGGTCAGGCGGGTTTTTGCTTGGGCTTGGTCTTGTCGGAGACCGGCGCCTGTTTGGCAGGGCAGGCCTCGGCCTTGCCCCAGTAGCCTGAGCAGATGCGCTTCTTGCACTGCGTGGCTTCGTCGCCGCCCAGGGCCTGGCAGCGCTTGACCAGGTCGGCAATGGTGAGGTCGTTCATGCGGGCGCCGCCGCTCTGCGGCCTGGCCTTGCCGGTCGCTGGCGCGTTCACCTCGTCGGAGTAGTGCATCAGCGCGGCCAGCAGTTCCACATCGGCGTCTTTGGGTGCCTGGCTGCGCAGTGCAGCTTCGGCAGACGAGGCGGGCTTGGCCTCGGTCACCACGGTGGCCACCTTGGCCGGCGTCTTGCTGCGGTCCTTGGCGGGCGCGGTGGCCAAGGGCTTGGCGGCGGGCTTGTCTTTCGCCTTGGCGGCCTTGCCTGAGTGGGCGTCCGTGGCCACGACCGCCGTCCCTGCGGCAGCCAACGCCAACGTGGCAGGAGCCGCCACGTCAGCCACGGCGACCGCGCTCGCAGCGGCGGCGATGGGCACGGGGGCTGCGGCGGATTTGGGTTCGCCGGCAGAGGTTTCCTCAATCACCGCGCGGGCCTGGGGCCCCGACGCGCCATCGGCAGGCGCACTGGCCGGCGCGACGGCGGAAGCAGCCTCGGCGGCCGGCACAGCCACCGGAGCCTGGGCCACCTTCAGCTCGGTCGCCGCAGTGGTGCGCGCCACGGGCGTGGCCGCCGGGGCGGTGTTGTCAAGCTGCCACCACCAGCCGGCCGCGCCAGCAGCGATGGCCAGCGCCCCCAGGCCACCCCACAGGGCCCACGCAGGCCGCACGGGCTGAGGCTTGGCCAAGCGCCCGTCAAGCGCGGCCATGATGGATGTTTCGGGTTCGATGCGAACCGTGTCGTCGGCGCTGGCGCTGAACAAGCTGGGCCTGCGACCTGCCTCTGAAACCGAGGCGCGCGCGTCTGCCCCCGAAGGTGTGGCTTCTGCCAAAGGTACTCCCTGCATCTTCTTATTGATCGATTGATTCTAGGGCGTATGCCCTGCCCCGCCTTCCCCCACGCGGGGGGAGGACAGGCCACCGTGGCGTCCGGCACACTAGCGGCCATTCTGAGTTTCAAGACAGCGGCGGGCAGGCTTCCGCGCGTGAGGGGTGATTTTGCTGTTCCTGGCGATCTTTACGTACTTTGTGCTGGTGTGTGCCGCGCTGGCGCTGTTACTTTTGCCCGGTGCGCGCACAGCCCTGCGGCACCAATGGCAAGCGGCGCGGAGCCAAGGCCATCAAATCGCCCACCGGGTGTGGGGTGGCGGACAACAACGCTTGCGCGATGTAACCAAACCGGTGGGGCAGGGGGCCGTGTCGGCCGCCGATTGGCTGCGCACGCATGGGCTGTGGGTGGGGGCGGCCACGCTGGTGCTGGTGCTGGCGCCCGCCGCTGCCCTGCTGGCCCGCCACTTCAACGCCTTCGACGCCTACGACCACACGGCGGCCCACGAGGTGGACCCGCGCGTGGCCTCGCTGTTGGCGGGTGAGCAGTTGGTGCCGCCGCCGGCGCTGCCGCCCGACCTGTTCCTCACGCGCGAGGTGGAGCAGGCTGTGCCCATGGCCGCCACCGCGAGCCGGCAGTGGGAACTGCTGGACAGCGAGTTCCGGCAGCGGTTGCTGGCGGTCTTCAAGTTGATGCGTGAACAGCACGGCATCGAGATGGTGCTGTTGGAGGGCTACCGCAGCCCCGAGCGTCAGGCCAAGCTGGCCGCCATGGGCCCGCAGGTGACCCAGGCCGGCGCCTACGCAAGCTATCATCAGTACGGTTTGGCGGCAGACTGCGCCTTCCTGCGTGACGGGCGCATCGTCATCTCCGAACAAGACCCCTGGGCCGCGAAGGCCTACCAGCACTACGGTGACGTGGCGGCTGCGGCGGGGCTGGTATGGGGTGGTGGCTGGCGCACGATCAAAGACCTGGGCCACGTCGAACTGCGTCGACCCGGGGTGCTGAAAAAGCCGTGACGCCGCCGCCCCGGGGCGCCACGCACAAAAATCAAGTTCGGGAGTGAGTCCATGTCCAAACCCTTCATCGTCATCGGTGACAAAACCGACCATGGCGGCGTCGTGGTGGCCGGTTCGGCCGCCACCACCATCGACGGCAAGCCCATCGCGCGCGTGGGCGACCAGGTCACCTGCCCGCGCCGCGGCCATGGGAGCACCACGGTGATCGCCTCCGGCGACCCCACCTGCATCGTGGACGGCCAGCCTGCCGCTCGGCATGGCGACAAGACCGCCTGCGGCGCCACGCTGCTGTCCTCGCAAGTGCGCGCAACCGACTGACCCAGAACCCCGGGCTCGCGCCAGCGCAGCCCGCACGCGACATGAGTCAGTTCTTCAAGGGTGTGGCCCTCTTCATCGGTGTGTGCTGCCTGGTGTGGGTGGGTGTGCTCTGGCGCTGGCAGGCCACACAGCGCGACATGTCACCGGCCGACATCGTGCTCTACCTGGGCCTGCTGCCGGTGGTGGTGTTCGTGCTGCTGGTGCTGGGCCGCAAGGCCTTCACGGCCGCGTCGGAGAGGGCCGATGCCAAGGTGGCCGCAGCCGCCGCCGCAGCCACCCAGACGGGCAGCGCCGGCGCCTCGCCCACCGCCCCGCCCACCGGCGATGACGCCGAACGCCGCGCCTGGCTGCAGGTGCTGAGCGCACAGGTGTACTCACCCGCCGCCGATACCTTGACCGGCCTGGAAACCGCCTGCCTGGACGGCAAGCCACGCCCTGAGCCCGACCCCGAACTGCGCGACGACGAAGGCCTGCCGGTGATGTGCGCCCGCGCCGCCGAGTTGCCGCTCGACGACACCGCCCCGCATTGGGAGCAGGCCTTGAACAGCGTGCGCGCCAGCCGGCCGGAGTGGGCCGCCCTGGACGCCGACGACGGGGTACGCCGGGCGCTGGCCGCGCTGGCCGCGCCGCTGTACCAAGCAGGCACGGCCCTGCAGCCCTGGCCGGAGGCCTTGGGTGTGGCCGACCCGGCCGCCGACAGCCCTCGCGGCCAGCAGGCTCGCCATGAGCACCCTGCCGACGCCCCGCGCCTGCGCGTGCTCCCCGGCTGGCCCGCGCACTGGAGTGCGTTTGAGCAAGCGGTGGCCCGCGCCACCTTGCAGGCCATGGCCGCAGAAGCTTTCACCGGCCTGGTCGCACCCCAGCGTGTGGTGTGGATGGCCGACCAGGCCACCGGGGCCACCGCGCAATGGCTGGCCGTGGACGCGTTGTTCCAGGGCCTGCAGCGCGAACAGCGCAACGACTTGGTGCTGGTGACCGCCTGCCACAGCAACCTGAGCGAGCAGCGCATGGAGCAGTTGCAGCGCGAGCAGCGCCTGTACACCGCGCACAGCACCAGGGCACAAATACCCGGTGAGGCCGCCGCTGCGCTGCTGCTGGCCCCGCCCACCTGGCCGGCCGACCCGGAGGCCCAGGCCCCTGCCGTGCGACTGCACCGCCCCGCCGTAGCCCAGCGCGACAAGCCGGTGGATGCTGCTGGCAAGGTCAGCTCGGCGCTGCTGGAAAACCTGGCTGGCCAGGCCCTGGAAGTGGCTGGCGTGGCGGCGGCCGAAGTGGCTGCGCTGTGCAGCGACGCTGACCAGCACACCGGCCGCGCCACCGAACTCTTTGGTGCCTTGCTGGCCGTGCTGCCCCATCTTGACGCGGCCGAGGACGTGCGCCTGCTGGGCCCGGTGCTGGGTGGCTGCGACGCCACCGCCGTGCTGCTCACCGCCGCCCTGGCCGCACAGCAGGCAGCCAAGCGCGAGGGCCCCTGCCTGGCCTTGAGCGTGGACGACGCGCAAGCGCGCCTGGCCCTGGTGGCCCGCCCTGCCCCGCTGCCGGCCGCGGCCTGACACCAAACACCTGAACACGTGCCCCACACGCCAAACATGCTGATCGGAACCGCGACATGAACCGTTTCTGGACCCTGATGTTGGACCCACGCATGCTGGGCGTGCTGGGCCTGGCGGCGCTGGCGGCCTTTCTCTTCCTGGGCGCCGAAACACTCAAGGTGGCGGGCTTCTGGGCCCTGCTGCTGATGCTGCTGGCCCTGCTGGTGTGGGGCACCGTGTGGGCTGTGCGCAAGCTGCGCGCCAAGCGGGCGGCGCAGGCGCTGGAGCAGGCCATCGACGACCAGGCCGACCGCCTCGCCAAGGACGCCTCGCCGCAGAAGCGCGAAGAGCTGGCCGCGCTGCGCGAGCGCCTGGACAGTGCCGTCAAGACCATCAAGACCTCGAAGCTGGGCCAGCTGCGCGGCGCCAGCGCGCTCTACGAGTTGCCCTGGTACATGGTGATCGGCAACCCTGCGGCCGGCAAGAGCACGGCCGTGGTGAAGTCGGGCCTGAAGTTCCCCTTCGCCGATGCCAACGGCAGCATCATCCAAGGCATCGGTGGCACGCGCGATTGCGACTGGTTCTTCACCAACCACGGCATCCTGCTCGACACTGCCGGCCGCTACTCGGTGCACGACGAAGATCGCAGCGAATGGCTGGGCTTTCTCTCGCTGCTCAAAAAGCACCGCCCCAAGGCGCCGATCAACGGCATCGTCATCGCGGCCAGCGTGGCCGAGCTGGCCGGTGGCCGGCCCGAACAGGCCATCCAATTGGCCAAGAACCTGCGCCAGCGTGTGCAGGAGCTGACCGAGAACCTCGAGGTCTTCGCGCCGGTCTACCTGGTGTTCACCAAGGCCGACCTGATCGCCGGCTTTGCCGAATTCTTTGAAGACCGCGACCGCGACGAGCGCGACCGCGTCTGGGGCGCCACCCTGCCCTACGAGAAGGGCAGCCGGGAAGACGCGGTGGCCGCCTTCGACAAGCGCTTCGACGAGCTGCACGATGGCCTGAAAGAACTTTCGCTGGCACGCATGTCGCTGCACCGCGGCCAGGCGCTGCCGGCCGGCGTGATCACCTTCCCGCTGGAGTTCTCGGGCCTCAAGCCGGCGTTGCGCTCGTTCGTGGCGACGCTGTTCGAAGAGAACCCCTACCAGTTCCAGCCGGTGTTCCGCGGCTTCTACTTCACCAGCGCGGTGCAGGAGGGGGCGTCCACCAGCCGCGCCAGCGACCGCGTGGCGCACCAGTTCGCCTTGGAGCCACGTGCCGAGCGCATCACCGGCATGGTGGCCTCCGACAGCGGCTTCTTCCTCAAAGACCTGTTCGCCAAGGTCATCTTCGGCGACAGCGGCCTGGTGCAGCAGTACGCCAGCCGCCGCAAGCTGCAGATGCGCGCCGTCAGCCTCATCGGCGCGGTGGTGCTGCTGGCCGGCCTGCTGGCGGGCTGGAGCTGGTCGTACCTGGGCAACCGGCAGCTGATGGCCAATGTGCAGGCCGACCTGGACAAGGCCATCAAGGTCCAACAGGAGCGCCCCGACCTGGCCGCCCGCATGGAAGCCATGGAACTGCTGCAAGACCGCATCGAGCAGCTGCAGCACACCCGCGAGGATTTGCCCCTGGGCATCAGCCTGGGCCTGTACCAGGGCGACACCATCGAAGAGCGGCTGCGGGCCGAGTACTTCGATGGCTTGCGCCAGATCATGCTGGAGCCGGTGGCCCAGGCCATCGAGACCTACCTCACCGAGGTCAACGCCAACCCCAAGCGCCTCAAGCCCATGCTGCGCACGCCCACGTCGGCCGCCACCCCGGTGCGCGACACGGCCGAGGCCAATGCACAGGCGAACACCCAGGCCGGCGCCAAGCGCTTCGTGGACGCGTCGGTGGAAGACGCGGGCGACGCCTACAACGCGCTCAAGACCTACCTGATGCTGGGCGACCGGCAATACCTCGAATCAGGCCACCTCACCGACCAGATCACCCGCTTCTGGCGCAACTGGTTGGACAACAACCGAGGCACCATGCCGCGCGAGCAGATGATCCGCAGCGCCGAACGCATCATCACGTTCAGCATGGCCAACCTGCGCGACCCGGCCTTCCCGCAGCTGCAAAACCGCCTGGCCCTGGTGGACCAGAGCCGCGAGAACCTGCGCGAGATGGTGCAAGGCATGAAGGGCATCGAGCGCGTGTACGCCGACGTGAAGGCCCGCGCCGCCACGCGCTTCGCCCCGGTGACCGTGGCCGGCCTGGTGAGCGATGCCGACCGCAACCTGGTGGCCGGCAGCTACGTGGTGCCCGGCGCCTTCACCCGCAAGGCCTGGGACGACTACGTGCAGCAGGCCTTCAAGGACGCCGCCAGCAAAGAGCTGCAGAGCGCCGACTGGGTGCTCAAGACCGCGGCGCGCGATGACCTCACGTTGGAAGGCAGCCCCGAGCAGATCCGCAAGCAGCTCACCGACCTCTACAAGACCGAGTACGTGGCCGAGTGGCAGAAGTTCATGAAGGGCATTTCGGTCACCGAGTTCGGCAGCTTCGAGGTGGCCGTGGAGCGCATGAACCGCTTTGGGGACACCATCGAGTCGCCCATCCGCAAGCTGATGACCGAGCTGTTCGACCAGACCTCCTGGGACAACCCATCGCTGCTGAACGAGCGGCTGGGCAGGGCCCAAGCTGGTGTGCTCGACTGGATCAAGCAATCCATCCAGCGCATGAGCCCGGGCCAGGTGTCGATGGACGTGAAAGTGGGCACCGAGAAGGACGCCAAGATCCCCATGGGGCCGATCGGCAAGGAGTTCGCCTCGCTCTCGCGCATCATGATGGCGCGCGAGGACAACCCGGCCCTGATCAACGACTACCTCAAGCGGCTCAGCAAGGTGCGAAGCCGCTTCAACGAGGTGAAGAACCAGGGCGACACCGGCCCCGGCGCCCGCGCCATGATGGTGAGCACGCTGGGCGGCGCCAACTCCGAGCTGGGTGACGTGCTGAAGTTCGTGGACGAGCAGATGATGGCCGGCATGACCGAGAGCGCACGCACCGCGCTGCGGCCGCTGCTGGTGCGCCCGTTGATGCAGGCCATGCAGGTGGTGGTGCCGCCGGCCGAGACCGAGATCAACCGCATCTGGGCCGCGCAGGTGGGTGACCCCTTCCTGCGCACCTTGGCCGGCAAGTACCCGTTCGACAAGGCCTCGCGTGTGGAGGCCGGCCCGGCCGAGATCGCCAAGATCTTCGGCCCAGAAGGTGCCATCGCCAAGTTCGGCACCGACACGCTGGGCCCGCTGGTGGTGCGCCGTGGCGACACCATCACCGCGCGCACCTGGGCCGACATTGGCGTGCGCCTGCGGCCCGAGTTCAGCGACCAGTTCGGCAGCTGGGTGGCGCCACTGGAAGGTGCGGCGGCGGCCAGCGCAGGGGGTGGCGTGGCCGCCGGCCCTGCCGGCGCGGGCGCGGTACCGCAGCAGGTCTCGGCCGACCAGACGATGTTCCAGATCCTGCCGCAGGGCTCGCCGGGGATCACCGAATACACCATCACCATCGACAGCCAGACCATCCGCTACCGCAACACGGTGCCCGAGTGGACCAGCATGGTCTGGCCCAACCCGGCCGGTGTGGCGGGTGCGCGCGTCACCGCCATCACCGCCGACGGCCAGGCCGTGGAGCTGGTGAACGAGCCGGGCCGTGCGGGCCTCTCGCGCCTGTTCGAACTGGCCGCCGTGCGCAAGCTTGACGGCGGGGTCAAGGAGCTGACCTGGGCCAACGGCGCCCACCGGGTGACCGTGCAACTGCGCCTGGTGCGCTCGCCCGGCGAGGCCGCACCGCCCACCCGAACCTCGGCTGCGGGCGGCGGCGGCGGCGGCGCCGCAGCCGTGGTGCCCGGCATGGGCCGCCTGCAAGGCCTGAAGCTGCCGGCGCTGGTGGTGGGCGGTGACAACATCGTCAAGCCCGAGGCCGGTGCGGCGCCGGGCGCTGCGCCCAACGCCAGCTCGGGAGCCGCACGATGAGCCGCCCCGTGCCGGTGCCTCTTCTGTACTTCGGCAAGCTGCCCTCGCGCGGCGACTTCGTGCGCAGCCCGCACACGCCGGTGCTGATCCAGACGCTGGACCGCTGGCTGGCTGGCGGTGTCGAGGCCCTGGCCACCGACGCACGGTGGAAGCTGCTGTACGACCAGGCCGCCCCGGTGGATTTCGCCTTCCTCGGCTCGCGCAGCCCGCGTGGCATGGTGGGCCACATGATCGCCAGCGGCGACCTCTCGGGCCGGCGCTTCCCCTTCATCACCGCCGGCGTGCTGGAGGTGGAACAGCCGGGCGACTACCTCGCCCGCAGCCCGCTGGCCCTGGCCCCGGCCTGGCGCGCCCTGCAGGCCAGCGCCCAGCGCGCGCACAGCACCGAGGACGCAGCCGCGCTGCTGGCCGACATGGGCCAAGCCATGGTGGAGGTGGACGGCTCGGCCGAAGGCCACCAGGCCGATTTCGCGGCCTTCCTGGAGCAGACCTCGGTGGGCATGCTGGAGTCGGTGCTGCAGTCGGCCGGACACGAGCTCTCGCTGCGCACCCTGCTGCTGGGCCTGGGCCTGCTGCTGCACCCGGTGCCGGCCAGTGGCGTGCAGCGGCTGGACAAAGGCCTGACCCTGCCGCTGCCAGCCGACCCGCTGTACCAGCCGCTGGTGGCCACGCTGTGGATGGACCTGGTGTCGGCCTTCCTCAGCCGTGCCGATTTCGAGCTGGCGCTGTTCGTGCAGTTCGCGCACGACCGCACGGTGTCGCTGCACATCGGCTTCGAGGGCGCCGCGCCGCGCGCGCTGCGGGCCCTGATGGACCCGGACTACCTGGGCGAGGTCTTCGTGGACACGCGCCGTGCCGACTGGGTGGAAGACTTCGTCGAGCAAGACTATGCCGTCAAGAAACTCTCCAGCTACCTCAAGCAGCCCGGCCTCTCGCTCCAGCAGGCCCGCGACACCTTCAACGAAGCCTTCCTCGGGATCTGACACCATGCCGCCGTTCTGCCTGACCCCCGCGCAGCGCCGCCACGTGAACGTGCTGACCACTCAGACCGTGCTGGCCCTGGCCGCTTGCGCCCCCTTGCTCAGCCTGGCCCAGCCCGCGCCGGCGCCCACGGCCGCACCAGCGGCGGCCGCCAACCGACTGCCGGTGGTGGTGTCGGGGTCGGTGCCCGACGAAGCCGCGCGACAGGCCATCCTGACCCGGGCCCGCGAGGTGTTTGGCGCCGACCGCGTGATCGACCAGCTCGGTGTGGGCAGCAAGCTGGCCGCGCCGCCCAACTGGGCCGCCCAGGTGCAAAAGGCCATGCAGCCCGGCCTCACCCAAGTGAGCCATGGCCAGATCACCATCAACGGCAACGTGGTGGAAGTGAACGGCGACGTGGGCAGCGACGCGGTGCGCCAGCAACTGCCGCAGCAGCTCTCGGCCGCCATTGCCAACCCCACCTACACCGTGCGCAACGGCCTGCGCGTGGCGGCCGCAGGCCAGGAGCAGGTGGACGCCGCGCTGGCCAATCGCATCGTCGAGTTCGAGCCCGGCAAGGCCGCGCTGACGCCCAAGGGCGCGGCGGTGCTGGACGAGCTCACCCCCGTGCTGCTCAAGCTCAGCGGCCGCAAGTTCGAGGTCATCGGCCACACCGACGCCAACGGCGCCCGGGCCAGCAATGTGGCGCTCTCCAGCGCACGCGCCGAGGCGGTGAAAGCCTACCTGGTGAACAAGGGCGTCGCCTCGCTGGCCATCAGCACGGCTGGCATGGGCCCCGACCGCCCCGTGGCCGACAACGCCACCGAAGAAGGCCGCGCCCGCAACCGCCGCATCGAGTTCCGCGTGGGCAAGTGAGCTTCGGTTGGCGGCGCATAGCCGTCATCCCCGCCACCGCCGTCATTCCCGCGTAGGCGGGAATCCAGGCCTTCTGGCTTGGTGTGCCCCCGCGCCAGGCGGCCAGCCGGGTCTGGCTCATGCTGTGGCGGCGCGTCGCTGCGCGCCGACTGCCTTGCGGTGCTCGCCTTCGGGGTGTGCCGCATAACTCGTTTCGCTCGCCTTGCTCGCTGCACTCAAACAAGATGCGGCGAGCATGTTCACGAAACGCGCTGCGCCCCAGAAATCGCCAGCCCCGGCGACCTCTGCACGCCACCGACGTTTAATGCTGGATTCCCGCCTACGCGGGAATGACGGCGGTGGCGGGGATGACGGCTATGCGCCGCAACCTGCCTGCGAAATCAGGCCTCCGGCAGGTGCAGCAGCTTCAGCGGCCCGCGCCCGGATGCGGCGGTGATCAGTCCCAACACCCGCGCGGGTTCGGTTCCCACCATGTCCCAGGTGTAGCGCCATGACCAGTTGTGGTCGCCCAGGCTGCCGGGCAGGTTCATGCGGTGCTCAGGCCCCAGGCCCAGCACGTCCTGCAGCGGGAAGACCGCGAAACGGCTCACCGAGTTGGCGGCGGCGCGGATCATGCCCCAGTGGATGTCGCTTGGGCCACAGGCCAGGTAGCTGCAGGCGTACTCGCGTTCGCGCGCCGTAGAGCCATTGGCCCACCAGCCCTGGACGGTGTCGTTGTCGTGCGTGCCGGTGTAAACGATGGTGTTGGGGTCGTAGTTGTGGGGCAAAAACTCGTGCGTGCCGTCACCGCCAAAGGCGAACTGCACGATCTTCATGCGCGGAAAGCCGCTGGCCTCCAGCAACTCGACCACATCGGGCGTGACCAGGCCCAGGTCCTCGGCAATGATGGGCAATTGGCCCAAGGCCTTCTCGATCGCCTGGAACAGCGCGATGCCGGGGCCTGGCACCCACGTGCCCTCCACCGCCGTGGGGCAACTGGCGGGGATTTCGTAGTAGCTGGCGAAGCCTCGGAAGTGGTCGATGCGGAACACGTCGGCCTGGTCCATGGCGCGGCGGATGCGCGCCGTCCACCACGCAAACTTCTCCTTGGCCATGCGGTCCCAGCGGTACAGCGGGTTGCCCCAGCGCTGGCCATCCACGCTGAACACATCGGGCGGCACGCCGGCCACCACGGTGGGCTGGCAATCGTCGTCCAGGTCGTACAGGTCGGGGCGGGCCCAGCAGTCGGCGCTGTGGTGGGCGATGAAGATGGGCAGGTCGCCCATCAGCGCCACGCCCTTGGCGTTGGCATAGGCCTTGAGCTCGGCGGCCTGGGTGTCGAAACACCACTGCACGAAGGCCCAGAAGGCAATTTCGGCCGCGTGTTCGGTGCGCGCGGCGGCCAGCGCCTTGGCATTGCGCGTGCGCAGCGGTGCGGGCCACTGCCACCAGCACTGGCCCCGGTGTGCAGTCTCCAGCGCCATGAACAAGGTGTAGTCGTCCAGCCAGCTGGCCTGGCTCTTCTGCCAGGCGGCGAATGCTTCGCGCTCGGCGGGCTTGGCCTGGGCGCGGAAGCCGGCTTCGGCCTCACGCAAACGCTCGCCCCGCCAGGGCACCACCTGGCCGAAGTCCACGGCGTGGTCGTTGAAGGCGGGCAGCGCGGGCAGCGTGAGCCAGCCCTTGGCCACCAGGGGCTCCAGCGCCACCATCAGCGGGCTGCCGGCAAAGGCCGACACGCTCTGGTAGGGCGAATTGCCGGGGCCGATGGGCGTGGTGGGCAGCCACTGCCAGAGGTGCTGGCCGGCCGACTGCAGCCAATCCACAAAGTGGTAGGCGGCGGGGCCGAAATCGCCGATGCCATGCGGGCCGGGCAGGGACGTGACGTGCAGCAGCACGCCAGAGGAGCGGTGGGGCAGTTGCATGAGGGTGTCTCGCTTTAGAAGTCATACCCGCGCAGGCGGGAATCCAGAAGGTGCCGGAAAACATGGATCCCCGCCTTCGCGGGGATGACGGCCGCGTGCACGGGGATGGCGTGGCGGCCGGGAACGGCATGGCGCGCATCAGTCATGCCCGTCAAGCCACCACGCTGCGCAGCACCACCAAAGCGTGGTCAGGCACCAGCAGCACCTGGTTCGCGGGCACGCTGTGGCCGCGCGGCAGTTGGCCGCTGCTGTCGAGCAGCAACTGCCACTCGCCGTCGCCACAGGGCGGCAGCGTGAAGCGGGTGGGCAGGATGTCGGGGTTGAAGGCCAGCAGCAGCCGCGCGCTGCCACCGACCGACGGGTGCTCGGCATCGGCCTCGCCGGGCAGGATCTTGCAGGCGAAGGCGTGGCTTTGCTCGTCATGCCAATCGCTCACCTGCATCTCGCGGCCGGCGGGCGTGAGCCACACCAGGCTGCGCTCGCCCGGCGCGGCCGGGTGGCTCTGGAACCAGCGGTCGTGGCGCAACGAGGGCTCGGCATGCCGCAGCGCCAACACCTCGCCCACGAACTGCGCCAGGCCCAGGTCGGCGTTGGGCCAATCGAACCAGCCCAGGGGCTTGGCACCATTGGCGCAGTAGGCGTTGTTGTTGCCGCCCTGGCTGCGGCCGATCTCGTCGCCGCCGCCCAGCATGGGCGTGCCCTGGGCCAGCAGCAGCGTGGCCAGCATGGCGCGCTGCACGCGGCCGCGCAGGGCCAGGGTGGCGGGGTCGTTGGTGGGGCCTTCGACGCCAAAGTTGGCGCAGGGCTCGCCGTCGCGGCCGTCGCGGTTGCCTTCGCCGTTGGCCTCGTTGTGCTTGGCGCTGTAGCTCACCACGTCGGCCAGCGTGAAGCCATCGTGCACGGCGATGAAGTTCACCGACGCGCTGGGCCGGCGCTGGCCGTGGTGGAACAAATCGCTGCTGCCGGTGAAGCGGCGCGCGAACTCGCCGCGCTGCACGCCCCGGTACAGCCAATAGCGGCGCACGGTGTCGCGGAACTTGTCGTTCCACTCCAGGAAGCGGCCCGGGAAGCGCCCCACCTGGTAGCCGTCGAAGCCGGCGTCCCAGGGTTCGGCAATGAGGTGCACGCGCGCCAGCACCGGGTCTTGCCGCAGCGCGGTGAAGAAGGCCGCGTTCGGGTCGAAGCCGTGGCGGCCACGGCCCAGCACCGGGGCCAAATCAAACCGGAAGCCGTCCACGCCCATGACCTGCACCCAGTACCGCAGCGCATCGAGCACGAACTGCGTGACCTTGGGGTGCGCCACATTGAGCGTGTTGCCACAGCCGCTGATGTTCTCGCAGTGGCTGGGGTCGTCTTGCCGCAGCATGTACCAGGCGGCGTTGTCCAGACCGCGAAAGCTCAGCGTGCTGCCGGCCTCGCTGCCCTCGGGCGTGTGGTTGAACACCACGTCCAGCACCACCTCCAGGCCAGCGGCATGCAGGTCTTGCACCATCTGGCGGAACTCGGCATTCACGGCCGCCGGGTCGCCACGGTGCGCGGGCCGCGCCAGGCCAGGGTCGGCCGCGAAAAAGCCCAAGGTGTTGTAGCCCCAGGCGTTGACCAGGCCACGATCCACCAGCGAGGGCTCGTCCAGGTGGTAGTGCACCGGCAGCAACGAGAGCGTGGTGACGCCCAGCGCCTTGAAGTGGGCGATGGCGGCGGGGTGCGCCAGGCCAGCGTAGCTGCCACGCAGCTCGGGCGGGATGCCCGGGTGCAGTTGGCTGAAGCCCTTGACATGCACCTCGTACAGCACCAGCTCGGCCGTGGGCAGGCGGGGTGCCGTGTCCGGTGCGGGCGCCGCCGGCTCGGGCACGCGGGCCTTGAGTGCATGCAGCGCGTTGTCGCGTGTGTCGAACGAGCGCAGGCCGTCGGGGTGGCCTTGGGCATAGCCGTGGTGCACACCGGTCCAGCGGAAGGCGCCGACGATCTCGCGGGCGCAGGGGTCCAGCAGCAGCTTGTTGGGGTTGAACCGGTGGCCGGCAGCGGGCTGGTAGCGGCCGTGCGCGCGCAGGCCATAGACCAGGCCCGGCCCCACGTCCGGCAGAAAGCCGTGGAAGGTCTGGTCGGTGGGGCCGTGCAGCGTGTAGCGCTTGAGCTCGCGCACGCCGCTGGCGTCGAACACGCAGAGCTCGATCTTCTCGGCATGCTGCGAGAAGACCGCGAAGTTGACGCCACCGTCGCGGGCGTGGGCGCCCATGGGCTCGGGGCGGCCGCGTTGGATGAGAGGGGGCAGGCTGTGGGGCATGGCTCAGGCCGCCACCAGGAACAGCGTGGCCAATGGCGGCAGCGTGAGCACGATGGACTGGCTGCGGCCGTGCGCACCCTCGCCCTGCACCGCCAGCGTGTTGCCGCCATTGCCCACATTGCTGCCGCCGTACGCGGCCGCGTCGCTGTTGAGCAGCTCGCGCCACGCGCCGTGGCCGTCGGGCACACCAAGCCGGTAGCCCTCGCGCGGCACCGGGGTCAGGTTGCTCACCACCAGCACCGGCGGGCCATCGTTGCCACGGCGCACCCAAGAGAACACCGAGGTCTCGGCGTCGCTGGCGCTGATCCACTCGAAGCCACTGGGCTCGCAGTCGCGCTGGTGCAGCGCAGGCTGGTGGCGGTAGGTGTGGTTGAGGTCGCGCACCCAGCGCTGCACGCCGGCGTGCGGGCCGGCGGTGTCGGCCAGCAGCGGCCAGGGCAGTTCGCTGTCGTGGTTCCACTCGGTGGGTTGGGCGAACTCCTGGCCCATGAAGAGCAGCTTCTTGCCGGGGTGGCCCCACATGAAACCGTAGTAGGCGCGCAGGTTGGCGAACTTCTGCCAGGCGTCGCCGGGCATCTTGCCCCACAGCGAGCCCTTGCCGTGCACCACCTCGTCGTGCGAGAGCGGCAGCACGAAGTGCTCGCTGTAGGCGTAGACCATGCCGAACGTCATCTGGTCGTGGTGCCAGCGGCGGTGCACCGGGTCTTCGGCCATGTACTTCAGCGTGTCGTGCATCCAGCCCATGTTCCACTTGTAGTGAAAGCCCAGGCCGCCGGCGAAGGTGGGGGCCGACACGCCGGGGAAGGCGGTGGACTCTTCGGCCATCACCAGCGCACCGGGCGCGTCGGCGCCCAGCACCTCGTTCGTGCGTTTCAGGAAGGCGATCGCCTCCAGGTTCTCGCGCCCGCCATGGACGTTGGGGATCCACTCGCCCGCATGGCGACTGTAGTCGCGGTACAGCATGCTGGCCACGGCGTCCACGCGCAGGCCATCCACGCCAAAGCGCTCCACCCAGTACAGCGCGCTGCCGACCAGGAAGTTGCGCACCTCGTGGCGGGCGAAGTTGTAGATCAGCGTGTTCCAGTCGCGGTGGAAGCCTTCCTTCGGGTCGGCGTATTCGTACAGCGCCGTGCCGTCGAACTGCGCCAGGCCGTGGGCGTCGCTGGGGAAGTGCGCCGGCACCCAGTCCAGGATCACCTGCAGGCCATGGGCATGGCAGGCGTCCACGAAGCGGCCAAAGGCCTCGGGCGGGCCGAAGCGGCTGGTGGGCGCGTACATGCCCAGCGTCTGGTAGCCCCAGGAGCCGTCGAAGGGGTGCTCGCTGATGGGCAGCAGCTCGATGTGGGTGAAGCCCTGCTCGGCCACGTAGGCGGGCAGCGCAGCGGCCAGGTCGTCCCATGAATGGAAGCGGCCGTCGGGGTGGCGCCGCCACGAGCCCGGGTGCAGCTCGTAGATGCTGATGGGCTGGTTGCGGGTGTCGGGGTGGCTGCGCTCGGGCGGGCGGGTCTGCTTGGCCGGCATGGGGGCCACCACGCTGGCGGTGCCGGGGCGCAGTTCGGCGGCGCGCGCGTACGGGTCGGCCTTGGCGGGCAGCAGCTTGCCGCCCGGGCCGACCAGCTCGAACTTGTAGCGGTCGCCCACGGCGGCCAGCGGGATGAAGATTTCCCACACGCCCGAGCTGCCGCGCGAGCGCATGGGGTGGCGCCGACCGTCCCAGGTGTTGAAGTCGCCCACCACGCTCACGCGTTTGGCATTCGGCGCCCAGACCGCAAAGCGCACGCCGTGCAGCGCATGCTCGCCCTCGCCCAACGTGATGGGGTGCGCGCCCAGCATCTCGAAGGGGCGCAGGTGCGTGCCTTCGCCAAAGTAGTGCAAGTCCTGGTCGCCCAGCAAGGGGCCGATGGCGTAGGGGTCGGCCTGCAGCGTGGTGGCGCCGTGGGCCCAGTCCACCTTGAGCCGGTAGTCGAAGGGGTTCTTGCGGCGCGGGATGAGGCCTTCGAAGTAGCCGGCTTCGTCGCGCTGGGCCAGGGCGGCCAGGCGGCGGCCAGTCTTGGTTTCCACCACCGCCACCCCCGTGGCGCCGGGCAGCAGGGCCCGCACCCAGAGCTGGCCATCACCATCCCCGTGCATGCCCAGCACCGCGAACGGGTCGGGGTGACGGGCCTCCAGCAGCGCCCTCAGATCAGCATCGTTCAACACGACGAAAGCCTTTCAACAACCGCCGTGCAGATCAGCGGTGGCGGGCCGGTGTGGCCCACACCTTCTGCACGTACTCGCCGATGGTACGGTCAGTGCTGAAGGCGCCCATGCCAGCCACGTTGCGAATGGCGCGTTCGGTCCAGGCCGCCGGCTGTTCATACAGCGCATCCACCTCGCCCTGGGTGCGCACATAGGCCGCGAAATCGGCCATCAGCATGTAGGGGTCGTGCTGCAGCAGGGGCTGCACCAGGCTGCGGTAGCGGTCGGGCTCGCCGTGCGAGAAGTGGCCGTGCGAGATGGCGTCCAGCACCTGCTGCAGCTGACGGTTCTCTTCCACATACCAGCGGGGGTCGTAGCCCAGGGCCTTGATCTGGGCGACCTCTTCGGTGCGCAGGCCGAAGACGAACATGTTTTGTTCACCCATGCCCATGGCCATCTCGATGTTGGCGCCGTCCCAGGTGCCGATGGTGAGTGCACCATTGAGCGCGAACTTCATGTTGCCGGTGCCCGAGGCCTCGGTGCCGGCGGTGGAGATCTGCTCGCTCAGGTCGGCCGCCGGCAGGATGAGCTCGGCCAGGCTCACGCTGTAGTTGGGCAGGAAGACCACCTTCAGGCGGTCGCACACGCGCGGGTCGCTGTTGACCACCCGGGCCACGTCGTGGATCAGCTGGATGACCTGCTTGGCAGCGCGGTAGGCCGAGGCCGCCTTGCCGGCAAAGATCACCGTGCGCGGTGTCCAGTGGGCCTGCGGGTTGGCGACGATGGCCTGGTAGCGGGCCACCACGTGCAGCACGTTGAGCAGCTGGCGCTTGTACTCGTGGATGCGCTTGATCTGCACGTCGAACAGGCTGCGCGGGTCGACGTTGATGCCCAGCTCAACACGGATGTGGTCGGCCAGGCGCTGCTTGTTCGCCAGCTTGACCTTGCTGAACTCCGCGCCCAGGCGCTTTTGCGCGGCCTTGGGCGCCAGCTTGCCCAGCAGGGTGAGGTCGGCACGCCAGCCATCACCGATGGTCTTGTCCAGCAGCGCCGAGAGGCCGGGGTTGGCCTGCTCCAGCCAGCGGCGCGGCGTGACGCCGTTGGTGACGTTGATGAAGCGCTCGGGCCAGAGCTGGGCGTAGTCTGCAAAGATGGTGTCCACCATCAGCTGCGAGTGCAGCGCCGACACGCCGTTGACCTTGTGCGAGGCCACGATGGCCAGCGCCGCCATGCGCACCCGGCGCTCGCCGGCGTGGCCGTGCTGTCCTACGCCCTCGTCGATCAGCGAGACGCGGGCGGCCATGGCGTCGTCACCAGGGAAGCGGGCGCGCACCTCGTCCAGGAAGCGGCGGTTGACCTCGTAGACGATGTCCAGGTGGCGCGGCAGCAGGGCCTCGAACAGGCCCACGCCCCAGCACTCCAGCGCCTCGGGCATCAGCGTGTGGTTGGTGTAGCTCACGGCCTGGTGGGTGATCTTCCAGGCTTCGTCCCAGCCCAGGCCATGCTCGTCCAGCAGCAAACGCATCAGCTCGGCCGGGGCCAGCGCGGGGTGGGTGTCGTTCAGGTGCACGGCGTTGAGGCGGCCGAAGCTGTGCATGTCGCCGCCGGTCTCGCGTGCGTGCCGGGCCAGCATGTCCTGCAGCGAGGCGCTGACCAGCAAATACTCCTGGCGCAGCCGCAGTTCGCGGCCGGCGGGCGTGCTGTCGTCGGGGTAGAGCACCCAGTTCAGCGCCTCGGCCTGGTGCAGGTGCTGGCCGGCGTGCACATGCTCGCCCCGGCAGAAGCTGGCGAAGTCGATGGGGCGCAGGGCCTGGGCCTGCCACTGGCGCAGCGTGGAGACGCGCTCGGTGCCGTGGCCGGGCACCACAAAGTCCACCGCCTGGGCTTCCACACCCTCGGCCGGCGCCCAGCGCGGCTGGCCGCCTTCCATGCGCACGGCGCCGCCAAAGCCCACGCGGTAGCGCAGCTCGGTGCGGGGCAGCTCCCAAGCGCTGCCATGGCGCAGCCATTCGTCGGGCTGCTCCACCTGGCGGCCCTCCTGGATGGCTTGGGCAAACATGCCGTGGCGGTAGCGCAGGCCGTAGCCGAAGGACGGCAGGCCCAGCGTGGCGAAGGAATCGAGGAAGCAGGCGGCCAGGCGGCCCAGGCCGCCGTTGCCCAGCGCGGCGTCGGGCTCGGCCTCCAGCACCTCGCCCAGGGCCGGGGCGGTGGCGGGCAGCGCGGCCTGCACCTCGTCCTGCAGGCCCAGGGCGGCCAGGGCGTTGCCCAGGGCGCGGCCCATCAGGAACTCCATCGACAGGTAGTGCACGCGGCGGCCGGTCTTGCGCTTGGCATCGGCTTGCTGGGTGGCCGCCCAGCGGTCGGCCAGCAAGGTGCGGCTGGCCAGGGCCACGGCGTGCAGGCAGGCGTCGGCGCTGTCGGCGTCGCTGCGCTGGGCCAGCGCACGCTGGCTGATCTGGCGGAAATCCTTGGTGATGGCGCTGGAGGCGCTGGCGGCCCGCGGGGCGGCAGCGGCGGTGGGCTTGGCGCGGTTGCGGGTGACAGGTTGGGTCATGGCCGTGAGGCTCCTGCAAAGGCCGACTTGAACGGCCCCGGTGGGGGCCTGCGGCGATGGAGCGGAGTATCAGGGATCGATCTATGTTTGTGTAGTTTCACTACATTTCTGAAACTCGAATGTTCCTGGATTTGTTGTTTTTCATAGGCAAGCGTTTGATCAGACCCGGGTCTCACCCCATGCCGACGCACCGTCAAGGCCTGTATATTGTCTACATTTGGTGCGCCACGCACCGGGGGAAAACACATGGCAGACGTACGACTCGTGAAGGTGCAGAAGGCTTATGGCGAGGCTGTGGTGCTCAAGGACATCGACCTGCATGTGCGCGATGGCGAGTTCATGGTCTTCGTCGGCCCCTCGGGCTGCGGCAAGAGCACCCTGCTGCGCAGCATCGCCGGGCTGGAGGACATCACCGGTGGCGAGCTCAGCATCGGCGGCAAGGTGGTGAACGACGTGCCACCGGCCGAGCGCGGCGTGGCCATGGTGTTCCAGAGCTACGCGCTGTACCCGCACATGGACCTGTACGAGAACATGGCCTTCGGCCTGAAGCTCGCCAAGATGCCCAAGGACGAGATCGACCGCCTGGTGCACCAGGCCGCCAAGATCCTCAACATCGACCATCTGCTCAGCCGCAAGCCCAAAGACCTCTCGGGCGGCCAGCGCCAGCGCGTGGCCATCGGCCGGGCCATCGTGCGCAAGCCCGAGGTCTTTTTGTTCGACGAGCCGCTCTCCAACCTCGACACCGCCCTGCGCGTGCGCATGCGCTACGAGTTTGCCAAGCTGCATGAGGACCTGAAGACCACGATGATCTACGTGACCCACGACCAGGTGGAGGCCATGACCCTGGCCGACCGCATCGTCGTGCTCTCGGCCGGCAAGATCGAGCAGGTGGGCTCGCCGCTGGCGCTCTACGAGCACCCCGACAACCTGTTCGTGGCCGGCTTCATCGGCTCGCCGGCGATGAACTTCATCCCCGCCACCATCGTGGCCGCCAACGCCGCCCAGGCCACCGTGAAGCTGGCCAGCGGCGAGCAGCTGCGCTGCGAGGTGAACGCCGCCAACGCCAAGGCGGGTGATGCGGTGACGCTGGGCATCCGCCCCGAACACTTCAAGGCCGTGGTGTCGGACGACGCCCCCGAGAACCGCATCGCCGCCAACGTGACCTTTGTGGAGCAACTCGGCAGCGCCACCTTCGCCTACAGCAGCCTGCCGGGCACCGACATCACGCTCACCAGCGAGCTCGATGGCCAGCTGCGCATCAAGAGTGGTGAGGCGCTGACCTTGGCCGTGGCGCCGGCCGCTTGCTATTTGTTCAACGCCGACGGCCTGGCCTTTGCCCGCTACGCCGGCCGCGACGTGCGCCAGGCGGCTTGAGCTGCGCGATGTCGACTTCGTCGTTCCCGCACGGGCGGGCCGTTTCGTCATTCCCGCGCAGGCGGTCTTCCCCGTCATTCCCGCGCAGGCGGGAATCCAGGTCTTCGGCGGACTCGCAACGCATGGATTCCCGCCTGCGCGGGAATGACGGGAAGGCGTGCGGGAATGACGGCGGGGACTGCGGGAATGACGGGGGGTGCGGCGGGAACGACAAGCGAGTGCACCGGCATGACAAGCTCATGGCCCTGCTCTGCGCCTGCACCCTGAGCCTGTCCGCCGCCGCCCAAACCCCCACCGCCCCCAAGCTGCTGGTCTGGATCAACGGCGACAAGGGCTACAACGGCCTGCAGCAGGTGGGCGACGCCTTTGCGCGCGAGACCGGCGTGAACGTGGTGGTGCAGCACCCCGAGGGCGCACCCGACAAGTTCCAGGCGGCGGCCGGCGCCGGCAAGGGCCCCGACATCTTCTGCTGGCCGCACGACCGTGTGGGCGAGTGGGCCCGCTCTGGCCTCATCGTGCCCATCCACCCGGGACGCAGGCTCAAGGACGAGATCGACGAATCGGCCTGGAAGGCCTTTGGCTACAAGGGCAAGACCTGGGGCTACCCGCTGGCCATCGAGGCCATCGGCCTGGTCTACAACCGCGCGCTGGTGAAGACCCCGCCCGCCACCTTCGACGAGGTCATGGCCATCGACAAGGCCCTGCAGGCCCAGGGCAAGCACGCCATCCTCTGGGACTACAACAAGACCTTCTTCACCTGGCCCATGCTGGCCGGGGCCGGCGGCTATGTGTTCGGCCGCACGCCCGCGGGCGAGCTCGACCCGGCCCAGGTGGGCGTGAACTCGCCCGGCGCCATCCAGGGCGCCGAGAAGCTGGCCCAGCTGATCAACAGCGGCCACATGCCACGCGGCGCGCGCTACGCCGAGATGGAAGCCGGCTTTGCCCGCGGCGAGGTGGCGATGATGCTCACCGGCCCCTGGGCCTGGGACAACGCCAAGAAGGCCAAGATCGATTTCGGCGTCGCCCCCATCCCGGCGGCGGTGGCCGGCCAACCCAGCAAGCCCTTCGTGGGGGTGCTGGGCTGCATGGTCTCGGCGCCCAGCAAGAACAAGGACATCGCCCGCGAATTCATCGAGCACCACCTGCTCAAGGTCGAGAGCCTGAAGCGGGTCTCGGCCGACGTGCCGCTGGGCACGCCCGCCAACAAGGCCTATTACGCCGAGCTCTCAAGCGACCCGAACATCGCCGCCACCATGGCCAATGCCCGCGCCGGTGAGCCGCTGCCCAACATCCCCGAGACCGGCCGCTTCTGGCCCGCCATGGACGCCGCGCTCGAAGCCATCAGCCAGGGCCGCCAAAGCCCCACCGACGCGCTGAACGGCGCCGCAGCCCGGATGCAGACCCGATGAACAAGCTGAGCACAAGCGCCTGGGCCGTGGCGGGCATCGCCACGCTCGCACTGCTGTGGCTGGTGGCTGGCATGGTGCAGGCCGGCAACCCCGTGTGGGCCGTGCTGGCGTTGGCCCTGGGTGTGGCGGCGCTGTACGTCTACACCGTGTCCACCTCGCTGGCCTGGCGCTACCTGTTCCCCGGCGTGATCGCGATGGTGGTGTTCATCGCCTTCCCGCTGGTCTACACGGTGCAGATCGGCTTCACCAACTACTCGTCCAACAACCTGCTGAGCGAGGCCCGCGCCAAGGCCTACCTGCTGGAGCAGGCCGAGGTGGTGGAAGCGCAGACCATGGGCTACACGCTGCACGCCGAGGGCCACTTCGTGCGGCTGGTGCTGCGCCCGGGTGAAGGCGCGGCCGAGGCCACGGCCTACCTCTCGCCACCGCTGAGCCTGACCGAAACCGCGCCGGTCGCGATGGCGCCGCTGCCCGCCGACCAGACGCTTTCACCCGCTCTGCCGATGCGCGAGGTCATCGCCCGCCGCGCCGGCCTGCAAGCGCTGAAGCTGGCCTTGCCCAACGGCACCCAGCTGCTCTACGCCGGCCTGCGCGAGTTCGGCCCCTTCACGCCGCAGTGGCAAGAGCAACCCGGTGGCGCACTGAAGCAAACCGCCACTGGCACCGTCTACACGCCCAACCACGACACCGGCTATTTCGAGAGCGCCGCGGGCGAGCGTCTGCAACCCGGCTTCACCGTGGGCATCGCCTGGGCCAACTACCAGCGTTTGTTCGGCGACCCGGACATGCGCGGCCCCTTCGGCGCCATCTTTGTGTGGACCGTGGTCTTCGCCGGACTCACCGTGCTGTTCTCGGCCGGCATCGGCATGACGCTGGCGGTGGTGCTGAACTGGGAGGCGCTGAAGTACCGCACCCTTTACCGCACGCTGCTTTTCCTGCCCTACGCGGTGCCGGGCTTCATCTCCATCCTGGTCTTCAAGGGCCTGTTCAACCAGAACTTCGGCGAGATCAACGCGCTGCTGAACGCGGTGTTCGGCGTCAAGCCGGCCTGGTTTGCCGACCCCTTCCTGGCCAAGGTGATGCTGCTCATCGTCAACTGCTGGATGGGCTACCCGTACTTCCTGGTGCTGTGCACCGGCCTGATCAAGGCGATTCCGTCCGACTTGTATGAGGCCTCGGCCATTGCCGGCGCCAAGCCGCTCACCAACTTCTTCAAGATCACCGCGCCGCTGATCGCCAAGCCGCTCACGCCGCTGCTCATCAGCGCCTTCGCCTTCAACTTCAACAACTTCGTGCTGATCAGCCTGCTCACCGACGGCCGGCCCGATTACCTCAACACCAAGCTGCCGGCCGGCACCAACGACATCCTGGTCAGCTACACCTACCGCATCGCCTTCACCGACGCCGGCGCCAACTTCGGCCTGGCCGCAGCCATCTCCACGGTGATCTTCTTCATGGTGGCCATCCTCTCGTTGGCCAACCTGAAACTCACGCAGAAGAACGAAGGGAAACGCTGATGCCTTCCCCGTCATTCCCGCGCAGGCGGGAATCCACGTGCGCCACAGCCCGTGAATACATGGATTCCCGCCTTCGCGGGAATGACAACGAGCAACCGAGGTAATCCATGCCCATCGTCACCGGCAAAAGCCAGCGCTGGCGCATCGTGGCCACGCACGCCAGCCTGATCGCGCTGCTCATCGTCACGCTGTTCCCGCTGCTGGCCATCATCAGCATCTCGCTGCGGCCGGGCAACTTCGCCACCGGCTCACTCATCCCCACCGAAATCACCTTCGACCACTGGAAGCTGGCGCTGGGCATCCCCGTCACCCAGGCCGACGGCACGGTGGTGCAGCCGCCCTTCCCGGTGCTGCTGTGGCTGTGGAACTCCATCAAGATCGCCTTCGTCTCCGCGCTGGGCATCGTGCTGTTGTCCACCACCGCCGCCTACGCCTTTGCGCGCATGAAGTTCCGCCACAAGACCGGGCTGATGAACAGCATGCTGCTGCTGCAGATGTTCCCGGTGGCCGTGGCCCTGGTGGCCATCTACGCCATCTTCGACGGCATAGGCCGCGTGCTGCCCTGGCTGGGGGTCGAGACGCATGCCGGCGTCATCGTGGCCTACCTGGGCGGCATCGGCATGCACATCTGGACCATCAAGGGCTACTTCGACACCGTGCCCACCGAGATCGAGGAATGCGCCAAGGTCGACGGCGCCACCTCGTGGCAGGCCTTCTACCGCGTGCTGCTGCCCATGGCCGTGCCCATCCTGATGGTGGTCTTCGTGCTGGCCTTCATCGGCACCATCATCGAGTACCCCGTGGCCTCGGTGCTGCTGCGCGACGTGCCACAACTCACGCTGGCTGTGGGCAGCAAGTACTACCTGGCCGAGCAGCGCTACCTGTGGGGCGATTTCGCCGCCGCCGCCGTGCTCTCGGGCGTGCCCATCACGGCCGTGTTCCTGCTGGCACAACGCTGGATCGTCTCGGGGCTGACCTCGGGCGGCGTCAAAGGATGAACCCCTTCCCCCTGAAGCTGGCCGCCGCCCTCGCGCTCGCGGCCGTGTCGTTCACCGCAACCGCCCAAACCCCCATGCCCCTGGCCAACCGCTTTGACCAAGCCCTCGCCGGCACCTTCGAGGCCCGCGAGCAAGACTGGCGCAATGGCGCCATCGTCTACCAGGTGCTGGTGGACCGCTTCGCGCCCAGCGCCAACCTGGACGCCAAACGCCACCTTTACCCTGCGCCCAAGACCCTGCGCCGTTGGGACGAAACGCCGAAGAGCGGGCAGTTCGTGGCCAACGCCAACGTGTGGAGCCACGAGATCGACTTCTGGGGCGGCGACCTGGCCAGCCTCAGCGGCAAGCTCGATTACGTGCAGCAGCTGGGCGCAGATGTGCTGTACCTCAACCCCATCCAGCTGGCCACCACCAACCACAAGTACGACGCGCTGGACTACCTGCAAATTTCGCCCGAGTACGGCACGCGTGACGACCTTCGGGCGCTGGCCACCAACGTGCACCAGCGCCGGATGAAGCTGGTGCTCGATGGCGTGTTCAACCACATGGGGCGCAACTCCCCGATCTTTCAGCAGGCCGAGAAGGACCCGGCCAGCAAGTACAGAGATTGGTTTTTCTTCGACAACAAGCTGAGCACCGGCGTGCGCGTCTGGGCCAACGCCAAGAACCTGCCGGAGATCAACCTCGACCTGCCGGCCGTGCAGCAGTACGTGTACGCCGGCAAGGATTCGGCCGTGCGCAGCTATTTGCGCGACGGCATCGACGGCTGGCGGCTGGACGTGGCGCACGACATCGGCTTTCGCCCGCTGCAAGCCATCACCGAAGCCGCGCACGACGAGAAGCCCGGCTCGCTGGTGGTGGGCGAGCTCTGGAACTACCCGCAGGAGTGGTTCCCCTCGGTGGACGGCGTCATGAACTTCACGCTGCGCGAGATCATCTTGCGCAGCGCCCAGCAGCGCATCGCGCCGGCCACCGCCTCGGCCATGATCGCGCGGGTGGTGGCGGACGCGGGCGTGGACAACCTGCTCAAGAGCTGGCTGATGCTGGACAACCACGACACCGACCGCCTGGCCAGCAGCCTGCCCAACCCCGCGCAGCGGCACCTGGCCCAGGTGCTGCAGTTCACCCTGCCCGGCGCGCCCAACCTGTACTACGGCAGCGAACTGGGCATGACCGGCGCCGGCGACCCCGGCATGCGCGCCCCGATGCGCTGGGACCTGGCGGTCGAATCGAACCCCGAGCTGAAATGGACCCGCCAGCTCATCGCCTTGCGCCATCAGCACCGCGCGCTGCGCGTGGGCAACTTCCGCCCCATCTGCAGCGAGAAGTTGATCGCGTTCGAGCGCTTCACCGACCGCGCCGCCGACACCGTGATGGTGTTGGTGAACCCCGGCAGCGAGCCGGTGAACGACACCGTGATGGTGGCCAACTCGAAGATGATGAACTACGCGCCCTTCCACAACCTGCTGCAGCCCGGAGGCCCCGTGCCCACGATGCTGGCCAGCCTGATGGAGGTGCACCTGCCCGCCCAAGGCGTGCTGGTGCTGGCGCCCAACGTGGACCCGAAGGACGGCTACACCGTCTACAAGCGGGTGCAGTGACGCTGCGGCCAATGCCGCACCTCTGCCGCCATTCCCGCGCCTCTGCCGTCATTCCCGCGAAGGCGGGAATCCAGGCTGTTCATGAACCCCATGGATTCCCGCCTTCGCGGGAATGACGGGCCTTCGCGGGAATGACGGGCCTTCAGTGGGAATGACGGAGCCTCAGCAGGGATGCCGGAGCTTGAGCGCGCCCGACCAGGCAGGGCGTGGGGGTTGACGACGCAGCGCTACCAACTCAGCGGGTTGATGCGGTAGTAGCCGCTCAGCTCGCGGTACAGCGCCGGGTGCTGTTGGGCCATCAGGGCCGGCTGCTCGAAGAACACCTCGGACGCCACCGCAAAGAACTCGGCCGGCGCGGTGGCGCCGTACGGGTCCAGCAGCGTGTCCTCGCCGGCGTTCACGCGCTGACGCAGGGTGGCGTACTCGCGGTTCATCACCCGCGCCCAGCGCTTGCGGCGCATGGCGTTTGGCAGCACCGGGGCGCCGTTGGCGCGGCCGTTCTCCTGGTCGCGCTGGTGGGCGAACTCGTGGATCACCACATTGCGGCCATCCGCTGGGTCGGCAGCGCCATCGAGCACGTCGGGCCACGAGAGGATGACCTGGCCCTGTTGCCACGACTCGCCCTGCAGCACCTGGCGCTGCTCGTGCTGCAGGCCCATGGCGTCGGTGCGGCTGCGGTCCACCACGAAAGGGCCGGGGTAGAGCAGCACCTGCCGCAGGTCTTCAAACCGCGCACCGCGCTGGTTCAGCAGCAGCAGGCAGGCCTGGGCGGCCACGGTGACGCGCATCTCTTCCGTCACGGCCAGCCCGCCGCAGCCGATGAAGGGCTTCTCGGCGAGGAAGACCTGCATGCGCTTCTTGAGCTGCAGTTGCAGGTCGGCCGGCATGCCGGCCACACAGGGCACACGCTCGCGCACCACCTGCCGCCAATCGGCCGGGAAGGGCCGGCGGGCGATGCGCCACTGGCGCCAACGCGCCAGCAAGGGCTCGCGCAGCACCCAGGCCACCAGCACGGGCATCAGCGCGACGAAGAAAAGTGTGGCCAAAGGGTGGGTCAGAGCGGGGCAACGGGAGCACAACAGGTGGGCCCATGCAGCGCACTTTCAATGGCCCAGCGTCACGGCGCCGTGCGATCATCGCGCCACAGGAGGTGCACCATGCAGACACTCGACGACATGTTGGCGCTCAAGCTGCTCACCCCCGACCAGCACCACGAGATCTCGGCCTGGGTGGTGCACGCCCGCACCCCCGAGAAGATCCTGCAGATGCCACCCCACCTCTGGCGCAGCCTGGAGCTGGCCTCGGTGCTGATGGGCTTCGACGTGGGCCTGGCCGACGAGGCCAGCCCGGGATAAGCCCCCGCCCGGGCAGACACCCAGCGGCCCGAGGCGGCCGACCAGGGTCAACCCATGCACAAACGGACCGATAAGGACCTGTGTTGACCCGTTTCCTGCCCCACTCGCCTGTGCTTGCTGCACGGCCGCGCGCCTGGCGTTGGCTCGTGGCGGCGCTTCTTGCGCTGGTGCTGAGCCCGGCCCTGGCCACCCCCCCTTGGCTGCACACCGACGGGCATGAAGAGGGCCGCGCCATCACCGACCAGGCTGAAATCCTGGAGGACCCCGCCGGCCGGCTGGACCTGGGCGATGTGCAGGCGGCGCGTGCGGGCTGGAAGCCCGGCGTGGGCTCGGCGCTGGGGTTCGGCTTTTCGCACGCCACCTACTGGGTGCGCTGGCTCATCCGCAACGACGGTGTGGCGGAAGCGGACCTGGTGCTCGACCTTGGCAACCCGCGCCAGGACCACATCCATTGGTATGTGCTGGATGAAGCGGGCCGGCTGCTCGTCGATGCCCGCAGCGGTGACCGCCTGCCCTACGGTGAGCGGTTGCTGCCCGCACGCCGCTTCGCGTTGCCGATCGCGTTGCCCGCTGGGCGAGGGGTGCAGGTGCTCGTGCGCCTGGCCAGCCAGGACGGGCTGTACGAGGCCATGCCGACGGCGCTGTACTCGCGCGCGTCGTTTCATGCCGTCAACGAGCGAGAAGACCTGATCCTGACGCTTTACCACGGCGGCCTGCTGGCGCTGGCCCTGTACAACCTGTTGCTCTACATCGCCACGCGCGAACGGTCGTTCGGGCTGTACGTGGGCTACTTGAGCTGCCTGCTGGCCTGGAACCTGATTTTTCAAGGCTATGGCTTCAAGTACCTGTGGCCGCAGGCCATGGCGTTCAACAACAACGCGCTCACGGTCTGTGCGGCATGGGCCTTCGGCATCTTCGGGTTCTTCACGGTGGAGTACCTGCAGTTGCACCAGACCGCGCCGCGCTGGGTGCCCAGGCTGATTCTGGGCATGGCCTGGGCCAACATCGCGGTGGTCATTCCCGCCACCATGGACCTGTATGCAGTGGGCGCCGGCATGGGCCACATCACCGGCTTGGGCATGACTGTTTCCGCGCTGGCCGTCGGGGTGTGGCGCCTGATGAAGCACCAGCGCCAAGCGCGCTTTTTCGTGCTCGCCTTTGCGGCGCTGGGCCTGGGCGCGGGCGCCTACATCCTGCAGGTGATTGGCATCGTCCCCGTCAACGCCTTCACCACCTGGGGGCTGCAGGTGGGCTCAGGCTTCGAGGCCCTGGTGCTGGCGCTGGGCCTGGCCGACGCCATGAACACGCTCAAGGCACAGAAGCTGGAGGCCGAACGACGCGAGCGGCTGGCCCAGCAGGCGCTGAACACTCAGCTGGAGCTCAAGGTCGACGAGCGCACGCGCGAGCTGGCCCGCGCCAACCAGCGCCTGCAACGTCTGGCCGTCACCGACGAGTTGACGGGGGCGTACAACCGCCGGCGCTTCAACGACGTGTGCAGGGCCGCTTTTGATGATCGCCGGCACAGCGCAGGCCTGGCCCTGTGCATGTTCGACCTGGACCACTTCAAGCGCTTCAATGACCGCCACGGCCACCAGGCGGGCGACCAGGCCCTGCGCCTCGCCGCCGCTGCGGTCCAGGATGCCTTGCGGCGCAGCGAAGACGCCCTGTTCCGTCTGGGGGGCGAAGAGTTCGCGGTGCTGTTCTCGGCAGACAGCCCTGAGCAGGCGGTGGCGGTGGCCGAGGAGATGCGGGCCGCGATCATCGCGCTCCAACTGCCGCACCCGGACAGTGCCGCAGGCATCCTGACCGCCAGCTTCGGCGTGGCTTACCTCCATGCGGTGGGCGACACCGAGGTGTCCGCCGACCGGCTTTACGCCTTGGCCGACCAAGCCCTCTACGCGGCCAAGGCGCAGGGCAGAAACTGCGTGGTGGCCGTTTCCGCGGCCCCTGCGCGGCCCGGCGCATGAGGGCCCTGGCCGGATTTGGGGGCGGTTCCTCCCGCAATTCGGCCCATGCCCTTCCACGCCATCTCGCACACTCTGCCAGCATCAGGTCATGTCTTTTGCGATGGCCCAACCGAGGACTGCCGTGAACCACTGGAAAATTTCTGCCCGCATGCACGCCCTGGAGTTCGCCTGCATGGCGGTGATGCTGCTGTTGGCCGCCGCCAACTGGCTGACCATGTCGCAGCTCTCCGACGCGCAGAATCGCTCGCACGACCGCGCCATGGTGGCGGGCGAGATGAAAAGCACTTCGGGTGCAGGTGCCGAGCTCTACCGCGTGGTGGCCGACACCTTCATCAACCGCCAGTTCGACGACGCCGCCAAGAAGTGGCAAGCCACGAACCAGGAGATTGACCAGGCCCTGGCCGCTGCGGCCAAGGCCGTGCACACCGAGGAAGACAAGCGGGGCGTGCAGGCGGGCATGGACGCCATGGCTGCCATCCGCAAGCTCTACGCCGAGCACTACCTGCCCATGACCAAGGCCAACGCCCCCACCGAAGAAATCGCGGCGGTGGACGACCAGGTGGACAAGCTGATCGACGCCTATAACGCCGCCTTTGAAAAGGTGGCCGCCGACCTGGGGGCCGAGTCGCAACATGCCGAAAACGAGTTCAGCGCCATGGTGGTGCGCGCCCGCTGGGTCAACTCGCTCTCGGTGGTGCTGGGCGGTGCCGCCTTGGTGGCCCTGGGCATGGCGGTGTCGCGCAGCATCACGCGCCAACTGGGCATGGAGCCCAACGATGCCATCGCCATGGCGCGCCGCATTGCGCAAGGCGACCTGACCGCCTCGGCCGCCATCCGCAACGTGCACGACGACAGCGTGGCCGCCGCTTTTGCCGAGATGACGCAGACGCTGGAAAGCCTGGTGAACCAGGTGCGCTCGGGCGCCGAGAGCGTGGCCTCGGCCAGCGCACAGATTTCGCAAGGCAACATGGACTTGTCGTCGCGAACCGAGCAGCAGGCCAGCGCCTTGCAGCAAACGGCCGCCACCATGGACCAGCTGGGCACCGCCGTGCGCCACAACGCCGACAACGCCACCCAGGCCAACCAGTTGGCGCGCGGCGCCTCGGGCGTGGCCAGCCAGGGCGGTGAGGTGGTGAAGCAGGTGGTGCAAACCATGTCGGGCATCGCCGACAGCTCCAAGCGCATTGCCGACATCATCTCGGTGATCGACGGCATCGCATTCCAGACCAACATCCTGGCGCTCAACGCCGCCGTCGAGGCCGCCCGTGCCGGCGAACAAGGCCGCGGCTTTGCCGTGGTGGCCGGCGAGGTGCGCAGCCTGGCGCAGCGCAGCGCCGAGGCGGCCCGCGAGATCAAGGGCCTGATCACCGCCAGCGTCGACCGCGTGCAGGCCGGCAATGCGCTGGTGAACCAGGCCGGCGAGACCATGACCGAGATCGTCGGCTCTATCCAGCGCGTGGCCGACATCGTGGCCGAGATCAGCTCGGCCAGCGAAGAACAGAGCCTGGGCGTGCAACAGGTGGGTCAGGCCGTGAGCCAGTTGGACAACAACACCCAGCAGAACGCCGCCCTGGTGGAGCAAAGCGCCGCTGCCGCGCAAAGCCTGCGGCAGCAGGCCGACGGCCTGGTGTCCACGGTGGCGCGCTTCAGGCTCACGGCGTGAGCGGCAGCGCGCGCTGCGCGCTCAGGGCACGCGCTTGAACCGGTTGTAGCCGCCCAGCTGCGGCAAGCGCGGCGCCAGCACCCACACGGTTTCGGGCGGCAGGGTCACCGTCATGAAGCCCGAGCCCACCTCGCCCACGGGCTTGGCGTCGGCCCCTTGGGCGGCATCCAGCAGGTTCACCATCGGCGTACCGTCCAGCAGGCTGGGGTTGGCGATCATCACGCGCTCGGTCACCGGCTCAGGCCCGGGGTTGGCCAGCACCACCACGGTCTCCAACGCCTTGTCGGTGTGGCGCTCGAAGGCGTACAGCCGCTCCGATTCAACGGTGCGGAAATCGCCCACGCGCAGCGCGCGGTGCTGCTTGCGCAGGGCGATGAGCTGCTTCATCCACTGCAGTTCGGGGTTGGCGTCGCTGAGCAGATCCCAGCGCATGGGGCTGCGGTTCTCGGGGTCGCCACCGCCCACCATGCCCAGCTCGGCGCCGTAGTACACGTTGGGCGCACCGGGCAGCGTGAACTGCAAAGCCTGCACCCAGCGGCGCTGGGCCAGCTTGGGCAGCTGCGTGGCGATGCGCGGGATGTCGTGGTTGTCGATCACCATCCACGACTTGAGCAGGGGCGCGATGCCCGCGTCGCGCACCATGCGGGCTGTCATGCGCGTGGCCATGGCCGGGCTGATCTCGCCGCTGGCCGCACCCAGCACGATCTGGCGCAGGCTGAAGTTCATCACCGCGTCCATGCTGCGCAACCAGTCGCTGGGGTAGTTGACGATCTCGCCCACCACCAGCGAGCCGGGCTTCTCGGCGTGGGCGGCGCGGGTCAGGTCGGCCAGGTAGGTGGGGCCCAGCTCAAACGCGGTGTCGAGCCGCCAGCCGTCGGCGCCGTCGCGCAAATAGCTGCGCAGCACCGAGTCAGGCGCCTCGTACAGGTAGCGGCGCACCGCCGGGTTCTCAAGGTTGAGCTCGGGCAGGTTCTGGAAGCCCGTCCACACCCGCGCGCCACCGGCGTATTGCGGGCCGATGGCGAACCACTGTCGCCACGGGCTGGCGGGGTTCTTGAACGCGTCCTGGAACTTGGGTGCGTTGCGGCCCATGTGGTTGAACACGCCGTCCAACACCACCTTCAGGCCCAGTTGGTGGGCCTGCGCGGCCAGGGCACGGAAGTCGGCACGCGTGCCGTATTCGGGCGAGACCTGCTGAAAGTCCAGCGCGTCGTACTTGTGGTTGGTGTAGGCCAGGTGGATGGGGTTGAGGTAGAGCACGTCGGCGCCCAGGCGCTGCACGTAGTCGACCTTGGTGGCCAGGCTGGCGAGGTCGCCGCCCCAGAAGTCCAGCTCCTGGCTGTTGAGCTTTTCACTCTCCAGGTACACGCCCGGCTTGGCTGGCTCGCCCCAGGGCCGCAGCCGCTTGGGCGGCGGGTAGAGGCCGCGTTTGGCGTCCAGGTTGGCCGACGGCACGAAGCGGTCGACGATGACCTGGTAGACGATGGCGCCGTTGCGCCAGTCGCGTTCGCGCAGGTCGAACTCGCTGGGGCTTGGCTTCGGGGCGGCATGTGCCGCAGCCCCCGTGGCCAGGGCCAGGGCCAGCGCGTAGGCTTTGAAGATGGTGTGCATGGCGGCAGTGTGGGGCATCAGGTGGTGGGCGGCACCTGGGCGATCAGGGCACCGTAGGGGGCGATGTCGAAGCTGGCGACAGTGGGCGCCGCCGTGGCCGGGCAGGCCAGCAGTGGTGCATCGAAAACCAAAGGCGCACCGGGCCAACCGGCGAGCGCCACACGCTGTGGTTTGTGGCTGAAGTTCAGCACCACCACCGCGCCTGCGCCACTGGCGCTGCACCGGCCAAAGGCAAGCACGTCGGAGTGGCCGCTTTCCAGTGGCACGTGCTCGCCGTCGCGCAGGGCCGGGTGGCTTTTGCGCAGCGCCAGCAGCGCGCGGTACCAGTGGTAGAGCGAGCCGGGGTCGGCCCGCTGGGCCGCCACGTGGTGGTGGCCGATGTGCGCGGGCAGTGGCAGCCAGGGCGTGGCGGTGCTGAAGCCGGCTTGCGGGCCGCCATTCCACTGCATGGGCGTGCGGGCACGGTCGCGGTGGTCGGCGCGGGGCCGGCTGGGGCCCAACGGCGCAGCGGCCAGCTCGGCCTCGGGCAGATCGCCCATGCCGATCTCTTCGCCGTAGTAGATCAGCGCCGTGCCGCGCTGGGCCAGCACCAGGGCGGCGGTGAGCTTGGCGATGGCGTCGTTGTGCACCCCGTCGCCAAAGGCGCTCCATTGCCGCCAGTGGTCGTGGTTGCTGAAGAACGGCACGGGGGTCTTGCTGCGCAGAGCCGCCTGCGCCTCGTCCACCAGGCGCTTGAAGCCGGTGGCGTCGCGCTGCCAGTGGCGCGCGAACAAGAAGTTCATCGGCAGCTGGATCTCATCGTCGCGCTCGCCGTAGGCGGCCACCAGTTCCGCCAGCGTGTCGGTGGCCGATTCGCCCAGCAGCACGGTGTGCGGGCCATGCGCGTCCAGCACCGCGCGCAGCTCGCGCAGCACCGTGTGGTTCTCGGGCCGGCCGGCGTTGTAGGGCTTGAGTGGGTTGGCAGGGTGCGCCTCGGGATTTGGGTCTTGCGGGTAGGCGGGGTCTTCGAACAAAAAGGCGGTGGCGTCGAGCCGGAAACCACTGGCGCCGCGCTGCAGCCAGAAGCGGGCCACGTCCCACATGGCCTGGCGCACCTCGGGGTGGTGCCAGTTCAGGTCGGGCTGCTGAGGCAGGAAGGCGTGGTAGTACCACTGGCCGCTGGCCTGGTCGCGCGTCCAGGCCGGGCCGCCGAACACCGAGGCCCAGTTGGTGGGCGGCTCGCCACCGGGGCGGCCGTCCTGCCACACGTACCAGTCGCGTTTGGGGCTGCGGCGCGAGCTGCGCGCTTCGATGAACCAGGGGTGCTGGTCGGAGGTGTGGTTGAGCACGAAGTCCACCAGCACATGGATGCCCAGCGCGCGGGCGGCGCGCACCAGAGCGTCCCAGTCGGCCAGCGTGCCGTACTCGGGCGCCACACCGCAGTAGTCCGACACGTCGTAGCCAAAGTCGGCGTTGGGCGAGGGGAAGAAGGGCGTGAGCCAGATGGCGTCCACGCCCAGTTCGTGCAAATAGGGCAGGCGCTGCGTGACACCGGCCAGGTCACCGATGCCGTCGCCGTTGCTGTCCTGGAAGCTGCGGACGTAGACCTCGTAGATCGTGGCGCCCTGCCACCAGGGCGAGGTGGCCAGGGTCACCGCGTGGCGACCAGCGGCCACACCGTGAGCGCGCCCTGCACCTCGCCGCCCAGCGCGTACAGCCGCAGCGCGCGGCTGCTGTCGGCGGGGAAGACCAGTTCGGTCAGCACGGCCGCGCCGTCGCCGGTGAACACCTCCACCGAGCAGCGGTCCACCAGCACGCGCAGCGTGATGGGGGCTTGCGGGTCTTCCAGCGCCACCTCGCGGCGGCCGGCCCAGCGCTCGGTGCTGGGCACGAAGCCCGAGTGCTGGCGGTCGATGAACAGCATGCCGCGGCGGCGGCACACGCCGATGAGCGTGGCTTCGCCTGGGCCGCTGCGCACCTGCAGGCCGAACTCGCTGGCGGTGTGGGTGGACGACGGTGCCGTGACGCGCCACTCGATCTCGATGCTGCGGCCATCGAGCGTGCCGGTGTCGATCAGCGTTTCGCCTGCCGGCACATTGAGCGAGGGCCATTGCAGCGGTTCACCACGCAGGCCTTGCAGCGCGGGCAGCGGGCGCTGGCCCACGCGCGTGCCGGCGGGTGTCTCGCGCAAGAACAGTTCGCGCGGCACGCTCATGGCCCCGCGCCAGGGCGAGGTGGGCGTGCGCTTGGCGTAGCCGTGGTTGTTCATCCAGCCTGTCCACACCGGGGCGGTGTGCGTGGCGGGCAGGTTGCCCCAGGCGATGGCGGCGTAGAAGTCGCAGCCGTGGTCCACCCACAGGCCTTCGGTGCGCGTGGGCTCGTCGGCCACAAAGCGCGTGCCGTCGAAACGGCCCACAAACACCTGGGCCCCGGTGCCGCCCGGGTGGCCGGCGAAGGTGTCCACCTTCAGCACCCAGCGGCTCTGCGCAGCCTCGCCGTCGGTCGCATTTGCAGGTGCCGGAAACTCGATGAGGTCGGGGCATTCCCAGATGCCGCCCACCTCCCCCGCCGGGCCAAAGTCGCTCAGGTGCTGCCACTGGCGCAGGTTGTGCGAGGCGTAGAAGCTCACCACGTGGTCGTCAGGCCGCACCACGGCCATCACCCAGCGCGCGGTGGGCCGGTGCCAGAAGACCTTGGGGTCGCGGAAATCGCGCAGGCCGATGTCCAGCACCGGGTTGCCGCTGTACTTCGTCCAGGTGCGGCCGCGGTCCAGGCTGTAGGCCAGCTCCTGGGCCTGGCCACCCTCGGGCACGCGCTTGCAGCCGGTGTAGATGGCCACCAGAACAGCATCCGTATCGTCGCCGAAGCCGCTGCTGTTGTGCGCGTCGACCACGATGCTGCCGGAAAAGATCGAGACGCGCTCGTCCTCGGGGATGGCCACGGGCAGCTCCTGCCAGTGCAGCAAATCGGTGCTCACTGCGTGGCCCCAGCTCATGTGGCCCCACTGGTCGCCAAACGGGTTGTACTGGTAGAACAGGTGGTACTCGCCCTCGAACCAGACCAGGCCGTTGGGGTCGTTGATCCAGTTCTTCTCGGGGCTGAAGTGCCACTGCGGGCGGAAGCGCTCGCCGCCCTGTTCGAGTTCAGCGTCTTCGCTCATGTCAGCCCCCAGGTCAACGGGTACGTTGCCCGCCCCCCGAGGGGGTTGAGCTTGCTTGGGGCGGCCCGGCGCGCGCTCATGCTGCGTTGACCTTCCAGCCCCAGGGCGCGAGTGAGATGGAAGACGTGGCGCCAGGCAGGCGCACGCTCTGCTCGCGCGGCGAGACGTTCACCGCCACCGTCACCACGTTGCCAGCGGCCTGGCGGCGGAAGGCGAACACGCCGTCGCTGCCCACATCGAGCACTTCCACCTCGCCGCCGTACTGGCCGTTCCACAGCGCGGTGTTGGCTTTCTTCAGCGCCAGCAGGTCGGCGTAGAAGCCTTCCAGCTCGTAGCCCTTCCACTCGATCGTGTCCTTCTCGAAGAAGGCCAGGCGCTTGTGCAGGCCCGCCTCCTGGCCACCATAGATCAGCGGCATGCCGGGCAGCGTGGCGGCCAGCACGGCCATGGGCTTGAAGGCGGGGCCGTAGAGCTCGGCGTCGTGGCCATGCCACGAGTTCTCGTCGTGGTTGCTGGTGAAGCGCATGCGGTAGGCGCTGCGCGCAAAGGGCTGGCCGCCCTTGCCGGTGGCGGGTTGCTGCACCCAGGCGGCCAGGGCACGCGCGTCGGCCTCGCCCTTGGCCACGCGCTTCAGCACGGCCGTCAAATCCCAGCCGTAGGTCATGTCGAAGGCCTGCTCGTGCAGCTCGGGCTCGCTCCACTCGGCCAGCATGAACATGGGCTTGATGGCCTCCAGTTCGGCGCGCGCGCGGTTCCAGAACGGTGTGGGCACCAGGCCGGCCACGTCGCAGCGGAAGCCGTCCACGTCGGCCTCTTTGACCCAGAAGGCCATCGCTTCGATCATCGCGTCCCACAGCGCGGGGGCCTTGTAGTTCAGGCCCACCACGTCGGTCCAGTACTCCACCTGCGGCGTGCCGGCATTGAAGGTGACGGGGAAGACCTTGCCCTGGTCGTTGAGCTTGTACCAGTCGGTGTGGGCCGTGGCCCAGGGGTGGTCCCAGGCGGTGTGGTTGGCCACCCAGTCGAGGATGAGCTTGAATCCCAGCGCGTGCGCCTGCGCCACCAGGCGCTTGAAGTCGGCCACGGTGCCGAACTCGGGGTTCACCGCGGTGTAGTCGCGGATGGCGTAGTAGCTGCCCAGGCCGCCCTTGCGGTTGACCTGGCCGATGGGCTGGATGGGCATGAGCCACAGGATGTCCACGCCCATCTTGCGCAAGCGCGGCAGGTGGGCGGCGAAGGCGTTCAACGTGCCTTCGGGCGTGTACTGGCGGATGTTGACTTCGTAGATGTTGGCGCTGCGCGTCCACGGCAGGTGGGTGGTGCTGGGCGGCGGGGGGGCGGGTGCGTCGGTGGATTCCCGCCTGCGCGGGAATGACGAAGGGGGAGGCGGAAATGACGAAGGGGAATTCGGGGACGACGACGGGGATTGCGGGGATGACGACGGTTCGGGGGTTTGGCTCATGGTGGTGCTGGGTGTGAGACCGGCCGCGCAGGCCAGGCCGGAAACCAGGGCGCGTCGGCGCGAGAGTGCTGCGTTCATGCTCATCAACCTTTCACGCCACCAGCGGCGAGACCGGCGATCAGCCAGCGCTGCGCCAGCAGGAACACCGCGGTGATGGGCAGGCCCGAGAGGATGGCTGCCGCCGCGAAATCGCCCCAGTGGAAGTTGTGCTCGTGCACGAAGAGCTTGGCGCCCACGGCCAGCGTGAGCTGGTCTTGTTGGCTGAGCAGCACCGAGGCCACCGGGTACTCGATGATGGCGCCAATGAAGGCCAGCAGGAACACCACCGCCAGGATGGGCAGGGCCATGGGCAGCAGCACCCGGTAAAAGGTCTGCCAGGGTGTGGCGCCGTCCACGCGGGCGGCTTCTTCCACCTCCACGGGCAGGGTGTCGTAATAGCCCTTGAGCGTCCACACGTGCATGGCGATGCCGCCCGAATAGGCCAGCACCAGCGAGGCGTGGGTGTTGAGACCGATGGCCGGGAAGGCTGCGCCCAGGCGATCAAAGATGGCGTAGATGGCCACCAGGGCCAGCACGGCCGGAAACATCTGCATCAGCATCAGCCCGGTGAGCATTTGCCGCCGGCCCCGAAAGCGCAGCCGCGCCAGCGCATAGGCGGCGGTGGTGCTGAGCAGCAGCGTGACCCCTCCCGAGAGCGTGGCCACCTTGATGGAGTTCCACAGCCAGCGCAGCACCGGCAGGTCGGGTTGGATCATCTCGCCGTTGGGGCCCATGTAGGTGAAGCCCAGCACATAGCGCCAGTGCTCCAGGCTGATGGCGGCAGGAATCAGCGAGCCGCTGGCGAAGTTGCCTGGGCGCAGCGAGACGGAGATGACCACCAGGAAGGGGAACAGCACGGCCGCGCACAGCAAGAGCAAAAAGGCATGCGCCGCGAGCTTGCGCCAGCGCTGGTGGCGGGATTGGACGATGGGCATGGTGCTTACAACCCCGTCATTGCCGCGAAGGCGGGGTCTGCTCTGTCATTCCCGCGAAGGCGGGAATCCAGGCTGTTCGTGGGCCCAGTGGATTCCCGCCTTCGCGGGAATGACGGAGGTGATCGCGGGAATGACGGAGGTGATCGCGGGAATGACGGAGGTGGGCGCGGGAAGGACGGATCTTCATCGCTTGGGCTCCTCGTTGATGCGGGTGAAGCGCATCTGCACCAGGGTGATGGCGGCGACGATGAGGAAGATCACCGTGGAGATGGCCGAGGCCAGGCCGAACTGCTGGCCCGAATCCTGGAAGGCGATGCGCCAGGTGTAGCTGACCAGGATGTCGGTGGTGCCCGCCGGCAGGCTGGTGCCCAGTTGGTCGGGCAGGCCGCCGGTGAGCAGGCTGATGAGCACGAAGTTGTTGAAGTTGAAGGCGAAGGCGCTGATGAGCAGCGGTGTCATCGGCTTCAAGATCAGCGGCAGCGTGATGCGCGTGAAGTTCACCCAGGGCCCGGCACCGGCCACCGCCGAGGCCTCGTACAGGTCGGCCGGGATGGACTTGGTGAGCCCCGAGCACAGCACCATCATGTAGGGGAAGCCCAGCCAGGTGTTGACGATGAGCAGCATGGTCTTGGCCAGGACCGGGTCGCTGAACCAGGCCGGCTTCACGCCAAAGAGGCCATGCAGGATGAGGTTGATCTCGCCCAGGTTCTGGTTGAACAGGCCCTTGAACACCAGGATGGAGATGAAGCCCGGCACCGCGTAGGGCAGGAACAGCACCAGCCGGTAGGCGGGGCGGCCTTCCAGCGCCTCCCAGTTCAGCAGCACGGCCAGCAGCAGGCCCAGCGCGGTGGTGAACAGCACGGTGAGGGCCGAGAACACCACTGTCCACACGAAGACGCTGGCGAAGGGCTCGCTGAAGCGGCCATCGCTGAAGAGGCGGGCGTAGTGGCGCCAGCCGACGTTGACGCGGTAGCCGGGTTGGAGTTGCTCGGTCACTGTGGGCCCCGAGGCCCGGGCTGCGCCCGGCCCGGCGTTTCCTTGCTCGCTGGTGTAGAAGCCCTCGTTCGCGTCGGGCTGGTAGACGCTGCCGGTGAGGCGGTCCTTCAGGCCGCCGCCAGGCAGGGCCTCGTACAGCGGCTGCGACTGGGCGAACTCGCGCAGCGAGCTGAGCGTGAGCACGGCGCCATCGGGCGCTTGCAGGCGCAGGGCGCGCAGCGCGGGCAGGTGCGCCACCGCCGCGCGCAAAGGGGCCGCTTCGCCCAAGGCTGCACCGTCGGCCACCGGCGCCAAGGCAGCGGTTTGTGGCGTGGCGGCATCCAGCGCCATGGCGGCCGTGGCCAGCGCCGGCTGGGTGGCGGTGGCAGCGAGCTGCACACGCCACTGCGCGCCGGCCGCATGCAGCGTGAAGCTGCGCTCGGAATCGGGCTGGCGCACCACCTCTTCGCGCAACTGCTGGGTGGCCTGCTCGAAGCTCAGCAGGTTGCGCGCGCTGTAGTTGGTGAAACCCAGCCCGACCGTGTAGAGCATGGGAAAGATCACGAACACCAGCGCCGTGGCAATGCCGGGCAGCAGGTAGCGCAGCGCGCCGGTGCGCGGCGAGGTGTAGGCCCACAGCGCCAGCGCCGACACCGCCAGCAGCACCACGGCCAGCAGCGTGTTGCCACTGGCGTACACGCCCATCACCACGACCAGCGCGGCCAGGGCCACGGCGGCGGTGATGGCCCGGCGCAGCCAGGGGTTGGAAGCAGCGGCCGCGCGGCTCATCCGGCGTCCTTGATGCGTCGCGCGGCCGCGTCCAGCGCCTCGCGCGGGGTCTGGCGGCCTTCGCTCAGGTTGGTGAGCGCGGATTTCATCGCCGACCAGAAGCGGCCCATCTCGGGCACCGGCGGCGTGAGCACGCCGTCGCGCGCCGAGGCCATGATGCCGGCCACGTGCTCGCCCACGCCGGGCTGCGCCAGCAGCTCGGCGTAGTAGGACCTGCTGGACGGCGCGCCGAGGGGCTCGGCCTGGTCGATGAGCCGCAGGCCGGCGGGCGAGAGCAGGTAGTGCTCGATGAACTCCACCGCCAGCTCGCGCTGGCGCGTGGCGCGGTTGACGAGAAAGCCGCGGATGCCGATGAAGGGCGCCGCCGCCCTGCCCGCCACCGCCGGGATGCGGGCCACGCCGAAGTTGATGCCGGCGCGCTTCAAGTTCACCCACGACCAGGGCCCGTTGACCATCATGGCCGCGCGGCCCTGGGCCATCGCAGCTTCCATCTCGGCGTAGCCCAGGCCCGGCGCCATCACGCCTTCACGCACCAGCCGGGCCAGCAGCTCGGCCCCCACCAGGGCGCCGGCATTGGCCACGCCGGTGTCGGTGGCATCAAAACTGCCGTCGGGCCGGCGCTTGAAGGCATAGCCGCCGCCGGCCGCCATCAGCGGCCAGGTGAAGTAGTTGTTGGTGTAGTCCCAGACGATGGCGTGCTGGCCCTGCGGGGCCAGTTGGGCCTCCAGCTCGAAGACTTCTTCGAACGTCGTGGGTGCGCGCTTCACCAGGGCCTTGTTGTAGACCAGGGTGATGGCGTCGATGGCGTACGGGTAGCCCCAGGTGCGGCCGCGCCACTGCATGGCCTGCCAGGCCAGTGGGTCCACGTCGGCGTGCACAGCGCGGCTGGGGTTCACCGCATGCATCAGGCCGCCCGCCACCCACTCGCCAATGCGGTCGTGGGCGAAGGTGCAGATGTCGGGGCCCTTGCCGGCCGAGGCCGCCTGCTGGAACTTGCCCGGGATGCCGTCGGGCGTCTCCACCACCACCGGCACGCCGGTGGCCGCGGTGAAGGCCTCGCCCAGCTTGCGGATGCCCTTGGCGCCCTCGACGCTGTACCAGACCACCAGCGGCTCGGACGTGGCGGCGCGCACCCAGGGGGTGGCGGCACAGGCCAGGCCGGCGAGCGAGAATTGGCGGCGGGTGCGGTTGATGCTTGGCACGATGCGTTAGGTAGTTTGACTACATTTTGGCATCGTTTGCAATGGCCAAACCAGCGGCAATTACCCTAGGCAACGCGGTTTGGCGGCCTGCCAGGCCGCGTCGCCACCTCCGCCCCTGGCTCCGTCATTACCGCTCCGTATTTCGTCATTCCCGCGAAGGCGGGAATCCACTTTTGCCGCTCAAGTCCTGGATTCCCGCCTTCGCGGGAATGACGGGAGGAGTGACGCGGGAATGGCGAGAGGGGAGGCGCTGGAATGGCGGAGCGACAGACGCGGAAATGGCGATAAAAGTAGTTTGCCTACAAAACCAGGTCAAACCGGCCCCGTGTTCTTGTCCAGGAAGGTCGCCATGCGGTTGTAGAAATCGAGCTTGCTGTCGGGATCGACCCAGCCGTGGCCCTCGTCGCCGTACACCACCCAGTCCACCTTGGGGTTGGTGGCCTGCACGGCCCTCTTGAACTTCTCGCCGTGCACGATGGGCACGCGCTGGTCTTTGCCGCCGTAGGCCAGCAGCAGCGGCTGGGTGATCTTGGCGGCATGCGTCAGCGGCGAGTTGGCCTTCAGGTCGGCCGCGTCCTTCTCCCGGTCGCCCAGCAGTTTGGGCATGCCGTGCTTCTTGTAGCTGGCCCCCAGGTCGTCCCAACTCACGGTGTGCAGCATGTCGAGGTCGGTCACCCCGACCCAGCACACCCCGCAGCGGTACAAGCCGGGCTCGCGCAACAAGCCCATCAGCGTGGCGTAGCCCCCATAGCTGGCACCGGCAATGGCAATGCGCTTGGGGTCGGCCAGGCCTTGCGCAATGGCCCACTGCGTGGCGTCGGTCACGTCGTCCTGCATGGCCTTGCCCCACTGGCGCCAGCCGCCCACCGCGTGGGCGTTGCCATACCCCAGCGTGCCGCGGAAGTCCGGCTGGATGACCACATAGCCACGCGCCGCCAGAAACTGCACCTCGCTGTCAAACCGCCAATGCTGCCCCGGCGCGAACGGCCCACCGTGCACCAGCACCACCATGGGCAGGTTCTTGGCCTTCTCCTGGCCAGGCGGCATCGTCACCCAGGTGGGCACATCCTGGCCGTCGCGCGCCTTGATGTGCACCAGGTCCATCGCCGCCATCTGCTTGGGGTCGATGTCGGGCCTGGCTGCGCCGAGCTTGGCGAACTTCCGGGTCGAACGGTTGAACAGGTAGTACAGCGAGGGCTGGGTGTCCGCAAAGGCCTCGATCAGCACCCAGGGCGCATCGCCCTGCCAGGGCACGCTCAGCCGGTTGCTGGTGCGTGGCAGCACCTTGTCGATCGCAGCCTGCAGCACCTGCATGTCGGCGTCCAGCCACTGCGTCACTTCGGCGTCGATGGTGAAGCGCAGGCCCAGCACCTTGTCCTTGCGGGCCACCACGCGCGCATCCACGTCAAAGCCCGGCGACGAGGCCAGCGGCTTGTCGCTCCACTGGCCACTGGCCGGGTCCATCAGCCACATCGCCGCCTTGTCGCTGTCGCGCCTGGCCGTCACATACATGCGGCCATCGGCCGCGATGTGGCGCACATTCAGGTCGCTCTCTTCCGTGAAGACGTTGTATTCGCTCAGGGTGCGCCAGGTTCCGGTGGAGGGGTCCTTCCACATCAAGGCCCCCTTCTCTTTCTCCCGAATGGCGGCAGCCCGCAATTCGCCATTGACATCGGCCCACCAGCCCACCGCGTGCAACGGCCCGTCAATCTCGGTGGTGCGGCCATTCAGGGTGTTGAGCTTGAGCAGCTTGATGTAGTCCCACTCATTGCCTTCCCACTGCTCAGGGCGCCACACCAGAACCTCGTCACCGCTGAACTTCATGTTTCCATCGAGCAGGAAGGTGTTCCACGGCGCTATTTCGCGGCTGTCGTTGCCATTCTTCAGTCGAACATGGTCGCGGTGAACCAGTTGCCGAAAGCCCGATCCGTCCACATTGACGGCAAACAAGCCAGATGCCAGATCCTGCTTGCCGACCGGCGTCTCCCAATCGGCCAGGGTAAAAGCCAGCCTCTGGTCGTTCACCCACACAAACCGGTCGGCATCGGCTTCCTGTGAGCTGAAGACCACGGTCGGCTTCATCGTGTCCAACTCCACCACCGAGAGCATGGACCGCCCGTACTGCGAACGGTTGCGCAAGGCAAGCCGCTTGCCGTCCGGAGACAGCCTCGCCCCCGTCGTCTGCTCGGCGGCAAAGTACTTGGCGGCGTCGGGCTTGCCTGCTGCAGCCTGTGCCCATGCAGCCGGCATCGCGCCAGCCAATGAACTGGCCATCACCGCTCTGCGGCTGATGTGCCAGGATTTCGAATGGACGCTCATGGCGCTTGTCTCCCTGTGCTGGGTTGTTCTGAAAGCCCTTTCAGGCCGAACCAGTCTAACCCTTGCTCATGGGCGCCGCCGCGCAATGCCGGGCGATGTATTCGGCATGCCCCGGCATCACATTCACGCACTTGCCTATCACCTGGCGCACGCTTTCCAGGTACTCGGCAATGTCGGCTTCAGACTGCACATCCACCAGCGGGTGATAGCCCTGCGGCTGCAAGTTCTGCCCCTCCATGACCTGCAGCCAGCCTTCTTCCGAGAAGAGTTCGTTGTCGACGCGCACCAGCCTGCCGTGGGCGCGGTACAGGTCCATCTTGTGGCTCAGGGTGTCGGGCACAGCCATGTCGGCACAGGCCCGCCAGAACGGCGAGTCATCGCGCTGGTTGGCCTTGTAGTGCAGGATGATGAAGTCGCGGATGCGCTCGAACTCGAAGCGGGCCTGGCGGTTGTATTCGGCCACGTCCACCGCGTTGAACCCTTGATTCGGGAAGAAGTTGATCAGCCGCTGGATGCTGCTCTGGATCAGGTGGATGGCGGTGGATTCCAGCGGCTCCAGAAAGCCACCCGACAAACCGATGGCCACCACGTTCTTGTTCCACAGCTGCTTGCGCGCGCCGGTGACGTATTTCAATGCGCGCGGCTCGGCCAGCGCCTTTCCGTCCAGGTTGGCCAACAAGGTTGCGGCCGCTTCGTCGTCGCTCACAAACTGGCTGCAGTACACGTGGCCGTTGCCAATGCGGTGCTGCAGCGGAATGCGCCACTGCCAGCCCGCCTTGTGTGCAGTCGAGCGCGTGTAAGGCAGCAGCACCGGCGCCGATTCACAGGGCACGGCCATGGCACGGTCACAGGGCAGCCAGTGGCGCCAGTCGTCATAGCCGGTCTTCAGGGTCTCCTCGATGAGCAGCCCCCGGAAGCCGGAGCAGTCAATGAACAAATCACCTTCGACGTGCTCACCGCTCTCCAGCACCACGGCGCTCACGTGCCCATCACTCTCGCGCTGGGTCACCCGCACGATCTTGCCTTCGGTGCGTTGCACGCCGCGCGACTGGGCCAGCTTGCCCAGGTACTTGGCATAGAGGCTGGCATCGAAGTGGTAGGCATGGCGGATGTCGCCCAGTGGCGAATTGGGCACTTCACTGCTGGCCGGCATGAACTTGTTGGCCAGCGCGGCCATGCGGTTGATGGAGTAGCTCTCCAGCGGCGCCGCCTTGCCGGCGCGCCGCATTTTTTGCCAATACTGGTCAAAGCGTACCGTCCACAGATCCTGGCCGAACACGCCAAACCCGTGCATGTAGCGGTCGCCCAGCTTGCCCCAATTGACGAACTCAATGCCCAGCTTGAAAGTGCCCTGCGTTTCACGCAGGAACTCGTTCTCTTCGATGCCTGCCACCTTGTTGAACAACTGGATCATCGGGATCGTGGCCTCGCCCACGCCGATGATGCCGATGTCGTCCGACTCGACGAGCCGGATCTGGCAGCGCCCTTTGAGAACCGTGGAGAGTGCTGTGGCGGTCATCCAACCAGATGTGCCACCGCCAACGATGACGATGGTCTTGATGAAGGGTGCTTGCATCGCTTGCCTCTGCGATTGGAGTGGTGGGCTTTATACCGTCGTAAATTAAAAAACCCCTGCGGGCTTTCGCCTGCAGGGGTTCTCGGCTTGCGTTGGATCAGAACTTGTAGTTCGCACCCAGCAGGAAAGTCTTGCCGAACTTCTTGCGCTCGGTGACGTTGCCATTGGAGGCGTCGTACTGGATCAGTTCCGAGTTGGTCAGGTTGCTGCCCTGCGCCAGCAGCGACAGACCCTTCAACGGACCGGTCTCGAACTCGTACGAGACCTGCAGGTCCAACTGCGCATCACCCTTGATGTAGACAAGCTTGGTCTGGTCCTGGTAGTCCGAGATAGAACCCAGGAAGTCCGAGCGCTCGCGGCGCGCCACGGCGATCTGGAAGCCGTTCTTCTCGTAGTAGGCGCGCAGGTTGGTGACTTGCTTGGACAGGCCCGGCAGAGGAATGTTGCCGGTGTTGACGTTTTGTGTCGAGAACCCCCCAGCCGGCAGCGAAACCGAGCTGTCGGTGTTGGAGTAGTTCACCAGCACACCAAAGCCATCCAAGGCTTGGAACGCCATCGACAGCGGGACGTTCACAGCCAATTCCACACCGCTGATCGAGCCACCCGTGCCATTGAGCGGCTGGGTGACGCGACCCTTGGTGCCTGCCGGCGGCAGGGTGGTTCCAGGGGTCACATACGGGGCGTAGTCAAAGTCGCGGCCAACCTTCAGGATGTAGGACTTCAGATCCTTGTAGAAGCCCGCAATGCTGACGTAGCCCTTCTTGCCGAAGTACTTCTCGAACGACAGGTCCAGCGTGTCGGCACGGAAGGGCTCCAGGTTCGGATTGCCTGCCGAGCCATTCAGGATGGACACCGGGGTGTTGCTGCCAGGCGGCTTGTAGTTGTTGTCCAGGTTGAAGTCGACGGTGGCCTTCATGTCTTCCATGTTGGGTCGGGCCAGCACGCGGCCCACACCCAGGCGCAGTATCTTGTCGCTGCCCAGATCGGCAGACAGGTTCAGGCTAGGCAACACGTCGGTGTAGTTGTGCCCGGCCGCCACGGCCGAGTAGGCGCAGGAGTGTGTGCCGCCGTTGCAACTGCCTTGGTCAACCCGGAAGCCCGAGGCCGACTGCTGAGTGCCCATCACCTGCAGGCCCACGTTGCCACGCACCGGGATACCTGCCACTTCGGTTTCGACATCCCCCTTCAGGAAGGCTGTCGTGACCTTTTCCTTCACGCCCCAGGTCTTGCCCACGATGTCGTGGTCGCTCCAGGGGTTGAGCTGATACACCGAGCCCAGCGAGCCGGCCGGATCCCAGTTCAGGGTGGGAATGCCACTCAAGCCGCCCACGCCCACATAGGAGTTGGGCATGGTGGTCGAGATCAAGCGATCCTTGATCGACCCGTCGGCGTTCAGACCACCGTTGATCACCAATGCGCCTTCCCTGGTCACGCGGTCCTTGGTACGGTCCGTGTAATTCAGGCCCATGTCCAAAGCGACGACGGGACCGAGCGACAAATCGGTCTTGCCCGAGAAGCGCAGCGACTGGATCTTGTCGGTGGTGACGGGGTTGGCGTAGTACCCGTCCTGCACGCCGTTGGCGCCGGCCCAACCTTGAACGTCGGTCAGCTTGACGACGTTCGGGTCAGAGTAGTTCAGGCCGGTGCTGTACTTCACGTCAGCCAGGTTGCTGCCGTTGAAACCCGAGAACTTGATGGTATCTGCCGCGTTGTAGGTATTGCCCGGCACACCTGCCGTGGTTTCATAGCGCACCGAGTTCTTGGTGACTTCGGAGTAGGCCAGATCAGACTTCAGCGTCCAGCTGCCGGTCTTGAACTTGTTGGCCCAGCCGACCGAGGTCAGCTCGTCGGTGTAGTCCTCGTTGTGATTGCGGATCACACCCTTGTAGTTCTCGAACTCACCGGAGGTGGCCACGCCGTTCACGACGGTGGCGTTGATCAACTTGCCGCCCAGGTCGTTCGGGCCGGTGGACAAGCCACCCACCGGGCCCTCGAGGCCACGCTTCTTGACCGAGAAGTCGCCCTTCGAATAGAACAGGTCCAGGGTGGACTCGAAATTCTTGTTGGGCTTGTACTGCAGCACGGCCATCGCGGCCTCGCGCTTGGAGTCGGTGGTTTCAATGTCAGAGCCGAAGCCACCCGGGACTTTCACCGACGTGCCGTTGAAGTCAGCGTCGGCCACCCAGCCACCCCAGGTGTTGAAGTTGGGACGGCCACCGCCCTTGTTCTTCGACGCGGTCAACCCGATGGCCACACCCACGGTGCGGTCAGCGAACTGGTCGATGTAGGACAGCGAGGCACGGTCGCCGCTGCCAGTGCCGAAGCCTGGGGCGTTCTCGGCCTTGCTGTTGCTTTCCTTGCGGTAATTCACCACCACGGCACGCTTGCCGAAGTCCAGCGGACGCACGGTTTGCAGGTCGATGGTGGACGACAGACCCTGGCCCATCAGGCCAGCGTCGGGCGTCTTGTAAACCACCACGCTGCCCAGCAGTTCGGCCGGGTACTGGTCAAATTCCACGCCGCGGCTGGCAGCCGTGGACGCCTGCTCACGACCATTGAGCAAGCCGCCATTGAAGTCAGGCGACATGCCGCGAACGCTGACGCCCTGCGCGCGGCCCGTGACCGCGCTGCGCTGGGCCGTCACGCCCGGCAGACGAGACACGGACTCGGCCACGCTGGTATCGGGCAGCTTGCCGATGTCTTCGGCCGAGATGGCCTCGACCACGCCGTCGGCATTGCGCTTGACCGAGATCGCGTCTTCAATGCCCTTGCGGATGCCCGTGACCGTCACGGTCTGGGTGGCCTCTTGCGCTTGCGCGGCAAAGGCGGCAATCAACAGGGCGGCACCCACGGCGGTGGCCGTGAGTGGCGTGGGGCAGCTGCGGCTGCGGCGTTGGGGGATGGAATGCTTCACCGGATGTTCTCCTTGTCGCGCTGTATGGGCTGTCGGTACGGCTTGGGCACCTTGGAGGTGCCTCCTTCTTGGGCTGAATGCACCGGGCGAGGGCGCCCGACCTTCAGATCACGGACGCTTTTGTACCAAAACTAGCAAAATTCAGAGACATGTGGAAACCCTAGCTGTTGCGCGGTGCGTACGGATCAAAATGCCACCACCATAGGTAGCCTAGATCAAACGAGGCGCGTTTCGGTGCCCCATCGGCCATCCGGCGGCGGCCAGCTTTGTAGTCAAATTACAGCCATCTGACATGAAATGTTCGGCCAACTTGCGGGCAAACCCTGACGAGCCACCCGCCACGGTCCACCCAGCCCGCATGCACGCCCGCTTCTGGCTCCGCAGGCCCCACCTTCACGGCCTGCTCCTGGCCGGGGCGGCCGCCATGGCGGCCAGTGCCGCCGCCGCGCCTGGCCTGCACATCCCCTCGCCCGACTGGCGCGACCAGGTCCTCTACTTCGTGATGACCGACCGCTTTGCCGATGGCAACCCGCGCAACAACAGCCAGGGCCGTGGCGAGTTCAACCCCGCCAAGGGCACGCACTACCAGGGTGGCGATCTGCAGGGCCTGGCGGGCAAGCTGGGCTACATCCAGGGCCTGGGCGCCACGGGGGTGTGGATCACCCCGCCGGTGGCCAACCAATGGCTCGATTCCAGCGGCCACAGCGCCGGCTACCACGGCTACTGGGCCGAGGATTTCAGCAAGGTGGACGCCCACCTGGGCACGCTGGCCGACTACCAGGCGCTCTCACGCCAGTTGCATGCACGCGGCATGGTGCTGGTGCAAGACATCGTGGTGAACCACACGGGCGACTACTTCTGGTACCGGCCCGAGGCCTGGCAGCCTGGTGACCCTTTGCCTGGCTACGCGCCCAACCTGGGCACGCCGCCCACGCCCGCGCCACGCCAGTGGCCCTTCAGCCTGAACGACCCGCGCCGCGCCGCCGACCGCCAGGCCGGCGTCTACCACTGGACGCCCAACGTGGCCAACTACGGCGATCGCACGCAGGAACTGAACCGGCAGATGGCGGGCCTGGACGACCTGAACACCGAGAGCCCGCTGGTGCGGCGCGCGCTGCGCCAAAGCTACGGGCGCTGGATCAAGGCGGCGGGGGTGGACGCCTACCGTGTGGACACGGCCTTCTACGTGCCCGAGGATTTCTTTGCCGATTTCCTGCACGCACGTGACCCCAAAGCGCCCGGCATTGCGCAGGTGGCGCGGCACACCGGCCGGCGCGACTTTCTGACCTTCGGCGAAGGCTTTGGCGTCGACGCGCCGGGTGACGACAAGCAGAGCCGCAAGATTGAGGCCTATGCCACCCCGGGGCGGATGAGCGCCATGCTCAACTTTCCGCTCTACGGCGCGCTGGGCGAGGTGTTCGGGCGCGGCCGGCCCACGGCCGATCTGGCCAGCCGCATCGAGACCATGTTGCGCGTGCACCGCGAGCCGCACCGCATGCCCAGCTTCGTGGACAACCACGATGTGGACCGCTTCCTGGCCAGCGGCGACGAGCCCGGCCTGCGCCAGGCCCTGGCGGCCATGTTCACGCTGCCGGGCATCCCGGTTGTGTACTACGGCACCGAGCAGGGTTTCAAAGAGCAACGTGCCAGCATGTTCGCTGCCGGCTGGGGCTCGGGTGGGCGCGACCACTTTGACACGCAGGCGCCGCTGTACCGGTTCATCCGCTCGCTGGCCGACCTGCGGGCCGGGCACCAGCACCTGTTCTCGCGCGGCACACCCACCGTGCTGCAGGCCGACGCGGAAGGCCCCGGCGTGCTGGCCTGGCGCACCGACCACGCGGGCCGCTCAGGTCTGGTGGTGTTCAACACCGGCCACGACGCTGCCCGCGTGACCCTGCCCACCGGCCTGGCTGTCGGCACGCGGCTGCGGGGCCTGTGGGGTGCGACGGGCGAAGCGCCAGCGGCGCAGGTGGTGGACGCGCAAGGCCGCGTCACGCTGGCCGTGGCGGCGCGCGGCGCGCTGGTGTGGTTGGCCGAAGACCGAAGCCTGAAGCCTGAGCCCGTGGACTGGCGCCAGGCCGCCCAAATGCCGCCCGATGCCACCGCCTGGAGCGAGTGGCTCACCGTGACCGACCCCGCAGGCGACGACACGGGCCCCGCCGAGTTCCAGGGCCGCTACACCTACCCCAGCGACCCCAGCTTTGCCGCGCAACGCAGCATGGACCTGCGCCAGGTGCGCGCCCGCACCCGTGGCGGCACGCTGCAACTGGAGATCACCACCGCTGGCATCAGCACCGTGTGGAACCCGCCACAGGGCTTCGACCACCTGGCGCTCACCGTCTTCGTCGAGTTGCCGGGCCAAGCTGGTGGCAGCCGCGTGATGCCGCTGCAGAACGCCACGCTGCCCGGTGACCTGCGCTGGCACCGCCGCCTGCGCGTGAACGGCTGGGCCAGCACGCTGTTCAGCGCCGAGGGCGCCACGGCCACGAACGAAGGCACGCCCGCACGTCCAGCCGCACAGGTGCAGGTGAACCGCGACGCTGGCCGCATCACCCTCACGCTGCCCTCTGCGGCACTGGGCCGGGGGGCATCGCTCTCGGGCGCAAGGCTGTACGTCACCACCTGGGACTACGACGCCGGCTACCGCGCCATCGCGCCCGAAGCCAGCGGCTGGGCCATGGGCGACGCACCCGCCGACGCACCCAAGGTGATGGACGACAGCGCCGTGATCACCTTGCCCTGAAACCGCCCCCGTCACTCCCGCGCAGGCGGGAGTCCACATCAACCACTGACGCTTCCTGGATTCCCGCCTTCGCGGGAATGACAAGGGTTGGTGGCGCCCCCGTCACTCCCGCGCAGGCGGGAGTCCACATCAACCACTGACGCTTCCTGGATTCCCGCCTTCGCGGGAATGACAGGGGTTGATGCCGCTCCCGTCACTCCCGCGCAGGCGGGAGTCCACATGAACCGCTGACGCTTCCTGGATTCCCGCCTTCGCGGGAATGACAAGGGTTGGTGGCGCCCCCGTCACTCCCGCGCAGGCGGGAGTCCACATCAACCACCGACGCTCCCTGGATTCCCGCCTTCGCGGGAATGACGGGCTCCAGCGCGCAGCCTGTGCCGCGTGGCACGCGCGAACGGCACCCACTTCAGGTGCGTCCAGCGCCGCCACATCAGCAGGCCGCGCAGCCATTCATCGGCCGCGTAAGCCAGCCACAGGCCCGGCAGGCCCCAGCCCAGGTGGATGCCCATGAACCAACTGCCCAAAGCCATCACCAGCAGCATCGAGAACACACCCGCCAGCAGCGGAAAGCGCGCATCACCCGTGGCGCGCAGCGCGTTGATGACGATGAGGTTGTAGGTGCGGCCCGATTCGATCAGCACCGTCAGCCACAGCAACGTGGCGCCAGCGGCCACGATGCGTTGGTCTCGCGTGAAGATGCCCATCAGCCACGGGCCCAGCAGCGCCACCAGCAGCGCGCCGGCCGTGCTGACGGCCAGGCCGGTGAACAGCGCCTTGCGCACCAGGCGGTTGGCCTCGTGCAATTGCCCGGCGCCCACCAGGTGGCCCACCACGATCTCCACGGCCACACCGGTGGCCGCGCCGAACAGCAGCACGCCCATCATCACCTGCAGCACGTAGGCGTGGGTGGCCAGCGCGTGCGCGCCCAGCAGCGCCGCCACCGACACGCTGTAGGTGAAACACAGCCGCCACGAAATGTTCTCGGCCGCGCCGGGCAGGCCGATGTGCAGCACCGCCGCCAGCTCGGCGCGCGGCAGGCGCCACCAGTCGGGCCAGTGCGGCACCAGGCCCAGGCGCAGCCGCCACAGCCACAGGTGCAGGCCGCAGCCCAGCACGCGGCTCAGGCCCAGTGCCAGCGCAAAGCCGGGCAGGCCCAGGCCGGGCCACGCGTGTTCCCCAGTCCCCACGCCCAGCATCAGCGGCCAGATCAGCAGCAAGTGGCTCACATGCATGGCCACCACCACGGCCAGCGCGTCGCGGCTGCGCAAATGCGAGCGCATCACGCTGGCCATGGACGCGTTCCAGGCATCCAACAGCATGGTGGGGCCCAGCCACTGCAGAAAGGGCGTGGCCAGCGGCAGCACCTCCGGCGGGGTGTTCAGCAGGCGCAGCAGCGGCTCGGCGAACAGCGTGGCCGCCAGGCCGCACAGGCCGCCCAGCCAGGTGCTGGCACCCAAGGTGGCGCGGGCCACCGCATCGGCCTGGTCGCGGTGGCCACCGCCCAGGCGCTGGGTGAGCACCACCGCCGCGCCCGCGCCGATGATGCGGAACAGCACGAACAGCGTGGCATAGAGCTGGTTGCCCAGCGCAAAGGCCGCGCCAGTGGCGTCTGACTGGCGCGCCGCCAGCGCCGTGGCCACGATGCCCACGGCGATGCCCATCCACAGCTCCAGGTAGAGCGGCCAGATCAGCGGGGTCAGGCGCGGCCGTGGGGCCGCAGGGCGGGGCATGGGGTCAGCGCAAGAGCCAGGTCAGAGGTCTTGCTCGATGGCGAAGGCGGCGCCGGTGAGCGCGGCCAGCGTGTCGGTGATCAGCGCCGTGGGAATGGCCTGCAGGTAGCCCTGGAAGCGGCCCTTGGCCTCGAAGCGATCGCGAAAGCGCGACGCAAAGAAGCGCTCACCCAGCCGCGGCACGATGCCGCCGCCGATGTACACGCCGCCGCGCGCACCCAGCGTGAGCGCCACATTGCCGGCAAAGCTGCCCAGCAGCGCGCAAAAGGTGTCGAGCGTGCACGCGCAGACGGCGCAGCTTTGGCCCAGCCCCTGCTCCACGATCTGCTCGGCGCTCAGCTCTTCCACCGCCTGCCCCATCACCTTGGCCACGGCCTGGTGCAGCACCGGCAGGCCGATGCCCGACAGCAGCCGCTCGGCCGAGACATGGGCATGGGCCTGGCGCGCCTGCACCAGCACCGCGCTCTCGAACTCGTCGGTGGGGGCCAGCGTGGCATGGCCACCCTCGCCGGGCAGTGCTTGCCAGCCATGGCGGGTTTGCACCACGCCGCCCACGCCCAGCCCGGTGCCCGGGCCGATCACGGCCAGGGTGCCCTCGGCCTTGGGCAGCGCGCCATGCGGCTGCAGTTGCGACGGCGCCAGGCGCGGCAGCGACAGTGCCAGCGCTTCAAAGTCGTTCAGCACCAGCAGGCGTTCCAGGCCCAGCGCGCTCTGCAGGCCGGTGCACGAGAAGCGCCAGTGGCTGTTGGTGAAGGCGATTTCGTCTTGCCCCACCGCCGTGGCCACGGCCAGCGCCGCGCGGCGCGGTGCGCGGTAGGCGCTGCCCTGCAGCAAGGCTTGCTCGGCCAGGTAGGCCTGCACCGCCAGCTCGGGGCGGGCGTACTCGGCCACCGGCAGCTTGCGCACCTGCTGCACGGCGCCGCCCAGCTCGGTCACCAGGCCCAGCCGGGCGTTGGTGCCACCGATGTCGGCCACCAGCCAGGGCAGGCTGGCGGTGTGCTTGGCCGCGTCGGTCATGGCTTTGCCCCCGGCCCGCGCCGATTTAGCAAAACTACACAAACCCGTTCCCTGCTCATTGAGTGTTCCTGCCCTGTACAAACAGCGCCAGCGTCATGCCGAGGTGCGCTTGAAGAACCGCTAATGTAGTCAAGTTACGCAGAATTTCCATCACCGAGAACCCCAATTTCAGCGCCCCGGTGGCCCGGCGGCGCTGGTTCACAATACCGCCACCCCCCTTGCAGGTTTCAAGCCACCGCCGCGCATGAGCACATTCGACAGCCCCCGCTTGATCGCCGACATTGGCGGCACCTATGCGCGCTTTGCGGTGGAAACCGCCTCGGGCCGCTTCGAGCACGCCGCCTCGCTGCGCTGCGCCGACCACGCCGACTTTCACGCCGCCATCACCACCTACCTGGGTGGCCTGCCCAAGCTGGCCATCCAGCACGCGGCCATCGCCATCGCCAACCCGGTGGAGGGCGACCAGGTGCGCATGACGAATTACCACTGGCAGTTCAGCATCGAGCAGATGCGCGAGCGCCTGGGGTTGGACACCATGGTGGTGGTGAACGACTTCACCGCCCTGGCCATGGCCCTGCCCAAACTCACCGCCGACCAGCGCCGCCAGGTGGGCCCGGGCACGCCGCGCGAACCGAGCGTGATCGGGGTGCTGGGCTCGGGCAGCGGCTTGGGTGTGTCGGGCCTGATACCTGCCGCGGAAGGCTGGGTGGCGCTGGGCACCGAGGGCGGCCACACCACGTTTGCGCCGCACGACGAACGCGAGGTGGCCATCCTGCGCCACGCCTGGAAGCAGTTCTCGCACGTCTCGTTCGAACGCCTGCTCTCGGGCCCCGGCCTGGAGCTGATGTACCGCGCCCTGGCCGAATACGCCGGCAAGCCAGCCGAGGCACTCTCGGCGCCCGACATCACCCAGCGCGCGCTGGCCGGTGCCGACCCCGTGTGCATGGACACGCTCGACACCTTCTGCGGCGTGCTGGGCACCACCGCCGGCAACCTGGCGGTCACCCTGGGCGCGTTTGGTGGCATCTACATCGGCGGCGGCATCGTGCCGCGCCTGGGCGAGTACTTCGACCGCTCGCCGTTTCGCGCCCGCTTCGAAGACAAGGGCCGCTTCAGCGACTACGTGCGCGTCATCCCCACCTACGTGGTCACTGCGCCGAATGCCACCTTCGTGGGCGCGTCGGCCATTCTGGAAGCGCAGTTGCGCTCACTCGAAACCTCGCCCGCCAGCGCGATCCTTGAGCAAATCCGCCGCGCCCTGCCCGGCCTCTCACCCGCCGAGCGCCGCGTGGCCACGCATGTGCTGGCCCAGCCACGCTCGGCGCTGAACGACCCGATCGCCGACATCGCCCGCGCGGCCGAGGTGAGCCAGCCCACGGTCATCCGCTTTTGCCGCTCGCTGGGCTGCGAGGGCTTGTCGGACTTCAAACTGCGCCTGGCTTCGGGCCTGACCGGCACCATCCCCGTCACCCACACCCAGGTGACGCATGCCGACGGCGTGGTGGAACTGGGCGCCAAGGTGCTGGGCAACACGGCGTCGGCCATCTTGCAGGTGCGCGACCAGCTCAACCGCGACAGCATCGACCGAGCCATCGAGCTGCTCAACGGCGCCCAGCGCATCGAGTTCCACGCCAGCGGTCACTTTGGCCCGGTGGCGCAGGACGCGCAGTTCAAGTTCCTGCGCTTCGGCATCAGCTGCTCGGCCTGCACCGACGCGCGGCTGCAGGTGCTCTCGGCGGCGGTGCTGGGGCCCAAGGACGTGGTGGTGGTCATCAGCAACAGCGGCAAGGTGCCCGAGTTGCTGGAGGTGGTGGACACCGCCCAGGCGCGCGGCGCGGCGGTGGTGGCCATCACCGCCAGCCAAAGCCCACTGGCCCGCAAGGCCGACGCGGTGCTGGTGGTGGACCACGAGGAAGACGTGACCACCCATGTGCCCATGATCAGCCGCATCCTGCACCTGCTGGTCATCGACATCCTGGCCGTGGGCGTGGCCATGCGCCGCCAGGGCGGGCCCGACGGCAACCCGGCCCAGCCGGCGGTGCTCACACCGGGCAAGCGGCGAGTGGCGCCGGGAGTGAGCGCTTCGACGCCGCTGGCAAGGTTGACGACGCACAGCCGCTGATCGGCGGCAATTCAGCGCTGGCAATTCAGCGCTGGCGTGTCAGTCGCGCGCGGCCGCCACCCGGTTGCGGCCCAGCTGCTTGGCTTCGTACATGGCCCGGTCGGCGCGCGCCATGGGCCGCTCGGGTCCCGTGTCGACGCTGCGCAGCTGGGCCACACCCACGCTCACCGTGACCTTGACCGTCGCGGCGCCCACCTTGCATGGGGTGGTTGCCACGATATCGCGCAAGCGCTCGGCAAACACCTGCGCGTCGGCGGCGTCGCTGCCGGGCAGCAGCAGGCCAAACTCCTCGCCGCCCAGCCGGCCCAGCACGTCGCCGTGCCGGATCGAGCCGGTCACCAGGCGCGCGACGTGCCGCAGCACGGCGTCGCCGGCGCCATGCCCGTGCCGATCATTGACGGCCTTGAAACGGTCCAGATCGAACATCAGCATCGAGCAGGTCAACTGCGGCTCGCGGCGGAGTCGCGCCAGTTCGCGGTTCACGCAGGCATCAAACTCCCGACGGGTGGCCGCGCCGGTGAGCGAATCGGTCATGGCCAGCGCGTGCAACTCGTTTTCCAGCCGCTTCTGGTCGGTGACCACGCGGCTGATGCCAAAGATGCCGACGACGGTCTTGCCGTCCTCGTCGAACATCGGCCACTTGTTGGTGCTGACCCATCCTGGTGCGCCGAACTCGTCCACAAAGGGGTCGACCCGTCCGAGCAACGCGGCGCCTTTCTCAAACACCGGGCGCTCCTCTTCCTGATAAATGGCAGCGAGCTCGGGCGCAAACACCTCCTGGTCGTGCTTGCCCACCATCTCGCGCCAATGCCCGTGCCCGGTGATGCGCGCCAGCGTCTGGCTGCAGAAACGGAACCGGCTGTCACGGTCCTTGAAGTAGATGAAATCGGTGGTGGACTCGAGCAAGGTCACGAAATCCTTGTTCATGTTCTTCAACTCTTGCTCGGCCCGCTGCCGGTCGCTCACGTCATGGATGATCGAGACCAGCAGCGGCCCTGATTCGAGCGCCAGCGGGGTTGAATGCACCTCCACCGTTCGCGCGCTGCCGTCTGCCAGGCGGTGTTCAAAGATGAAGTAGTTGCGCTGCTGCTGCAGCGCCAGTTGCCGCTCCGCAGCCACCTGGTCCGGGGGCAGCAAATTGATGTCCTGGATCGACTTGGCGCAGAGCTCGGCCTTGGGCCATCCGTAGAAGGCACAGGCCGAGGCATTGGCATCGAGGATGCGGCCGGTGCGCGGGTCGATCTGCAAGATGACCGCGTGGTTGTCTTCGATCAGCTTGTGCAGGCGCGCCTCGCTGCTGCGCAACAGGTACTCATTGGTCTCGCGCCGGGCGGCGGCGTCGGTCAGGCGCCGGTGCGAGTACGCCAGCACACCCACAAAGGCCAGGCACATCGTCAGGGTCAGGGCGGCGCTTTGGCGCCATTGAGCCAGGTAGTCGTCCTCGGCCAGCCCCACCGCCACGAACAAAGGGTGGCCCTCGAGCGCCTGGTAGCCGTAGCGGCGCTCAACGCCATCGGTCAGCGACGTGGCGGTGACACTGCCCGCAGGCACCGGCAGGCGCACCGCCGCCAGGATGGCGTCGGCCTGGGCGGCATTGTTCACCTCGACCGGGCCCGGGTGGCGCACCACCTGTGCGCCGTTGTCGAGGCGCCGCAACACCACGACGCCGCGAGGGCCCAGATCGAGCTTCTGGAACTCATCCTGCACCGCCGTCAGGTCAATGGCGACGAGCGCCACGCCCAGAAACCGGCCCGCCGGATCGAGCACTGGTTTGGCGATGTACTGCGTCACGCGATTCGAGTAGCGGCCCAGGGCCACCTCGGAATAGACCGTGCTCGAGTTGGGGTTGCGCTTGAGCTGCATGAAGAACTCGCGCGACGCGATGTTGACGGGCTTCTCGCCCGCGACGGTGCTGTAGAGCCGATGGCCCTCGGCGTCGAAATAGCGCAGTGCCGAGGCCTGAGACACGGTGTGAAGCAGCGAGCCCAGCCATGGATGCAACGTGGCCTGATGGCGTTCGACCTGGTCGGCTCGCATGGCGGCAGGGGCGATCTGCGCCGCCATCAGGTCAACCACCACGCGCGCGTCGTTGTAGTCGCCAGAGAGCTTCGACGAGATCACCAGCGTCAGGTTGCGCAGGTCCTTGCTGGCGGCCTCTTCGGCGCGCACACGGTTGGTCCAGATGTCGTAGCCGGCCAGCAGAGCGGCCATCAAGGCCAGGCTCAGGAAGGTCAAACCCAGCGCACGCGTTGCGCCGCTCGTCGCTGACCCCTTGGTCGCTTGCAAAGAGCTTGGTGACTCGGGCCTCTGGGAACGCATCGAAAACCGCACTCGGGGGACCGAACCAACTCCTCGGCCAAATCGGCGCAGGCCACCCCAACCTGCACATCAAAAGTAGACAAGATCGGTGCTTCGGCAGGCTTGGCCTAGGTCAAGGTAAGACCGACGCGTTGGCAACCGTCCGCCCCCCCCCCCCCCCCGCTCAGGCCAGCGCCGGGCCAACTCATTGCGGCCTGCGCCCCATTCAGTTTGATTCCTTGATCATCCGCCCCGACACCTTCTGTATCGGGCGGGCATTCATGGGGTACAGGCGCGAGAAGATGCCGATCTGCGAGGCGGCCAGTTGCACCGGCTGCTTCATCACCATCCACAGCACGCCTTCGCTGCAGGGCGGCGTGGTGAGCGAGCCCATGTAGGTGTAGTAGCGGCGGTCTTCGGGCAGCAACTGGTTCATGTCGATCTGGGTGGGTGCGGGCACCGCTTCGCCTTTTTCCAGCGGCAGGGCGTTCCACACGGTCTGAATCACCGGCTGCGCGCTGCCACGGTCCAGCAGCACCGCCACCACAGCCAGCTTGCCTTCGGCGTCCTTGTGCACCAGGTGGGCCACCATGTCGAACTGGCGGCCGTTGATGCGCTCTTCCGACGGGCGGTGGAAATGGAACTGCAGCAAGTCAAACCGCTTGCCACCCACGGTGATGGCGTTGCCCACGCCCACGTTCACCTGGATGGTGTGGCCGTTGTCGATGACCGAGAAGTTGCTCGGGTGGTACTCGAACTCGATGGGCTGCAACTGCACGGCAATGCCGTCGCGGATGTCGATGGGGCTCTGGCGCTGGCCGGTGGCACAAGTGGCGAACTCGGGTTTCATCTTGCCCCAGGCCTCGGGGCCGTTCTCGCCCACGTAGTCCCAGTGCGTGTCGTGGGCGCCGGGGTGCAGGCCAGCGGCTGCAGGCGATTCGCCGTGGCCGTCGTCGGCCTTGGGCTTGGGCTTGGCGGCGTGCTTGTTCACCGTGGCGCGGGCGCCATGTGCGTCCACGGCCTCGGCCGATTTGCCCACCACCCGCATCACATTCGGGTTGTGGCTGTCGGGCGCCTTGCTGGCACCCAGGCGCTCGGCCAACTTCTGGCGCAACGCGTCCATGGGGTCGGTGTTGCCGGCCTTGGCGGCCTTGGCTTCCTCGCGCATCGCCTCTTTGCTGGGCAGCGCGGGCTTGGGGGTCACCGCTGGCCCGCCATGGGCGTCGCCATTGGCCCACGCGGGCGGGCACAGCAGGGCCGCCAGGGCCAGGACGGTGAGGGCGAAGGGGGTGTGCAGGCTGCGCATGGAAACTCCGGGCGAAAAGCGGGGTCGTCGCTGTAGTTATCGGCCTCACTTGGCCGATGCTTGAGCCCATGCCTGGCACTCTGGCTGCTCTGTCATTCCCGCGCAGGCGGGAATCCAGTAGCGTCGGTGGCACCCATGGATTCCCGCCTGCGCGGGAATGACAAGGAAGGTGCGGGAATGACGGAGAAGGCGCGGCGCTGACGGGCCAGCGCACCGTCTACAGCCTGGGCCGCACCCAGGCCCAGGCCAGCAGGCCCACGCCCAGCATCAGGATGGACGCGACGGCCAGCGCCACGGTGGAATGCATCACCAACGGCGCGATCACGCCCGCCACCAGCGCATTGGCCACGCTGCCCAGACAGGCCTGCAGGGATGACGCCATGCCACGCCGCTCGGGCACGCGGTCGAGCAGCATCAGCGTCACCACCGGCACCATCAGCGCCCAGCCGAAGGCGAACAGCGCCAACAGCGGGATGGCCCAGAACGGGCTGGGCGGCAGCGCCAGGTTGAACGCCACGTTCACCACCGACACCGTCGCCATGATGCGAAAGCCGCGCCGTATCTGCCGCTGCGGCGGCAGCTTGCCCGCCAGCCGGCCCGACCAGCCCGCGCCGGCCATGATCCCGCCGATGGTGGCCATGAAGAACCAGAAGAACTGCGTAGGCCCCAGGTGCAGGTGCTCGCCCAGGAACACCGGCGCCGACAGCACGTACAAGAACATGCCGTTGAAGGGCACGCCCGAGGCGAAGGCCAGCGCGATGAACACCGGGCTGCCGGCCATCTGCGCATAGCCCTGCAGCAGCGGCCGCGGGTGGAAGGGCTGGGCCTGCGTGGGGTGCAGGCTCTCGGGCAGCATGCGCCACATGGTGAGCCCCAGCACCACGCCCACGCCCACCAGGAACCAGAAGATGGCATGCCAGCCAGCGTGCACGAACAGGAAGCCGCCGATGATGGGCGCGATGGCCGGCGCCACGCCAAAGTAGATGGTGACCTGCGACATCACCCGCTGCGCCTGGTCGGGCCGGAACAGGTCGCGGATGATGGCCCGCGACACCACCATGCCCGCGCCGGCCGACATGCCCTGCACCGCGCGGAAGAACACCAGCATGCCGATGGACTGGCTCAGCGCGCAACCCACCGAGGCCAGCGTGAACAGCGCCAGACCGCCCAGCACCACCGGGCGGCGGCCGAAGCTGTCGGCCAGCGCGCCGTGGAAGAGGTTCATCACCGCAAAACCCAGCAGGTAGGCCGACAGCGTCTGCTGCATCTGCACCGGCGTGGCGCCCAACGACGCTGCGATGCCGGTGAAGGCCGGCAGGTAGGTGTCGATGGAGAACGGCCCCAGCATGCTCAGGCAGGCCAGCAGGGCGGCCAGCATCCAGTGCGGGCCGCGCCAGACTCTGGACGCTTCGGGGTTCATGTTGAGAGGGTCGTTCTGAATAAAGTGTGAAGCAGACCGATAGGCCGGATTCTGTGCAGTGGCCACCTCTTGCAAGGCACCACCGTGACCGCCATTCCTCTGGGCCTGGATGTTGCCACCCTGGCTCGATGCCACCTACCCGCCAGCTCAGCGAGCCGCTTCAATGCTGGCCTATTTGGTGTTGCTGCGCGTAGAGATTGCCGCGTTTCACCCCCATCGGGGCTTTGCCCCTCTGGGTGTGCTACCCGGGTTGGGCTTGCGCCCAACGCGTCCTGGCTTTCGCCAGTCCGCCACCGGCTTGCGCCGGTGCGTGTAGAGCACCCTTGTGGGAACTCCGATGGGACTCGTCTCTGTGGCTCTGATCCGCACCTCGCGGTGGACGGGCGTTACCCGCTACGCTGCTCTGTGCAGTCCGGACCTTCCTCCAGGGCGACCTTTCGATCCTTGCCCCAGCGGCGGTCTGGTCTGCTTCACGGCGAGATTGTCCCATGGGCTGCCGCTTATGACTTTGGCGGCTATGCATATGGGCGACAAGGGCATGGGCTTGCGGCATCATCGCGCTCTGCTTTTTCCGCCCACTCGACCGGAGTTCACCATGCCCGTCAACAACGTCCTGGCCACCATTGGCAACACCCCGCACATCCGCATCAACCGCCTGTTCGGCAACACCCACCAGGTGTGGGTGAAGTCCGAGCGCAGCAACCCGGGTGGCTCGATCAAGGACCGCATCGCACTGGCCATGGTGGAAGCGGCCGAGGCCAGCGGCCAGCTCAAGCCCGGCGGCACCATCATCGAGCCCACCTCGGGCAACACCGGCGTGGGCCTGGCCATGGTGGCCGCAGTGAAGGGCTACAAGCTCATCCTGGTGATGCCCGACAGCATGAGCGTGGAGCGCCGCCGCCTGATGCTGGCCTACGGCGCCAGCTTTGTGCTCACGCCGCGCGAGAAGGGCATGAAGGGCTCGATCGCCAAGGCCGAGGAGTTGCTGGCGGCCACGTCCGGCGGCTGGATCCCGCAGCAATTCGAGAACCCCGCCAACATCGAGGTGCATGTGCGCACCACGGCCGAAGAAATTGCCGCCGATTTCCCCGATGGCCTGGACGCCATCATCACCGGCGTGGGCACCGGCGGCCACCTCTCGGGCGTGGCCACGGTGCTGAAAGCGCGCTGGCCGAAGCTCAAGGTGTTTGCCGTGGAGCCCGCCGCCTCGCCGGTGATCTCGGGCGGAGCGCCCTCGCCCCACCCCATCCAGGGCATTGGCGCGGGCTTCATCCCCAAGAACCTGAAGACCGAGTTGCTGGACGGCGTGATCCAGGTGGACGCCGAGCCGGCCCGCGAGTACGCCCGCCGCTGCGCCCGCGAAGAAGGCCTGCTGGTGGGCATCTCCAGCGGCGCCACGCTGGCCGCCATTGCGCAGAAGCTGCCGGAGTTGCCCGCTGGCGCCAAGGTGCTGGGCTTCAACTACGACACCGGCGAGCGCTATTTGTCGATTGAGGGATTCTTGCCGACGGAATGACGGCACCGCACCCCGCCGTCATTCCCGCGCTGGCCCCCGTCGTCATTCCCGCGCAGGCGGGAATCCACGGGCAGCACTGCCACTGAAAACTGGATTCCCGCCTGCGCGGGAATGACGGGAAAGGTGCGAGAACGGCGAGGCAGCCCTCAGCCGCCGCGACCCGCACCCCGCGCCTGGCGCTTGTCGCGCACGAACAGGTTCTGGCCCCGGCGCTCGGTCTCGAACAGGCCGATGGCGTCGATCAGGTCGCTGAACTTCTTGTAGCCGTGGTTGCGCGGGTCGAACGGCGCCTGGTTGTCGATCTGCGTGCGCACCGCGCTCAGGTTGCTCCAGCCGTCGTCGCCGGCGGCGGTGTCCACCGCGTTGCGCAGCAGGCTCACCAGGCGCGCGTCGCGCTTGAGCTCGGTGGCCTCGGGCTTGCGCTTCGCCGCGGCGCGCGGCTTGCGGGTGCTGGGCTTGGCGTTGCTCTCGGCCACGTCCTCGGCTTCGGGCGGTTCTTCGTCCTCGCCCAGCGACTCCAGGAACAAAAAGCGCGAGCAGGCCGCCACAAAAGGTGCCGGCGTCTTCTTGGCGCCAAAGCCGTAGACCGTGGCGCCCTTGGCGCGCAAATGCATCACCAGCGGCGTGAAGTCGGCATCCGACGACACGATGCCAAAGGCGTCAGGCCGGTCGGTGTAGAGCAGGTCCAGCGCGTCGATGGCGATGAGCATGTCGGTGGCGTTCTTGCCCTTGCTCACGTCGAACTGCTGAATCGGGCGGATGGCGCATTCGTGCAGCACCTCCTCCCAGCCCTTCAGTTCGTTCTTCTTCCAGTTGCCGTAGGCGCGGCGGATGTTGGCCACGCCCAGCTTGGCCAGCTCGGCCAGGATCAGGTCGATCTTCCTGGCCGGCGAGTTGTCGGCGTCGATCAGCAGGGCGATGCGCGTTTCGCGCGGCGGGTGCGAGGTGGTCATGGTTCATTGTGAACCGTGCGCCCGCGCCGCTGATGGGGCGCATGAGAAACAAAGAGCGCCGGCGACCTCTGTCATTCCCGCGCAGGTGGGAATCCAGGTCTTGGCCAGCAATGTATTCCCGCCCCCCCGCCTTCGCGGGGGCAGGCTCCGCGGGAATGACGAGCCACCTGGGCGCCGTTTTCGCAGCGCCGGGTGCTCACACCTGTCGCCAAGCCAGCGTCTCGCCCCCCCGCAAGGGCTTGAGCTGGGCATCGCCAAAGGGCAAGGCTTCGGGCAGCGTGAAGGGCTCGCGCTTGAGCGTCACCGTGCCCGTGTTGCGCGGCAGGCCGTAGAAGGCCGGGCCGTGCAGGCTGGCAAAGCCTTCGAGCTTGTCGAGCGCGCCGGCGGCGTCGAAGGCCTCGGCGTAGAGCTCCAGCGCGCTCAGCGCGGTGAAGCAGCCAGCGCCGCAGACCGAGGCCTCCTTCATCACCGAGGCGTGCGGGGCGCTGTCGGTGCCCAGAAAGAAGCGGTCGGAGCCCGACGTGGCCGCGGCCACCAAGGCCTGGCGGTGCACCTCGCGCTTCAACACCGGCAAGCAGTAGTAGTGCGGGCGCAGGCCACCCTGGAAGATGGCGTTGCGGTTGTAGAGCAGGTGGTGGGCGGTGAGGGTGGCGGCGGTGTGCGCGCCGGCCTGGGCCACGTACTGCGCGGCCTCTTTCGTGGTGATGTGCTCGAACACCACCTTCAGCGCGGGGAAGTCACGGCGCAGCGGCGTCATCACCTGGGCTATGAACACGGCCTCGCGGTCGAACAGGTCCACCGCCGGGTCGGTCACTTCGCCGTGCACCAGCAGCAGCAGGCCGGCGCGCTGCATGGCTTCCAGCGTGGCGTGGCACTTGCGGATGTCGGTGACGCCGGCGTCGCTGTTGGTGGTGGCGCCGGCGGGGTAGAGCTTGAGGGCGACCACGCCAGCCGCCTTGGCGCGTGCGATTTCTTCAGGCGCGGTGTTGTCGGTGAGGTAGAGCGTCATCAGCGGCTCGAAGGCCAGGCCGGCGGGCAAGGCCGCCAGGATGCGTTCGCGGTAGGCCACGGCCTGGGCCGCGGTGGTGACGGGCGGGCGCAGGTTGGGCATGACGATGGCACGGCCGAATTGGCGCGCGGTGTGCGGCAGCACGGCGGCCATGGCGGCGCCGTCGCGCAGGTGCAAATGCCAGTCGTCGGGGCGGATCAGGGTCAACGAGGATGTCATGTCCGGCATTTTCGCATTCGGCCCTGCGCGGGCGGCATTAGACTCACGCCGCCCCGCGCGCCAACCGCCGGCCGGCAAGCCACTGATGCATACACCCTTTGCGAGGCTGATCGTTGCGCTGCTCGTGCTGCCCCTGCTGGCCCACCAGGCCCTGGCGCAGGATGCGGGCAAGGTGCCCGGCCTGGACGAAAGCAAGATCCCCGACTGGATCAAGCGCCAAGCGGCCTCGCCGCAGAAGACCATCCTCAACAGCACGGGGGCCAAGCCCAAGGCCGAGGCGCCCAAAGCCGAGGTGGTGCCGGTGCGCGTGAACCGGCAGGCCCCGCGGCGCCAGCCACTCCCGCCGGCCGTCGAGCCTGCATCGGCAAGGCCTGCAACGGCTGCAACCGAGTTGCCCTTGATAGAGACACCACCCTTGGCCAGCAGCAGCCCCGTGGTGGAAGACGCCGCGCCCAGCGTGGCCCCCGCCGTCGAAGCGCCGGCCATCGCACCCGCCGGCACGCTGGCGGCCAGCGCACCACCAGAGCTGACCCAGCCCGTTCCCACCCCGGCCGTGGATGCGGCTGCGGCGGCAAAACCGGCGGCAGAACTCGCACTGCAATTGCTGGACAAGACCGACCCGACGCTGACCGCCGACCTGATCGACGCCCGCCTGGCGGATGCTTCGGTGACCGTGGCCTTCACCGTGGGCACCAAGGGCGAGGTGATCGCACCGCAGATCGTGGCCAGCACCGACCGCCGCCTCAACCGCCCGGTGCTGCGCGCCGTGGCCGAGTGGCGCTACGCGCCGGTGAACGAGCCGCGCCCGCATTCGGTGAAGTTCAGCTTCGCGGTCACGCCGTGACCATGAAATGAATCAGGGGCCCCGCAGGGCCCCTTGGTGACGTCGCCAGGCGGGGCCGCTACGAAGCGGCCTGAGCACCCTCTCGGAGGGTGGCTGCGGTACCCCGCAGCCGGGTGCCTCATTCAATGCGCCAGGATCTTGGAGAGGAACTCCTTGGCGCGCGGCGAGCGCGCATCGGGGTTGCCGAAGAACTCGTCCTTCTTGCAGTCCTCGATGACCTTGCCCTGGTCCATGAAGATCACGCGGTGGCTGACCTTCTTGGCAAAGCCCATTTCGTGGGTCACCACCATCATGGTCATGCCCTCTTGGGCCAGCTTCACCATCACGTCCAGCACCTCGCCCACCATCTCGGGGTCGAGCGCGCTGGTGGGCTCGTCGAACAGCATCACGATGGGGTCCATGCTGAGCGCGCGGGCAATGGCCACGCGCTGCTGCTGGCCGCCCGAGAGCTGGCCGGGGAACTTGTCCTTGTGCGCCGTCAGGCCCACCCGGTCCAGCATCTTCAGGCCGCGCACCTTGGCGTCGTCGGCGCTGCGGCCCAGCACCTTGATCTGCGCCAGCGTGAGGTTCTCGGTCACCGAGAGGTGCGGGAACAGCTCGAAGTGCTGGAACACCATGCCCACGCGGCTGCGCAGCTTGGGCAGGTCGGTCTTGGGGTCGGAGATGCTGATGCCGTCGACCACGATGTCGCCCTTCTGGAAGGGCTCCAGCGCGTTCACGGTCTTGATCAGCGTGGACTTGCCCGAGCCCGACGGGCCGCACACCACCACCACCTCCCCTTTTTGGATGCTGGTGGTGCAGTCGGTCAGCACCTGGAAGCTGCCGTACCACTTGGAAATGTTCTGGATCTGAATCACGGCGTAGCCCTCAGCGGATGATCTGGATCTTCTTCTGCAGCCGGCGCACCAGGGTGGACAGCGAGAAGCAGATGACGAAATAGACGACGGCGGCCACGAGGTAGGTTTCCACCGGCCGGTTGAAGTTCTTGCCGGCCACCTCGAAGCCCTTGAGCAGGTCGTACGCGCCCACGGCATACACCAGCGAGGTGTCCTGGAACAGGATGATGGTTTGCGTCAGCAGCACCGGCAGCATGTTGCGGAAGGCCTGCGGCAGCACCACCAGTTGCATGGTCTGGCCGTAGGTCATGCCCATGGCGTAGCCGGCGTGCACCTGGCCGCGCGGCACGCTCTGGATGCCGGCGCGCATGATCTCGGAGTAGTAGGCCGCCTCGAACAGCGTGAAGGTGATGAGCGCCGAGGTCTCGCCGCCCAGCGGCCCCAGCAGCTTGGGGATGAGCAGGAAGAACCACAGGATCACCATCACCAGCGGGATGGAGCGCAGCGTGTCCACGTAGAACGTGGCGGGCTTCTCCAGCCAGGGCTTGCCCGACAGCCGCATCAGCGCCAGCGCCGTGCCCAGTGCGATGCCGCCCAGCATGGCCACCAGCGTGAGCTGGATGGAGAAGGCAAAGCCCTTGGCGACGAAGTCGACAACGACCTGCCAGGTGAGGAAGGAAAAATCGAGATTCATGTCAGGTCACTTCGCCGCAAAGGTGCCAGGCACGCGCACGCGCTGTTCGATGAACTTGGCGAGGCGGTTGATGACGAAGGCCGAGATGAAATACAGCGCGGTCACCGGGATGAAGATTTCCTCGAAGTGCGAGGTCTCTTCCGAGGCCTGCTGCGCAAACTGCGCCATCTCGGGGATGCTCACCGCAAAGGCCACCGCCGAGTTCTTGACGATGTTCATGCTCTCGCTGGTCAGCGGCGGGATGACGATGCGGTAGGCCATGGGCAGGATGACGTAACGGTAGGTCTGCCCCAGCGTGAGGCCCATGGCCAGGCCGGCGTAGCGCTGGCCCTTGGGCAGGGTGTGGATGCCGGCTTTCACCTGCTCGCCGATGCGCGCCGAGGTGAAGAAGCCCAGGGCCAGGATCACCAGCACCGACGACGGCACCGCCGTCTTCAGCACCGGAAAGATGGCCGGCAGCACGTGGTACCAGAGGAAGACCTGCACCAGCAGCGGGATGTTGCGGAACAGTTCCGTCCAGGCCTCGCCAAAGCCCGCCAGCCACTTGTTGGGCAGGGTGCGGGCGATGCCTATGAGCGAGCCCACCACCAGGGCCACCACCAGCCCCAGCAGCGAGACCGAGAGCGTCCAGCCCCAGGCCGACAACATCCAGTCGAGGTAGGTGATCTCGCCGCCCTTGCCGAAGCAGGAGGCGCCCACCTCGCCAGTGATGGTGTCCTTGCAGAAAACCTGCCAGTCAAAGGACGGAAACCAGGCCATGGACGCCTCTCTCTCTCGCTAGCGCAGCCGCGCTTACTGCAGCTTGGCCGCGTAGTCTTCGGCCGGGCGGTTGTTGGGGTTCTTCAGCGCGTCTTTCAGCGTGGCGCTCATGGCCAGGCCCACCTTGGTGCCGGTGGGCGGGGTGGGCTGCAGGAACCACTTGTCGTAGAGCTTGTTGATCTCGCCCGACTTGGTCAGCGAGGCGATGGTGGCGTTGACGATCTTGAGCAGGCCAGCGTCGTCCTTGCGCATCATGATGGCGATGGGCTCGACCGACAGCACCTCACCGACGATCTTGAAATCGGCCGGGTTCTTGGCGCGCGAGATCAGGCCGGCCAGCAGGCTGCCGTCCATCACGAAGGCGTCGGCGCGGCCCGATTCGAGCAGCAGGAAGCTGTCGGCGTGGTCCTTGCCGAACACGTCGCTGAAGTTGATGCCTTGGGCGCGCTTGTTCTTGCGCAGGGTCTGCACCGAGGTGGTGCCGGTGGTGGTGGCCACGGTCTTGCCGTTCAGGTCGGCAATCGACTTGACGGTGGAGTTGGCCTTCACGGCGATGCGCACTTCTTCGACGAAGGTGGTGTTGGCGAAGGCCACGTCCTTCTGGCGCGTGGCGTTGTTGGTGGTGGAGCCGCACTCCAGGTCGACCGTGCCGTTCTGCACCAGGGGGATGCGGTTCTGCGAGGTGACGGGTTGGTACTTCACGGTCAGCCGCTTGCCCACGGCCTTCTCGATGTTCTCCACCGCCGCTTCGCAGATGGCCACGTGGTAGCCCACGTATTTGGCGCCGCCCAGCGTGTACGAGAGCACGCCAGACGATTCGCGCACGCCCAGCGTGATGCTGCCGGATTCCTTGACCTTGGCCAGGGTGTCGGCCGTTTGTGCCTGTGCCACGCCGAGGATGGACAGCAGGGACAGTGCGGCCAACGCAGAGAGGGATTTCTTCATGGGAGCTCCTACGAGAGAGGGGATAGGTCGAACAACCGACCGATTCTAGGCAGGCCCTACGTGTTCGCCCGTACGCAGTTGCCACATCGGGCGGGGTGGATACCCTGATGCCAGCAGGTTCCAGGCCAGGCTCAGACCCGGCCGGCCTGGCCCTGCAGAAAGGCCCACAGCTCCTGCGCCGCCGGTTTGGCGTGGCGCGCCACCTCGGGGCGCTCGCGGTAGATGCGCACCTCCATGGTCAGCTCGTAATCGGCCGGGCCGGCGGCCACCAGGCGCTTGGCGCGCAACTCCTTGCGCACCGAGCTGGCGGGCAGAAAGGCCAGGCCGTGGCCCTCCAGTGCCATGGCCTTCAGGCCCTCGGCCATGTCGGTTTCGTAGAGCGTGTCGAGGTGCAGCGGTGTGGCCGCATGCTTGACGATCTGCTCGACGATGCGCGCCATGTAGGCCCCCGGCGCGTAGCTGAGAAAGGGCACCGGCGCGCCCACACGCCCCGGCAGGCGGAACAGCGGCTGGCCGTCAGGCCCGGCCTTGGCGTAGGGCGCCAGCGTCTCCTGGCCCAGGCTCAGCATCTCGTAGCGGTCGGCGCTGAGCTGCAGCGGCTGCGTGGGGTGGTGGTAGGCAATGAGCAGGTCGCAACTGCCTTCGGTGAGGCGCATCACCGCGTCGTGCACGTTCAGTGCCGAGAGCCGGCTTTTCAGGTCGCCAAACTGCTGGCGCAAATCCATCAGCCAGTGCGGAAAGAAACTGAAGGCCATGGTGTGCGGCACGGCGAACTCGATCATGTCCTGCCCGCTGCCCTGGTGGCTGCGCATCATGTTGCGCGTGGTCTGCAGCGCCACGATCATCTCCAGCGCCTGGGCGTGGAAGGTTTCACCGGCCGGGGTCAGGCGCGTGGGGTAGGAGGAGCGGTCGACCAGATCAATGCCAGCCCAGGCCTCCAGCGCCTGGATGCGGCGCGAGAACGCCGGCTGCGTCACATGCCGCAGCTGGGCCGAGCGCGAAAAGCTGCGCGTCTCGGCCAGGCTCACAAAGTCCTCAAGCCACTTGGTGTCCATCGTGTTCTTTCTGGGCCGGGTTGCCAGTCTCGGGGCCTGCCTCGCCGCCCGAGTTCTGCAGCTGCCACATCCGAGCATAGCGCCCGCCCTGGGCCAGCAAGGCCGGATGCGACCCCCGCTCCACCACGCGGCCGGCGTCCATCACCAAAATCTCGTGCGCGTCGGCCACGGTAGACAAGCGGTGCGCGATCACCAGCGTGGTCTTGCCCTGCGAGGCGCTTTTCAGCTCGGCCTGGATGGCGCGCTCGTTGGCCGAATCGAGGGCCGAGGTGGCTTCATCAAACACCAGGATGGGCGGGTTCTTCAGCAGCGTGCGGGCAATGGCCACGCGCTGCTTCTCGCCGCCCGAGAGCTTGAGCCCGCGCTCGCCCACCATGGTGTCGTAGCCCTTGGGCTGGGCCGCGATGAAGTCATGGATATGGGCCGCGCGCGCCGCCGCCTCGATCTCGGCCTGCGTGGCCCCTGCCCGGCCGTAGCCGATGTTGTAGGCGATGGTGTCGTTGAACAGCACGGTGTCCTGCGGCACGATGCCGATGGCGCGCCGCAGGCTGTCCTGCGTCACCTGGCGGATGTCCTGGCCATCGATGGTGATGCGCCCGGTGCCGTCGTTCGTCACGTCGTAGAAGCGGTACAGCAGCCGCGCCAGCGTGCTTTTGCCCGCGCCACTGGCGCCCACCACGGCCACGGTGCGGCCGGCCGGGATCTCGAACGACAGGTCGTGCAGGATGGGCCGCGCCGGGTCGTAGGCGAAGGCCACGTGCTCGAAGCGCACCGTGCCGCCAGTCACCGCCAGCGCTGCCGCGCCCGGCGCGTCGGCCACCTCGCGCTCGCGCTCCAGCAGCACGAACATCTTGTCCAGGTCGGCCAGGCTTTGCTTGACCTCGCGGTACAGCACGCCCAGGAAGTTCATGGGGATGTAGAGCTGGATCAGCAGCGCGTTCACCATCACCAGGTCGCCCAGCGTCATGTGGCCGTCCACCACGCCCGCCGTGGCGCGCCACAGCATGGCCAGCAGCGAGGTGGCGATGATGAGCTGCTGGCCGGTGTTGAGCAGCGAAAGCGAGGTCTGCGACTGGATCTGGGCCTTGCGGTAGGCGTCCAGCCCCTGGTCATAGCGCTGGGCCTCGAAGCCCTCGGCGTTGAAATACTTCACCGTCTCGTAGTTCAGCAGCGCGTCGATGGCCCGGGTGTGGGCCTTGGAATCCAGCTCGTTCATGCGACGCCGGAACTGCGTGCGCCACTCGGTGATGCTGATGGTGAAGGCCACATAGGCCGCTAGCGCCACCAGGGTGATCCACACGAACCCCATGTCGAACTTGCCGCCCAGCAAGGCCAGGGCCAGCGTCAGCTCCACCAGCGTGGGCAGGATGGTGTAGAGCGAGTACGACACCAGGCTTTGCAGCGCCCGCGTGCCGCGCTCGATGTCGCGCGTCATGCCGCCGGTTTGCCGCTCCAGGTGAAAGCGCAGACTGAGCTGGTGCAGGTGGCGGAAGGTTTCCAGCGCGATCTGGCGCGAGGCGCCGAAGGTGGCCTTGGCAAACACCAGTTCGCGCAGTTCAGTGAACACCGAGGTGGACAGGCGCAGCGCCGCATAGGCCACCAGCAACCCGGCCGGCACCACCAGCAGGGCCTGGGCGGTGATGCCCGCGCCGGCCGGCGAGAGCTCGTCCACCAGGGTCTTGAGCAACAGCGGCACACCCAGGTTGGCCACCTTGGCCGCCACCATGAAGGCCAGCGCCAGGCCCACGCGCCAGCGGTACTCCCACAGGTAGGGCAGCAGGCGCTGCAGGGTGGCCCAGTCGGAACGCTCGGAGGCCGGCCGCGCCGCGGTGGCGGGTTCGGGCAAAGAGGAGTGGGCGCGACGCATTGAGACAAGCAAGGGAGTAAGGCGGGCCCGCCAGTGTGCCCCAGCTTGGCATGACGGCGTTGGCGAAGATACTTACACTATCGATATAAAACTACGAATCTGTAAAAATGATTCCTCGTCAAGCCGCACCGCGCATCCTCCGCCTGCTCCAGGGTTTCCCGGTGGTCACGGTCACCGGGCCCCGGCAGTCTGGCAAGACCACCCTGGTTCGGTCGCTGTTGCCCGGCAAACCCTATGTCTCCCTGGAGGCCCCGCAGGTGCGCGAATTCGCGCGTCGGCATCCGGACGAATTTCTGCGGCAATACCCAGATGGCGCGGTCATCGACGAGGCCCAACACGCGCCCGAGCTGTTCTCGCAGATGCAGGGTGTGGTCGATGCAGCGGGGCGCATGGGCATGTTCGTGCTGACCGGCTCGCAGAACCTGGCCTTGCTCGCCAACATCACCCAGAGCCTGGCCGGGCGCACCGCGCTGGTGGAGTTGCTGCCCTTGTCGGTGGCTGAGCTGCGCGGTGCCGGGCTGCTGGGTGGCCAGTACGCGCAACACCTGGTGAAAGGCTTCTTCCCCGCCGTGTATGACCGGCCGTTGGAGCCGCACGAGTGGCTGCAGGGCTATCTGGTGACCTATGCCGAGCGCGATGCCAGGCAACTGGCGGCCATCCAGGACCTGGGGGCCTTTCAGCGCTTCCTGAAGCTGACTGCCGCCCGCACGGGGCAAATATTGAACATGCAATCACTGGCCAGTGACGTGGGCGTGGCCGACAAGACCGTGAAGCACTGGCTCTCCATCCTGGAAACCTGCTACCTGATCCATTTCGTTCGCCCGCACTTCGCCCATTTTGGCAAGCGCCTCATCAAGGCCCCCAAGCTCTACATGACCGACGTGGGGCTGGCCGCAGCCTTGATGGGCATACAGACCGAAGCCCAGGCCCAGGCCCACCCGCTGCGCGGCGCGCTGTTTGAAACCCTGGTGGTCAACGAATTGCTCAAGACCCGCTGCAACCTCGGCCTGCGCGAACCGCTCTATTTCTGGCGCGACAACATCGGCACCGAAGTGGATGTGATCATCGAGCGCGGCAGCGAGATCGCCGCCGTGGAGATCAAGTCTGGCGAAAGCGTCGCCTCGGACGCCTTTGGCAACCTCAACAAGTGGCTGAAGTACGCCACCGAGCGCGGCAACTTTTCCAGCATCCACCGCGGCCTGGTCTATGGCGGCGAGACCCGCCACACCCGCGATGGCGTGGATGTGCTGCCCTGGCAGGCCTTGTAGCGGGCGGCGGCGGCCCCGTCACTGCCTTTGTGCCAGATGGCCCGGCCATTGATTGATCCGCCGACGGGCCAGCAGGCTGGTCAGAAGAAGTCGAACAGGCGGTCATCGTGCTGCCGCTGCTGGCGCGCCCGCTTGAGCCAGCGTTTGGTGGCGGCGCGATCCTGCAGGCGGTGCAGATCCATCTCCTGCGCCGCCAGCATGCCGCGCCACTACTGAAGCGATTGCTGCAGCAGCACGCCCAGCCGCTTTGGGTTCAGGCCCAGGCCGGGCTCCAGATCGCAGGCCATGCGAAAGTCGATTTCCACCCGGTCGACCTCGGTCTTCAGCTCGGCCAGTTGGCTGGCCAGCAGCTGGTTGTAGTGCTTGAGCCGCTGCTCGCTGGCCTGGGCCACGTGGGCCGCATCGATCTGTTCGATCTCCAGTTGCAGTTGCAGCAGGCTCAGCAGATCCTGCCTTTCGTAGGCCTGGTTGACGCGCTGCATCTGCGTGGTCTTGGCTTCACGCAAGGCGGGGTCGGTCTCGCGGTCAGGATGCAGGGCGCTGGCCAACTGGCGGTAGACCTCGCGCAGCGACTGGCCGGCCTGCCGGGCCTGTTCCTCCTGGCGCTGCTGCGCGGCGGCGCGGCGCCCCTTGGCGGGGCGGGCGTCATGGCGGGCCTGCTCGGCCTGCATCTCAGCCTGCATGCGCTGGTGCATGCGGGTCATCAGGTCCTGCTCGGACACGAGGCCCTCGTCCTCGCCCAGGTCCATGCCCGTCATCGCCTCGGCCATGGACTTCATGGTCAGCATGGCATCGCGCTGGTCCGTGTCGTAGTCCACCCCGGCGTGCTGCTCAAACAGCGCGCGCATCTCGGCATCGGTGTCGTCATCGGCCAGGATTTCGGCGGCTGCCTCGCAAATCATTTCGGCCAGCAGCTCGCGCTCGGCACGGGTCCAGCCCCGTTCCGCCAGCAGACCGTGCAGCGCCAGCGCCCGCCTGCGGTGGCCCTGCACCAACGCCTGGCGCAGCGGCAGCACCTGTTGGGCATGGGCGAGGCGGTAGCTCTGGCCATGCTCGGCCCAGTCACTCAGCGCCTGGCGGGCCTTGTCCAATTGCCTGAGCAAGGTGTTGAAGCGCTTCTGCGTGGGTGTGAGGCTGGCGGGCCCGGTGGCGGCAGGGATGGGTAGCAGGTTGATGGGTGACATGGCATGCGTCCTGATGGCCGCCGCATTGTCATGCACCGCGCCTGCACCGTGGCCAGTTCACGGCGCTCCAAAAGATCCACACCTGCCACCGGCCAGCCGACGCGTGGAACAATCGCCGATCCCTATTCCACGAGACCGCCATGTCCAGCCAATTGCCCACCGACCTTGACCTGGTGCTGCGCGTGATGCCCATGCCGGCCGACGCCAATGGCAACGGCGACATCTTCGGCGGCTGGATCATGGCCCAGGTGGACCTGGCCGGCGCCGTGCTGCCCATGCGCATCGCCAAGGGCCGCATCGCCACCGTGGCGGTGAACGAGTTCATCTTCAAGCAGGCAGTGTCGGTGGGCGACCTGCTGAGTTTCTACGCCCGCGTGACCCGAGTGGGCAACACCTCGGTGTCGGTGCACGTGGAGGTCTACGCCGAACGCAACCCCGCCGACCCGCAGGTGGTGAAGGTGACCGAGGCCAACCTCACCTACGTGGCCATAGACCGCGAGGGCAAGCCGCGGCCGATTCCGAAGACGTGATCTGCACTTCGCTGGTTGCATCAATGTAGCTCATGGGCTACATTGATGCATGCGTGTCGAGCAGACTGAGGTCTACCGCGACTGGATCAACGACCTGAAGGACCGCGCCGGCCGGGCGCGGATTCTGGTGCGCGTAGACCGCCTGATTCATGGCAACCCCGGCGCCCACCGCCACCTGACGGAAGGGGTCTCGGAGCTCAAGGTTGATGTGGGCCCGGGGTACCGCGTCTACTACACGCAGCGGGGTGATCGGCTGCTGCTCCTGCTGGTGGGCGGTGACAAGTCCAGCCAGCAGAAGGACATCGAACGCGCCCTTGAACTTGCCCGGGGTTTTCAGGAGTAGCCACCATGACCAAGTCCACCATGAAGAAAGCCGTCGGCACCCAGACCGTGCCATACGACGTTGCCAACTTCCTGCGCACGCCGGAAGACATGGCGGCTTACCTCGACGCCTGGCTGGAAGAAGCACCCGAGGATGCTGCGGGCATTGCGCGTGCGCTGGGCGACATTGCCCGTGCCAAAGGCATGACGCAGGTGGCCAAGGACGCCGGCCTCAGCCGCGAAAGCCTCTACCGCGCGCTCAGCGCCGACGGCAACCCGAGCTTTGCCACCGTGCTCAAGGTGGCCAAGGCACTGGGCGTCAGGCTGCACGCGGCTGCAACCTGAAAGAACACCGGGTCACGGTCGAGCAAGGCGATCTACGAACTGCGTCACGACGCTAAAAATCCACTCTCGGTCCTGCGCCGAGACCCTGGCCAGCATGGCTTTGAGTTGGCGCGCTTCGTCGTCCAAGCTCACCGACCCCTCGGTCACCAGATCCGACAAGCCGCACTGAAAAACCAAAGCCATGCGATTCAGCAACGGCAGGCCAGGCATCGTCGCGCCCCGTTCAATCCGCGACAGCGACTTGGCGTCTATGTCAAGTTGCACCGCCGCCTCTTCTTGCGTGAGTCCGACCGCCTGACGCCTGACCTTGACAGCGCGGCCTATGCGCAGACGCAGAGAGGCTTCGTCAGATGAGTTCAAGCAGCCATTCCAGGTTTACTGTCAACCCTGGATGCTCCCTGTGCAACGTCAAGTTGAAAACGTCACATCGGGTTTAGACTAAACCTGATACGCCCTTCAAGCCACCAACCTGTGACTTGGTGTCGTGCCAGGTTGCCATCGCCTGCTCTTGAACGGGCACCGCCGTCCTTCAAGTTCCGATGGCATTTCTTTCTGAAAACTTAACCGGGAGCATTCATGAACACATCTTCGACAACCGCAACGATCACCACATATGCCGACGTACCGTTGTACCGAAAAAACTGGTTTGCCATTGTTTGCTTTTTCATTTTTGCGCCAGCCCTGCTGCTTGTCCTGCTGACTGGGGATGTCTATTACGAAAAGAATAGCGAACTGAAGAAGTACAGCAAGTTGGCAAAGATACTATTGCTACTCTGGAGTGCAGGCATGACGATCAAGCTGGCAAAATCAGTCATAGCTGGCTGACTGTCATTCAATAATTAAAGAATGTTGTTACTACGGATTTCCAAATTGAGCCAACATGAATACCGGTCAACATGTGCGGCGCAACCGATCAGGCGGGGAAAAATATCATGACGAACTTTCTGAAGCGGCTTTCCATGTTGGTTGGCTTCGCGGTTCTGGCGCTGATTGTGGGGGTCGTCATTATTTCATTTATTGCTCCTGACAAGACGCAGAGCAATGGAGCATCACCTTCCGGCAATACAACTCCAGCTCTGAAAATTGGAGACGCTTTCAAGACCAGTAATCTCGAGATTAAAATCACGCGAGTTGAAGTTCGCGATACCGTTGGCCGCACATGGACACAATCCAGTGCGGCAGATGGTGGTATTTTTGTGGCCGTGGCCTACAACTACAGGAATATCACTCAGAAGCCTGTTGGCACCAACCCAATAGTCCGGCTCAAATCGCCCGATGGAATCATCTACGATCCAGACATAGACGCATCCATCGGCTTCAGATCCGAGCTTGCCGCCAATGAAAAAGTCAACGAAAAAATATTGAGCGATTTGAACCCCGGTATCCAAGTCAACGGAGCCGAGGTCTTTGAGGTGAACAAGGCGTCATTCAACCCCGATACATGGAAAATACTGGTTAAAGCGGGCGGTGACTTTGAAATATCCATAGCCAAAAATATCCCTCAAGGGGAAGCAAAAGAATCTGTGCCATCCAAGCAAGGCAATGACGCTGCCGCTGGTACGATCAGCGACACAGCCAGCGCCGCCTCTTCGGCATGGGATGATTTGGAAGCTCCCCCAAAATCAGTTCTTGAAAAATATTACGCGGAATACGACAAGGCACACGACTGCTGGATTGCTGTCAATCAAGATCAGCCCGGTCGATATTGCATGAAAATCGACAGGAAGGACAAAGTCATCGTCGAATCGAATCCGCGATACTACCTTCTGATGGTTGGACATATGGTGGACGAAGATGGCAATGAGGCCTCCACACATGCAGCATCCGGTTTGGTCGGAGCATTTGTCTTCGAGGTCAATTCCGGCGTCATCAAAATGCTTGCTGCAAGTCCTTCCATCAGCATTGGTGAAAATGGTCAATCGCCAGCTGATTGGGAATTGGTGAAGCTGGGGCCGGCGGACTACTGGGGTTGGAAAAATATCGACTCTGGCGGCAATATGGGCTGCATGTCCAGCAGGTATTCCATACTGGCGCCCTACGGAACAGGCATCAAAGATTTGTCGGACATTAGCGCTGGCTTCGATGACGCCGGCGCCTGCACCGATCAGAACTGCCAATCCACGAGCATAGATTCCAAGCTTCAAGTCGACAGCACAAGCGGTTCAGAGAAGCTATACCCGCTGACCATCACCATATCCGGGAAGGCAAAGGGAAAGAGCCTTGAGCCGAAGAAGTGGATGATTCCGTTCGACTCAAAGAAATGGAAGTATGTGACTCCTGCCAATTGGCCGATAAAAGTCAGCTGCTGAGTGCCTGGCGCCCGTTGCATGGGCAGCCGTTGGGAGATCAACTGAACTTCGAGAAGTCGGGCGCGCGTTTCTGAAAGAAGGCCTGGAAGGCCTCTTGCGCCTCCGGGCTGCGCAGGCGCTCGCCAAACAGCTTGCCCTCGGTGGCGATGGTGGCCAGCACTTGCTCGCGCAGCGGCGCCTTCATCAGGCGCTTGCTCTCGCGCACGGCGGCGGGGGCCAGCAGGTTGAAGCGCTCGGCCACGCGGCGGGCGTGGTTCACCACCTCAGCCGCCGGCAGCACGGCGTTGGCCATGCCGCACTCCACCGCGTCGGCGCCGGTGAAGGGGTCGCCCAGCAGCAGCTTTTCGGCCGCCTTGGCCTGCCCCATCAGGCGCGGCACGATGAGGCTGGACGCGAACTCGGGCACCAGGCCCAGGCTCACGAAGGGCATGGCCAGGCGGGCCTCGTCGCTCACGTAGACGAAGTCGCAGTGCAGCAGCATCGTGGTGCCGATGCCGATGGCGGCACCGGTGACGGCGGCGATGACCGGCTTGTCGCAGCCCAGCAGCGCCTTCATGAACTGGAACACCGGCGAGTTCTCTTCGTGCGGCGGGCGGCTGACGAAGTCTTCGATGTCGTTGCCCGAGGTGAAGATGCCAGGTTGGCCGGTGATCAGCACGGCGCGCACGGCCGGGTCGTTGTTGGCCGCGATCAATGTGTCGGCCATCGCCTGGTACATGGCGCGGGTCAGCGCGTTCTTCTTCTCGGGGCGGGCGATCTCGATGGTGGCGACGCCGTTCAGCGTGGCGGTCTTGATGGACATGCGCTGTCTCCAGTGAATTCAAATGGAAAAAGGGCGGCTCGCTGGCCGCCCTTGTGCATGCGTGTCAGATCACACGCGCTCAAAGATGCCTGCCGCACCTTGGCCGGTACCGACACACATGGTGACCATGCCGTACTTCAGATTGTGCCGGCGCAGCGCATGGATGGTGGTGGCCGCGCGTATGGCCCCGGTGGCGCCCAGCGGGTGGCCCAGCGCGATGGCGCCGCCCATGGGGTTGACCTTGGCCGGGTCCAGGCCCAGGTCGCGCACCACGGCGAGCGACTGCGCGGCAAAGGCCTCGTTCAGCTCGATCCAGTCGATTGCGTCCTTGGAGAGGCCGGCGTAGCGCAGCGCGGCGGGGATGGCCTCGATGGGGCCGATGCCCATGATCTCGGGCTTCACGCCACGGCTGGCGAAGCTGACGAAGCGCGCCAGCGGGGTCAGGCCGAAGCGCTTCACCGCGTCGCCGCTGGCCAGGATCAGCGCGCCGGCGCCGTCGCTGGTCTGCGAGCTGTTGCCGGCCGTCACGCTGCCTTTGGCGGCGAACACGGGCTTCAACTTGGCCAGGCCCTCCAGGCTGGTGTCGGGGCGCGGGCCCTCGTCCAGGCTCACGGTGCGGGTCTTGGTGGTGACCTCGCCGGTGTCCAGGTTGGGCACGCGGTCGATCACGTCCACAGCGCAGATCTCGTCGGCGAACTCGCCGGCGGCCTGGGCCTTCATGGCGCGCTGGTGCGATTGCAGCGCGAAGGCGTCCTGGTCTTCGCGGCTGACCTTCCACTGGTTGGCCACCTTCTCGGCCGTGAGGCCCATGCCGTAGGCGATGCCCACGTTCTCGTCCTTGGCGAACACGGCCGGGTTGAACGAGGGCTTGTTGCCGCCCATGGGCACCAGGCTCATGGACTCGGCACCACCGGCGATCATCACCTCGGCCTCGCCCACGCGGATGCGGTCGGCGGCCATCTGGATGGCGGTGAGGCCCGAGGCGCAGAAACGGTTGACTGTGACGCCGCCCACCGAGTGCGGCAGGCCGGCCAGCGCGGCGGCGATGCGGGCCATGTTCATGCCCTGCTCACCCTCGGGGAAGCTGCAGCCGACGATGGCGTCTTCAATCGCCGCCGGGTCCAGCGTGGGCACCTGGCCGAGGGCGGCTTGCAGCGCGCGGATCAGCAAATCATCCGGGCGGGTGTTGCGGAAGTAGCCGCGGCCCGAGCGGCCGATGGGGGTGCGCGCGGCGGCAACGATGTAGGCGTCTTGCACTTGCTTGGTCATGTTCTTTCCTTGTTCGTTCGTGCCATCAGTTGCGCACGGGCTTGCCGGTGGAGAGCATGCCCATGATCCGTTCCTGGGTCTTGGGGTGCTCCAGCAGGCCACAGAAGTGCTTGCGTTCCAGCGCCATCAAATACTCTTCGCTCACCAGGGTGCCGGCGTCCACGTCACCACCGGTGACCACGTCGGCGATCAGGCTGGCAATAAAGAAGTCGTGTTGGCTGATGAACTGGCCGTCACGCATGCCCACCAGGCTGGCCTGGATGGTGGCCTTGGCGTTGCGGCCGGCCACCGGGAACAGGGTCTTGGCCGGGGCACGGTAACCCGCGGTGGCCAGGGCCTTGGCCTGGGCGATGGCCACGAACAGCAGTTCGTCCTTGTTGGCCACGACGATGTCGCTCTCGACCAGGTAGCCCAGCTTGCGCGATTCCAGCGCGCTGGTGCCCACGGTGGCCATGGCAGCAGCCTGGAAGCCGTCCTTCAGGAAGTGCAGCAGGTCCACGGCTGGCGCGGCCGCGCCCTTCTCGGCGGCGCGGCGGGCGATGTAGGTCAGGCCGCCACCGCCAGGCACCAGGCCCACGCCCACTTCCACCAGGCCCACGTAGGTTTCCATGGCCGCCACGCGCTGGCTGCAGTGCACGGCCAGTTCGCAGCCGCCGCCCAGGGCGATGCCACGCATGGCCGCAACGGTGGGCACCGTGGCGTAGCGGAAGCGCAGCATCATGTCCTGCAGCTTCTTCTCTTCGGGCGCGATGCCCTTGGCGCCCAGCTTCATGAACACGGGCATCAGCGATTCGAGGTTGGCGCCGGCCGAGAACACGTCGTCGGGCGACCACACCACCAGGCCCTGGTAGCCGGCTTCGGCGATCTCCAGCGCCTTCAGCAGGCCCTCGGTGACCGTGGGGCTGATGAGGTGCAGCTTGGCGGTGATGCTGGCAATGACCACCTCGCCATCCAGCGTCCACACGCGCACTTCGTCGTTCTTGTACAGCTCGGTGCCGCTCTTCAGCGCATCGATGGCGCCGCCGCCCACCAGGCTCTCGGGGAAGTGCTGGCGCTGGTACACCGGCAGGGTCGAGCGCGGCACATACACGCTGCGTGCGGCCGACCACGAGCCCTCGGGGGTGTGCACCCCAGTGCGACCGTCGAACACCCAAGCGGGCAGCGGCGCATTGCACAGCGCCTTGCCAGCCTCGATGTCTTCCTTCACCCAGGTGGCCACCTGCTGCCAGCCGGCCTCTTGCCACAGCTCGAACGGGCCCTGCTTCATGCCGAAGCCCCAGCGCATCGCAAAGTCGACCTCGCGGGCGCTCTCGGCGATGGCGGCCAGGTGCACGGCCACGTAGTGGAACGAGTCGCGCAGGATGGCCCACAGGAATTGGGCCTGCGGGTTGGTGGACTCGCGCAGCAACTTCAGGCGCTCAGGTGCAGGCTTCTTGAGCATGCGGTCGACGATGGGGTCGGCCTTGGCACCACCCGGAACATAGTCGGCCTTGGCCGGATCCAGGCGCAGGATGTCCTTGCCCACCTTCTTGTAGAAGCCCGCGCCCACCTTCTGGCCCAGCGCGCCCTTCTCGATCAGCGCGGCCAGCACCTTGGGTGTGGCGTAGCTGGGGTAGAAGGGGTCGTTGCCTTTGTCAGGACCCAGGTTGTCTTGCAGGGTCCGGATAACGTGGGCCATGGTGTCCAGACCCACCACATCGGCGGTGCGGAAGGTGCCCGAACTGGCCCGGCCCATTTTCTTGCCGGTCAGGTCGTCCACCACGTCGTAGCTGAGGCCGTACTTCTCGGCCTCATGGATGGTGGCCAGCATGCCGGCGATGCCCACGCGGTTGGCCACGAAGTTGGGCGTGTCTTTCGCGCGCACCACGCCCTTGCCCACGGTGCTGGTGACAAAGCCTTCCAGCTGGTCAAGCACGGCCGGCTCGGTGGTGGGCGTGTTGATCAACTCCACAAGATACATGTAGCGCGGCGGGTTGAAGAAGTGGATGCCACAGAAGCGCGGCTTGATCGACTCGGGCAGCGCCTCGCTGAGCTTGGTGATGCTCAGGCCCGAGGTGTTGGAGGCCACGATGGCGCCCGGCGCAATGAAGGGCGCGACCTTGTTGTAGAGATCAAGCTTCCAGTCCATGCGCTCGGCGATGGCCTCGATGATGAGGTCGCAGCCCTTGAGCAGTTCCAGGTGCTCTTCGTAGTTGGCCGGCTGGATGCGCGCGGCCAGCTCGGGCACGCCCAGCGGGGCGGGCTTGAGCTTCTTCAGGTTCTCGATGGCCTTCAGCGCAATGCCGCTCTTCGGGCCTTCTTTCGCAGGCAGGTCGAACAGCACCACCGGCACGTTCACGTTGACCAGGTGGGCGGCGATCTGCGCGCCCATCACGCCGGCGCCCAGGACGGCGACCTTGCGGACTTGGAATCGACTCATGGAATGCTCCAGGTTCTAGAAAATTATTCGACACGGACCCAGGTCTGGGTGCGTCCCAGCAGCGGCATGCCGATGTAGCCGCGCAGCTCCATCTTCTTGCCACCATCGATGGGCTTCAGGCGGGCCTTGTAGAGCTTGCCGTTGTTCGGGTCGAGCACATCGCCACCGTCCCACAGGCCCTTGTCGTCAGCATGCTGCTTGAGGTTACGCAGGATGGTCATGCCCAGCACAGGCTTGTCCTTGCGCTCATCGCTGCACTTGTCGCAGACCTCGTTCTGCTTGGCGGCATCAAAGATCTTCTCGATCTTGCCGCTGACCACACCACCGGCTTCGGTGACGCGCACCAGCGACTTCTCGGTCTTGCCATCGTCGTCGATGGTCTTCCAAAGGCCCACCGGAGTGGCCTGGGCCAACGCGGCCCCACTGACCAGAACCAGGGACAAGGCGGCAAACAGCGTCTTCATGGTGTGTCTCCTGAAAAGGGTGCTCTGGCGGCACCCTGGGTTGGGGATCAGAACAACGCTTCGTCCATCGCCATCAGCGGCGACAGGCCGGCGCGGCAGCTGCGGATCAGGCTGGCCGTCTCGGGCAGCAGCTTGGCGAAGTAGAAGCGGGCCGTGTGCAGCTTGGCGGTGTAGAAGGTATCACCGCCGGCCTGCTTGTCCAGCGCGATCTTGGCCATGCGGGCGAACAGGTAGGCGTAAGTGAGGTGCCCCACCACGCGCAGGTAGTCCACGGCGGCGGCGCCCACCTCGTCGGCGCTGCCCATGGCCTTCATGCCGATCTCCATCGTCAGCTTGGTCACCTTGTCGCCCAGGTCGGCCAGCGGGTTGATGAACTCCTGCATGTCCTCGCGCACGCCTTCCTCTTCCACGAACTCGGCGATCTTCTTGCCGAAGGCCTTGAGCTTCTTGCCGTTGTCGCCCAGCACCTTGCGGCCCAGCAAATCGAGCGACTGGATGGTGTTGGTGCCCTCGTAGATCATGTTGATGCGGGCGTCGCGCACGTACTGCTCCATGCCCCACTCGTGGATGAAGCCATGGCCGCCGTAGACCTGCATGCAGTGCGAGGTGGCCAGCCAGCCGTTGTCGGTGAGGAAGGCCTTGATGATGGGCGTGAGCAGGGCCAGCTCGTCCGAGGCTTCCTTGCGCACGTCTTCATCGGGGTGGTGCAGCTCCTTGTCGAGCTGCAGCACGGTGTAGACGGCCAGCGCGCGGCCACCTTCGGCGAAGGCGCGGGCAGTGAGCAGCATCTTGCGCACGTCGGGGTGCACGATGATGGGGTCGGCCGCCTTCTCGGGCGCCTTGGGGCCCGAGAGCGCGCGCATCTGGATGCGGTCTTTGGCATAGGCCACGGCGTTCTGGTAGGCCACTTCGGTCAGGCCCAGGCTCTGGTTGCCCACGCCCAGGCGGGCGGCGTTCATCATCACGAACATGGCGTTCAGGCCCTTGTGGGGCTCGCCCACCAGGGTGCCCACCGCGCCGTCCAGGATCATCTGGCAAGTGGAATTGGCGTGGATGCCCATCTTGTGCTCCAGCGCGCCGCAGTGGATGGCGTTGCGCGCGCCCACCGCGCCGTCGGCCGTGGGCAGGAACTTCGGCACCACAAACAGCGAGATGCCTTTCGAGCCGGCCGGTGCGTCCGGCAGGCGGGCCAGCACCAGGTGCACGATGTTGGCGGCCAGGTTGTGCTCGCCGGCCGAGATGAAGATCTTCTGGCCGGTGAGCTTGTACGTGCCGTCGGCCTGCGGTTCGGCCTTGGTGCGCAGCAGGCCCAGGTCGGTGCCGCAGTGCGGCTCGGTCAGGCACATGGTGCCGGTCCATTCACCGCTCACCAGCTTGGGCAAGTACAGGCTCTTCTGCTCGGGCGTGCCGTGGGCCTGCAAGGCCTCGTAGGCGCCGTGGGAGAGGCCGGGGTACATGGTCCACGACTGGTTGGCGCTGTTGAGCATCTCGTAGAAGCACTGGTTCACCGTGTGGGGCAGTCCCTGGCCGCCGTACGCGGGGTCGCAGCTCAGCGCCGGCCAACCGCCTTCCACGTACTTGGCGTAGGCCTCCTTGAAGCCTTTGGGCGCCGTCACCTCGTGGGTGGTCTTGTCGAGCGCGCAGCCCTCGGCGTCGCCGGTGATGTTGAGCGGGAAGATCACTTCCTTGGCGAACTTGCCGCCTTCTTCGAGCACGGCGTTGATGGTGTCGGCGTCGATCTCGGCGTAGGCCGGGATCTGCTTGAATTCACTCGTCACGTCAAACAACTCGTGCAACACGAACTGCAAGTCACGGAGGGGCGGGTTGTATTGGGGCATGGCGGTCTCCAGGGGCGGGGTGATGAGGGGTCAGTCGCGGGTCATGGCCCGGGTGCGACGGTGGAAGCCAGAGCGGCCATTGGGGCACCGGGCGCGGCGTAGTCCGTCACGGTGCGGATGAAGCCCCGGCGGGCGCGGTCCACCGCGCCGGGATTGCGTAGAAAACGGGCGTCGTGGTGCAGCGCCAGGATCAGGCCGTGCACCTCGAACATCATCTGGGCGGGGTCGCAGTCGGCACGCAGATGGCCTTCGTCCACGGCCAAGCGGATGGCGCGCTCCATCGCGGCGTGCCAGGCCTTGACCATCGTGACCAGGGCGTCGCGCACCGGGCCGGGCCGGTCGTCGAACTCCACCGCGCCGCTGATGTAGAGGCAGCCGGAATCGAGCTCCAGCGAGACGCGCTTGATCCAGTTCTCGAACAGCGCGCCCAGGCGCGGCAGGCCGCGCGGTTCGCGGATGGCGGGGAAGAAGACCTCCTCCTCGAACCGATTGTGGTACTCGCGCACCACCGAGATCTGCAGTTCCTCGCGCGAGCCGAAGTGGGCGAACACGCCCGACTTGCTCATGGTGGTGACCTCGGCCAGCGCGCCGATGGACAAGCCCTCCAAGCCCACGTGCGAGGCCAGGCCCAGCGCGGCGTCCAGGATGGTGGCGCGGGTCTGCTGGCCTTTTTGCAGGCCGCGGTTGGCAGGGCGTCGCGGGAGGGCAGCGGTGGGTGGCACGGTGGGGATATCGGTTGAGGCCGGGGGAATTCAAGAACGAACGATCGTGCTATTTTGCAGAAAAGCCTCGGGGGCGGGTGTGAGATGGGCCCGGTTTTTTAGGGTTGCCGGCCTAGAGTCGTCTACGGGTCTACCCTAGGTGACCCAGGTTTCCCAAGCCACCGGCGCGCGGCTTGCGGCCTGTCTTGAGGGCTGTCACACAGGCAGGCTATGCTCCGCCTTGAAGGAGTGCGCCGCACCATGGTGATGGATGTACTGCAGTTGGATGTCTCTGGACGCCCGCAGGCGTGGATGACGGCCAAGGAAGCCGCCACCCTTTACGCCAGCGACGCCGTGGCCTGGACGCTGGGCGAGGCCTTCCACGTGATGCGTGGCGGTGTGCAGCGCAGCACCGGCCTGCAGTCACGCATTGAGTTGCACCCCATCGTGGCCGTGCGGGGCTGCGTGCCCAGCCGGGCCTGGCGCACCACGCCCGCCATCACCAACCCCAAGCTGTTCACACGCGACCGCTTCGTGTGCGCCTACTGCGGCCAACGCCATGCGTTTGAGGAACTGACCCGCGAGCACATCGTGCCGGTCTCACGCGGCGGGCATGACAGCTGGATGAACTGCATCACCGCCTGCCGCGGCTGCAATGGCCACAAGGGCAACCGCATGCCGGGCGAGGCCCACATGAGCCTGATGTACCTGCCCTACGTGCCCAGCCTGCACGAGGACATGATCCTGCGCGGCCGCCGCATCGTGGCCGACCAGATGGAGTTCTTGCTGGCCAGCGTGCCGCGCACCAGCCGCCTCCACGGCTAGCCACGTTGCGGTGCACCGCAGGGCGGCCCGCCACGTTGCTTCACCGTGCCCGGAACTTCCGGCAACACGCCCGGCTCACAATCCACAAACACCCACAAGGCCTGCCATGAACCGCACCACCCTCTTCGTCGTCCCCGCCCTCCTAGCCGCGCTGAGCGGCTGCGTGGTGGTGGACCCCGCCGTGCGCTACCAGGAGATGCGGCGCCTGAACACCGTTCAGGAGGCCACCGTGCTGGGGGTGCGCCCGATGACGGTGGAAGGCGGCACCAGCGGCGCCGGCGCCATGACGGGCAGCATGATCGGCAGCATGGCCGGCGCCACCGTGGCCGGCTACCGCGACAGCTTCATCGGCAGCATCCTGGGCGCCGTGGCCGGTGCCGTGGTGGGCAACGAGGTGGAGCGCAGCGCCACTCGCCGCGCCGCCGTGGAACTGACCCTGCAACTGGCCAATGGCGACCAGCGCATGATCGTGCAGGGCCAGGGCAACGAATACTTCCAGCCTGGCGACCGGGTGGTGGTGATCAGCGACGGCTACCACGCCCGCGTGACCCATGCCACCGTGAACGCGCCGGTGCGCCCGGCCCCTGCCGCCACGCCCGCGCCAGCCCCCGCGCCCACGCCCGCCCCCACGTCGGCGGACGGCCGCCCAGCGCCTATCTACACGCCGCGCTGAGCGGCGCACCGAGCGCTGGGGCCGGGTGCGGCCGCCAGCCGCCCATGCCACTGGCGCAGCTGCGCCAGGTCGAACCTGTCCCGCTCGCCACACAGCTGGCCGGTGATGCCGGCGGGCGGCGCGTCGGCCGGAAAGTACACGCTGGGCCGCAGCACCAACGGCACGCCGGCCGCCTGGGCGGCGCGCGCACCGGGCGTGGAGTCTTCGATCGCCAGCGCCTCGTGCGGCGCCAGCCCCAGACGCTGCAGGGCCAGCGTGTAGACCTCGGGGTCCGGCTTCTTGCGCACGGTGTCTTCGCCGCAGAGCACCGCCGAGAAGCAGGCCGCCCAGTTCGGCCCCAGCAGCATGGGCAGCAGCGCCTGCACGTTGCTGCGGCTGGTGGTGGTGACGATGGCCTGCACCAGGCCAGCGGCTGCCGCCTCGCGGATCAAGGCCACCACACCTGGGCGTGCCTGGATGCGGCCCTCGGCCACCAGGGCGGCGTAGTGCTGGTTCTTGCGGCCATGCAGGCGCTGGGCCAGGGCCTCGCGCTGGTGTTGGATCACCGGGGTTCCGGGCTGCGCGGCCATGTCGGCCAGGATGCGCTCGCGCCCACCCGTGGTTTCCAACAACTCACCATAGCGGCGTTCCGTCCAGCCCCAATCCAGGCCGGCCTCGGCAAAGGCCAGGTTGAAGGCCACGCGGTGGCCGTCACGCTCGGTTTCGGCGAGCGTACCGTCCACGTCCCACAGCAGAGCTTTCAGCATTCACCGCGCCTTGCGTCTTGCGGTGTCAGGCGTAGCGCTTGACCATCGCGTCCAGCGACACCGGCTTGATCTTGCTGGCCTGGCCGGCGCAGCCAAAGGCCTCGAAGCGCGCCTTGCAGATGCCGGCCGCGGCCTTGGTGGCAGCCGCCAGCGCCTTGCGCGGGTCGAACTCGGCCGGCTGCGTGGCAAACAGTTGCCGCATCGCGCCCGTCATGGCCAAACGGATGTCGGTGTCGATGTTCACCTTGCGCACGCCGCTGGCGATGCCGCGCACGATCTCTTCCACCGGCACGCCATAGGTCTCCTTCAGGTCGCCGCCGTACTGGCGGATGATGGCCAGCCACTCCTGCGGCACGCTGCTGGAACCGTGCATCACCAGGTGCGTGTTGGGAATGGCGGCGTTGATCTGCGCGATGCGGGCGATGGCCAGCACCTCGCCGGTGGGCGGGCGGGTGAACTTGTAGGCGCCGTGGCTGGTGCCGATGGCGATGGCCAGCGCGTCCACGCCGGTGCGGGCCACGAAGTCCTTGGCCTCGGTCGGGTCGGTGAGCATCTGGTCGTGGCTGAGCTTGCCCACGGCACCCACACCGTCTTCCTCGCCGGCGTCGCCGGTTTCCAGCGAGCCCAGGCAGCCGAGTTCACCCTCCACGCTCACACCCACCGCGTGGGCCATCTTGCAGACCCCTGCCGTGACATTCACGTTGTAGTCGTAGCTGGCCGGGGTCTTGGCGTCTTCCATCAGCGAGCCGTCCATCATCACGCTGGAAAAGCCGGACTGGATGGCCTGGGTGCACACCGCCGCCGAGGCGCCGTGGTCCTGGTGCAGGCACACGGGGATGTCGGGGTGGGTCTCGATGGCCGCCAGCACCATGTGGCGCAGATAGGCCTCGCCGGCGTACTTGCGCGCCCCGGCGCTGGCCTGCAGGATCACCGGGCTGTCGGTGGCTTGGGCGGCCTGCATGATGGCGTGGATCTGTTCGAGGTTGTTGACGTTGAACGCCGGCACGCCGTAGCGGTGCTCGGCGGCGTGGTCCAGCATCTGGCGCAGGGAAATGAGGGCCATGGGGAGTCTCCTTGGTTGAAATGGTCGGTGCCGGCCGTGGATGCCCGCCTGTGCGGGCATGACGGTGGCGACGGAAGCCGAGCCGCTGCTTGCCGAAATCAGCCTCGTGCTCTGCGGCTCAGGATCTCGAAGGCCGGCAGGGTCTTGCCCTCCAGCACTTCCAGGAAGGCGCCGCCACCGGTGGAGATGTAGCCCACCTGCTGCTCAATGCCGTACTTGGCGATGGCCGCCAGCGTGTCGCCACCGCCGGCGATGCTGAAGGCGCTGCTCTCGGCAATGGCCTGGGCGATGGCCTGGGTGCCGCCTTCGAAGGCCGCGAACTCGAACACGCCCACCGGGCCGTTCCAGACGATGGTGCCGGCGGCCTTGAGTTGCTCAGCCAGCTTGGCTGCGGTCTTGGGGCCGATGTCGAGGATCAGGTCGTCGTCGGCCACGTCCGCTGCGTCCTTCACGGTGGCCATGGCGTCGGCCTTGAATTCCTTGGCGCACACGACGTCTTCGGGGATCGGGACGGCCGCGCCGCGGGCTTTCATGGATTCGATGACGGCCTTGGCTTCACCCACCAGGTCGGGCTCGGCCAGGCTCTTGCCGATCTTCAGGCCTGCTGCCAGCATGAAGGTGTTGGCGATGCCGCCGCCGACGATCAGGCCGTCGACCTTCTCGGACAGGGCTTTGAGGATGGTGAGCTTGGTGCTCACCTTGGAGCCGGCGACGATGGCCACCAGTGGCCGCTTGGGGTGGGCCAGCGCCTTGGTGATGGCATCGATCTCTGCCGCCAGCAAGGGGCCGGCGCAGGCGATCTTGGCGAACTGGGCGATGCCGTAGGTGCTGGCCTCGGCGCGGTGCGCGGTGCCAAAAGCGTCGTGCACGAAGATGTCGCACAGGGCGGCCATCTTTTTCGCCAGCTCTTCGTTGTTCTTCTTCTCGCCCTGGTTGACGCGGCAGTTCTCCAGCAACACGACCTGGCCGGGCTTCACATCCACGCCGTCGACCCAGTTGGAAACCAGCGGCACCTCGCGGCCCAGCAGCTCCCCCAGGCGCTTGGCCACGGGGGCCAGCGAATCGGCAGGCTTGAACTCGCCTTCGGTGGGGCGGCCCAGGTGGGACGTGACCATCACGGCGGCGCCCGCGTCGAGCGCCATCTGGATGCAGGGCACCGAGGCCCGCACGCGGGTGTCTTCGGTGATGTGGCCCGCGTCGTCCAGACTGGCGCCGGGCCGCCCCAAGCCGGTCTGCGCCCCCTCGGGGGGCAGCGCAGCGTGGGGGTACTCCATTGGCACGTTCAGGTCGGCGCGGATGAAGACGCGTTGGCCCTGGACGCGGCCGCTGGCCACCAGGTCTGCGAAGCGAATGACTTGCATGGTGCTTTCCTTCAGCGGCCGTGGGTGCCGATGACGCGCGCCATCTCCAGGCACTTGTTCGAGTAGCCCCACTCGTTGTCGTACCAGCTCACGACCTTCACAAAGGTCTTGTCCAGCGCAATGCCGGCTTCGGCGTCGAATACCGAGGTGCAGCTCTCGCCACGGAAGTCGGTGGCCACCACCTTGTCTTCGGTGTAGCCCAGCACGCCCTTCATGGCGCCTTCCGAAGCGGCCTTCATCGCAGCGGCGATCTCGGCGTAGGTCGCTTCCTTGTTCAGCTCCACCGTCAGGTCCACCACCGACACGTCAGACGTCGGCACCCGGAAGGCCATGCCGGTGAGCTTGCCTTTGAGTTCGGGCAGCACCACGCCCACGGCCTTGGCGGCACCGGTGCTGCTGGGGATGATGTTTTCCAGGATGCCGCGGCCGCCGCGCCAGTCCTTGTTGCTCGGGCCGTCCACGGTCTTTTGCGTGGCGGTGGCAGCGTGCACGGTGGTCATCAGGCCGCGCTTGATGCCGAAGTTGTCGTTCAGCACCTTGGCCACGGGGGCCAGGCAGTTGGTGGTGCACGAGGCGTTGGAGATGATGGCCTGGCCGGCGTAGGTGGTGTCGTTCACGCCGTAGACGAACATCGGGGTGTCGTCCTTGCTGGGGGCCGAGAAGATGACTTTCTTGGCGCCAGCGGCCAGGTGCTTCTCGCCAGCTTCCTTGGTCAGGAACAGGCCGGTGGATTCGATGATGATGTCGGCGCCGACTTCGCCCCACTTCAGCTCGGCCGGGTCCTTCACGGCGGTCAGGCGGATCTTCTTGCCGTTGACGATCAGGTTGTTGCCGTCAACGCTCACGTCACCCTTGAAGCGGCCGTGCACGCTGTCGTACTTGAGCATGTAGGCCAGGTAGTCGGGCTCGAGCAGGTCGTTGATGCCGACGACTTCGATGTCGGCGGCGAAGTTCTGCACCGCGGCGCGGAACACCATGCGGCCGATGCGACCGAAACCGTTGATGCCAATCTTGAGGGTCATGATGTCGATGGAGTTGATGTTGCGAGTCGGGTGTGTGGCGAGAGCGGCTGGATTCCCGTCTGCACGGGAATGACGAAAAGACCGCTCAGTGGTGTGGCGTGGGGCAGCGTTCTTCATTGGCCTCCAGCACGAACTCCGCCACCTCGGGCAGGCTCGTGAAAGTGCGCAGCGGCATGGCGGCCGCAATCGGCTCGCCCCCGTTGTAGCCCCAGGGCACGGCCCAGGCCTCGGTGCCGGCGGCGCGGGCGGTGTCCACGTCGGTGCGCGAATCGCCCAGATGCGCGGCGCGGCGGGGGTGGCCGCCCAGCACGCCCAGCACATGCAGCAGGCCGGCCGGGTCGGGCTTCTTGGCGGGGGCCAGGTCGCCGCCCACCACGTAGTCCAGGCAACCGGCCAGGCCGCAGCGGTCCAGCACCTTCACGGCGTAGCGGTGCTCCTTGTTGGTCAGGCAGGCCACCTTCACCCCACCGTCGCGCAGCGCGCGCAGCATGTCGCGGGCCCCCGGGTAGGGCTTGGCCTTCATGCCGGCGGTGACGCCGTAGTGCACGTCCAGCCGGGCCAGCACGGCGTCAGGTTGGAGCACGTCGGCCCGCGAGGGGTCGGCCAGCAGCACATGGGCCAGCAGGCGCAGCATCATGTGGCGCGCACCATGGCCGATGAAGGTGGTGATCAGGGCTTCGTCCTGGCGCGGCACACCGAACTCGGCCAGTGTGCGGTTGGCAGCCTCGGCGATCTCGCTGGCGGTGTCCACCAACGTGCCGTCCAGGTCGAAGGAGATGACGGAGTAGCGCATCGTCACAGCCCTCAGTTGGAGGAAGGCGCGAACTGCGGCTCGCCGAAATGGGAGGCGTTCTTGGCTTCGGCCGCCACGATGCGGGCCAGGTTCTCGGGCGTGAAGCCGTAGGCCTTCATCAGCTCAGGGCCGGGCGCCGATTCGCCGAAGCGGTCGATGCCGAGCACAGCGGTGCAGCCGTAGCCAGCCCAGAGCTTGGTGCTGCCGGCTTCCACCGCCACGCAGGGCCGGCCGGTGAGCAGCACGGCCTGGCGGTAGGTGGCGTCCTGCCGGTCGAACACGCTGGTGCTGGGCATGGAGACCACGCGCACCGCCACACCTTGGGCGTCCAGCAGCGCCTGGGCCTGCATGGCCAGGCCCACTTCCGAGCCGGTGGCGATGATCACGGCCTTGGCCTGCGGCCTGTCGGACAGCACATAGCCGCCGCGCCAGATGGCCGCGGCCTGCTCGGGTGTGCGGGCCTGGGCCGGCAGGTTCTGGCGCGAGAGCAGCAGCGCGCTGGGCGCGTGCGCGCTCTTCACCGCGCTGCCCCAGGCCACCAGGGTTTCGGCTTCATCGCAGGGGCGCCACACGTCCAGGTCGGGGATGAGGCGCAGCGCAGCGGCGTGCTCCACCGGCTGGTGGGTGGGGCCGTCCTCGCCCAGGCCGATGCTGTCGTGGGTGAACACATGGATGACGCGGCGCTTCATCAGCGCAGCCATGCGGATGGCGTTGCGCGAGTAATCGCTGAAGGTCATGAAGGTGCCGCCGAAGGGGATGAAGCCGCCGTGCAGCGCGATGCCGTTCATGATGGCCGCCATGCCGAACTCGCGCACGCCGTAGTTGATGTGGCGGCCGCCACGCTCGCCGCCACGCACCGCGCCGCAGCCAGGCCAGTCGGTGAGGTTGGAGCCAGTGAGGTCGGCCGAGCCGCCCAGCAGTTCGGGCAGCGCCGGCGCCAGAAAGGCGATGGATTTTTGCGAGGCCTTGCGTGACGCGACGGTCTCGGCCTTTTGCTGCACCTCGGCCAACTGGCTCAGCAGCGCGGTCTCGAAGCCGGCGGGCAACTGGCCGGCCATGCGGCGCTCCAGCTCCATGGCTTCAGCGGCATGCAGCTTGCGGTAGGCCGCCCACTCCGAACGCCAGGCGCCTTCCAGGTCGGCGCCCTTGCCCTTGGCGTTCCAGGTGGCGGCCACGTCGGCAGGCAGTTCGAACGGCGCGGCTTGCCAGCCCAGCGCGGCGCGGGTGGCGGCGATCTCGTCCTTGCCCAGCGGCTCGCCGTGGGCCTTGGCCGTGCCGGCGCGGGCCGGCGAGCCCTTGCCGATGGTGGTGCGGCAGATGATGAGCGTGGGTTGGTCAGCGCTGGCCTTGGCCTGGGTGATGGCGGCGTCGATGGCGTCCACGTCGTGGCCATCCACCGGGCCCACCACTTTCCAGCCGCTGGCGGCGAAGCGCTGCGCGGTGTGGTCGGCAAACCAGGGCGTGACGGCACCGTCGATGCTGATGCCGTTGTCGTCGTAGAGGGCCGTGAGCTTGCCCAGTTTCCACGCACCGGCCAGCGAGATGGCCTCCTGGCTGATGCCTTCCATCAAACAGCCGTCGCCCAGAAAGACCCAGGTGCGGTGGTTGACGATGCGGTGCCCCGGACGGTTGAACTCGTCGCCCAGCAGCTTCTCGGCCAGGGCCATGCCCACCGCGTTGGTGAGGCCCTGGCCCAGCGGGCCGGTGGTGGTCTCCACACCCGGCGTGTGGTCCACCTCGGGGTGGCCGGGCGTGAGGCTGCCGCGCTGGCGGAAGCGCTGGAGCTCGTCCATGGGAAGCGCGTAGCCGGTGAGGTTGAGCAGCGCGTACAGCAGCATGCTGGCGTGGCCGTTGCTCAGCACAAAGCGGTCGCGGTCCCACCACTGCGGGTTGGCGGGGTTGTGCTTGAGGTGCCGGTGCCACAGCGCCACGGCCATCTCGGCCATGCCCATGGGTGCGCCGGGGTGGCCGGAGTTGGCCTGCTGCACGGCGTCCATGGCCAGCGCACGCAGCGCATTGGCCAGCACGTCTTGCTTGCCGTTGTCGGGACGGATGACGGCGTCGGTGGAGTTGCTGGCCATCACAGTGCTCCGATCGCGCGTTGACGGCGCTCCATCATTCGCCAGATGAAGGGCGTGAAGATGAGTTGCATGGCCAGGTCCATCTTGCCGCCGGGCACCACGATGGTGTTGGCGCGCGACATGAAGCTGTCGCCGATCATGTTGAGCAGATACGGGAAATCAATGCCCTTGGGGTTGGCAAAGCGGATCACGCAGATGCTTTCATCGGGGCTGGGGATGTCGCGGGCGATGAAGGGGTTGCTGGTGTCCACGCAGGGCACGCGCTGGAAGTTCACGTGCGTGTGGGCAAACTGCGGGCAGATGTAGTTCACGTAGTCGGGCATGCGGCGCAGGATGGTGTCGGTCACCGCCTCGGCCGAGTAGCCACGCTGCTTCTTGTCGCGGTAGAGCTTCTGGATCCACTCCAGGTTGATGACCGGCACCACGCCGATCAACAGATCGGGGTGCTTGGCGATGTTGACCTCGGGTGTCACCACCGCGCCGTGCAGGCCTTCGTAGAACAGCAGGTCGGTGCCTTGGGGCACGTCTTCCCAGGGCGTGAAGGTGCCGGGGTCTTGCTTGTAGGGCGCGGCTTCCACGCTGTCGTGCAGGTACTTGCGGCGCTTGCCGGTACCCGTTTCGCCATAGCTGCGAAACAGCTGCTCCAGCTCGCTGAACAGGTTGTTGTCGGCACCGAAGTGGCTGAAGTGCTGGTCGCCGCGCTTCTCAGCTTCGGCCTGCTTGAGCTTCATCTCCTTGCGGTCGTAGCGGTGGAAGCTGTCGCCCTCGATGACGGCCGAGGTGACGTTCTCACGGCGGAAGATGTTCTCGAAGGTGCGCGTGACCGAGGTGGTGCCGGCGCCCGAAGAGCCGGTGATGGCGATGATGGGATGCTTGACGGACATGGGGAGGTCTCCGGTTACTTTGAATTCGTGGCGGCGGCGCGATCAGTCCCTGAAGAGACCGCGCGTGGCGAACAGCGGGTTCGAGATGTCGGCGGGCGGCGGCTCGAGGTGGTAGCGCTCAATGCGCTCGACCTCGTTCTTCGAGCCGAAGACCAAACCCACACGCTGGTGCAGCGACGTGGGCTGCACACCCAGCACCGGCTGGCGGCCCGTGCTGGCCCGGCCCCCGGCCTGCTCCATCAGGAAGCCAATCGGGTTGGCCTCGTACAGCAAGCGCAGACGGCCGGGTTTGCTCGGGTCCTTGGTGTCGCGCGGGTACATGAAGACGCCGCCGCGCATCAGGATGCGGTGCGCCTCGGCCACCATGCTGGCGATCCAGCGCATGTTGAAGTCCTTGTCGCGCGGCCCGGTGGCGCCGGCCAGACACTCGTCCACATAGCGCTTGACCGGCGGTTCCCAGAAGCGGGCGTTGGACGCGTTGATCGCGAACTCCTTGGTGTCGGCCGGCACCTTGAGATTCGGGTGGGTGAGCATGAACTCGCCCAGGTTGGGGTTGAGCGTGAAGCCGGCCACGCCATTGCCCACGCTGAGCATGAACATGGTGGTGGGGCCGTAGAGCGCGTAGCCAGCGGCCACTTGGCTGGTGCCGGGCTGCAGGAAATCGGCCTCCACCAGGTCGCGGCCGCTCTTGATGGCGTCTTCAGGGGCCCGCAGGATGGAGAAGATGGAGCCCACCGAGACGTTCACATCGATGTTGCTGGAGCCGTCCAGCGGGTCGAACACCAGCAGGTAGTGGCCACGCGGGTAGGTCTTGGGAATCTGGTACGGCGCCTCCATCTCTTCCGAGGCCATGCCGGCCAGCAGGCCCGACCATTCATTGCGGCGGATGAAGACCTCGTTGCTCAGCACGTCGAGCTTCTTCTGCACCTCGCCCTGCACGTTCACGTCGCCGCCGGTGGGCAGTTCCCTGGGCACATCGCCCAGCGATTCGGCCAGCTCGCCAAAGGCCACGGCGCGACCGATGGCCTTGCAGGCCAGGGCCACGTCGAGGATGAGCGCGTTCAGCGCGCCGCTGGCGCCGGGGAAGCGGCGGCGTTCCTCGATCAGGTACTGGGTCAGCGTGGAGCGGTTGGACAAGGGCATGGCGAGATCTCCGGTGATGTTGTTCTGTGCGATGGCGGCGGGGGCTCAGCGGCGGGCTTCGAGTTCGGCCCGCATGGCATCGATGACGGCCTTGTAGTCGGGCTTGCCGAAGATGGCGCTGCCCGCCACGAAGGTGTCGGCGCCGGCGTCGGCAATGCGGCGGATGTTGTCGGCCTTCACGCCGCCGTCGATCTCCAGCCGGATGTCGCGGCCAGAAGCGTCGATCAGCTTGCGCACCTGCTCGGCCTTGCGCAGCGTGCTGTCGATGAAGCTCTGACCGCCGAAGCCGGGGTTCACGCTCATCAGCAGGATCACGTCGAGCTTGTCGATGGTCCACTCCAGCACATCGATGGGCATGGCCGGGTTGAACACCAGGCCGGCCTGGCACCCGGCACCCTGGATGAGTTGCAGCGTGCGGTCCACGTGGGTCGACGCGTCGGGGTGGAAGGTGATGATGTCGGCGCCCGCCTTGGCGAACTCCAGCGCCAGCGCGTCCACCGGTTGCACCATCAGGTGCACGTCCAGCGGCACGGGGGTGCCGTCCGGCCGCACGCAGTGCGGCTTGATGGCCTGGGCCACACCGGGGCCGATGGTGAGGTTGGGCACGTAATGGTTGTCCATCACGTCGAAGTGGATCCAGTCGGCCCCGGCGGCGATGACATTGCGCACTTCCTCGCCCAGGCGGGCAAAGTCGGCCGAGAGGATGCTGGGGGCGATGCGGAAGTTCATGTCGGTCACCAGGGAAGAGCAGGGGGCTGTGACAGCCCGGTGACGCAATGTAGGCAGCGGCTCGTTTAAGGTAAATTCATCAATGTTTGGCTTTTGATTCAGCAACACTTAATCATCAACACCCATGAAGACCGTGACCTTCCGCCAGCTACGCGTCTTCGTGGAGGTGGCCCGCAACCTGAGCTTTGTGCGCGCCGCCGAGGCCCTGCACCTCACGCCACCGGCCGTGACCATGCAGGTGAAGGAGCTGGAATCGGCCATCGAGCTGCCGCTGTTCGACCGCCAGGGCCGCAAGGTGGCGCTGACCACAGCGGGCGAATACTTCCTGGTCTATGCCAAGCGGTTGCTGGCCACGCTGAAGGACGCCGACGACGCGATGAGCCGCTTCCGCAAGTTGGAGACCGGCCTGCTCACCGTGGGCATGGTCAGCACCGCCAAGTACTTCGTGCCGCGTCTGCTCACCCGCTTTCGGCAAGAGCACCCGGGCGTGGAGGTGAAGCTGCAGGTGAGCACCAACCGCGAGCAGCTGGTGACCATGATGAACAACGGCGAGGTGGACCTGGCCATCATGGGCCGCCCGCCGCGCGAGATGGCCACCCGCGCCGAGCCCTTTGCCGCCCACCCGCATGTGTTCGTGGCGCCGCCGGGCCATCCCATCACGCGCTCGGGCCACCCGCCGGTGAGCGCGCTGGCCAACTACCCGCTGATCGTGCGTGAGGCCGCTTCAGGCACCCGCGCGCTGATGGACCGGTTCTTCCAAGACCACCGCGTGGAAGCACGCATCGCCATGGAGATGCCCAGCAACGAGACCATCAAGCAGGCGGTGATGGCCGGCATGGGGCTGAGCTTTCTGTCGCTGCACACGCTGGGGCTCGAGCTGCGCGCGGGCGAGATCGTGCTGGTGCACGTGGAGAACACGCCGGTGATCCGCACCTGGAACGTGGTGCATTTGCAGTCGCGCATCCTCTCGCCGGCGGCCGAGGCCTTTCGCTACTTCATCTTGGAAGAAGGCGAGACGTACCTCGCTGAACATGACCGGCCGTGGATGGGAGGCGGCCAGCCTGCGGCCTGAACAAGAGGCCAGACGCCGGGCTTCGGTCGGCGGCTTGCGGCCGCGTATTACCGTCATTCCCGCGCCCGGCTTCGTCATTCCCGCGCAGGCGGGAATCCATGTCTTTCAGCGTCAGCTGCAGCAGGGCAGCGGCGGCACCTTCGGCCAACGGGCTCCTCGCGGACCAGCACCGTGCCCTCAGTTCCTCCTGAGCTCTCTTGTTCCGCCTTGGCCCTCGGCGCTGTCAACCCACACGCGAATGTGCCCTCCGCCCGAAGGCACCACCACTGCCCTGCCACCACCGACGGTGGCGGTCCGCCTGGTGGCGCGTCACCGCCGTCTCAGGCAGAGGGTGTCGGGTATCCGCCCGACGCAACTTAAGGAGGAAAGCGTCACGCCCGACTGAGGGCGTGGCGCTGGGGGAGATGGAGTCGGGCGGGTACCCGGCGACCTCTGCCCGCCACCGCACTCAAGACGCGAGCGCGGCAGAAAACGAACCGCTGCTACGCGCCAGCAGTCACCACCGCGAGCGCGGCTCAGCGGTCCAGGGTGCCGGAGAAAGTGGCGCCGCCGCCTTCTCCATGCGCCGACTGCAGCCAGAAGCGCTGGTGCAGCGCCGCCACCTCGTGCTCGATGTCGGCCACCGGGCCGATGATCTCGATGGCCTTCTGACCGCGTCCGAAGACCTCGCGGCAGGGCAGGTTCAGCGTGGGGTTCTCGGCGTGGTCGCGGGTGATCTGCAGCAGGCGGTGCTCGCTCATGGCGTACACCACGCGGCCGATGTGGGCCCAGTACTGGGTGCCGGCGCACATGGCGCAGGGTTCCACCGTGGTGTAGAGGGTGCACTCCCACAGCAGCTCGGGCGTGTAGCGCTTGGCGGCCTCGCGGGCCAGCACGCTCTCGGCGTGGTTCACACCGTCCACATTGCCCTGGGTGAGCAGCACGGTCTGGTGGTCGGCCGCCACCAGGATGGCGCCAAAGGGGTGGCGGCCCTGGGCCAGCGCCTCTTCGGCAATGCGGTTGGCGCGCTGCAGGTTGGCCAGCACCTGGGCCAACGTGGGTGACGACGCGCGCTTGGAATGGAACACCGACACAGCAACTCTCCAGCCGAAACAACTGGCCGGGATTGTGACCCCGCGAGGGCCGCTCACCGCGTGAGCGAGACGAACAACTCCGGCAAACGTTGGGGCAGCTGTGCAATATGGTCGATCACCGAATGGCGCTTGCCGAAGATGCGCGACACGTAGGCGTCGGCCTGCGGGTCCAGGCTGACGCAGTGGGTGTGCAGGCCTTGCAAGGCCAGGCCGCGCACGGCGTGGGCGGCGTCGGCGATCAGGTGGTCCGGGTCGGGCACGTCCACGTCGGCGGGCTGGCCGTCGGTGAGCACCAGCAGCAGGCGCTGGTCGGCGGTGCGGCCGCTGAGCAGATGGCCAGCGTGGCGCAGCGCGGCGCCCATGCGGGTGGAGCAAGCGCCCTGCACCCCTGCCAGCCTGGCTTGCGGTGCGTCGTCGGCCCAGGATTCGCCAAAGCCCTTGATGTGCCAGTAGCGCACCTCGTGCCGGGTGTTGGAGTGGAAGCCGGCGATGGCCAGTTGATCGCCCAGCTGCGCGATGGCCCAGGCCAGCAGGGCCACGGCGGCGCGGCTGAGCGAGAGCACTGTCTCGCCCGGGCTGCCGGGCACGGGGTCGTTCACCGAGTTGGACAGGTCCAGCAACAACAGCACGGCCATGCTGCGGCCGTTGGTGCGGGTGCTGAGTTGCACGCGGGTGTCGGGGGTGAGCCCGGTCCGCACGTCGCACACCGCGCGCACCGCCGCGTCCAGGTCCAGCTCGCTGCCTTCTTCCTGTTGGCGCAGCCGCGTGCGGTCTTGGGGTTTGAGGGCGTCCAGCAGGCGCTGCAGATGGCGCGCCGTGCCCTGGTGGCGCTGCATCAGTGCGGCGATGTCGCTGGCCTGGCCGGCGGGTTGCAGCGTGTCGTAGACGCTGGCCCAGTCGGGGCGCAGCTGCTGGGCCAGGGCGTCCCACTCGGGGTAGAGGCGAGGCGGCAGGCTGGTGGAGGCGGTGGCTTCGGGCTTGCGCTGGGCATCGAAGCTGTCATCTTCATCGCCGGCCTCGATGTAGGTCCAGAGCTGGCGGTTGTCGTCGCGCCAGTCGATGTGGGTGTCTTCAAACGCCACGTCGGCGAACTGGTCGCTGGCGACGCGGGTCTGGGCCGCCCAGTCCAGCGCCAGTGCGGCCATGGCGCGGGTGCTGCTGGTGCCGTTCTCGGCCAGAGCCTGCTCAAAGCGGTGCCGGAACTGGGCGCGGGTGGCGTCCGCACAAGGCTCGTCGTCAAACACCAGGGCCCGCGAGAGCAAGGTGAGCCGCTGGCGCAGGCCGTTGCGCCGGGCGAGGTCCACGGCGCCCTCGCGGGGCTGCGGGTGCAGCGCGCGCAGCACCGGCGCCAGACCGGGGTAGCGGCGCAGCAGCAGGCGGTCGACCCGTGCGTCCTCGAAGCACTCCACCGCCAGGCGCTGCAACGGGCTCCAGTTGTCGGCCAACAGTGGCTGGCTGAACTCTCGGTGTGCGGCCAGGTGGGCCAGCATGGCGCGGTAACGAGCGAGGGCAGGAATGCCGAGCAGGCCATCCAGCACCTCGGGCAGGCGCAGGCCGGTGTGCTCGCCGTCAACCTCGACATGCGGCAGCACATGGGCATGGGCCTCGTCCACCGGGTAGGGCACGAGCTGGGCCTCTTGCTGCCACAGACCGCGCAGCGTGAGCTGCAGCGGCCGCTCCACGTCCATCAGCAGCGTGCCGTGGCGCTCGCGTTGCAGCACGGCGCGGCTGTCGTCCGAGCTGCAAGCGAAGTAGGCCTGCTGCCGCTCGGGGTGCGCGCCGTGCAGGCGTATGCCGGTGTCCATCCAGCGCGCCAGGCCTTCCAGCGGCACCAGGGCCACCAGGCGCGGTGCCTGCGCCAGGAAGGCCGGAAGGCTGGGGCTGGGTTCGGTGGCGTGGTGGCCGTGGATGGAGAGGCTGGTGCGCTGCATCAGCTGCAGCACCAGTTGCAGGTAGCGCCCCAGGGCCTCGGTGGACGGCAGGCGGCGCGCCACGGCGGGCAGGCTTTGCAGCAGTGGCGCGATGGCGCGGCCGTTGGGTGACTTCTGCAGCGCGGCCAGCGCCTCGCGCACGGGTGCCAGCGCCGCTTCGCCAGCGGCCTGCACCACGTCGGGCCAAACCTCCAGGCAGGTCAGCAGCGGCTCGGGGCCGCGGCCCAGGCGGCCCAGCCAGCCGGCCAGGTCCAGCCAATCGACCAGGCCTTGCGGGCTGAGCAGTGGCTGCGCACGGTCGACACAATCGTCGAACACTGCGTCCACCTCGGTGAAGCGGCTGCCCAGGCGGGCGCGCAACTCAGGGTGGCGGGGCTCGGGCGCTGCACGCGCAGGTGAGAGCATGGGGCTCAGGCCAGCGCCGGGCCGCCATCGGTCAGAGACCGATGGCCTTCGGCAGGCACGGGCAGTCCGCAGGGACTGCCCATGTCCGGCCTCAGCTCGCCAAGCGGGCTGAGCACCCGCTCGGCGGGTGGCTGCGGTACCCCGCAGCCGGGTGCTCCATCCACCAGGGTTGCGGTGATCGCGTGGTCCAGCGATTCGCGGATGTCGGCGTCGTCGGTGATGGGCCGCACCATGGCCATGCGGCAAGCCTGCTGCGGCGCCACGCCGCGCTGGATCAGCGTGCCGGCGTTCACCATCAAGCGCGTGGAGATGCCCTCGGCCAGGCCGTGGCCCTTGAGCCGCCGCGCGGCCTGCGCCACCTGGATCAGCTGCTGCGCCACCTCAACCGCCAGACCGGTTTCGCGCACCAGCACCTGGGCCTCCAGCGCCGGCTCGGGGTAGTCGAAATCAAACGCGGTGAAGCGCTGGCGGGTGCTGGGCTTCAGGTCCTTCACCAGGCTCTGGTAGCCGGGGTTGTAGGAGATGACGAGCTGAAAGTCCGGGTGGGCGCGCAGCAGCTCACCTTTCTTGTCCAACGGCAGCTGGCGGCGGTGGTCGGTGAGGGCGTGGATGACCACGGTGGTGTCCTGCCGCGCCTCCACCACTTCGTCCAGGTAGCAGATGGCACCGTGGCGAGCGGCCAGCGTGAGCGGGCCGTCCTGCCAGCGCGTGCCGCTGGGCTCCAGCAGGTAGCGGCCCACCAGGTCGGCCGCGCTCATGTCCTCGTTGCAGGCCACGGTCACCAGCGGGCGGCCCAGCTTCCAGGCCATGTACTCGATGAAGCGGGATTTGCCGCAGCCGGTGGGGCCCTTCACCATCACCGGCAGGCGGGCAGCGTAGGCGGCCTCGAACAGCGCCACCTCGTCGGCTTGCGGCTGGTAGTGGGGCTCGTCGGTGACGCGCCAGGCGGCGAGGGTGTCGGACATGGTGTGGGCTCCGCTTTGTTTGGTTGTCATCCCCGCGAAGGCGGCTCGTCTTCCCCGCGCAACCTGTTCGTCATCCCCGCGCAGGCGGGGATCCACCTGCGCCGCTAATCTGGATTCCCGCCTGCGCGGGAATGACGAAGACAGGGGAATGACGGCATGTCAGCGGTGCACGCCCGCCAGCTTGTCGCGCCAGCCAGGAAAGATCGCGTCGGCGTCCTTGGGGAAGCTGTCGAAGGCGCGGGCGAACTCCTTGTGCTCCTTGGCCCATTCGATCGGGTCGGCCTTGGCCTTCCAGCAGTCGTAGGCCTGGCGCAGGCTCTTGGCGCCGGCGGCCGGCGAATCAATGTGGCCGTAGCTGCCGCCACCGGCCGTGTTGATGACGTTGCCGTGGCCCAGGTTCTCGAAGAAGCCCGGCAGGCGCAGCGCGTTCATGCCGCCCGAGATGATGGGCGTGGTGGGCTTCATGCCGTACCACTCCTGGTGGTAGACCGGGCCGGTGTAGCTGTCGCGCTCGATGATGTAGGCGATGGCGCGGTCGTCCTTCTCGCCTTCCATCTTGCCGTAGCCCATGGTGCCCACGTGGATGCCGCTGGCGCCCTGCAGGCGGCTCATCTTGGCCAGCACATAGGCCGTGTAGCCCCGCTTGGCGCTGGGGCTGGTGACGGCCCCGTGGCCGGCGCGGTGGTAGTGCAGGTACTGGTTGGCGAAGTGCCGGCGGGCGGTGGTGATCATGCCGGGGCCGCCCACGTAGCCGTCCACCAGGAAGGCCACCTTGTCGGCGTCGGGCCCGAAGGTCTCAAGGATGAATTCGCCGCGGGCGATCATCTCGCAGTGGTCGTCGGCGGTGATGTTGGCCGAAAAGATCTTGGCTTCGCCGGTCTTGTCCATGGCACGCTTCATGGCGTCGGCCACCAGCGGGATGGTCTTCTTCATCGGCGCGAACACCTGGTTGCCCTGGGGCTCGTCGTTCTTGATGAAGTCGCCACCCAGCCAGAACTGGTAGGCCGCCTCGGCAAACGGCTCGGGCCGCAGGCCCAGCTTGGGCTTGATGATGGTGCCGGCGATGTAGCCGCCATTCACCACCGGCCGGCCCAGCACGCGCCACAGGTCGGAGATGTCCTTGCTCGGGCCGTCGAACAGCTGGATGGCGCGCGGCGGCATGTAGAAGTCGATCATCTTGGCGTGCGCGATGTCGCCCATGCCCTGGTTGTTGCCGATGGCCAGGGTGAGGAAGCTCACCATCATCATCCGGCCGTCGGTGATGTTGCGGTCGAACAGGTCGATGGGGTAGGCGATGCGCATGTCCTCGCTCGCCTCGTCGATGTAGTACACCAGCGCGTCCACGCCCTTGGTGAACTCGTCGGTGGTGCTCACCTCCACATTGGTGCCCGTGGAAGACTCGGCCGCGAAGTGAGCGGCGGCTTCCAGGTAGCCGTGGCCCGTCTTGGGCTTCATCTTGTAGGCCACCAGGATGTGCCCGCCCCCCTTGACGAGGTCCTCTTCGCGGAGGCTGAGGTCGGCGTAACGGCTGCTCTGGTCCATGCGGGTCTCCTGTGCGCCCAGGGCGCGGTGGTGTGATCGATGGGGCGGATGCTAGGAGCGGCAACCGATAAGGTGAAGTCAGTAATCTTGACTGCTCAGATAAGCATCCACTTAACATCCACACCCGCACGCGGTGGAAGGGGCCAACCCAAAGGGGCCGACTTATGATGGCCGCGCCATGAACCTCAAGCAGCTCGAATACTTTGTCAGCGTGGCCGAGCTGGGCAGCTTCAGCAAGGCCGCTGTGGTGCTGGACATCGCCCAACCCGCACTCAGCCGCCAGGTGCGCGCGCTGGAAATCGACCTGCGCGAGACCCTGCTGCTGCGCAACGGCCGCGGCGTCACCCTCACTGAAGCCGGCCAGCGCCTGTTCGAGCACAGCCTGGGCATCCTGCAGCAGGTGGCCCAGGCCAAGGCCGACATGACGGCCACCCGCGACGAGCCGGTGGGCCACATCACCATCGCGCTGCCGCCCAGCATGGGCCGCCAGCTGACGCTGCCGCTGATCGACGCCTTCCGCCGCCAGTTGCCCAAAGGCAAGCTGGCCATCGTGGAGGGGCTCACCGCCCACATCGCCGAGTGGATCGCCACCGGTCGGGTGGATCTGGGCCTGCTCTACAACCCAGAGCCCCAGGCGGCGCTCGACATCCAGCCGGTGCTGGACGAGCCACTGTGCCTGGTGCAGCGCGCCGGCGAGAGAGATCGGGGCGCCCTGCCCCTGCGCGAGCTGCACCGCTACAGCCTGGTGCTGCCCGAGCGCATGCACGTCATCCGCCGGCTGCTGGACGCGCAAGCCACGCTGGCCGGCCTGACGCTGGACATCGCCTGGGAGGTGTCGAGCATCGCCGCCATCATCGACCTGGTGTGCGCCGGCTACGGCCACGCCGTGCTCACCGCCAGCGCGGTGGCGGCCTCGGGCCGGGCCGACGAACTCTCGGTGCGGCCGCTGACCGAGCCCACGCTCACCAGCGTGCTGTGCCTGGCGCGCTCAGCCCACAAGCGGCCTACACCGCTGATGCGCCATGCGTCGCGGCTGCTCACCGAGTTGGCGGCGGCGCTGCCGCAGGGCTCGGCCGCGCAATCGCGGCCAGGCTGACGGGTCTCGGCGCATAGCGGTCATCCCCGCCACCGCCGTCATTCCCGCTTCTAAGCTCCGTCATTCCCGCGCAGGCGGGAATCCATGTTTTCCAGCCTCGGCTGCAGCAGCGCAGCGGCGGCGCCTTCGGCCAACGGGCTCCTCGCGGACATGCACCGTGCCCCATGTCGCACCTGCGCTCTCTTGTCCCGCCTTGGCCCTCGGCGC
>WBZX01000050.1_pt1 | contig 105249 bp, 72 predicted proteins | sample 5204211 | NCBI WGS metagenome assembly WBZX01 (sample SAMN12344362, study PRJNA552823) | activated sludge metagenome | biome: Activated sludge suspended growth; feature: Nitrification reactor; material: Wastewater; isolation source: activated sludge from nitrification reactor of wastewater... | reverse complement strand
ACTAGTACACATTCTGGGTGGTGAGGTATACTTCTGAGATTGTTGGAGTACCGCCTTCAAGCGGCGAGCTCCCGCAGTGGCAGAAAGGAATCACCTGATGAATGTGAGAATCCCGCGCGCACACGAGCGCGCAAGTACCATCTGGCCATCCGAACGAAGGGACACACAAGCCGCGCCCAACCTGGCCGCGCGCACACGGTGTTGCGGTTGTTGGTTCTCCGCTCGCCATTGCTTGCCGCCTAAAGGCGGTACTCCAACGCGCGCACACACAGCGCGCAAGTACCGTAACTACAAGGTGTCTATGGACATGGGACGCACACACGCCGCGCCAAGCTGCACGAACACCAGCTATTGCAGCCCACTCATCCCCAACCCTTCTCCCGCGGAGGGGAGAAGGGAGCATGGCGCGCACGTGGTGCTGCGGTAGTTGACTTAATCATCGGCAATAATTGTGTTGATGCAATAAATGCGTTGGTAGCGGAACTCGCCAAGAATTCCGTCTTGGTACTTAACGAACCTCTTCGGAAGTCTTGGCGACTTCCGCGGTAACATGGCTCTTTCTCATCCCATACAGAATACATGCCGTGATCAATCCTGCGCCGAAACACAAGCTGGCGAACACAACGTAGACAACCAGCACCATGCTCTCCAAGCCGCAGAGTTGATTCTTGACCAGAAACCTCTGCTTGACACCTGCAAGCTCGCTGACAGGATTGTTGATTTTCCATTCAACTGTACAAGGATCCATTTCCCACGGACGAACAATGGCGATCACATAGGCATTCGCTATCGTCCAGTGCTTATCTGTCCATTCACCTTCGACAGGAACCTGGAACAGAGCTGCACCTTTTTGAGTGATGGTTATCTTGCCAGATAGAGGTTTGAGTATGGCTTTATCGACTGCTTGCTCGGTATCCAGCACGAGGACAAACTCGACCTTGCAAGGTGTTAGCGTCGTCAGTGTCAAATTACCAGTGACAGTCCCTGCTTTGGATACATCCACCGGGACCTCCATTATTACTTCTGTTCGCCATTGCTCCAACTTGAGGTTGTACCGATACCATCCCAGGCCAAAGTAGATCGTGCCAGCGAGTGCTGCCAACGTCACCATCCAGAGGATGCCTCGGGCCCAGGTCACATCAATCCCCTTCGATGCAGTAGAGGTACTTCTCTCCACGAATGATCAACTGCTTCCCCACTGCCACCAGCGAGGCATCAACACCATCGCCCAGCTTGTTGGTGGCAAGCAGTTTGGCATCCTTACCGGGTTGCAGAACGACTGTCACACCATCGCGATCGGTGAAGTAGACCCTTCCTCCTGCATACACAGGAGAAGAGTAGAACTGCCTGGTTCCCGAAAGCCGATGGTTGGTCAGCAGCACCTTTCCTGTGCTGGCTTCCAGGATGCTAAGAACATTGGCATTCTTCGCAGTGAAATAGAGAAGCTGATCCACTACAAGAGGCGAAGGGACATACGAGGTATTGGCGGTGTGCCGCCAGTTAACGGGGCCATCGGTGCCAAGATCGCCCGTGGAACTAAGAGGGATCGAGACCGCATGGTTGCCTTCATAACCACTGATGACAATCACTGAATCTTCAAAGCGAACAGCCGAGGGGATGGCATTGGTGGTCATCCCAGCACATGACCAGATCACCTTGCCATCAGCCAAATCATGGCTGCGAATACGACGGGTGCCATTCATGATTACCTGGGTCTTGCCTTGGTACTCGGTGACGAGTGGTGTCGTCCACGTCGTTACTTCATCCCGGTCTGCTTTCCAACGAACGGTGCCAGTGAGCGAGTTCAAGCAATAGAGGGCCGATTCGACTTCCTGATCCCAGTTGATCAGCAGGCTGCCTTGATGATGGACAACGGTCACCGCTTCGCCCCAGCCTCGACGGGTAGACAGCTTGCCAAGCTGCTGCTCCCAAAGCAGGTCGCCATCGAAATCGAAGCAGTAGATACCGAACGAGCCGAAGGAGACGAAGAGCCTTTCGCCATCAGTCGTGGGAGAACCACCAGCATAGCTGTGGGTTTCGTGATGGCCTTCATGAGGCACTGCTTCCACTGTCGTCTTCTGCCAGAGTTGCTTGCCAGTGGTGCGATCATAGCAACTGACGAGGAAGCGATAGAAGTGCTTAGGAGGATTGGTCATCTTCACGAGGCCTGGCTTGGCCTGAGGTAGCTCTTCCGGCTTGGCTTCCCGGTTCGTTTTCTCAGCGGAGACGATGAAGATGCGGTTCTTCCAGACGATGGGAGTCGCGCTGCCTCGACCAGTCAGGGGAGCCTTCCACTTGATGTTCTTCCCTGATCCACCATCCCAGTGGAGTGGAGGCTGGGCATGCGGTGCAGTTCCGTTGGCATGCGGCCCCCGCCAGTGAGGCCAGCAATCGCTGTCGCTAGGTTGAGAGAGTAGAAGGAACACGCTGAAGAGCACGGAGAGCATCTGTCATCCTTGAATGGATACCAGCCCGCCGCGCTAGCAAGGGAACGTCTTGCTACGAAGGTACATCCATGCAATCGCCAAGCAGTGAATTCTGCGATCGCATGAGCTTCCCTCGCTAGCGCGTCGGGCTGGTATGGTTGTAGCAGTGAATGCACAGTACCACAGAGTGCATCTCTGTGCTACTTCATCCATCAGAACGATGGTTGACCGTTGGCTTTGGCTTTGATGGGGATGGAAGGAGGTGGTGGAGGTGCAGTTGTCTGCTTGGTTGACTTTGGCGCAGGTATCCCTGCCCAGGCCATGAAGTCTTTCTTCATCGTTCGCATCTGTTGAATGGTAGGCAGATATTCATTGAGGTGGCCTTCGTTCACCGCCACTCGTGATGCCAGGAACAGGCAGATGGACCAGCAGAAGATGTTGGACATCCAGCTCTTCGGATGAAAGAGCTTGAAGGCCGTGCCAGAGAACTGGTTGGCTTTGATGCTCAATCCGTTGAAATCGATGGCATAGATTTCATCAAGCAGCAGGTGAGAAAAGTAGCCCAGACATACACCACCGGAGATGACGAAACCTTCGGAGTGCGTTTTCTTGGTCCAGGCGAGGTACGTAATCAACGTAGGTATCATCATCGCCGGGAAGCTATGAAACATCCCCCGATGCTCACTGAAGTGTTTAATAATGAACGAGACGCCATAGCGAATGAGAAAGTAAGTACCCGCAGCGAGAAGCAATCGCATGTCAGGGTCTTTATCTCCCAGACGATGAAAGCAGACGATGGCACCAATGGCAGCGAGTAGTGGAATCATCTCACGGAGGGGTCTGCCACTATCGCTATCGAGATCAGGCAACATGCCACACAGGCTGCACAGTCCGCCCGCCACCAAACTATGTGGCAACTCATACCCCAGGCCGAAATGCATGGTAGCTGCGTACCCCACCCCTAATACGGTGGAAAACTGCATATGTTGTGGGAAAGCAGCCATGATAGTCCCCTGGAAGGCTGCTTGTAATCAGTTTTCCGGGGAATGCAAGCCCACTCCGGGGACTCACGCCTTCCGACTCAATTACATCCTGTACAAGAGCCGGAAGACGTAAGTCCCCGAAGTGAAGCTAAGCCGCATCATAAGCTTTCTTGAGCCAACCCACCAGTTCCTTGTCGATTTGTTCGATAGCTTCCACTCTCACCCGATGGGTAACCATCGCATTGAAACTGCCGGAGGCTTCGAGGCGTTTGGTGGTGGGGTCACCTTTGAGATTGATGCCAACATCCAATCGGGTGGCAGTGGACGGTTGTACGATGGCGAACTGCTTGCTGCGACGCAGGCTGACGTACGTTTTCTTGGCCGAGACTTCTACATCACTGCCGAACGCAGTGACAGCTTTCAAGATCTTATCATAAAAGGGCTTCAGATTGGCCTTGGCACCGGCATACTGAGCGGCTAGCAGATCATCGCTGGCAGTCTCAGTCTGCTTCATCACGTCAGGGTTGAGGACACTATGGGCCACCATGTTGGCGTAGCCATGGCCCATTTCGTGTTCAGTCTTGAGAAACTTAACGATCTCGCCATGCTTGGCAAAGCCACTCTTCTTCGCAATAGCCTTCCATTGATCGAGAGACTTGCCTGTCTTCTCTTCCAGGTTCTTGACCATCGTATTCATGGCTTCAGCCACTTTGTCAGCCATTGCAACACCAGTGCATGCGAGAGTAATGGAGAAACGTAGCGTAATTCAATCGTCTGCGAGTGCAATCAAAAAATACAGAATCAGACAACATCTCTACGGGGGATGATGACCCGCTACTCGCTTATTACAATGGAAAGCATCACCGAATACAAACAGGTACAACCATGTTCCGATACTTTGCGATAGTACTGTGCAGTCTGCTCCATGTGGCTCTGCTGGCCCAGGATGCGAAGCCTGCCACGTTTGAACAGATCAAGGGAGCGATGGATTGGGAGAAGCTGCCGCTCTTGGAAGGGGCGAAGAAGAATCGTCCCTTCTTCAATCACACCAGCTACGAAGCTCCGGGCACCTTTAAGCAGGCTGCTGAGTTCTATCGCAAGGAATTGCCGAAGCTTGGCTGGAAAGAAGATACTTCCATCGATGGTGGTGATCAAACCGCCTACCTGAGTGTGAGCTTTGAAAAGGATGGCCAGCGATTGGGCCTGTCAGGCTACCGCAGCGCTCCGACTGACCCGATGACCATCACCCTCATGCTGGGTGGCAACGTTGATGCCTCGAAGTTCCCCAAGCTCGATGATGCAACCATCAAAGTGAACCAGAAGAACTCGGTCTATTACACCACCAAGAAGCCTGCAGAAGAGGTGGTTAGCTTCTGCAAAAAGTTTATGCTGGAACGGGGCTGGACCGAGAAGCCTAACCCCAATGCTGAAATGTGGGCGAAGGAAGGTCGCTTCGTGCTGGAGTTTGAGCAGAACGCCATCAAAGCGTCGATTGTGACAGCCAAGGAAGCAGATGGCAGCCGCACGGTATCGTACTTCTCACTCGTTAATGATGAGATGAAGAGCAGCCAAGTGACGAAGATGGTTACCGGCAAGGATCAAGCCAAGCCAGCGACATTGAAAGAGGCCATTGATCTGATCAACCTCTCCAAGTTGCCGAAGCTGGACAAGGTTTCCAAGGTGAAGGCCATCCCCATTGCCATGAGCTTTGAAGTGAGTGGTACCATCGAGGATGTTACCAACTTCTATCGCAAGCTACTCAAAGACACAGGCTGGAAGGAAACCACCTCGATGGTGGAAACCGACAGCCTGGCTATTCTCTACTTCAACAAGTCAGGCTTTCTGCTGGTGGTGACCGCAGCCAAGCACAAGAAAGACGGACCAGTTGAAGTAACGATCGCCAATAAAGGCAATGTTGATATTCGTAAGCTGCCTTTCCCGAAGGATGCGGAGATACCATCAACCCAGTTTGAGTTTGTGAACACCACTACCAAGCTGAGCGTGGAAGAAGCGGAAGCATTCTACAAGACGGAGCTACCGAAGCTGGGTTGGAAGCCAGTGGATCGACTGGGCAAGGGCGTGTTGACATTCGCTCAGAATGCTATCGAGTTGCGGATCGAAGTGCAAACCAACTCGCTGAAGCAGACATCGATCCAGGTGCATACCAGTATGCGATAATCCTCTTCCGTCATCATCACGATAAGCAGGTGTCTGATGTCATCGGCCAAGGTCTCGCATCGGGAGTTGAGCGAAGCAGATTGGCTGGAGTTGGATCGTCGCACCGATGCTTTCGCCACAGCATCCATGCGGGGACCGATAGGCAACTGGGAAGAATACCTGGATGGCCTGTCTGGTCCCTTGCGACTGGCATTGCTCGTAGAGTTGATTCGCACGGATATGGACTTACGATGGTCGCAAGGCCGTCGGGTCTTCGTCGAAGACTATGCTCGCAGGTATCCAGAGCTTTCACCTCAATCGTTACCGGTCGATCTTATCCTCGAAGAATGGCGGCAGCGGCATCGACGGGGTGACAAGCCAGACAAGAATGCCTACCTGAAACGCTTCCCCAGGCATACAGCGGAATTGACGAAATTATTGAAAGAGGATGATTCGCCATTGCTGGCTGCCAAGCCTGCAGCGCAGTCATCAACTGATGCTTGTTCCAATTACATGTTCATTGAGACAATTGGGAGAGGGCAAACGGCAGAGGTCTGGCGGGCCCGTCGATTGGATGGACAAGAGCTAGCCATCAAGACTCTGTTTGCGGTTGCTGATCAGAATGAATCCCGTCGGGAAATTGAATCACTGGAACTGGTCATCGGCCTGCGCCATGAACATCTCCTTTCCATTCTTGGCTACTGGATGGAAAATCGTCGCCTGTACATCGTGATGGAACTGGCGGAAGGCAGCCTGGCGACACAGTACCAGCGTTACCGTCATATGCAGTTGCCCGGCATCCCCCGCAAGGAGTTGCTGGACTACTTCCGTGAAGCGGCACAGGGTTTGGACTATCTGCACGAAAAGGGTATATGCCATCGTGATGTGAAGCCTGACAACTTGCTCATTCGTGCAGGCAGCCTAAAGGTAGCCGACTTCGGGCTGGCACGAGTGGAGCCACTCCCTCTCAGTTCCAGCAGTATGGTGGGAACCCCTGCCTACATGGCTCCTGAAGCCTGGCGAGGACAGTACTGTATTGCCAGTGACCAGTACAGCCTGGCTGCAGCGTACTTCGAGTTACGTACCGGGCAAAGAGCGATCGAAGGCAGTAAATTTGTCGATGTGATGATGGGCCACCTGCAAGGCTCACCTCGGCTCGAAGGGGTTACTACCGAAGAGCAGCAAGCCCTGGCACGGGCGATGTCCAAGCATCCGGAAGAGCGGTTTGAGAGTTGTGCTGCGTTTGTGCAAGCAGTAGCGGGGCAGTAATCGTGATTCTCGTCCCCCGGCTCCGCCGGGGGACGCATTGGTGGCCAGCCTCTGGCTGGCAGCGTAGATAAGCGTCCGTCACTTCATGCCTGGAAGAGATGTACTCTCACGATTGCAGCCTGCCGGAGGCAGGCTAGCAGTGTGTCCCCTGTTGGAAACCGGGGACAAGAGGTGGGCCTAGTACTGAAGTTCCAAACCGAAGGTGAAGCCTTGCACCCAGATGTCAGCTTGCTTGAAAGCAAAGACGGGGACAGTGGGCGTGACAGTCGCATCGTAAGTTGGATCTGATGGAACGGTACGGCGATCCAGTCGGCGGTCAATCAGATCGCCGGGGCGAACAACATTCTGCCAGTTCAGGATGGAGTACCCCAGACGAGCTTTCCAGTTGTGTGAGATCACATACTCGAAATTGAACTCTGCTTCGGCAGCCCAGCTGAATTCGGAGTTGTAGTAACGACCCATGTTGCTGGGTTGGGCATAGATGCCTCCCGCTGTGCGGCGAATGTTCTGATCAGGGTCGGTTGGGTCAGGTCGCAGCTGTGTGTAGCCATCAATCTGCACTAGCTGCTGGTTGACACCGAGTGCCACGCTGCCACGGAAGCTGAAGGTGAGCAGATCCGAGAGAGAATACCTGGTGGTAGTACCCAGTTGAGCGCCATAGAAGCGATTGGATGTACGGAAGCTGTCGCTGATGGTAACTACACCATCACGGTACACATCTTGACCCAGGTAAAAGATGGCCACCTGGTCAGGTTGATTGGCATCAGCCAGCGAAGTGATGCGATCATTGAACGTCAGGTTTTCGTTGAACCCGAGGAAGCGATGGCCAATGAAGCCGGTGATCTCCGTGCAACCACAGCATGCTAATCGAGCAGTGGCGTTGGCTTCATATCCGAAGAATTGAACCTGGTTCGAGATGTTGGTGGAACCCGTGCTGAAGGTAGGTACCGAAACGAAGTAGGCATTCTCACGGTCTGCTACCACATCATAGAAAGTACGAGCGAGGAACGGAAAGCCACCATCAGTGCCAGCAGTGGAGGTGGGCAGGTCTGCAGCGATATAGTCGCCACCACTCCGTCGTTCGAGCAGAAAACCACCCAGTTCCAGGCCGAAGAGAGGACCGGTGGCGTTGCCACGCAGTCGCAGGCCGGAGAAGGTGCCGAAGTTGAGCCTGTTCTCGCCTACCAGGACCTGGGTACTGGGGTCGCCCAGTGCGCCTGTGAATTCGTCGGGGATGCCTTCCCCCAGTTCATTCGTAGTTGTGACGTAGGGGGCAGGTGATCGTGCCCGCTTCATCCACCACCAGAGGTAATCACCCGTGATGCTGAAACGCTCAATGTAGGTAGTGGCTGTGGGTTCGCTGAAGAGTTCCGGTATCGCGGTACTGGGTGCTACCGGTGTCGGTGGAGGTGCCACCTCAGCAGCACCGCCTTCACGGGCTGGACCTTGAGCAATTGCCACGGGAGCCAGTAGTGCACCAAATAACAGAGCAGAACTATTTCGCCATAACATGGAGACACTCTCCGCAATTGCCATCCCCTGGTCATACTCGATGAGTAGACTCTGGACGGACTAGCCCTTGTCTTCTCTGTTGATCGGCATGGAACTGGCACTACAGTTAATTTCTTTGACGAAATCGCTATCTTCCGCAGACTGGCTGGTTTAACTGGTGCGGATGAATGAAAATGGGGAGAAACATTCAAGTTTCTCCCCCTGCGAATTATTGGCGGGTATTCCAACAACTACCAGCGTCGACCAATAGTAGACCGGGCTACCGTGAAGATCGACGCAGCATTGGTGTAGACCAGGTTAGTGATATTGCCAAAGTTGCTGGTCTGCATCGTGATATTCACCGTGGTAGTGAACACTCCGGTTGGTATGAGCAACGACTGTGGACTGGTGGGGTTGCGGTTTCCAATCGTGTTGTTGAACAGTGCTGCACTGGTGAAAGACAGGAACCTCAGAGTACGATCAGCAACCGTGCGAGGTGGATCAGTGATGTTCAGCGTTGGTGTAGTAAAGACGACGGTGTCAGTAACGGATTGGATACCGGAGGGTGCACTACTGGTAAACTGCATGAACCCAGTACCCTTCGGTGTGGTTTCCACAGCCTGCCCATTGATGAGTACGCCAGCCGTCATGGCAATTTCGGGTTTGAGTACCACTGAGATCACCAGGCTACGACCATATGCATACTTGCGGTTCTTGTCAGCTGCACCAGTCTTGGGGACGACACTCAGCACGGCATTGGGTACCAGATTGACAGCACGAACCGAGATGTTGTTTGTCGAGATCTCAGCATTAAAGAGAGGAACACTTCGAGTATCGATATACTTCACACGGAATGGCTGATCATTGCCGGTAGGAAGCCGAATAGGTACCACTTTGCCTGCAATGGTAGTTGAGGAGAGTGTAGCTTCTCCCTGAGCGTTGAGTGCTACCGGGTTACCTAAAGCCACTTCTTTTCCGTTGGAGATGTAGAAGAATTGAACCGTGCCAGCAGGTGTACCGGCGCGCAAGGCTGATGCTGGATCGAGTCCATCCACATTGACCCGGGCACTGAGCCTCACCGAATCGCTGTAGCGGAAGTCGCTGGTCGCATTATCGCTGACACGTGTCATCGTAAACGTGATAGCAACATCGGCACGGAGGATGGTTTGCAACAGCGGGCTGTTGATGTTGCTGCTGGGCTGGAAGCGGTTGAAGACATCGTCACCCTGGTAGGTGGCAATCACCTGGAGTGGAGCGCCACCTTCAGTAGGAGGCAGCACCTGGGTTGGTGAGAAGTCAGCACTGCCTGCAACGTTCAAGGCGATAGGAGCTGAGACGATGTCTGGACTGCCATTGGGATTAATGATGCGGAAGACGACTGTCCCAGTGGGAATGCCTGCTGCTGCATTGGTAGGCAGAACGGTGGCACGGAATGTCAGTTGTTCACCAAAGGTGGTTGTTGAACCAGGAAGAGGTTGCAGCACCACATTGATGCCAGTCGCAGCACTGGTAATCGTGTGCAGAATGTTCTGTTCAGCAGTGGGATTGTAGCTGGTATCGCCCAGGTATTGAGCAAAGACCTGATACTGACCAACAGGCAAGAGTGCAGGGGCAGTGAACGATGCCACGCCATTGGTGACAGCGCGATCAGCCTGGCCGATCAGGTTTCCATTCGCAACATTGTACATCGAGAAGCGGGCATTGCCACCAACAGCCACGCCACTAGGCAGCAGTGCGGAAGTGACATTGGCGGTGAAGATCACCGTATCAGCAAAACTGGAAGTGGGGTTCGGATTGAGCGTCAGCACAGCATCAGACGTCGATACCGTGATGGTTTGTATCGTCGAACTGGAGCCATTGAACTGACCGGTGCTGTCGAGGTAGTCTGCAACGTAGGTGTAAACACCAGGGATGAGGTCGTTGCGATTGAGGGTAGCCTGGAAGACCCCGCCCACGTTTTGTACTGGAACATCGGAAACGAGGTTGAGCGGGCCAGTGATAGTAAAGCGCACCGTGCCACCGGGAGTCCCTGCACCCGGAGCAATCACATTCAGAATGGCAGTGCTGGTGATGGGCTGGCCTGCGATGCCAGCGGTATCACCGAGGGTTGTGGTTGTGTCAGCCCGGCTGACAGTGAGGGCATCAGCGAAGTCAGTGTTCTTGGCCAAGTACTGCTGTGACCCCTGGTAGGCGACTCGCAATGTGTAGGTATTAACAGTGGGGACACCAGCGAAGTCAGCTTGAGTAACAGTCGCTTCGCCACTAGCATTCAGTGCTTTGGCGGAAGAGGTGAAGGTGGTTCCACCTGCGATCAGGGTGAAGATGACATTGCCAGCGGGAATGGGTTGCAGTCCGTTGGCAGCAGTAATCGTGGTGGTGTAGCTGAAGCCCTGACCGAAGACCGTGGCTGTATTGGCTGGTGCCAGGGCGATGTTGACTGCCACCGCGTTAACGGTCTGACCCTGTGTTCCGGAACTGCCATTGAAGTTCTGAGGCGACACGCTGGGCACATAATCAGCACGAACCGTCTGTGAACCAGCGGGAAGCTGCACAGTCAATTGGGCCTGATTCCCGGCCAGTGGTACGGTACCGAGGACAGTATTCGGTCCAACAAGGATGAATTGAACACTACCTGTTGGAGTTACAGGTACACCACTCGTTACGGTGGCCGTGAAGGTGATGTCCTGATTGAAGTTCCAGACTGCGGGGTTACTACTGAGCGAAGTGGAAGTCGCTGCACGGGTGATGGTCTGGTTCAGCGTATTCGACTGTGTACCCGTAGCATCACTATTAAAGTTGGCATCGGTGCTGCTGAACAGGGCCTTGATGCTGTAGCTGCCAGCGTTGAGGAACCCGGGCAGCGTGGCAAAGCCGCTGCCATCAATGTTTGCGGAGCCAAAGACCGTGGCAATGTTGTTAGCATCGACAAAGGTCACCAGCCCACCCGTTGGTACCAGGCTGCCACCCTGGTTGAGCACGCGGGCACGAATGGTCGGTGTGGTGAATGTGGCATTGTTATCTGTGGTTGTTACCGTGGTGCTGACGTTGGTTGCCGTAACCGTATGGTCGAATGTATTGGAAGAACCAGTGAAGATGCCGGTGGGCAGGTAGGTTGCTTGTACGGTGTAAATGCCTGCGTTTAGGGTGTTGATGTTATCACTGGCAGCGTTGCCTGTAAGAGGAACGGTTTCGGTAGCAACAATGACACCACCAAGCAGGTAGTCAAAACGAATATCACCTGTGGGAGTACCAGCACTGGTGGTGACGGTTGCTGAGAACTGGACATTGTTGCCGAAGATGCTGTTGCTGTTAGGCGTTCGGCTGATGGCAACCGAAGTATCTGTCGAGATACGGGTCAGCGTGACACTGTCGTTTTCATTGTTGGGACGATTGTAGGTTAACTGGAAGAGCATGCCGTTGGAGGTGAAGGTAGTTCCTTGAGCGAACTGGTCATTGCTCAGCGAGTTGCCATTCCCTTCGACGCTCAGGAAGTTGAAGCTGGCTCCAACGGCTGGTACAAAACCACCGAAATCGAGAACGAGATTGGCGCTGTTCAGGTCAACGTCTTCTGTGACGACCAACTTGTCGAAGTCGTTCGCAGCACGAATCTTGATCGTCAGTGTGGTGTTGCTGTTGAGTGTAACAGTCCCAGTAGAGTTGATGGTGCCAGTAGTAGACGGGGTGCCTGGGGCGATAAAGTTGGTGGTACTGTCAACAGCGGTGATGCCATCAACAGTTCCATTTCCAGTGAGTCTGCCATTCTCCAGGTTGATGCGACTATCGCTTACCAGTGCATTCGTGCTGACTGTTCCACCGAGTACGTTAACAGGGCCGTTGAAGTTGTGATTAACAACAGCGCCGCCAGCAAAGTCTATTGTCCCGCTGCCACGCTGTGTGAAACCCGAACCACTGTTAAGTTGCTGCGAGAAACGGGCGACCGTGGTGCCGAGTGTCGTTACCTGCCATGTACTGGTGAACTGAACAGGGACATTGAAGTTAACGGTGGCATTGCCATTGTTATTGTGCAGTTCGAGAGCTGCTTGTGGCTGATTGTTACCGCTGGCAAAGAAGTTGAACTTGCCATTCCCATTGCCATTGAAAGTGACGGTGTGAGAAGTATCAAACTGCATCGAACCAATGGCATACGTGTTGGTTGGTACTGTGATGCTCTTGTCACCGGTCAGGTTGTCGGCAAAGATAGCGACATCGCCACTATTCTGTGGGAAGGCTTGTGCAGGTGCAGGCGCTGTACCGCTGGTCAGTGTCCAGTTGGCGGGGTCGTTCCAGTTGCCATTGTCCGGGGCTGCATTGTTCCATTTGTAGAAGCGCGTGGCGTTGGGCTGAGGCTGCGAATAGAGCATGTTGTCGAGAACAACAAGATCAGCGCCACCCGTTTCGAGCGTGCCTGCAGACAGTGCAGTGTTGCCACTTGTCAGTCTGACTCTGGTGATGCGTTCGCCTTCGGAGAAGACAACGCCAACAAATGACAAACCATTGTTCATCACCTGCACATTGCGAACACCGGTCAGCGAGGTCTCTACGCCACCGACCATACCGAACGCTTCGAAGGTGGTGGAGTTCGGATCATCGACATCACTGAAGATAGCGCCGAAGCCTCTCACCGTCGCATTGCCCGTGTTCTGGGGATTCTGTGGATCGGTGAAGGTCACATCGGTGATGCGACTGCCTATTGGAGTGAGTAACTGGGTAGCAGAGAAGGTGGTGAAGAGGTTGGTGTACGATGGATCAATGTTGCCAAACCGCTGAGCGTTTCCTGCCCCTTGACTGACCTGGAAGCCGGACCCTGGAGTGCTGAGCAGAAGCCCGCGTGAAACCGACTGCGTGAAGAAATTGCCAGCCAACGGATTGATCACGCCATTCGACAAGCCATCGAAGCCAACATCACGATAGCCGCTGGCAGCAGCAACCTGATTGAGACTGTCAATCAGTGGGCCAGCCAGCTTGGCTTTGAAGTTATCAATGGTTGATGTCAAACCAGCTGCATTGGCTGCGGCATTCTCGAAGTAGTAAGCAGCAGGCACTGCTCGCTCTTCGAGCGATTCCATGCTCAGTCGATATCGTTGGCTATTTCCTTGTGCACGACGTTGCTGGCGATTCAGACGAAGGAACGAACTGAGCAATGAACGAAAGCCCGCTGACATGATGCTGTCTCCAGATGAGCCGACGAGAAGCCGAGCGTATCTTCTACGTAATCGTTCAAATTTTCCAGAATAGTGGCACTTGATGCAAGTGAATTCAGACGAAGGTGCTTGACACCGTTTTACATTCTTGTGCACAGTCCTTGCATTCCGCTGAACTGCACCTAGCGGAGTAACAGGAACTAGGCTTTCTTCTGGTACAGGAAGAAGGCGATCACAGCGATGGCGATCCAGACGATAAGCAGGAAACCATACCCATACCACGTCCAGGCCTTATAGTCGTCATCTTCGTCAAAGGCAGCCTGACTCCAGGCAACGTAGTTCTGTGCCGCTTCCAGCTTGGCGAACAGATCCTGCGTGAACCAGGGCAGTCCGGAAGATTGAGCCACCACATAGCAGCCACCGAAGCTGGGTACCTGATTCTCGTCAGGCTGCACTGCTTTGGCAACGAGTTGGCCAATGTGCTGGGCCTTCTTCTGGGTTTCGGAAAGGAAGCGGAACAGTTCGCCGTTCATCTGAATGGCTTCGTCGTGCGATTCCACGTTCGGGGTAGCCAGGCGGAAGAAGCGGAAGCACCAGAAGGGAAGCAACTTGGCGAAGATCCACTCGACTTCCTTCTCGACCCTTTCAGGGAATTGTTCGGGTGAAACATCGGGGGCGAGGGGGAAGCCTCGACCGAGACGGTTCTTGCGGCGATCTTCGGGGAAGCGTGCCAGGAATGCCGAAGCACCGGACCACTTTTCGAGATCGGCCAGCAGGACGAAGACGGGGAAGTGGAGCTTAAGGGTATCCTGTAAAGTTTTGATATCTTTCTGAGCACCGAGGGCGATCTTCTGTGCCGTCCCTTCGTTCTCAGCTGCATCGAGCGAGACGACGAGGGCCACACCATTGATGGGTGTGTAAGGCTTGCGGGCTTTCGATAGAAGTTGGCAGAAGTACTTCAGGCGAGCTTCCTGCAGGCTCACTGTCTCCGGGTTCTGTACGACATTGGGACGCAAGCTGGTTGGCAGGCCACCATCATCATTGATGGAAAGGTTGCGGATCATCGCCCGTTCATCTTCACTGACCACACGGCCATCACGCTGGATGTTACGCATGATCTTGGCCACTTCTTCGGCATCGGCACCGATGCTCTTGGTGAGATCGTACTCTGCACCGATGGTCTTGGTGCCAAACCCCGCTCCACCGCCACCGCCGGGAGAGGCAGAGCCGACATCGGGGCCGCCACCGTGGCCCTGAGCTTTGCTGACCAGTGAAGCACCGGGGCAGGCGAGATAGAGTGCATCCCTGCCACCAAAGATACGCAAGGGGGAAGTGTTAGGAGTGACACCCGTCAATGTCGATTCACGAGGCAAACCTTTGAACAGGCGGTCGAGCGAAATGGAAGCATGCCCAACAACGAGGAACAGCGGAGCATCATCCAGACGGATGCCATTTTCTCGTAAGCCTTGCTGAATCTGTTCCCAGGCTTCATCAATATCGGGGAACTCTCCTGCGTTCAGATCATCTTCAAGCCATATCTTCCAGAGCCAGACAGCCAGCCAGGCGAAGAGATAGATCAGGCCGAAGAGGATGAGCAGATAGTTTTCTCGAAGCCAGCCTGTTTTGACACCGGGCATCAGGTTATCAAGGTCTCTCGCAATGGGAGACCAGTGATGCAGATAGAGAAGCCCACCACAGACAGCGAGAAGCACCAGGATATGCAGTACCCAGAAGACAGCGGGCGGTATCTTGGGCCTGGTGAAGATGGGCAGTAGTAGCCCAGCAATCCACTTCAGAGGCGCTAGCAGGTATCCAAGGATCGTTTGCATGGTGAATGGTTACTTGATAAGCGCGGTGATAAGGATTCCGAGGATTGGCAGGCTGGCGAGGACACCGACGATGACGACCTTGCACATGCGTTCGTAGCCTGCCTTGCTGCCCAGTGGCGGAACATTCTCGATAGGGACGGTTTCAGCGATGGGTGGCGGTTCCTGGCTGAGCGATTTCGTGACCCGATTGCGAACTGTGCTGACCCAGTCGCGCAGGCGATCTGGTTCACGGGCCTTCTCTCCGCGGAACCCGAGCAGGACACAGAGCAGGAAGGTCTCAAGTGCATCAGCGCTTCCTTCTGGAAGCGAGTCTGCATGTTCAGCCTGTCGCCAGAAGAGGGAATCACGTAGCTGGGTAGTGAACATACTCAGTTCGAGTTTGTTCTCGTTCCAACTGCCTTGGTTGAGTGAATCGAAGGTGCCCAGTTCGCAGAAGAGTTCATCGAGCCAGGTGGCCAGCGGGTACCGCATGCCGAGGAAGATGTCGGTGGGGTTGCTGTGGGTGCGGGTCATATCGGTGCCGCTACCCCAGGGAGGAACCCCTTCGCTGCCGAGCAGTCGTTTGAATTCGGTTTGGGTGGCGAGGAGCTTGGGCCGCTCACCCCGAAGCAGGCGGTCTTTGAGCTCCAGGCCTTTGGTTAGCACCGGGTAGACGCGTTGTGCGAAGTCGCTTCGCATAGGGGAGGAGGCCCTCGTGGTGTTTCTGCACGCTCTTCCAGAATATACAGGGAACTGCAACTGGTTCCAAGCGGGAAGTCATGTTGGAGTACCGGCTTTAGCCGGTCTGGGTTGGCTCTAGCGATGCATTTCCGCCTCAAGGCGGTACTCCAACTGCGATTGTCTACACTTCTCCGTTGTATGCACTCAGGCTGCTGGGTAAGCTAATAACTGCGGGCTCTCCCATTTCCACATGTGGAGGCTTATTGGTAGTGGAAACGAGGTTTCGATGAATCGTCCTGCGGTGCATTGGCATGAAGGCATGTTCCTGAGGCCCCATCAATTCCAGGCGGCTGACCATCATGGCGAGCAACTGCTCTTCCGGAATGCCCGCTGCGATCAGCATTACTACTGGGGCCTGCGGAAGTTCATCGTCGATCAGGATGCACTGGCCGCTCATCGATTTGTGGTGCGGGAGCTGGAGATTCGGTTTCGGGATGGGACGATAGTTACTCTACCTGACGATGCATCGGAGCTGGCACTCGATCTGCAGGAGGCCTTTGAAGGTGGTCGCGAGGCGGATATCTACCTGGCCATCCCCCAGTATCGTCCCCGGCAACCTAACCTGGAGACGTTGAACTCCGGGCCTTCACGATACCGCAGTTATTCTCTCGATTTGGAAGATGAGAACACCGGCACGAATCCGCAGCCGATAGCGTTTCGTCGGCTCAATATCCAACTGAAGCATGGCAGAGAGGAACTCTCCGGGTTCGAGACCCTTCAATTGGCTCGGCTCGAAAAGTCCGATCGGGCGGAGGCAGTGCCTCAACTGGCGAGCAGTTACTTCCCACCGGTGTTGAACTGCGAAGCCTGCGGTGCCTTGCAGAACAACGTGTTGCAGCAGGCCTTCTACCGGGTGGACAAGAAGCTCAATATGCTCTCGCAGCAGATCATCACCCGGGGCATCAGCTTTGAAAGCCTGGCACCGGGCGACATTCGACGGCTCTACCAACTACGGGCACTCAATGAAGCCTATGCCATCCTGCGGCATCTTGGTTTTACGCCGGGGCTGCATCCAGAGATGGCTTATCGGGAGTTGTGCAAACTCGTGGGACAGTTCGCCTTCTTCGGGCAGGAACGCCGCTGCCCGGAACTGCCTGCGTATGATCACGATGATCTGGCTCACTGCTTCTGGAAGGCCCGGCAGCAGTTGGATATGCTCATCGATTTCGTCGAAGAGCCTGCGTTTCAGGAACGGCCTTTCGTGGGCATGGGGCTACGCATGCAGATCAGCATCGAGCCCTCCTGGTTGGAAGCGTCGGCCTGGCAACTGTTCCTTGGTGTACGCAGTACGCTATCGCAGGAAGAGTGCGTTCGCATCCTGACTCGCCCGGAACGATTGGGGATGAAGATTGGCAGTGCTGATCGAGTGGAGACGATCTTCACACGTGGTCAGGAAGGCTTGCGGTTCACCCATGCTCCAAACCCGCCCCGCGATCTGCCATCAGCCAAGGCACTCACCTTCTTCGAGATTGATCGCATGGCTACGCTGCCTGAATGGGGGCATGTGCAGAGTTCCTTGACGCTGGCCATTCGCTTGCGGGAAGGCGACATCGTTGGCAGTATCGATGGCCAGCGGGAGTTGAGCATTCGGACGGCGGGGCAGACGCATTCGCTACAGTTTACGTTGTATCTGGTGCCACGGGTGACGAAGTAGTAACGAAACAAGGCGGGATGTTCCCGCCTTGTGTAACATGGTTCAATACGAGTTTGAGCCCCTCACCCCCAGCCCCTCTCCCCGAGAGGGAGAGGGGAGTAGTGTTACGGGTTGCCGCGGCGGAGGTTGAGGTTCACTTCGGTGGTCTTCTCCACTTCCACTTTGCCTGCTGCTTCGGCTTTACTGCCTACGCCGGAATCGGGCTTGGATGCAGCGACTGAGTAGACACCGGGTGGGAGTTTGTTGAACTCAGCGATGCCTTTATCATTGCTGACGGCAACGGCTTTCTCTTTGCCTTCGCCATCCTTGAGCTTGACGCTGATGCCAGCTTGAGGTCGGTTGCCTCGCAGGACTTTCACATGGAGGTTGCCTGCTGGAGGTGGAGCATCTACCAGCTTGATGTTCTTGGTCTCAGTCACTTCCAGGCCAACATCATTCGTAGCAGTCAGACCCACTTGCATGATGCCTTTGGCTTCAGGAGGCAGGGTGATTTCGGCACTCCAGACATCGCTGCCTTCTTTGGTTTTGAAGCCTTCCACCTTGATGGGGTCAGCGGGGCGTTTGCCATCCGGTCCGGGAGATGGTCCTACGAAGAAGACGACCTTTTTGATGGCCGTTTCCTTATCAAGAACACTCGCAAAGAGTTTCATCGGTTGCCCTTTAACCTGCGTATCGGGCAGATCAATGATCCTGACACTGTGGGGAACGGTGTCATCGAGTACCAGCGTGGCCGAGGATGATACCTTGCTGGATTCAGTACCACTGTTTTTCTCTGCTTCCGCAGTGATCTTGTGCGGCCCGCGCATCTGATAGGTATCGAGTGGGATGACCCAGTCAGTCACGGTATTGGTAATGATCATCTGGCCTTCGTCGCCGGTTGGTTCCAGCCAGACCTTGATATCCCGAGTGCCTTTGAGGTTCTCTACTTCATCGGGGCTGCGGACGACGCCATTGTCTGCTGATTTCTGGCCACCCCGGTCAAAGATGAACTGTGCACCCCGGTCAGCAGCAACGTTGTCGAACTCGAGTCGAATTGGAAAGCGTTCGTCTGGTTTGGCTGCCGGTTTCACCTGGAACTTGTCGTTTGCCTTGAGTTGCTTCTGGGTATTGCCCGGATAGAAGCGGATGTCGTGCATTTCCGATGGTTGGATGGTGTTGTTGATTGGATCGATGCTTCTCTCTTTGAGGTAGCCTTGCGTTGGTTCGTAAATGAAGGAACGCAGGTAGCCATCCACTTCGACATAAAAGCGGATGGTGGCATTCGCATTTGATGGATCGTAGATCGGTAAGTCTCGGGCTTCGAGGGTGGCCGAATCATCGGCTGATTGAATGGTTCGACGATAGGTGCCAGCTCCGAGAGCGCTGGAATTGAGTGAATCCTGAGGGGGGATGGTCAGTGTGACAATGGAAGGCGTGCCATCATTGAAGGCAGGTGCCTTACCATCATTCCCCTTTTTTGGTTTGACTACCACTTTGATTCCGTCCTTGATCCCAGCAGCTTCGGGGGTGAGGTAGGCATCAGGCTTCAGCACCACAATGGAAATCTGCTCACTTTCCGTGCGACCTGATACCAACTTGCCTGCTTCCGTTTTCTCTTCAACCAGATAGAGATCAAAGAGGAAGTTGAGAGTGTTGCCTGACGAGACAATGACTTTACCCGGTGGTGGTGGAGCAACGGGTGCCTTGGGTGGGGCAGCAGGATCAACCGGCGGAGCCTTCTTGTCTTCCGCTGGCTTCTTCTCCTCGGCTTTGAGAAAGACGACAGGCATGAAAACGCCTTCTTTGTCAAACTTCATGGAGGCTGTCTTCGCCCAGACTTTACCATCAGGCCCACGCAGTTCCACTCGAGCACTGTTCATTTCACGAGGAGTTTTGATGAACAGGTACTGGTTGGAGGTATGGTTGGGACGGACATTGATGTCATTGAAAGAGAGGTCTTTCTGATAGGGCGTCTTGTGGGAGAAGAAGAAGAGCTTGTCCGCAGCTATGCCTGGAACGGCCAGAGCCAGCAGGACGATGGTGGACAGGAATCGGGTTCGTTGGGGTGTCATGAGGGATAAGCCATTCTGAAACTTGGGCATGATACTCACTCCTGCACTAGGGGGTGATGCGTCGGATGCGGTCAGATAACTCGCGGATATTGACCGCCAGTTCCTTGTGGGTTTTGTCCAATGTCTGGGCCCAGCTTTCCATTCGTGTGGAGGCGAGCCATTCCAGATACTGAGTACGTGCTGAGAGATAATCCTGAAATACAGGGTCTTTCTCGGCATCATCTCCGAAAGCAGGAACATACCATAGGCGGTCGCTGGCGACTAGCTGAGTTGCAGAAGTAGTCCAGACAGAGCCGAGCAATTGACGCAGTTTCTGAGTAGATTGCGGGTCATAACGGGTCATGAGTTCTCCCAAGGCTTGACTAACAGGGGGAGCCTGTGGGTGGTTGGCCAGTTCCAGCAGGTTCGTAGCACGACGTAACTGATGGAATTGCTGGGGCGTGATGCGTGGAGCTTCGAGGGGGTTGGTTTCCATCAGACGAGCTGGAACGACAGTAAGGGGCTTGATTCCAGCCGTGGCAAGTTCTTTGGATGCACCCTGACTGGAGGTCAGGCGTGCGAGACGTTCGTCAATGGGCCAACCGGAAGAGGGCAGGGTATTCAAGGTAACGAAGTAGGGGCTGGTCTTGGGGAGATTGCGCCTGATACCATTGAGGATGAGTCGCCGTTCTTTGACTAGTTCTGCTGAGCTACGCAAGTCACTGGCCCAGGTGAGTGTCAGAGTTTCCGAAGCTTTCAATTTGTCATTCAATTGCTTGACGATGGGGATGAGTTTGTCCCACTCGGCTTGGAGAGCCGTGGCCAGCAAAGGGTCAGCTGCATCGAACTGCGCCAGTAAAGGGAGTTCTGCCTGGCAGGCATCTCGTTCAGCAAGGGCTGCATCAATGCTCTGGCCAATCTCCTGCAGTTGGTTGTAGGTTTGTTTGACGCTGGTCAGAGTTCTTACACGAACGGCCCTTTCGCTGCTGACGAAATTGGTGTTGGCAATATCGAGCAAAGCCTGCTGAAAGCGTTTGTCGTTTTCGGTGATGGCAGGTTGCAGATATCGCCAGGAACGGGGATCGTTCGGAAGGGCTTGCTCTGCAGATCGCATGCACTCAAAGATCGTTTTGAAAGAGGCCTGCCAGAGCTGCAACTGATCGTCGGGAATGCTATCGACGAAGCGAAGTAGTTGCAGTTCAAGGTAGGTGTTCGGCTTGACCAGAGGAACCAGCATGCTCAGGCGACGGATTTGAGCAATGGACAGGTCGCTGGCACCGAGAAGGGTGGTGATGATCTTATTGACAGAGTACTCAGGATGGTTGAGGATCACGTCCTTCTGTGCCTTTGCCAGCCCATCCCATTCTTCGGACTTGAGTGGTATCTGTTGCTGCCACTTCTGTAAGGCATCATCGAATGGTTGCACGAGCTTGACCTGTTCAGGAGTGAGCGTGGGGGGCCTCACACTGAATGCGCTCACGTCAGGCATCTTGCGGACAGTTGCGATCTGGTTCTGATAGCGATCCAGATCGGGCTTGAAGTCGGCGAGAAGTTGCTTGAGTTCCACCTCGGTAAAGGCGTTGTTCAGCAAGCGTGATTCGGTCCGGAGCAGCGCTGACTGCAAACGTCGCTGGGCAAGCGGGGCATGATCGATCTGGCTGGTACGCTGCCTCTCTTCAAACCACTTCCAGGATTTGATAAGGTCAGGAGGGTAAGCAGTAGGTTCCTTCAGCACCAATTCTTCCTTGAGCTTGCTGGTGCTGGCTGCCCGCAGAATGAACTCGTGGGTGGTATGGTAGCGAGGCAGTTCCGGCTCGATGCCTGTCTGCTTACACCAACCTGCAATGCGTTCCTTCACGTAATATGCGACCTCTTCAGAAGTCACATTCACTTCGGTATCTCTACCTTTGCCCCAGCCATTGGCATGTCCCAGGAGAGCTTCCTGCAGTGCCACGGCGTAGATGTTGCCGTTCCATTCTGTAGTGGTGAGCGGGGGTAAACCAGGATTACAATAGCAAAGCACCGCCATCTTCGTGTCGGCATGTTCCTTGTAATACCTTTCAAGAAACGAATAGATTTCGTAGCCATCAATGGATCCCAACCCGGTCAGCCAGGGGTCATTGATGGTCCTCAGATCGAGTGCCAGAAAACAATTCTGGTTGAGCTTGCGCAGCTTTTCGAGGACTTCCAGCAGAGGAAGCGTGCGACGATCAGAGTCGAGAGACTTGGCATCGCTGGTGATGAGTTGCGGGCCATCGCTGCTCATGATCACACTGGCCAACAAGAAGACGAGTGTGGGGCGGGATTGGGTGTTGAGATCCGTTTCACTGAGCTTGGTGAGGATGCTGTTACGGCTCTGTTCCTGGAGTGGCTTGACAACTTCTGCACCGACTGGCATGGCCCGGTCGCCATCCTGCCTGGCCCAGGTTGGAACAGGCCAGTGGGGATCTTTCAGCTCATTGAGTACGATGCTGATACCATACACATCGGTGAAGCCTTTAGCACGGCGAACAAGCTCAAAAGTAATACCAATGACTAGCAGCATCAGTCCCAGCAGTATCACGATTGATTTCTTGCGGTTTCGGGGTTGGGGCCGAACGCTGGCTTTCTGCTGGGGTTGCTTGCCTCGCCAATTCTCGCCGCGACTCTTCTCTGCCATGCCTGGCTCCTGATATTAATTGCGATTCCAACGGCGGCTGTCGAGAGCACTCTTTTGTTTAGTCACTTCACTGGATTCAAACTCAAACTTGATGATGTTGGGGTTAGGTTCAGACTGCTGGATCAGGTCTTTCACCTGGTACACATCGAGAGCCAGTTCCTTATCCTGGTCCAGGCTGGAGAGGTTGAACCAGGCAGAGACGCTGTTAGCCTGGAGGTAAAAGCGATGCTCTTCAGCTATTTTTGGTGGGGTAAAACCAACCGATTCCGTTTTCGAACGTAACTGGAAGAGTACCGGCTTGCCGGGTGGATAGTTGTAGTGAACATAGAGCCAATCAACCGCACCTCTTTTACGGTTCCAGACATCAAGCCTGCCGCCTTCGTTGATGCCTACCGAGCCATTAACAGAGACGGGCCGGGTGGAGCCACTGGGATTAGAAAAATCAATGCCTGATCCAGTCAGCGAGACAGCATTCGTATTCACCCAATAACTCTCCAGCCGGTAGCCTGCAGGCGAAGCCAGGGGGTTGGCCTCTTTCGTTTTGGCAGGCCAGGGGCTGGCTTCCACCGTCCAAACAGGTGCTAGTTCATTCACTTGTTGGGTGACGGTGAGATTGATATTGCTGGTACTCGCACCATTGCTGTCGTTCAGAAGTGGCGACAACTGGAACCAGGCGAATCGGGGCCGCTGGCGTTCCAGGATGGTGTCTCTGCTGGTTTGCAGTTTTGGTTGTTCCATCATGACCTGCAGCTGCAGTGCATGGCCACCACCACTGACGGAAGCCATCTGCTGATCGAGCATGGCCAGTTGCACATCACCCTGTTTACGCTTGAGTTGATCAGAAATGGGTGGATGGAGGTTGGCAATGCTGGGAATAACGATCTGGGTGTTCAGGCCACGCCTGTCGATCTTCATGGCCAGCTTGTCGCCTGGGTTCAGCGTGAAATTCTGGACCAGACCCGCGGTGAAGAGCTGGTAGGTTCCAGCTTTCTTCGGGAAGAGGCGGTTCCAGACGGTATCGGTTTCCTTGGTCACACGTTCATTGGAGGCTTCAGGGATAGGTTCTCGATTCTGCATGATGGTGATGCGAGTACGAGAGGCATCGATGAGGGTGCGAGCGAGACGGTCAACGGTATCCAGGCTGGGCCATACCACGGGTGGGGTGCGTTCCTTGCTGAGGAAGCTGCGACGGTACTCCTCGGTATTGAGGGCTTCCATTTCCTTCATGCGCAGTATTTCCGCCTGGATTTCCTCTTTGTTTGAACCACTGTTTTCATCGATGGAGAAGAGAAGAATGTGAAACACCAGTTGGTTGAGCTTGCAGCGAAGCAGATCATCTCGGAGACTCTCCGCCGTGTTGGCCGATACTTCGCTCTCAGCACCATCGGTCAGCAGTAACAGCGTGAAGGGCCGGTTCTTGTCAATGTCGAGGAGTGGTTTGTCCTTGTCTTGAAAGAGGAGTTCGTTGACACCTCTTAAGATGGGGGTGTAGGTTTCTATTCCTGCCTTGTTCTCTGCATCCATGGAGGCCTCCGTTGGAATGGCCTCCATGATTCTTTCGATATGTCTGCTACGATCATCCCATTTGGTAGGTGGCAGGATGACCGTGTTGGCGGGGAGATTCTTCTTGCCGTGGATGCCTCGGAACGTGGAGATACTGAGGGTGATATCATCGGGCAGGAGTTTGAGCATACGTTCCAGAGCTTGCCGGGCTGCATCGATCTTCTTCATCGATTGCCCTTTCACCTTCAGGGTCATGCTGTACGTCGTGTCGAACATAATGTGGATGTGACCATCACGGATGTAGTCTTCACCAAAGACGACCACGCCTGGTTTGTTGTCCGGAGCATCCTTCACCCAGCGCAGACGAGGAGGGGACAGCATGGAAACCTGGACATCAGCATTCTCGTACAGGTGGCCTCGATGGAGGAGCACGGTCCGGAGCGACAGCGGCTGGGAATTGGCGGAAAGGGGTTCCTGATCAGCCTGTTTGTTGATCCAGTTCAGTGGATCGTCAACGGGGATATCTGCAGCGGATACGGGCTTGCTGTAGAAGCCTTTGAAGTCCGCTACCATCTTTTCGTTGAGTGCAAACGTGGAGACACCATCGCTGTCTGGAGGGGACCAGACTCGGATGATGGGGTAACCTGTCAGCGCGGTACCGATAGCTTTCATGCCTACTGCAAACTTGACGAAGGGTTCATCCGTCACGTAGAGTTGCTTAGGCACTTCTTTGGCATCGATGGTCAGTTGCAGCTTACCCGGCGGGGTAGCAAAGCGTTTCTTCGCATCGACCACCAGTGCATGCCAGCCTTTGTCCTTGGCTTCGACCGATTTCTCTTTCGCCAGGTTGCCCAGGAGTTCCTGAGCCGATTCTAGGTAGAGGGATGCCAGCTTGGTGCTGTAGTCTTTTTCAGTTGGTAATAGATCGGCCCAGCCTTCATCCTGCGAACGGTTGGCCTGACCTAATAGGAAGCGGTGGGTGAAATACCAGCGTTCAGTTTGGGTGGCATTCAACTGGTTGTTCTTGTGCTGCGGTTCGGCAGTGCCGGGCTCAAGTTGACGATTGAACTGAGCAGCCTGCGTCATCCACTTCTCTGCAGGCCCGATGGTGGAAGCTGTCCCAGTAGCCTGCATGAGTTCGTAGGCTTTCTCGGCATCTTTGTGCTTCATCATCGCCAGAGGGAGAACGGACCAGTAGGTTCCTACCTTGCTGCTTACCTGCATCAGATTGGTGATTTGTTCCTGTGGAGTGTTGCGACGGTCAACGCTCCAGTTAAGGTTGACTCGTGTGACGTCGGATGTCTTGATGAGTTGAATGGCCTCTTCACCCAGTTGGGCATGGGCCAGTTTCAGACGAGCATCAGCAAATCGATCTGGTTGGTACAGTGAGGTAGATTCCAGAATCTTTCCAGGTTGCTGGGCATTGGTAGTCAGTCGGTAGGATGCATCTTTCAGCTTGCCGAGGAGAATGACCCGATGATCGCGAGCCGCTTTGGCTTTCTCAGCCGGGGTAGTTCCTTCATAGCCATCAGCAAACAGCGGTTGTTGGAGAAGGCTGTGGACCTCAAGGAAGGCACTGGCGGTGCTGACCGACTTGTCACGTACTTCCTCCCGTACTTTCTTGAAGTAAGCTGATTGCAGTTCGCTAAACAGTTTGCGCAGGTTGCTGGCATGGGTGCCGATGAGTTTGTCGTCTATCTTCTGCTCGGGTTGCAGCAGTATGGCGAGTTGGTGCAATTGAGCCCAGGCTTGGGTGGCTTGATCGACCAGGGGGGCGCTCTGCAACGCGGCCCAGTTGCTGTAGTAGGGAAGCTGATAGTACAGCTGATCGCGTAGCTGGCAGGCATTTACAAGCGTTCGGGTTTTGCTGCTGGCCTGAGCATAGAGATCACTGGCCTGGCTCAATCGATCCAGTGCAATAGCCCACTGGCTCTCGTTAGCATCGAAGAGCAGGTCTTCTGCGGAACGACGCAGATCGTCAGCCTGCTTGATATCAGGGGCGATCCACTTGTTCATCTGCACCCAGTGGGAGGCGTAACTGGCACCCGTATCGCTGCCCAGCCAGGCATTGCGTTCTGCTCTGGTGCGAACATCGATGGCTTTCTTGATGAGGTTAGACTTGTTTCTCACCAGTGACCAAGGCTTCTCCTGAGTATCGCGAACCAGCATGCGAACGAAGTGTACATCGCTGGGGCGTAAGCTGGGACGCAGCTCTTCTTCGATGAGGGCCAGCACCCGTTCTGCTGCAACCAGGTTGGGTTCAGCAGTCACGCGCTCCATAGTCCAGCGCCAGCTATGGATGAGCAGTTGCTTGCGTTGGGCCGGGTTATCTTTCGTGCTGGCAATCAGTTCCTTCCACTTTTCAACGTCCTCTTTAATAGTGGCGGGGTTGTCTGACTTCCAGAGCACGTTCAACTTATTGGAGGCATTGAGCAGCAGGGCATCCTTGTCGCGAGTCTTGGCATCGGGAGCACTGATATCTTCCGTCACCGGGCTTTTCGTCCACGTGGGAGACTTGCTTTGCTCGGTGATGAAGTTGGCCAAGGTGTCCAATCGACGGCGAACGGCTGAGATGTCGTTGCTGGCTGCCCCAGCGAAGTAGAGCTTTTCAAGTTGCAGCAGCAAGGCGGTATAGGTCTTCCAGTGGTGAGGAGCAACGACTTCGGGTGCTGGCGAAAGTTGGGCTAACAGGTAGAATTTGTCCCAGTCTTGACTGACATCCAGGAGGGTGTCACGCTGAATCGGTGGATTCTCGTTAGGTACTTTGCCAGAAACTGTAACAACGACAAATGTATCAGTAGCCTTTGTGTCCTTGGAGGGAAGCAGCATAGGCTTCTGGACGGCGCTACGGTTGGCCTGTGTCCACTTATCGGTTTCGGTGCAGACATAGTCGAACAGGTTCTTGATGGTGATATTGAGTCTGCCGTTGTCTTCCCGTGCAGCCCCACGCAGACCGCGAGTGAGATAGTAGCTGAAGATACTCTTCCCCAGTTCCGGGCTCGTCCATGAAAGCTGGTTCTCACTGCAGGAATTCAGGATGTAGCAATCAGGTATCTTGCTGACTTTCTCTTCGAGTGTTTTGAGGCTACGGCTAAAGTCAGTCGTTACCATGCCATGCACGATGCTGTGATCGACCTGGCTGGCATCGAAGACCAGAAGCACTTTCTTTCTCTTGAGTTCGTTCTGAACCTTATCGAGAAGATCATTGACGAAGAGTTTGTGCCTGGGTTCAGGGGTACTGGCTTCACTGGGAATCAGCCAGAGGTAGGGGCCTAGTTCAGCATCAGCGTGGCCAGGCATGCCGAAGTAGTAGACGACGATGTCGCCTGCTTTCTTGCCTTCACTGATCAGCCAATCGAGCCAGTCTTTGGAAGTCTGTTCCTTGCGGGTGAAGTTGGCATCCTGAGGGCGAATGGCTTTACGTTTTTCCGTGTCTTCCTTGGCCCACGCTTCCAGGTCGAACTCGCTGTGGGCAGCATAGACATTACTGGGAGAATTCAGGGCGTTCGCATCATGATGTGCCAGCAGGATGAGAGTGAGAGGCTTGGTACCGCTTGCGTTCAGGAGGACATACGTGATGAGGCCGGCCACCAGGACGAGCCCCAGAAACACCATCACACGAAGGAGGATGCGGCGGGAGGCGGAAGAAACTTTAGGCTCATTCGATGCTGTACCATGCTGCCAGGACCGCTTTCCGGCAGCATCGGGCTGTGCCTTGTTCTGATCCTTCTTCCAGGATCGGTTCGGTCCCTTGGGATTACCCATTTCATGCATCCTCTTGCGAACCTACACTTTAGCTGGTTTCTATTGCTACTGCAACTAGGCAACGAGAAAGCGTATTCCGCGAAGCGATTGTCCTGTACTTTCCCCACTTCAGGGATTACCCTCTGTTGTAGCATTACACCGCCTGCGGAGCGGAAGTCATGACAGAACCAGCCTCTGATCCTTTACAGCTCATTGAACGCTGGCAGTCGGGTAGTCAAACCGCAGCCCAGCAGCTGTTTGATAACTATGTGGAAAGGCTGTTGCTCCTGGCCCGCTGGCACATCAGTGATCGGCTGCGCACCCGTATCGACCCCGATGATGTGGTGCAGTCGGTCTTTCGTACCTTCTTCATTCGCATCAAGAACGACAGCTTCACCTTTGACGAAGCAGATGACCTCTTCAAGCTGCTGGCCCGGATTACCCTGCATAAGACGCTTCGGCAGGTAGCCTTCCACCGGGCAGCCAGACGAAGCCCGGAACGGGAACGTGCCGCCAGCAGCAGCGGTGAAGACGATTCCCTGATGCAACTGATGGATACCGAACCCGACCCGGAAACGATCGTCGAGTTTGCCGATCACCTCAAGACGTTTCTCTCTAAGTTCTCCACCCAGGAACAGCAGATCATCGAGATGCGCCTGCAGGGGCATACTTCTGAAGAGATAGCGGAGAAACTGGGAACGTACGACCGGAAGATCAGGCGAGTGCTGGAGCGTATTCATGCATTAGCGTTACAGGAACACGCGGAGACGCTGGCAGCGGAAGCCAAGTATGCGGGGGGGTAGGTCAATGGCGAAGATTGATCCTGTAAGGATTACCTCAGCTTGGCTCTTTGAACCGACTGGCGATCATTACACTCCTGTAGGTAAGTACCCGAATGGCTAGAATATTTGTTGGGAAAACTGTCATTCACTACCTGGCAAAGTCACACACCCATCTGCTTCAAGTTTGCTGCATAGGTACGGATTCCATCAGTATCCCCAAACTCCTCACACAACATCTGGGCTTTGCGGGTAAACTCCATCGCCTTCTTTTTGTCACCTGAATGATAAAGGGCAACTCCCAACATACCAAAAGTACGAGGCATATAGTGATCGACACCATTGCCTCGCAGTCCCTTGGTTTTATCAAGAAGCTGCTTCAGTAACTCAACAGCTCTACTTGGTTGGCCTTCATCTATGAGAGCCTGGGCTGCAGCCAAGTCATTCTGCCACTGTAAGAGTGGGTTATCTTCCTGGTTACCGATCATTATCGCAATAAGCTGTGGATCGCCTGCTTGTTCAAAGAGCGAAGCCACCATCATTAACCCTTGGCAGTATCGATCACGGGAAATGGGATCAACTTTGATCTCGTCAGGAACTTTGAGCCAAGCTGGAAACGCATCAAGGATCGCCTTGCGATTGTCATTACAAAGGCGAGTTAGCGTTCTGTTGTCTTGCCGCTCAACTGCCGAGATCAAAGTCTCACGAAGGTCAGTCTCTGAACACGCAGTAGATTTGCGTTTGAATAGATCAAAGAACCCCATGCCGATCCTCACACTCGTTGGTACCGTTTAGTTGAACTGATAACTAAACGCTCCCGCGTCATCGATGTCGATCTTCACGTGCTTCACCGGATGGCCTTCGCCTAGTTTCGTCAGTACTTCGCGGGAGACTCTGGGCAGCAGGGTGCCGGTGATGATGTGATCGACGTTTCTGGCACCGCTTTCCACTTCCTTGCAGCGGGAAGCGATGGTGTCAACCACCTTCTGGGTGTACTCGAACTTGGCTTTGTGGTTCACCTTGAGTCGATCAGAGATCTTCTTCATGTTCAGATCGATGATCTGCTTGAGGATCGGTTCGCTGAGCGGGAAGTAAGGCACCACGGTCATGCGGCCGAGCAGGGCAGGTTTGAACGACTTGAGAAGATCAGGCCGCATCATCTGGCCCAGCCCTTCCGCACTCGGGATGGTCTCGGGGTCAGCACAAGCCTTCATGATGGTGTCGGTGCCAACGTTGGAAGTAAGCAGGATGATGGTGTTCTTGAAGTTGATCTCTTCGCCATCATCGTTCTGCAGACTGCCTTTGTCGAAGACCTGGTAGAAAATTTCCTGCACCGATTCGTCAGCTTTCTCGATTTCGTCGAGCAGCACCACGCTATACGGACGACGCTTGACGGCATTGGTTAGTACACCACCTTCACCGTAGCCGACGTAGCCCTTGGCGGTACCGGTCAGTCGGCTGATCTTGGCGGATTCCTTGTACTCCGACATGTTGATGATGACCATGTTGCGGTCGCCACCGTAGAGCAGATCAGCGAGGGCCATGGCGGTTTCGGTTTTGCCGACACCGGAGGGGCCCACGAGGAGGAAGACACCAATGGGGCGACGGGGATCGACGAGGTCAGCCCGGGCAGTGCGAATGCGTTCAGCGATGGCTTCGAGAGCATGGTTCTGCCCGACGACGCGATCAGCCAGTTTGCTGTGGAGATTGAGCAGGGTATCGATCTCGTTGCGAACCATCTTGCCGAGCGGGATGCCGGTGAGACCTGCGACGACTTCGGCGACAGCTGCACCATCGACGGTGGGGTAGATGAGTGGCGATTCGCCTTGCAGCTTGGTCAGTTCCGCCTGGAAGCCTGTGAGTTCTTCTTTAGCCTTGGCGAGCGATTCGGGCTTGGTGTCCTTCGGTGGGTTTTCAAGCAGCTTGCGTCGTTCAGCCATCTCGGTAACGAGCTTTTGTTCAGCGGTGTGCTGGGCGGTGAACTTGTCAACATTTTCCTTGCTCACCTTCAGCCGATCGACGATTTCCTGCAGACGATCCGGGTTGCCATGCCCGATGGTGGCTTCGCGTTCGAGGTACTTCTGTTCTGCTTCAAGGTGCTCGATCTCCCGCTTGATGTCTTCCAAGGTTGGAGGCGTGGCTGACTGACTCAGATTCACACGGGCACAGACGGTATCAAGCAGGCTGACCGCCTTGTCAGGCAGTTGTCGTTCGGGGATGTAGCGGGTGGAGAGACGCACCACATCAGTAAGGGCCGATTCGAGGATGCGGACGCCGTGATGCTTTTCGAGCATGGGCGTGAGACCTCGGAGCATACGGACAGCCTTCAGTTCATCGGGTTCTTCAACTTTGACGGGTTGGAAGCGGCGTTTGAGGGCGGCATCGGTCTCGAAGTACTTCTTGTACTCGGCATAGGTGGTGGCAGCGATGGTACGCAGTTCACCACGAGCGAGAGCTGGCTTCAGAAGATTGGCTGCATCACCTTGCCCGGCCTGGCCACCTGCACCGATGAGGGTGTGAGCTTCATCGACGAAGAGGATGATCGGCTGGGGGGAAGCTTTCACTTCGGAGATCACGGACTTCAGACGGTTCTCAAACTCGCCCTTCATGCCTGCACCCGCTTGCAGGAGGCCGAGGTCAAGGATGCGAAGGATCACGTTCTTCAGCGGGGTGGGAACATCACCGGAGGCAATGCGCAGGGCGAGACCTTCAACCACAGCAGTTTTGCCAACACCGGCTTCGCCGATGAGGATGGGGTTGTTCTGCCTACGACGAGTGAGGATATCGATGACCTGGCGGATTTCGTTGTCGCGACCGACCACGGGATCGAGCTTGCCCGTCTTGGCGCTTTCGGTGAGGTTGATCGTGAACTGATCGAGTGAAGGTGTCTTGGAACTCGATGCAGGCTTGGCACCTGGCTCGGTGGGGCTGGCACCGGGGGTTGCGGAAGCAGCAGCACCATCGCCTGTTGCTTGTTCATCTCGTTCATCCGAGATGCTGTTCTGCAGAAGGGTGAAGACTTCCTTCTGCAACTTGTCAGCAGGGATGCGGGCGAGTTCCGGAACGCTGGCTCGCATACGCAGGCCGAGGGTGCGGTCGTTCAGCAGTGCAGAGAGCAGGTAGCCACTGCGGATGCTGGTAGCGCCGTATTCCAGTGATGAGTAAACCCAGGCTTCGCGGATGAGATCGAGCACTTCGAACGAGAGTTCAGGTGGGCGACCGTTGCCGGTCTTGAATCGACCGAGGGCTGCTTCCATCTCACGCTTGGCCACGATGAGGTTGGCTTCGTACTGCTTGAAGATGATGGGCAGATCGGTGCCTTGCAGTTCAAAGAGCTTGATGAGCCAGTGTTCGATCTCGACGTTGAAGTGCGTTTTCGAAAGACAGAGCCCTGCGGCGGACATGAGAGCATTGCGGCATGTGGTGTTAAGCTTGTCGATGAGGTTGCGTGGACTGATTCCCGCCATGTTCGATCACTCCGGAAGAGGCTGTGCTGTGTGTGCTGGTGTTTGGTTTACATGATGCTGGAAAGCGAGGGGAACTGCAACAACTTTTCGGCAAAGTACCCATCTTGCTCCGCAAGATGCGTCAGAGGATGTCGTGCGAGATAGTCGTTGTGATGCAGTCGTTAGCGCTTACTTGTTGAATGAAGTTACCTCTTGGCGTGACATCTCTTCGTGCATCTCGGCGGAGCGAGATGGGTACTATCCAGATAGGTGATGGATCTCTTCGCCGTCGAAGACGGCGTCCCCTGGGTGGTGTGTGGGGGTTTCGTTGACGATCCAGGAGTTCCATCCGAGGCGGACGCCGAGGGGGCAGGTGGAATCGAGCCTGGCGGCGGGGACGGTGTGGCGATCGAGAAGAACCTGCACTTCGTAGTCGTACTCCATGCCGACGTAGAAGCGGATGAGTTGCATCAGGAGGAACAGGCTCTTTCGCTGGGGGATCGGGGTGCGGTCGGGCAGGAAGTCGACGAAGCGATCCCAGGGCAGGGGGCCTAGCTGAACGCGGAACTTGCTTTGGATGTTCCAGACATGGGAGCCTGCAACGGCATCCATTCCGAGCCTGCCGGTGGTGCCTAGCTGGCTCAGGCCATCGCTTGGAATCGCCAGCCACTGGCCTCGGAATTGTTGCACCTTGGCATCGATCTGGAAGTAGTCGCCTACGATGGCTTGCAGACCCCAGGCGTTGCGAGGCCGACGTGAGGCCAGGATGCCTGTGTAGTAGAGGAGCGAAACATCTTCGATCTGGGCGAGTGGCTTTTGTTGGGGTGTCGCTTCGTCGTGTTGATCAAGATCGGGCTTCTGCGGAGAGATCGTGAAGCGATGCCGAAGCGAGGGCTGACCCAGACCTGCATAGCTGAGCAGCATCGTGGTGAAGGGATCGGGATCACGTGCGAAGGCAGCACCCCGTTCAAACGGGATGGCTACCTGGTACTTCTCCCACGCACGATAGAAGAGCGAGGTGAGCCGATGGTTGAAGATGTCGATCCAGTCGCGGAAGGCCCGGCGCTCGGGGCCACGTACATCTCGTTCGAGATCAAGGATGAGCTGGGTGTAGTGGTTGGGCAGCGCACCACCGGCACCGTAGAGGCCGAAGGCAGCGACGGTCATCGTGCCAAAGAGACGCTCCGGGTTGGATGCCGTGTATTCAACTACTTCACTGGGTGGGAACGAGAGGGTGGGGTACGCCCGGAGCCTTACTGCTTCGGGGGTTGTTGACCAGGCGTAGCCAATGAGTGCATGATCTTTGCTAAAGTGCTGAACCAGACGTGCAGCCTGGAAGAATTCGAAGCGGTAGGGCTCTTTCTCGAGCTGTTCCTGCAAGGTAGGCAGCTTCATAAGAGGAGTTGCTCCCCGGCTCGAGGCGACCAGCGTTTGAACTCCCCTTCGCGTGTCCGCATCTTCACGACGAGTTGGCTGTACGAATTCATGCTGACATAGAGACCCAGGAACCGTTCGAGCACGGCAGAGAGCATCAGCATGCTGGTGCCCGTGAAGTTCTGCTCATCGAAGGTTACGGTGGCTTCGATGCCCCGGCAGAAGGTGCCATCAAGCCAGTAGGCCGTTCGTTTGCAACTGAAATCATAGATGCCATCAATGGCCAGACGTGCGGAGGCGGCAAGCTGAGGATCAACATCGGGATCGGTAAAGTCGTAGAGTCTGAGTATTTCCTGCAGCGCTGCTTTGCCTTCGGTGTCGGAGGAGAGAGACAGGTAGTTCAGGTTGAGCTGCGAGATCAGTCGCCAGTAGACGCCTTTACGAAGCGGGATGCGCTGGGAAGCAGTGGGGCTGACCAGGCAGCGAATCTTGATCCCCGGTGCTGCAAACTCGGTGTCGAAAGCAATCTCTTCACCCTGACGAGGGAGACGGGAAGGCAGATCACGGTTGCTGCAAGTGACGCGAACGAGGATGACACCATCAGCTGGCTTGTTGGATTCGAGCTTGAGATCGACCAGATGCAGGAAGACATCGGTGCCCCGGTCGAGTGGCCTGAGTGCAGGCTTGCGAGTGAGGTACCAGAAGGCTCGGCGGTTGTCGCGATGGCCTGCGTGACGGTAGCCATAGAGGGGATCGACCTGTACGGTTTGCCCATCGGGGTAGGCAACGGTGACATCGTCGATGCTGTAGATTTCAAAGGCATCGGGCCTGCTGATGTCGGCTTCGACTCGATATTCCGCTTTGCGGTGATGCCATTGCATCGGCTCGGCGGGGGGAGGTTCGAAGAGATTGACGATGGGAGTGCAGCCCATGCGGAAGACGCTCGGTTCGATCTTCTGTTCGAGGCGGGGGAGGGTACGGTTGAGGAAGAGTACTACCTCTACTTGTCGGCACGGTTCCTTGAAGCGAAGCTTGTCCCAGCCGAGTAGATCGATGAAAAGGAACTTCTGCGGGAAGGCAAAATACTCGCTGAGCAGGCGATATCCCGGGAAGGAGACGTTCGAGTAGGGGAGCAACCCTTGGTCGAGATCAAACCCCACCGGTCGGATGGCCTGCTGTGGGGTGAAAACTACGGGGGCAATGCCTTTGACATCGAGCGGGCGAATGACTACCTGCAAGACGTGGTTGTAGAGCAACTCGTAGAGAGGCATCGTCAGCGAAGGATCAGCGTGCAGGTAGAGCCGCAGGTGATCCATGTCGATGGTGTTGAAGGCCAGGTCGCCCTGCAAGTGGAAGCGGAGTCGCAGGCAGGCAATGCTCTTATCAGGGGCGATGAGGCCACCGGGGAAGGGTGGTGGTTGCAGCTTGGCTTCCTTCAGTTCGATGGGCCAGAGTGTGAGTGGGTAACTAGTGCGGAAGCGGCACGGTGGATCGCCGGGACGCTGGGTATGAACCATGCTGCCTGGTGGAATCTTAACCCCTTTCGGGTTGCCTCGGTCAAAAGGGAGATCAAACTGCAGAATGGAACACGAAGGAAAGGGCGTGATGAGGTGCGGGTAGAGGACGTGCAGCAGGGCATCGGTCAGTTCGGAGAAATCGTCATTCAGTTTCAGCTGAACTCGAGCGGTGAGCAGTGAGAAGGCTTCAATCAGTCGTTCGACGTGGGGATCAGCGCTGCGGTTCTCTTCGAGTTGCAGGCGTGCCGCGATGGCAGGGTAGCGCTGACGGAACTCCTGAGCGAGCTTGCGAATGAAGAAGAGTTCTTCACGATAGTGATCGTGCAGCGCTTCACTCATAGGGCTTGAGTCTCCGTGACCTGGTAGTGGCCCGATGCCATTTCGAGTATGGTATCAAACGAGACATCGGGGCTGGGATTAACATTCAGACGAGCGGCGACACGGAAACGGAGTCGTTGCTTGAGGGCTTCCTCGTCATTCGAGAGAAGTGTCACCTGTACTTCTTTTAGCCTGGGCTCGAACCTCTCTACCACTTTTCGGATGGCATGGCCTATCTCGGTCCGCTGTGTGGAGGAGAGTGATTCGGCAGAGACGAAATCAGGCAGGCCATAGGTGAGGATGGATTGACTGAGTTCGGGGTCAGCCATCAGCGCTGGATCACGAATCTGTCTGGTATTGAGAAGTGCTTCGAGGTCACGAAGTACTGCCTGGTACATCTGCTCGGCATTGTAACCGGTCAGGATCGATGTGCCTGAAGAGTCTGCATCGATGAGACGGTCCAGCAATGAGGGCTGAAGACCTTGTTGAGGGGTAATACGTGACATCGTTCCTAGTCAGCCTGGGTGACGGTAGTGATCTCACGAATGTGGAGTAGGGGCTTGGTTTGATCATCAAGAAAGAAGACCTTACCACCCAGGCCACGCATCGGGGCATCGTCGGCACCTTGCCAATCGCTGGCCCGGCCGAGACGGATGTCGTCGTCACTGTTGGTGTAGCTGTCAGCATACAGCCCGGGGATGAGTACATCCCCTTCGGTATTGCCCATCATGGTAAGATGGGCTGGAATGTAGAGCACATCGCGAGGGGTTTTCGCTGGGGCCAACTCGATCTTTTCGATCTGTTCGAGAGGAACCCAGCAGTAGCGGCCGCGGCTGAAGACTTCGAGAACACCACTTAAGAGATCATCGGAATCGCGCAGGCTGCTTACCTTCTGCCCATCGATAGTGAAGGAGGTGCTGGGCGTGGCTGCATTGGCGAGATCGACGAGGGCATTGCCTTCAGCAGTGTGACCCTGGCTGTATTGTTCCAGGGCTTGCAGACGCAGGCTGATGTGTTCAGGGGAATTGATCAGGCCAAACGGTTGTGCTTTGCCTGCCAGTACCGTGCGACGTTCAGTCTCGGCATCCCAGGCTCGGCGGTAGAGTTCAAGGCCAGATTGTGCTTCGGGAGTATCGTAGTTGAGCATATCGAGATGCTTCTTGGCCCGGTCGAGGTCGCCCTGGAAAAGGAAAAGCTCGATGAGGAACAGACGAGCGGCTTTATCCGCTGGGGCATTTTTGATCTTGAAGATCTGGGCATCGACCGCAGCCTGCAACTGGCCGTTCTGAAAGAGTTCGTTGGCGGTCATCTCTCACCTGATGGAATAAGGTCTTACAAACAGAACAAAACCGGACAGCACTATGCTGCCCGGTCTTCCTGGTAGAAGCAAGAGTAATTCTACTACTTGACGTTTTCCTTGAGGTTCCAGCTGGCCTTGATGGCGGTATCGAGTGAACCATCTGGCTTTTGTGGTGAGTAGGAGAACTCGATCTTAGTGAAGTTCAGTGAGAAAGATTCACTGGGGGATTGACTGCCACCACCACCCGAGGTCTGGAAACTGGAGACCAGCAGATCAGTCAGGGTGATAACATAGTAGTCATGCTGTTCGGTACCTTGCTTGCGGACGAAGAGCTTAGCACTCTTGATGTGTTGCCCGGTGGCACACGCAAGCATAAGCAGTGGACTGGCTTTGCAGGTGTTGGTCATCATGCTGAGGTCAGAGAAGCTGGCCTTGCCTGCACCACCACCGCTGCCTGAAGCCATGCTGGCTGCATTACTGACGCCCCAGCTGAAAGAATCGATCTCGATTGTGCCGGGGTGCTTCTTGTCAGAAGATTCGCCCTTGATGCCTTCGATTTCCAAAAGATAGTCGCTAGCCATTGTCCAACTCCTTAGTGTGTTAGGTTTGTTGTGGGGAGTCGTTTGTCATCCCCTACACCAGACTAATGCGGATTGCCGTAGGGCTACGGACAGTGTTCGGGAATTATTCTGAAAAAGATAAAAGCCTTCCCCCGGTAAGGAGGAAGGCCCTGGTTGATGGAGAGTATGGTATCTCAGGATTAACCCTGTGAAAGCTGCTTGGCCACCATACGCAGCGAGATATCGAGCCCTTCCAACTGGAAGTGAGGACGCAGGTGAGCCACGGCACGGTACATGCCGGGCTGGCCGGGGATTTCCTGCACCTTGATCTCGGCAGACTGCAATGGATACCGTGCCTTGTCGTCGTCGCTGAGGCCATCGGGGTTAGCGACACAGTAGTTCTTGATCCAGCGATTGAGCCAACGTTCCATGTCGTCACGTTCCATGAAGGAACCGATGCGATTTCGCACCATTACCTTCAGGAAGTGAGCAAAGCGTGAAACGCACATCAGCAGGTTGAACTTGGCTGAAAGTTCGGCGTTGGCATTCGCACCCGGGCGATCGTACTTCACTGGCTTCTGGCATGACTGGGCACCCATGAAGGCAGCAAAATCACGGTTCTTACAGTGAACGAGAGGCAGGAAGCCGAGGTTCGACAGTTCGTTCTCACGACGTTCGGTGATGGCCACTTCGGTGGGGCACTTCATGGCCACGTCGCCTTCATCCGTGCGGAAGGTATGGACAGGAAGCCCTTCGACTTTACCGCCACCTTCAACACCACGGGAACGAGCCATCCAGCCATATTTGGAGTAGGCATCGGTGATGCGGGAAGCATAGGCCCAGGAGGAGTTCATCCAGAGATACTTGTCGTGGTTGGTGCCATCGACATCTTCTTCGAAGTTGAACTCGGCAATCGGGTTGAACTTCTGTCCGTAAGGCAGGCGGGAGAGAACGCGAGGCAGGGTGAGTGCCACGTAGCGGGAATCTTCCGATTCACGGAACGACTGCCAGGGGGCGAATTCGACGCTCTGGAAGATCTTGGCGAGATCGCGGTGCTTATGCAGATCAGAGAACGAATCGAGATTGAAAGCATCCGGGCTGCCTGCCGAGACGAATGGAGCATGTGCACCAGCAGCAATGCCAGCCAGGCCCTGCAGCATGTTGACATCGACGGACCGCTTGCAATTGAATTCGTAATCACCCATCAGCATACCGAAGGGGTGACCGCCGAGGGTACCGTACTCTTCCTCGTAGATCTTCTTGAAGAGTTCGCTCATGTCGAACTCGACAGCGGTCTCAAGGTCTTTCTTGATCTCGTCCTTGGTGACGTTCATCACCTTGATCTTGAGGGCATCGCCTGTTTCGGATTGATGCACAAGATAATGCAGACCTCGCCAGGTGCCTTCCAGCTTCTGGAGGGCTTCGTGATGCATAATCTCATTGAGTTGGGTGGAGAGTTTTTGATCGATGGCATTGATCCAGTACTTGATGTTGGTTTCAACATCTTTCTGGAGTACCTGCCCAGGCTGCATGGCATTCTGAATAAACTGCTGGATGGCGTCCAGACCACGTTGACGAGCCTGGTCGTCGTGGTTGACGCGCATCTTCTTCGTTGCTTCATTGAGCCACTGGCTACCGTCAAAGGACGCGGCCTCTGCACCGGGGCTGGCTGCGGCCTGTTGCTGTCCTGCACTCATGGGGGAGACTCCTGACTTGCTGTGTATCTTGACTGAGTTAATTGGTCATTAGCTTGCTGGTGGTGCTTCTTCTTTTTTGTTGAGCAAATCAGCGAGTGCTTCGCGCTTCTCGGTGCTTTGCATCACATCAGAAAGGAGTTTCTCCAGGGCATCGTTGCCTTCCATCTTGCTCAGGAGTTCGGTGAGCTTCTTACGCATCTGCAGCAGGTCGTTCAGAATAGGGACTTGTTCAGCAACGCGGGCTGGTTCAAAGTCCTGCATGCTACGGAAATTGAGTTCGACAGCGAGTTTCTCGGTGCCATCACCGGTGAGTTTGTTATCGACTTTGAATGCCAGGCGAGGCTGTTGCTGTGCCATTACGCGGTTGAAGCTGTCGCGATCGATTTCGATGAACTTGCGTTGCTTCATCGGCTTCTTCACGCCTTCCTTGGGCTGGCCTGAGAGATCAGCCAGGACACCCACGATGAAAGGCAGTTCGGTGATAGGCTCAGCGCCTTCGGTTTCGACTTTGTAATCGATCTTCACACGAGGAGGACGGACTCGTTTCAGACGGTCCTGGTAGCTTTCCGGCATGGTGATATTCCTGTAGCAGAGGTGACAACTCCACATAGTAGTAGAAGTGATACACGTACGCAAATATTCTTTTGTGCGTTCAATGAAAAAACTCGACCTGATGTCTCAGGTCGAGCTGCGGGTACTGATCTGGCAAACCTTGACTGCTCAGCCTTACTTCTTAGGGCTTTTCATCTCATCGAAGATGATAAAGCTGGCTGGGGTCGAGTTCTCGGTAGGCAGCTTGGGCACGAAGCTGGCTGGCATGGGTGTGGTTACCATGTTGCTGGGCAGCGGGGTTGCTTGCCGTTGTACCACGGGCATGGAGGGTGGTGGAGTGACAACCACCTGAGCGGGTTGCTGGTACTGCTGCATGGGGTGCTGGAAGGTAGGCTGTTCCACCATGGCTGGTTGTTCGCTGCCACCCATGGCATTCTTCAGTACGCTGAAAAGACTCTTGGGCTCGCGGCGTGGTTGAACAGCAGGTGGCACGGGTGCAACTGAGGTAACAGGTGTCATTGCTACCGGGGTGCTCACCATAACTGGCTGAGTGTTCACAGCAGCAGTGCTCGGTACAGGAACCAGCTTGACGGTTTCCTGAGGAGTGAAGTTGATCTGCTGTGATGTCTGGATGCCATAGCGAGCGTGAAGATTCCTGATGGCCAGGCGAGCAGCAACGATGGTGTTCTTATCAGGTGCACGCGATGACTTGGTACCACCCTCCACTTTACCTGGTTCCTTGGGAGTGGTTCCTTTTTCCTTAGGTTTATTGTCTTCTTCTTTGGTTTCGACGGGTTCGGAATAGCAAGCTAGGCAGCGTTCAAGCGCCAGGCAGGCCGCGAAGCGAACCCGGTCGGAACGTTCGGCTGGGTTGCCATCCTTTTCAGAACAGGAAACAGCGTGGGTGAGTGCTTTAATGATGTTGGCACTACAGCAACAGCCCTTACCAAGTACGAGAGCAGCTTCAAAGCGTACGCATTCGACACCATCGGTGCGAAGTGCTGCGATCAAAGCACCTTCTGCTTCGGGATAGTAACGGCAATCGAGTGTGCCGAGGTAGCGTACAGCTGAACGACGAGCTTTGGCTTCAGCGGCGTCTTTCTTAGCTTGGGCGGAAGCTCCTTCCACACCAGGCTTGGCCAGGTCTTCTGCAGTGGGAGTGGTGGGGCAGAAGTTCGGGATGATGCCACCCGACATGGCGCTCATGGGCTGAGTCATGCTGTTGAGCATGTTGCCAAGAGGCATGGCACAGAGCTTGCGTTTGCAGTCTTCGCAGGCCTGATAGCACTTGCCAAAGAAGCCAACATCAGCGGCACCAGCTGCTGCAGGTGCAGCTTGTGTAGCTGCTGCCACGGTAGCAGGCGGTACAGCGCCTGGTACTTGAGCATGTAATAAGCTGGCAGCGGTGATAATGCCAACCAGAGCGATCAAACTGGAATGCCGGCGCATGTCCATTCTCCTACTGAATAGACGCTGTCTCTCGTCTGGAACAACTTCGGTTATCGAGTTTACCGACCTTGAGGGTTTCGCCGATTTTCGCAATTCTGCTCAATCTGCCCTTCTTAAGGAGACGCCTTAAGACCTCAAGGTTCCAGTACTTAGCATAACCCTGCCAACCGCCCCGTTCGTGCAAACTACTATTCTTGTTCAAGTTCCTCCATCTTACTATTCGATATTCGTGTTGAGCACGAGTTCCTCGGACTTTCCGTCCGCTTCGAGGTGAATCATGAAATCCTATTATCGTTGGAGTTTGTGTACCTTTCTGGCGGTGACGTTGATCTCATTGGTTCACGGTGGATTGCAAGCCCAGGAAGGTTCCTTCCTGCAGGCGGTGATGCAATCGAAAGCTGAACAACAGCAAGTCGATGCCTCACCTGTAGTACAGGCATCATGCACCTCTTGTGGAACCGGCTTTTACGGCTCCAACTCGAGTGGCATGGTCTCGAGTGGTTGCAGTTCCTGCGGTCTTTCCGACTGTGGTGGCTGTGGCAGTTGTGGCTTCCCCGGCCAGACCTGTAACACCTGTGTGGGAAGCAATTCCTTCGAAAACTTCTTCTGCAAGCTGCACAATGCAGTCTGCTGTCCTGATCCTTGTTATGAACCAACCTGGATTGCTGCTCAGAACGCAGCCTTCTTCCAGGATTCGGCACGACCGGTTAACCAGACTCGCATTCGTTGGGATCATGGCAGCAATGTTCGATTCCCTGATCGTAACAACTACTTCTTTGCCCCGACAACCAACCTGGCTCGGCTGCGTGGCATCAATTATGATGAACTGCGGGTTTCGGCTGAAGCAGGTACTGAGAAGTTCTCGGTAACAGTTGATACGCCTTACCGATCATGGAGTGGTGACGGGGACAATAAGGCTGGGTTCGGTGATGTTGCAATAACGACCAAGAGCCTGCTGCTCGATTCCGAAATCCTCCTGATGGCCTTCCAGTTCCGCACCAACATTCCTTCAGCCAGTGGTGGTCAGGGTTTGGGCCTGGGTCTGGTGGCACTAGAACCTTCACTGCTCTTCACCCTGAAGTTGTTCCAGGATACCTACCTGCAGACACAATTGGCCCAGTGGATTCCACTCGGTGGTTCGGATACTGCTGGTTCATTGTTTCGTTACAACTTTGCTGTCAACCATCTGCTCTGGAAATCGAGCACCTGTTGCGACATGTTACTGGTAGGCACATTTGAAGTGAACTGCATCAGCTTCCAGGCTGGACACTACAACGCCATCGAACAGGATGCACTGGGCAATGATGTTGCTGTGCTACGTCAGTCATCGGGTGATACCTATGTGAGCGTGGGACCTGGCATCCGCTACCAACTCTGCGAAAAGATGGACTTTGGTTTCGGTGTCAGCATCAATGTGGGGCAGGATCACTTTGCGGAACAACTCTATCGCACCGAATTCCGCTGGCGCTTCTAACAAGATGTAGCGGAACTCGCCAAGAGTATACAGGAACAGGCCAGACATTCGTCTGGCCTGCTTCACTTCGTGCGGCCAGTGATATCGAGGAAGGGTTGGCCCGGGTTTTTGAGGGCGAGTTCAAAGGCTGCATAAGCTCGCTGCCGTTGGTAACCTTCGTCAAGAATCTGTTTGCAGCGTGCTTCATCCAGCAGTTCACCTACGAGATAGCGGGTGCCTGGCTGGAAGCGGGATCGATTCTTGTTCCACCAGTCCTGGACTTTATCGACTTCGGGCCAGGGGAGATTGTCGTCGGGATCGAGTTCGACGCGATCATCGAGCGGGTCTTCATTGGGAACCGACTCATGATCGGCAGGCGTAGAGGCATCGAAGTTGCTGTCGGTGAGGTTGAGGCCTGTAATGAAGCTGAATGATTCCGCAGCGATGCGAGCGTGGGGTGTGACGTTCATCTTCTCAAGGAGATAGGGCACATCCACCGGGTCGCCCCAGACTCCCATCGTGAAGAGGACCAGTCGTTCTGCACCCGGAATCTTGCTGAGCATGCCGATCAGCTTGCGAACTGCACCCGGTTCCAATCGGCGGACGAGAATGTTGAGAGCAGGGATGCGGTAGGTCGATTCAGCCAAGGCGATGGTGTGCAGTTCTGCGAGCGCTGCGGCATCGCTGGATAGCCTTGCCAGCGACCAGGCAGCAGCAAAACGACAACCCAAGTCAGGTGATCGAAGTTCTTTACGAAGTTGGTTGGCCCAGACTGCGTAGCCCATTTCACCTACGACTTTGATTGCTCGTGCACGCAGGGATAGATCCAAATCGTTCAATCCCTTTTCGAGAGCCAGCCCTGGATTGGCTAGTATCGCAGAAGCAGCACTCAGTCCGATACGTCTGAGACCTGGCGTAGCACCGTTCAGGAGAGCAGGCAGAAACTTGTTCGCCTGCGATGACAGTAGCCAAGTAAGTGCAGAAACGACTGCAGCGTGAAGTGCATAAACTGGCGCAGCCAGGGCCAGTACCTTGTCGATGCGATCCTGTTTGCCTGATTCGTAAGCGAGGAAAGCAGCAACAAAGACCTCACCGGGCTCGGTTTTGTCTTCGAGTTGCTGGTAGACAATGTCCCAACCGGGATCGCCTGCAATGAGGAGGCCATCGAGATGGGCTTCAAGGCGACTGTCGAGTTTGCTGAGATCCTTGAGGTTGTAGTGAGGAGCGAAGACGGATGCATCACGCTGTTGCCTGAGGAAAGCAGCTTCGGAAGCGTGTTGAAGTACGATTGTCTCAATCATTCGTGAGCTCATCTTAGATCTTCCAGTTCCTCATCGGCACTACTGGCTTCTTTGACGAGCAGTTGGAAATCATTGACGGATGCTTCCAGCCATTCGAGAAAGCTGGGGTACGTCCAGTCTGGTCCGTGCTCATATCCGACCAGTGCCCATTCCCCATCGTCATTGATGGTTTCAGGATCAAGCAGTAAGCGTATTGCTGTTACTTCACCATAACCAACAACAAGAGATTTTGCGGCAAGATCGTCACCATCCACTTCAGCGGAGGCCTGCCAGTCACGGATATCATCCGCTTTTTCTCCTGCCAATAATTCAGGCACGCTCAGCAGATCAACTGCTCCGCTGGCCATGCGCCACGAGCCGTAATCTTTCAAGAACTGACGATATGAAGGAGGTAGTTTCTTTTGAAGTTTTTCTTCTAGTGCCAGTATTTCATCATCAGTAGCCTGGGGTCCAAAAGCCTGTTCATCATCCAGGTCAATCGCAAGGTAGTAAGCCGATCTTGCTTTCTGTCCTTCTTCGACGGCCTGTCGCACGCGATCTTTCAATGAAGTGCTCATTCACTCTCCTTGTGCTAATCACAGCTTCCATCTGTTTCAAAGCCGCTGGGATTGGTAACGCCTCGGTTTCTCGCTTCTTTGATCTGTCTTCCTGAGGAAGTATTGACAGATGCATCGAGCCAAAGAAACGGGCCAGCAACGTGACCAAAAGTCTGTGCTTCCTGTACGTGGTCGGCCTGCATTTTTGCACCCTTGGGGTCGTTCGTTTTCGCGCAGTCATCGTAGAAGTGGCTTGGCTGCTTGGAGGGATCTGAGAAGGCCGGCCATCCAGTCGGGTTGGGCTTATTCCAATCTCGATGGAACTTGGCCTGCCAGCTCGCCTTCTTGGAAGCCAGTGCGCTGGTGCTGCGGGTTTGCAGTCCACCTTTCTTTTTGGCGATAGCATCCATCTTGGCTGCTTTGGCTTTCATTTGCTTTTTCTGACATGGTGACCAGTGAGAATCGCACTTGAGAACAATGACGCTGGTGGCCATGCTACTGGCATTCACCATAGGAACAGCGTTGTTGGGAGGATTGCTACCGTGGTTTGAAGTGGTGATGTCAGTATGCCGGTCAACGTTCTGACCTTCAAATTTGACATCCATTGACCACATCACGAAGAATGTCTTGCCAGTGATGACATGCGTTATCACACCGGCACCGAGGCCTTTGGTGGCTGCCTCATCACCAAGTGGTGATGTCTGGTAGAACGACTGGTTCTTGAGCATGACTTCTTTGTTCTTGATCAGGACTGTTTTACTGCCCTCCTTCATGTCTTTGGAAAAGGATGTGTTGGGATAAGGCAATGGTACTGGTCCAGCCGGCGGCGATGGTGGGCTTAAGCAAACATCGGGGAAGGCTGCAATCACTTTGCCGTCGCCTGCCTTGCAGGCAATCTCATCACCATTGGCAAAAACATCACATCCCATGACAGGCTCCTTCTCCTAACGATTCCATTGCAGTATCGGGCACGGGCACTGGCGAAGTTAAAAGTCAACGGGCTTACAAACCATGTTTGCGGACAATGGCACAAGCTCGTTGCCCGCCAGTTGAACAGGTCCAACAGACGAACGTGTCTCCTGGTGCGTAGCCTTTCCTGAAGGCATGTTGTGCGAGAACCATTTGTGCAACACCTGCGGCTGCCCCTGTATCGCCAATGGAATCGGCCCAATGCCAGAGAGGCTGTTCCTGTTTACGCACTGTCCGCATGAGTCGAGCTTCTACCAGGGGAAGCTCTTTGAATCCGTAAGTTTCACCGGTCACATCCGAAAGCCGACCATCGATTTGATGTAACCCTAAATTTGCCTGACGGAGAGCGTTTGTTGTTGCTTCAGTAAGTCCCAACCCCAGTAATGGCTGATCGGAAAGGATCGAAGCTTTTTCCACACCAAAGCCCAGACCAGCAATTTCTGCAATGGTATTCGGTTGAGCCTTTGCATTGAGCAATACAGCACAACCAGCTTCACCAGGTATGATCCCGTCGTGATTGGCTGGCGTTTTCAGTCGAAATTGCTCGTCATACCAAAGCAGAGTTTTTGTATTCACGAGTGAATCGACACCGGCCACCAGACAATGAGAACTGCCTTGCTGGAAGATCTGTTCAGCTTCACGAATCGCATCAAAGCAGGAAGTATGCCCATGGCAAAAGTGGCGTGAGAGTGTGGGATGAAACTGAACTTTTAGTTCACTGCAAGCAACTTGAATGATGGTTGGAGCTAACTCGGCAATGCGGTTGGGTCTCTCCGCTTCGGCAAAGCACGTTAAGAGAGGAACGGCGTTCCATCGAATGTCTGGGTTTTGGTTCAGTACCTCCCGAAGTGCCTGCTTTAACAGTTCCACTAATCGTCTACCTGGACGATAAGAAGGATCAATCTCGGGGACAATAGCTCCCATGATCGGTTCGGAATTGTATGTTACATCGAGTTCGGTGAAACTTGAAATGCCGGCGCGGTATGCAGCACAGGCTGCCTCTGAATGTAGGCCGACAGAACATACCATGCCTGTTGAAGCAATAAACATGGTTCGTTCAACTCCCGGACTTGATATGACTGAGATCTGCGAAGGAACTGAGTCGCTTCTTGCCGATCTGTCGAAGTTTCCGCTGGTGTGCTTCTTCCCATTCCAGATTCGTCATTCCAACCACGAGTGACTTCACTTCTCGTATGGTGCGCTGAATAGGAATCGAAGCATGCCAGGTCAGTTGAAATCTCTGCAGGTCTGGTTCAAGCAGGAATGACGTGACGACAGACTGGACATCATGTGATGCATCGGTTCGAAAGCGAAACGCAACCGGGAGTTCCAGATTGGCAGGTAAGCAGAACCTGGTTAGTCCTGATGGCGTTAAGTTGGTAAGCACAACTTCCTCGTTGCCTTGCAGGTACTCTGTCTGCTGATCCTCCGGAGCGGATTGGAAATACCGGTCGTCAAAATCATCAGGTAGAAAGGGGCAGCGGTGGTCCAGCCATTTCTGATCATAAGTGCCTGCCCATTTGGCACGGGGTTGCCAGGCTCGTCCGACTGGACCGAAAGACATGGGTTTGTAATTCCCGCTCGTCGATGTGATCGGATGGCCTGTCTGTTCGGTATGGGGAAGAGGTTTGCCATCCAAGGCCTTCGGATCGGATGTGGTGAAGTACCCTTTCCCTGCATGATTGGGAAGATACCAGCGATGCTTGGCAGGGTCTTCATTGGTGTTGTCAATACCGCCAAAGGCAACATCATACGAGATGAGCTGTGAGACGAATGGCTGAATGGCACTTGGCCCCTTGTACAGCGTGCCCACTTTCCACTGGCGTGCGCCGACTACATCAAATGACTTGTTCACGGTGCTGACTTTGAGTCCAACGGTTACACGTTCCGTTGGCTTACCACCGGGGGCATAGGCTTTGCCATGAAGTAACACATCGCAACGAGGTTTTCGTCCCGAAAAGTCGATCTCGCTGAGGGGAGCCGAAAAACCTGGTTCACCAGTGAATTCATCACAAGTGACCAAAGGAAGTTGTTCGGTCAGGAGTTGAGGCGTGTCTGTTGCCCGTGATGGAATTCCAAAAGTTCCTTTGGTAACCACAACGAGATGCTCACGGCCGTTCTTGTCGGTGAACATCGTGTAACCAGCAACCATCTTGGTGGTATTCGTCAGGTTCATGGCTTAATTGATCTGGACCGAACCGCCTTTGATGCGGTTGGTGCCTCGGGAACGGCTGAGGAGGTAGTCACCTTCGATGAGGACTTTCCCGGCCTTGGTCATGGTGATGCTTGCTTTGCCACAGCGCAGAGTGATTTCTTCCTGGGCAGTGAGGATCATGCGTTTGCCATCAGTGATGACATCAAGACCCTGAACTGGTGCGGATTTCGTGGCAGGCAGCGGGGTGGGCTTTTGAATCAGTCCCATAATCATGGGCTGTTGTATTAGATCGACAGTGACGAAAGCCAACACCACATCTCGGCCAATGTCCTGCACGCTGAGTGGAGTGATCGTTTGCGAAGGGTGGGGCGAATCGTCACGGAAGCCTGGCCAGGTGACGAGAGGCAAGCCTTGTTCATTAAATCCAACAATGCGGCCGACAATCATTCCTTCGGGCCTGGATCGTTGAGGGACAAACTCAACCGGGCGTTCGCCTGGTTCGAGGTAAAGTTCTGCTACATGCTGACCAGTGGTGTTGGATGCTGATGCATTCATGTGATGTATGTGAAGCTTCAGAGATTAGTTCTGAAGAATCTTCTGCCCCTTCATGGTGATGTTCTTGGAGGCTTTCACGTCGATCTTACCGGAGCCATCAACGGTGATGTCCTTGCCTTTGATGGTGATCGTCCCGTCTTTCTTCATGGTGATACTGGCTTCACCGGTTTTCAGCGTGATGGAGTCTGCAGCGGTGATGTTCAGGTTCTTTCCCACGCTGAGTGTATCATCTTTGGCAATAGTAGCACTGCGATTTGCACCTACAGAAGAAGACTGATCCTTGGCGATGGACTCCGAACGACTGCCACCAATCGTGGAAGAGTCGTCTTTGGTGACGATGGTATTCTGCCCCGCTCCAATGGTGATAGCCTGAGCACCACCGACCGTGACAGCACGGGCAGCGCCGACAGTGATGGCCTGTGCAGCAGCGATGGTAACTGCTTCTGCAGCACCTACCAGCCTGGTTCGGTTGGCACCTATGGTTATCGATTCGTTGGAGCCGACATTTTCCGTACGGTTGATGCCGATGCTGATGGTCTGATTCTTGTCGACGGTGATGCTTTCGTTGTTATGGACAGTCTCGGTGCGATCTACACCGATGGTGATGGTTTCATTGTTGTCTACGGTTTCGGTGCGGTCGTGCTTGACGTGGACCGTTTCATCATGGTCGATGGTCTTAGTACGGTCGTGGCCTACCCAGTGGGTTTCATCGTTCTCTACTTCGATGTCCTGATTCTTCTCCGCATGGATGTGGAGTTGTTCCGAACCTTTCTTGTCTTCGAAGCGGATCTGGTTGTGATTGGCAGGAGAAGCACCCATTGAACTACGGGTTTGGATACCACTCTGGGTTTTGTTCGCGGGTAGATCCCAGGGGGGCATCATGTCAGCGTTGTAGACGCTGCCGACGATGATGGGTTGATCGGGATCGCCTTCGATAAAGTCGACGACCACTTCCTGGCCGATACGGGGGATGTGGATCACCCCCCATTTCTGCCCAGCCCAGATCGTTGCTACCCGTATCCAGCAGGAACTATCTGCATCGTTCTTTCCTGTGCGATCCCAGTGGAACTGCACTTTCACTCGGCCGTACTTATCGGTGAAGATCTCTTCACCAGCGGGGCCCACGACGACGGCAGTCTGACTACCAGCGACCGTGGGCCGTTCCGTCAATCGAACAGGTCGATAAGGAAGTTCCAATGGCATGCAGCGGAATTCGTTGCTATAAGAGTAGACCTCATCCCCAGCGCGGTAGCTTAGTCCCTGCGATGCAGTGTGACTGACCCTGGTGATGACATAGTCGCCATTGGCATCAAAGTGATTGTCGAGGGTGAACTTGTGGCCTGCTGTCAGTTGAGGAGCGTCGCTGCTGCTGATGATGGAGAGTGTCTGGGCAGCTTCTTCCTGCATGCGCAGATTGACGGTGCGAGCGTTGTCCTGGTGTATCTTGCCTATGTCTGCAGCGCGATCACCGCCGCCTGGGGCAATACCATCAAAACGCTGGGCATAGCCACCGGGGAAATCGTAGAGTTCAAGCTTTTCTGCAACTGCAAGCTTGAGCTTGTGGGTAACGGTTCCCACTTTGGCGCTATCCGCAATCACCTTCTCGGCTTCGAGGTGTTTGTGGGGCAGCTCAAAGCAATGATCCCAGAGCAAGGTCTTGCCAGAACGTATTTCCTGGGTCTTTTCCCAACTGAGGATGATGGGTAGCTCACGAACACCACCACTGACCTCGTCATAGCGGATGGTCTTCTGGAAGGGGACATCAGCGTGGCTTTGCGGTGTGTTGGCTACCACCATTTCAGTAGCGTCTTTAGTGTGTTTGAAATAGTAGTAGATGCCTTCTTCTTCCATGAGCCTACTGGCGAAGTCGAAGTCGCTTTCGCGATACTGAACACAGTAGTCACGTTTCTCGAAGGTGCCTTGTATTTCGTATTTGACAGGCAGTCCGGTCAGTACTTTCTTGAGAATGTCAGGCACGGTCATCTGCTGGAAGATGCGGCTTTGGGTAATGCGAGTGAGCAGCCAGAACATCGGTCGCATTTCTGCGCGGTAATATGTGAACTCATTATCACGTCGGCCCTGGCTGAACTGGCTGATGATGCCGTGAAAGTAACGTGTACCCACTTCACCACCGATGACATCAGCAGCGATAACGACGGGCTTCCCCAATATGGCTGAAAAGTCGACGGTGGTGCCTATTTCACCCGCGAGTTGCAGATCGAATTGAAAGAGTCGGGAGATTTCTTCGTGGCCGCTGAAACTGGTGAGCAGCAGCTTATCTTTGCCTAATGCGGTGGTGACACGCAGGGGTCGATTGTCTTGTGTATAAGCGGCCATGAAAAGCATCCCACGTGCGTGCTGTGCGGTAGCCGATTATGGCATACCCTCGGAAGTTCTCCAAGATAATATGTGAAACGGGGGGCTGTTGCGGACACACAATCCACACAAACCCGAAACGTGAGTGAGGGACGCCTTGCCATCGCAAGGCGTCCCTCACTCACGTTTCGGGTTGTACTTAGAACTTCATCTCAACCACGACATAGAAATTGCGGCCTGGTTGGTAGACGCCTGCACCGGTAATGATGTCGAGGTGTTCGCGGTAGAACTTATCGAAGATGTTTTCGACACCGCCGCTGATGGCCCACTTATCGTTGACCTGCCAGTTGCCTCGGACGTTGTACACGGTGAAGCCGGAGGTTGGTATTTCACCGAGCGATGTGGCTACACGATCCTGGCTGGCGACGATGCGGGCACCGAAGTCAAGCATCCAGCGAGGCTGGTCTTGTGGATCATGGATGCGGAAGCCCACTCGGTTATCAAGTGGAACAATGCTAGGAAGCGGTTCGTTGTCTGGTCGAGTCGTGAACAGGCCGCCATCGATTTGTGCCTGGGTGACACGGTTACCACGGGTCAAATCGGTACCCTGCACGTAGCTGCTGAGTGCATAACCGGTGAGCCAGGGCATGACCACCACTTCTGCAAAGGCTTCGAAGCCTGTGAGGAAGGCGAGGTCGGTGTTCACGAAGGTGAAGCCCATACTGTCGCGAATCGTCCCTGGCCCGGGAGGCGGATCATTAGGGCTCAGGTTGTAGACTTCAGGAGGCAAGCTGTTGTAGTCAGGTTGATAGGTAATGTAGTTGTGAACCCAGGAAACGTATCCGGAAGCGCCTGCCCGGAACCACTCAAAGTTGGTACGGAAGCCGGTATCAGCTTGCAGCAGTTGTTCCGGAGCCAGACCTGGGTTGCCTCGGAAGAAGTGCAGTGAACGCTGAATCTGTGCGGAATACGGACTCAAACTATAGAGTTCTGTCAATGAGCCTGGTCGTTGGCCTGTACCTACACCAGAGAGCAACGAGAGTTCGTTGTTTACCTTGTATTCGGAACTGATGTAGCCATTCCAGAGGATGTATTCGCGGTTGAAAGCCTGGTTATCGAGCGCCTGGCGAATCTGGTTCTCGGTCAGCCCCTGGTTGAAGCTGTCGATGTCGGTGTTCATGACATCGAGGCGACCGCCGACTTTGACAATAAACCGGTCCGTTACGTTCATTGTCGTATCAGAGAAGATACCACGGGTGAGAGCGTGTGAGCGAGGGACCGGGTAGTTCGAGAAACCGAGACCACCGGCACCAGTTGAACCGGTAAAGAAGTCGTATTCATCGTTTCGCTGGGAGAGCAATCGCAAGTCCCAACCGAGATTGAACTCGATGTCCTTGGTATTGCCCCACGACATGATCTGACGAACACCAGTCGTCATGGCTTCGCCACCGACGGCAATAGCCAGATCAGGGAAGAAGCCACGAGCACCGAATTCCCGGGTGGTCAGTGGATCGTAGGTCCAGACGCGTTTGCTATAGCCGGGCAATGGGATGATCGGGCTGTTATTTTCGCCCGGGCTGAAGTTCGGATTAGCCTGAATACCATTATCGCCGGTGAACTGGGTGTAGCTGTACCAGCCGTCAGTAGTCAGCTTGTCGAACCAGCGCTGATTGCGGAGTTCATGCCGGAAGGAGTAGTTCTCACTGTTCAGTCGGCGGAAATCGAACGGGAAGCCCGGCAGTTCGATGTTACGCTGGAACAGGTTCATCCCGTAGAGTGACAGTGTACTGTTTTCAGAGAGATCGAAGCCGAAGGCGTAATCAAAGCTTTGCGAGTTATAGCTAGATGGTATCGAGTTGCCAAAGTTGTATCCGTTTGGCCCGATGATGTCTTGCGGAACGGTGTAGTCGTTACCGACAGCGAGGGTGTAACCCAGGCGATAGCCAAAGTCCTGATTGCCACCGTAGAAGCTGCCCCGTTCACGAAGCTGTTGACCGTTGGTTTTGAACCCGGAGATGATCTCGCCGTGGTTTTCGAGACCACATTCGTAACGTGGTGGAGAGTTAGTTGCAATATCGAGGAAGCTGAAGCCCGAGCCGTAGCGAACAGAGTAGGGGCCTTTGATGACGACCACATCACGGATGTTGCTGGAATCAATCTTGCTGACGATGGTGTCCAAATCGAGACGAGCAGGGTAGGCCCAGCCACCATCAAGATATGTAACAAGTTGACCGGCACGGTAACCACGGATGTGTGGATCGGTCACGATGGGTGAACGACGCTGCACTTCAAAGCCGAGGGCTTCTTCCGACCGGGCCAGGAAATCACCCACGTCGGTACTGGCTCGGCTGCTGGTTTCGCTGGCAGCGGAGACGTTGTTGGTACCGGGGCTGGCGACGGTTTCCTGCTGGCGTGGGGCTTGTGTATTGCCCAGCGTACTGAGGAGTTCGCTGGAGAGACCACCAGACGATTCTGCAGGCGAAGGTGTCGGAGGTTGCTGGGTGCCTGCTCCGAAAGGTTGTGGAGGCTGGACAGAGTTTCCTTGCTGCTTGGCGACAGTGGCAATCTTCAAAACGGGCGCAGTGAAAGCAGCCTGTTGAACAGGGTCTTGGGCGATCATGGCACCAGGAACAATGGCAAGCGCCAGCGTGGAACTGATGCTGAGACAATGTAATGATCTTTTTCGGTTTAGAATCGTAGCCATAGCCCAGCCTCGCGCAACGAGAGCAGGAATCTCGATAGACTTCATTTTGATCGGCTAGGGAGACAGGATAAATTGAATAGAACCTACGATTGCTACAGAATGCAAGAATTACCCAGGTTGCCTGGTTTATTTCTTGATCAGATTCTGCACACGTTCGATGTTCACTTTCTTCTGGGCAGCACTCATTTCCGATTCGGGTAACTGCTGGATGGCATCGATTGCCTGTTGTTGATACTTCTCTTTCTTCTCGAGATTATCTTCCAGGCTGACCATGAACGAGAGCCAGCCCCATTTGACGTTGGATTGAGGCGCAATCCTCACGGCTGTGTCAAATGCTTTCAGCGCTTCGGATTTCAGTTTCCTTACCTCTGCATCGCTCAGTTTGTCAGCATTTATTCGCAAGATGCTATTTCGAAGAAACCCTGCGTAGCCAGCAAGAGAACCTGCAAACGGAAAGTCGTTACTAATTAACTTCCTCACTCGATCAATGATTTCAACATTGGGCTGAAGAACATCTGCAAAGAGTTTTGGATTGTTGGTGAGTAACTCAAATCGAGAGGCAGCCAACTGCACAAACGCCAGCTTCAAACGAAGGGCTACGTTAGTTGGTAGCTTTTCGAAGGCATCAAGTTCCTGCACGAAAGTCCCTGACATGTCATAAGCCTGCCAGGCTTCGTTGGTCTTTCCTTTCATTACTAGCCATTTGCCTTCCTGTTTGGCTGCGTGCCAGTGTGCCAATGGCTGTGTCGAGATTTTCAGCTGGGTCACATATTGCGAGAACAGTTTATCATGCACATCAACATCGTTACCTTGCTTGATGAGCAGAAACGCACAGTTACAGATTTCATTCATGCCATTCAGTTGCTGATACTCTGCCTCAGCACGAACCTGAGGATCAATTTCATCGAGTTTGGGTAGTAAGAGAGTGATCTCCTGAATTCGTTCTTTTAACTTCTGAGTGGAAGAGATATCCAGTGGAGAGTTCATGACCAGTTCAAGGAGAGCAACACGTGCGTCGTCACCAAAGTAGGTGAGAGGAGCATTTTTCGCAGCACGGATTGCTGCCTGGAGTGCAGCCTTGGCTTCGGAAAACTTCTTGGCTTGCTGATACTGATAAGCCTGCCAGCGATAAATCTCTGAAGCAATCATGTCATCGGGTTTCAGATTCAGTGCTTCACTCAGATCTGCGTCGATCTGTGTGCTAAACTCAGGGCGTTTGGCACGGATCATCGCTCGGGCGCGATTCATGAGTGCCTTGGCCTGCAGGCGGTCGCCCTTCAAAGCAATGATGGCATTCTTGAAATGCTGGATGGCTTCGTCATGTTTCGGGTCATTCAACAACAGCCCGAAGTCTTCCTTGGCATTTCCCAAGGCCATTTCCACATCTGCTTTGAAGAGGTCAGCATTGGGGGAACCACCCACGTCTTTGGCACTGTTGGCTGCATCGGTGAGATATTTGCGGCAGGCTTCACGGTCCTTGTCACCGATTTCCAGGTAGTTGGCATGTTCGAGATAGGCCTGGCTGGCTGCCAGGCGTCCAAGATTGAGCCAATACGTCCGGGTGGTATCGTTCTTTGTTTCGTTGATGAGGTTGGTGAACTGTTCAGTTGCTTTCCCGACCAGGACTAGCCGTTCGTCACGCTTCTTGCTTGTTCTAGCTTTCTCCAGGTTGATATTGCCTAGTAGAAGACGCAGTACGGGAAGTGCATCGGTAGGTGCATTACTGATACTGATCGACTTGATACCTGCCTGCCAATCGGGTTGTTTCAACTCGCGTTTGGCAAAGGCCTGCCAGATGGCCAGGCCACGCGACACTGTCGAGTCCGGGGCGTTCAAGAGGTTAAGAGCGGTTTTCAAATCGTCCTGTGCTTCAGCTAGGCGTGTCGTCTTTCGCAGCCAGGGGGCATAATGATTATCGATAATGAGCTTACCTCGACCGGCAAAGATCATTGCCAACTGCTGACGTTCTGTTGGTTTCAGGTTGCTGACACGGGTGAGCGAGGCGATCTCCGTGAGCCAGCTATCGAAGAGCTTCAGCATGTCTTCTTTGGGCAGCGATGCAGACTCCAGCGAAAGGATGACAGTGTAGAGCTTGCTTGCGGAAGCGAGCTTGAGTTCTTCTGTTTCTTTGGCGGTCTTCAGCAATTGAAACTGTTGATGATTCAATGCGAGTGGCATCGTTTCAGGCGTTTTTCCAGTTACCTGTGCAGGCCAACGCTTCAGTAAGTCCCTGGCTTGCTCAGGCGTGGTGGCTTCGTTGGCTTCCACCAGCAGGCATAGTAAAGTCTCTTCCTCGGAGGGCTTGGTTCCCTGCCAGGATTCAAGCTTTTTGCTGATGTTGACGTAGGCTTGAGCATCGTGTGCAGAAGCGATGGGTGAATTCCACTTTTTGAACTGGAACGCCCGTTGCTGATGCTCAGCCAGGGTGGGCTGAACGGTGGAGACAATGAGTGTTTGGCGGGGTTCAGACCAGGCGAATGCGGCAGGGTCTTTGTCCAACTTCAGAAACGCTTCTGTCGCGGCCTTGCGATTCGAGAGACGAGCAGCTATCGCTCCCCGAAGGTACTCACCGTATTTTCCTAATGTTGCGATCTGTGCCTGGGTGAGTGCGCTAGACAACCTTGATAATTCAGCTTCATCAACTGGTTTGAGGGTATCTTGATGAAGTACTTTTTCAATGCGGTAGGCCAGTGTCCAGGGTTCATGTTCACTGGAGAGTGGTGACACCTTGGAACCTGCAATCCAGTCAAGCTTGCCGTCGTCTTTGAGTAGTGTTGATCGATCTTTGAAATACTCGTGAGCGTAGCTGCTGTAAGCAGAGCGCAATTCATGACGCTGAGGTTCTGTCTCCTGTAGCTTGCCATAACAATCAGCTGCCAGCTCGAGAGATTCCTTGTCAAAAGGTGATTCAGCAGCCTGGTAACGTCCTGCAAGCTCCAGCAATTCAGTGGCAGTTTGCTTTGGATTACTGGTTAGTGTTTTCTTAGCGTTAGCTAACAATTGCTTCGTGGTTGGCTTGATGTTGATAGGAGCTGTCGGTACGGTTGGTGAAGGCGTATTCTTCGTGAGACTGGGAGCAGAAGGAATCGGCTTGGTGTCTTTAACGATGGGTGCAGTATCTACGGGGGCGGTGTTGCTTGGTGTTGTAGCTGTGCTCGAGTTGATCGAAGCTGAAGCAATGCCATTGGATGACAAACTGGTATCGGTAATCTTGGGATTGCTCGCAACATATACACCCAGAGCGATGATACCTCCAATGACTGCCAGAATAAGTAGCGATACGATGATGCGGGCGACCTGCGACTTGCGTCGGCGGACGGGTTGCCGAGTGGAAGTGGTGGCTGTTGCTTCCTTCTTGGTACTCTTCTGATTTTTCGCGACGGTCTCGCGGGCGGTATCGGTCAGCTTGTTGACCGTATCCGTTGGCTTGGTGGCAGGCTTTACTTCCATCATCAATGGTGAAGCCTGGGCTGCACCCGTTTGCTTCCAGTCGAGCATTGACATCGACTGGAGTGAAGGCATCTCCTCCATCGATTCAGCTGAACTGATCGCTCGTTCGCGTGGTAAATCGCGTTGCGAGAAGCAGGCCATCAGGGCCTGCACGAAGGCGACACAATTGGGATATCGGTCTTGCGACTTCAGCGCAGCACCACGCCTGAGTACTTCTGCTTCCAGAGGGGTGGCATAGCTGAAGTCCAGCTTGTTGCTCAGATGAGCGCGGATGAGCTCGGAGAGATCACCTACTTCACCTGTAGCCAATTTGCCAGAACGAAGGTGATAGTAGGTGAGTGCCAGGCTATATTGATCAGTTGATTTCTCGATGCGGCCAGCACAGAGTTCGGGGGCAGCATAGGCAGGTGTCATCCCGATACTCTTGGTATGGATGACAGCTGAACTGCCTTCGAGTGCTTTGGCCAGGCCGAAGTCAGCCAGCTTGGCGATACCACCCACGAGCAGGATGTTTTCAGGTTTCACATCACGATGGATGACATCATGTTCGTTGTTGAGCTTGTCGAGCGCGATGGCCACATGGCGCATGTAGCTGAGCAGTTCTTTGGGGGGCAACCCTGAGCCTTGCTGGGTGATGTAGTCGTTCAGCTTTTTGCCAAGATGGCTCTCAGCCAGTTCACTGACGATGACCAGCGTTTCAGCTTTGGGCCCATCTTTCATTTCCCGGGCTTCATCGGGAATCATGTCGCCTTGTTTGTCCAGAAGGAAGCAAGCCTCGATCTGGATCAGGTAGGGATGGCGAACTTCGGTGATGAGATCGAGGCTTCGAAGCTCCTGTTTGCTGGAAGCGAGTTCCAGGTTGCGAATAATCTTGATGGCCTTCTTCATTCGGCCTGGAGCGGTGGCACGCCAGACTTCACCGAAGCTGCCTCGTCCGATGATCTCTTCGAGTTTGTAGCCTGGAACAATTTCCGTGCCTGGTCGGAGTGGGCCTTTGAGCCCAGCCTGTGGCTTCATGGGCCGAGACTGTGTGGTGGCCATCTCTTTGAGGGCATCGACAAAGGCACGTGCAGTGGGATAACGGTCTTCGGGTCGCAGGGCCGTGGCGCGCTTAACGATCTTTTGTTCTGCCGGGGGCAGCATGGAATAGTCGAGTCTGCCTTCCAGATGGGCAGTCAGTACTGCTGGTGCAAAGCTGACATCCTGAAAGGGCAGCTTGCCGGTGCGTAATTGAACATAACTGATGGCAAGCGAGTATTGATCCGTAGTGCGCCCTGGGCCTTGTTCACGGTTGAGCATTTCAGGCGCAACGTAGTTGTGCGAGAAACTCATGGTTTGATTTTGCTTTACGCCCTGCTGCTGAATACGAGCAAGGCCGAAGTCGCAGATTTGAACTGAACCACCGACGAGTAGGATATTCTGAGGTTTGATGTCGCAGTGTTCGATAGAGACTTTTTCAGATCCTCCCATGTCGTGCCGGGGAGTGTTGAGGAAGTCGAGTGCGCGAGCAGACTCATCCATGTATTCAAGAAGTTCATCAAGTGGAATACCTTCAAGCTTTTCCTTTTGACACTCCTTGAATCGATCCATCAACGTCTTGTCGCCGAGCCCCATGGAGACAAAGAACTGATAGTTCCCTTCCATCATGAATCCGGACATGCTATCAGCTGCAGCATTCTGAATGATGTTGCCTGCCTCATCTTTGAGCCAGAAGCCCAGGATGGGGATCAGGTTGGGGTGGCGGATGTTACGGAGCTTGCGGATAGCGAAGACTTCTCGAACGCTTTGCTTTCCTTCCAGACTAATGATTTTAAGGGCTACTTCGATGTTGCTTTCGTTGCTGGCCTTCCAGACCTCACCAAAGCCACCCTCGCCCAGGAAGGCAATGAGCCTGAAGCCTGGGATGGGGCGATCACCTTCTCGATACATCTTGGACATGCTCGATCCATCAGGTAGGTTGTCTGCTCACACGATCAGCAGTCACAATTCTTGCAATTGGACAGGCCTTCGTTGCGAGTCGTCTCAATTGGGAGGATTCTTCTTGCGATCCTTCACTGCTATTTCGAGACTATCATTATCTGAGGTTTTCTGATCGAATGCAACCTGCTCGTTCCTTCGTTTTCACAATCTGAGGTTTCCATGGCTGAGACGCAAGTGATCGACATCGAGAGTTTGCTCGCTCCCATTCCTGGGGATGACCCTGCAGGTGCACCACTTCCGGGGGATATCCGACGGAAGCTGGACGAGTTGCGCCGGGAACCCGATGCCTTCGATCTACAGGCGGGGGCTGCGGATAAGCGTGCTGATTGGCATGGCGTGATTGCGCTGGCGGAAGATACGCTGACGAATACTTCGAAGGATTTGCTGGTGGCCATTCGATTGACCGAAGCACTGAGCAAGCGGGATGGCTACTACGGATTAGCAGCGGGGTTCAAGCTGCTTTCGAGGATGGTGGCCGAATGTTGGGATCGTATCCATCCCAAGCCTGATCCCGGTGAAGATGATTCGGTACGCATTGGGCCTTTTCTGTGGATCAATCACTCGATCAAAGGTGCCAAGTTTCCAGGCACTATTGCTGGTATGAAGCTCTTTCATCGAGATGAAACCACGTTTAGCTACGTTTACATTAACGATACAGCCAAGGCTGAACAGCGTGAAGAATTCATGCGGGTCTTTGAGTCGTTGCGGCCCAAGGAACTCGAAGAGTTTCAGAAGGTTGCTCAGGCAGTACATGAATCGAAGGAGGTGCTGACGGAGTTAGGAAAGGCACTCGATGAACGTTTTGGCGAGAATGCTCCTGACCTGATATCGGAGGAGAACCCGGATAATATCGGTCGAGTGCTGGTGGCAGCTGATCGCGAAGTAACCAAGCTGCAGAAGGCACGAGGATTAATTAGCGATGGCAGCGACTCTGCGAGTGAGTCATCTGGCAATTCAAGTGGTAACAGCGATAGTGGCGACTCCCACGAATCAGTTGGCAACCCTCGAACCATGTCCCGAGAAGCACTGTATCGCCAAATTGAAACAGTGGCAGACGCCCTTGCCAGGCTAGAGCCTCACAGTCCGATCCCTTTCCTGTTGAAAAGAGTGGTAAAATTAGGGTCGCTTTCCTTCCCGGAGTTGATGAAAGAGTTTGTGAGAGACTCGGGAACGATCGAAGAGGTCAATCGATTATTGGGCATTCCAACCGAATATAGTTAATTGGACGAAGCTCTTGGATTGACTGAAAATGCTGGAATATGCGGCGATTTATGCCGCCTAGCTCATGTTCTGGGTATTGTCAAATAAATCTGCAAAATCTCAATTGCATGCTGTCACGGTAATTGCTACCATTAGTACCAATCCATCTGTTAGTGTTTGCGCCCGGATAGGTTATTGCTATGCCAAGCTCGACTATTCTCAGCTTTGATGTTGAGGAACATCATCGCATTGAGGCGGCGTCTGGAATTTCTTGTAACTCCCAGCAACGGGAGAACTACGCAACAAGGTCGGTTTCAACCACTAGAAGACTATGTCAACTTTTGGCTGAGTCAAATACTCACGCTACTTTTTTTATCGTTGGCGAGCTTGCGCAAAAGTTCCCCGAGATGGTTCGTGAACTACACGATGCCGGCCATGAAATCGCATCACATGGTTGGGACCATCAGCCAGTCTATCGACTGACTCGCGAAGGGTTCCGCAAGGACATTACCAGGAGCAAGGATATTCTGGAGCAGATTTGTGGTGCCCGGGTTACCGGATACCGAGCTCCCACTTTCAGTGTGATGCAAAAGACAGCCTGGGCCATTGATGAACTGATCGATGCTGGTTATCAGTACGATTCATCTATCTTTCCAGTGCATCATGATCGGTATGGAGTTCCCGATGCACCGGTTTCACCATTCCGATGCTATGGCTCGAGCGGTCAACAATCGCTATTGGAGATTCCGCCTCTCACACTACAAACGGGTTTCTGCAATGTACCTGTGGGCGGTGGTGGATATTTCAGACTCCTTCCGCTCTTACTATTGAAGGCAGGCATCTGGCTCAATCGCAAACATGATCCCGCAGTCTCGATGCTCTACTTCCATCCATGGGAGTTCGATGCTGGTCAGCCCAAGTTGCCACTCAGTCGAGTGAGTCGTTGGCGAACCTATGTGGGAATCGAACGAGCAGAAGCCCGTTTGCGCCGCATCATGAGATACACTTCCATCACATCATTCCGTCGGGCCTGCGACGTAGCGACCAAGGTAGATTGCTTGCCTCTACCTGTCTATCACTTGATCCCACAACCAATGTCGCCAGTACCGATGATGTTGCCTGCCTAGATTACCAGTTGCTCAGTTGAAAATTTCCACCTGGCGCGGAACTGTGCCGGGTGTATCGATTCTTTTTGACTCATTGAATTTACAACCTATCTTTCAATGCTTCTCGCTGCCAGTTCCTGTCCCATCCGCCTCGCGGTGATGAAGCAACAGCTTTTTCCACACTCAAGCTGATAACCCCGCTATGCTGCCGCACGTCCCTCTTGCCCGGAGTGATCGATGGCTCGTTTGCCTGTTCGTACCCAGAAGTCCAATTCCAAGAAACCATCTAGCTACAAGCCATTGATCGAGGCACTTGAAGATCGCTACGTGATGGATGCGTACGGTTTGAGTCTGGATTTTGGAACACCATTGTCTCCAGTGGACAAGGGGTATCAGCAGTTTGGTGTGGGTGGGTATGACAGCAGCAAAGATGCTGTCTCTTCATATGGTTGGACCAACTCCAAGCGGGTGGAAGCTTTCGATACCAGGATTGGTACTGATCTGACCCGCGATGGTGTTCGTGGTCAGATCAATACTTTCGTTGCGGAAGTTCCCAATGGCAAGTACCAAATATCGGCACTGCTAGGCAGTTCACAGAGTTTCAATGATCGTATCACGATCTACTCGAATGATGGCATCGAAGTTAACAACCTGACCAACTACCGCCAACGATTCGTTCCCATCAACTTCACCACTGAAGTGAAAGATGGGCTTTTCCGTATGACATTTGTGGATGCTGGTGGCCAGTATCGGTATTTCTCGCTGGCATCACTTCAGATCACTGCGGTGGCGACCAATCCAGGAACTCCGACACTGACTGTGAGCGCAGGTTCAAATCAGACTGGAAACGAGGGCGCTTCGTTCCTCTTCGGTGGCCAGGTAAGTGGCGGCGTGGGGCCGTACCAGTACAACTGGAATTTTAGCGATGGCACCCAGACCTCAGGTAGCCTGACTCCGAGCAAGACCTTTGCAGACAATGGGCAATACCAGGTGACGTTGTCAGTGACGGATGCCAATAACACGACGAAGACTTCGACGTTGTCGGTGACAGTTAACAATGTGGCACCGACAAGTAGCTTCACTTCCTCAGGTGCAGTAACACTCGGCAATCCAGCAACCGTACAGTTCTCAGGGCAAACGGATCCCTCTGTCAGCGACGTTGCAGCAGGGTTCCGTTACAGCTACGACTTCAACAACGATGGTACATTTGAAGTAACCAATTCAACATCCAGTTCAGCCGTTGTTCCAGCCAGCTACTTCACTGCTGCTGGCAACTATGCGGTGAAAGGTCGAATTGCTGACAAAGATGGTGGTTTCACTGATTACACGACATCAGTTGTAGTGAATGCCCCCAGCGATACCACACCACCTACCGCAACGTTGGTCACGCCCACTGCCAACTCAACGCTGACAGGTACAGTCTCGTTCTCTGCCACAGCAAGCGATAATGTTGGCGTCACCGGCGTGCAGTACTTCCTGAACAGCCAGGCCATCAGCCCGGTGCTGACCAACACTGGCTACACGTTCTCCTGGAACTCTGCTTCGGTCAGCAATGGCAGCTACACAGTCAAAGCTGTGGCACGCGATGCAGCGGGGAATCTGGGGGAGTCGACGCTAGTACCAGTGACAATTCTAAACAACAATACAGCACCGACAGTTATATTCTTATCCAACAGCTCTGTTGCAGTTTCAGCGAACATTGGAACTGTTATTGGCTTCTTCTCGACAAATGATCCTGATCTTGGTGAGACTTTTACCTATGAATTGGTTGCTGGTACTGGCGGAGTCGACAATGGAAAATTTAGGATTCAAGGCAATTCTCTTGTGTTGAATCAAACAATTGTGGCAGGTAATTACTCCATTCGAATGCGTGTCATCGATTCTGCCAATCATGCTTTGGAAAACGTATTTGCAATCAATGCTGTCACACAATCGGCATTACTCTTAAACAAGTCGAACCTTGAATATGTTGGAGGATTTCGAGTTCCAAACTACTACAACGGCACCGATGAGTTCAGCTATAGCAACACAGCATTAGCATTTAATGCAGCCAGCAATTCACTTTTTGTCTCAGGCCATTACAACTCGATCGCAGAGATTTCCATTCCAACTTCAATCGTGAACAGCACCCAATTGTCTAATCTTTCGACTGCAAGTATTCTGCAGCCGTGGACATCAGTTATTCCGAGACTGACAAACCAACTAGCAAATGCATGGGATGGAGCACCACTTGGTGGCCTGATGGTGCATAATGGCAAACTGATTGGCACTCAATATGCTTACTATAGTGGTGCTCACGAGCAGAATCGTTCGCATTTCATCGTAGACTCGCTCAACCTTTCAACAGCAAACGTACAAGGTTTGTTCAAGGTTGGTACGATGGCTCGCCATGTGGCCGGTTACATGGCTCCCATTCCCACAGAATGGCAAAGTCTGCTCGGCGCAACGCATTTGACAGGACAGGCTGACGTGCCCATAATAAATAGCACCTCATCCGGTCCGGCAGTATTCGGGTTTAATGCAGGCTCGGCAAACGATGTTGACGCAACCCCATTCGTCTACTACCCGGTAGACAGGCCTTTGGGTGCCTATGAAGGGCCAGCAAATCCGATTCAGAATGGCAATACTTCAGTCACGGGAGTTGTCTTTGTTCCCAACTCTAGTACAGTCCTTTTCTTTGGAAAGACAGCAACCAATTACAGTGGATATGGTACGGCACAGGAGTTTAATGACCCTTATGATGGGGGCAAAGGACCACACTCCCTCAATGGAGAGTATGCATCTCAAGTGTGGGCCTATGATGCGAATGATTTCGTGCTTGTCAAGAATGGGCAAAAGCAGCCGTGGGATGTTCGTCCGTACAACGTGTGGAACTTTAATGTTCCTGTCTCGCATGGACAACAAGGAATTGGTGGTGTAACCTTTGATCCAGCTACAAACCGCATCTATTTCGCAAGTATTAATTCAGACACTGTTGCTTCCTACAGTAGTCTACCAATTATCCAGGTCTTTCAGCTCAACTATGGCGCCACTCAATCTAAGCCTCAAGTTGGTACACTTGCTGCAACTCCATTTGGTGCATTACCTGGGGCGGTGCTGATAGGAACCCAAATGACGCTCACAGCTGGCAATGTCTATGGTCTTTCACCCGCTGAACCTGTAAGTAGTGTCAAATTCTACATTGACTCAAACAACAACAATTCATGGGATGTTACAGATGAAGTCCTCGGCAACGGCTATATAACACCTACAACGAAAAACTGGACTCTGACCATTTCTACTGCTGGCATGCAAAGCGGTATTCGGCGTATTTTTGCCAAGGCTTTTGATGATTCCAGCCTTTCCAGCGATTCCATTACGGCAACATTTCAGCTTTTGTAACAGAAGTAAACCAACTCAGAGCCTGTCATTCTCTGTACAGGCTCTTTATTTGGCTATTGATTTATGCTAAACTACAATTGCCGATAAGACACAATCCTATCATTAAGCAAGATGTTGCAAAACAAGTCAAAATCATGAGTACACAACATCAACCAATTAAAGTGGGGTTGACTGAAGCTCACGGAATGGCTCAGGAGTTAAGAGACAATCCGCCTACTGGAGTTCAGTATTCATTTTTACAACCCGTAACCGGAAAGTTCCGCTGGCTCAAGAGTCCGATTAAAGGTTTTATGAGGGAATACGAGAGTAGCGATTGCGATCTTATTGAGGCAATACTCAGTCCGATCTCGACAAACAAACAGTGGATACTGTCGTTATCGAATTTTCAAGAAGCCATTGCATTTAACATCTTAGGTCTGCCATTGCCACGTGCATTCAGAACGGCGTACATTACTTCGCTGTTATGCAGAGAAAATTGCAGAAAAATTTACTTTTGGAGTCAAGCGGGCTTTCGCTCTATGGTGGACTATGGCGGAATCAAAGATCAACAAATATTGGGAAAAACAGAAGTGATCTATCCGGGTATCCGTGAAGTGTCGTCAGACAGAATCAGGTATAGTGATCGTGTTGATGATACAACAATGCTGTTCAGTGGGTATTTTTTTCGCAAAGGCGGAGTGAATGTTGTTGATGCCTTTGAGGAAATACAGAAGGTCTATCCACGTGTGAAGTTAAGATTGTGTTGCAGCGAAGAAATCGACTTTGTCACAGAAAATCATTCGCTTAAGCAGGAGTATCTCGAGAAAATCAAGAATAACTCCGGTATTCAAATGGGACGAGCAACTAGGCAAGAACTTTTTAGTCAAATTTTGCCGGAAACGGATATCTTCCTTATTCCCACCTATGTGGAAACATTTGGGTTTGCTATTCTGGAAGCAATGTCTTTTGGGTTGCCAATCATTTCCACTACGCATTTCGCCATTCCGGAGATGATTCAGCATGAAGCATCAGGATTCCTCATTAACACAAACGCCTTTGATTGCGAAAAGCTATTTCGAGGTTACAGCGTAAAAGCCATACCAACTAACTTTCGGGAGTACGTTACACGAGAACTCGTCAGATTTTTACTCAAGCTTATCGAATCGCCAGAATTACGGAAATCGCTGGGCCAGCAAGCGCATCTGGTTGCCACAACTAAGTTCTCTATCACTAAGCGTAACGCATCCATGTTGGAAATCTATCAGAGTGTAATCAGTCAATAATCTCGATTACTTCCCTAGTACCGCCGCTTTCATCTTTTCCCACCTGCTTTGGCGTTCCCCTTCAAGGACGGCAATCCGTTTGCTGATCCAGTCGTGTGAGTGGGGATGCGAGGGTTGCTCTTCAACCGGTAGCTTGAACTTCGGCTTGGAGAATGGTTGCTTCTCGCCAGTAGGTTCCTTGCCAGGTAGTTGTTGTTGTCTCGAACTCAATTTGATGGGCGTCTCTTTCACTACCGGTGGCGAAGTCAACAAACTCTGTCTCAACTGCATGAGTTCCTGATTGATCTTGGCCAGGTAGGTCATCTCTTCCCGTACCTGGTCCATGTGTTGTTGTTGCAGGTTGACCATGAACTCAGCCATCATTTCCATGTTCATCCGCATCTGGGTCATCATCTCTTTTTGCATCAGTTGCATGTGCTGGGTGAAAGCGCTCACTAATTGCGCATCAGCTTGAGAGGCTTGGTGGGCCATCTCGGAATGTTGCTTGACCAGTTCATCAGCAACTTTGGCAGACCTGGATACGGCTGGCAGTGTAGCGGATCTCTGAACGAGCGATGTACTACCTTCAGCAGGCGGTAAGACAATTTCTTCAATGCTGCTACGATCCAGGAAGATAGACTGTGCCAGCGCCGATTCGAGATCGGTTTCTGGTTGGTGCTTCAATTCCTTGGCGATGGGAGAATCAAACTCAATTAGTGAAGGTGCAGGGGTATGAGGCGGCTTGGGTAGATGTCCTGCAGTTTCCTCATCTGTTTGCAAGTTGATAGAACTGGAGTTCCGTGGTGGTATCTTGCCCGTCTCAGCGGAGTGTGAGACGATCTTGAATGTCAACGTGTGATTACCAATGGCGATGACATCGTCATTATGCAGTTCCATCGAGACACATCGTTTGTGATTCACTTTGACTTTGATGCCAATGGGAACCACGAGCCAGTACTTACCATCAAGGGTCCGAACGATGCTGGCATGGATCGGGGATATTTCATCAGTATCAAGGATGATATTGCAGTGTTTGCATCGGCCTATGAGGGCGAGTTGGTATCGCAGGTCAAACTGTTTGTTACCATTGATTTCCAGGATAGCGTTGGATGCAACTCTAGGTGAATACTTGGCAAAGAACGGTGCTGTGTTTCGGAGATTCCTGGTATTACCATTGGCACCGATTGGTTGTTCAAGGGTTAACTCGAAAGGACCGATCTCGATGGGCTGTCCAGGCAATACCCAGCCGTAGAGCTGTGGTGTATCTTTCCAGAAGATGCCATGTCTGGAGCCTTGGTCAATACAGAAGAGCTTGCCATCCAGTACCTGTAGGTAAGCATGCTGCTTGCTGACGTCTTCGTGGTTCAGACTGATGTCGCAACTGGAATTACGGCCAATTATAGCGTAGGGCTTGGTGATGACGTACTTGGAGAGAGTGCGATGATCCTGATGCCGGGCATGGAGGACCATGGGACGTATTTGTCCGCAACTCTTTGCCAGTAGGTCATCTAAGTCGAGCATGGTGAGTGTTCAGGCGGTAGCAGATAGTTCTAGCATAAACAAAAAGAAGCAGCGAAGACAAGTCCTCGCTGCTTCAAATCATCAAGTTTTCTACAGGCGGGTTAGCTTAGACAGCAGCAACCACCTTACGACGACGAAGGAAGCTTACGCCACCGAGGCAGACAATGCCCATGCCGGCCATGACCACGCCTGCTGGAACAGGGAGGTTTTGAATGAATGTTGGCCGGTCAACAATCGTAATCTGATCCTGATTGCCACCAGAGGTCAAGCCAACTGCAAACCAGAGTGCTGTAGAAGGATTGTAACTCGACCAGTTTGCTGAGACATAACCCAGTACAGAGTTAACATTTGACTCAAAAGTAGTATCAGCTGCAGCACCACCATCATTGCTCACCCGGAAATTACCACTTGTCGTGCTAAAGTCCGATTCATTCAGGAGATTCCAGATGGTTGCCTGCATCATTGTTTCTACAACAGCGAATCCAACAGAACCTGCCAATGCACCTGTTTTCCAGGCATTGACAAGAGTTTGTATTTGTTGCGCTTTTGCAGCACCCATTCCACCGCCAGGCAGTGGAAGTGTGTTTAGAGCAGCTGTGACAGTGTAAACAACTCCACCACCAGTATACTGGTTGAGCTCAATACAAAAAGTATCTACTGTACCGGGCGTAGCATCAAGGTAAGAGATGCCTGCAGTTCTATTCCAGTTGAATAGGCCTGCAGTTGTGCCTGTCCAATTCGTACCACCATTGGTTGTGTACGAAACACCAGCACTTGGATTGACGTTAACGAAGTCCAAAGTAACCGTATCAGCCTTAGCCTGACTGAATCCTGCAAGTACAACTAACCCCGATAGCAAGAAGACTCGCAAGCTTCTTGCACTGATTCCTCTGGCGGACATAGCCTTCTCCCTAGATGAGAATCTTCTCTGTTTAGGCGATAGCGAAAATTTACCGGTTGTGACTAAGTCTGTCAACCACTTTTTTCAGATTAATTTTTGACTTCTCGATTCTGTGACCTATGCAGTTATTTGCTGTACGCCAGCTTGAGGGTGGTGTACTGAAGCTGATCATCTGCTGAGAGATCACCTTCTTTCAGCCCCTTGGCTTTTTGCCAGGAACGGGCAGCATCGCTGGTGTTTTTGGCCTGATGCTGCGCATAACTGAGGTGCAGCCAGTGATTGGCATCGGGGGCTTTTTCGACGGCTAACTTCAAGTCTGTCATGGCTTCATTCAGTTTACCCATGCGGACGAGTATCATGCCGCGGGTGTCGAGCAAGGCACCTTCCGGACCAGCCAACTGGATAGCTTTGTCAATGAGTTGTAGGGCTTCCTTGCTTGCTTCGGACCGATCACTGATGAGCCAAGCGAGGTTATTTAGCACTACAGGATTATTCTGCTCCTTCTGCAATAACTCCCGATAGAGAGATTCTGCCTGGGCGGGTCGCTTCATGGTGCCAAAGAGGTTTGCCAAAGCAAATGACACCCCCTTGTCATCCTTGTGCGCGGTTTGGAGTGCTTTGACCTTGGTTTCGATTCTCTCGAGTTCGCTCTTCAGTGGCTTGCTGGTGTTTGCGACAGAAACCAAGGCCATGGCGAGTTGACCGGGAGGCAGTTTACTGGCGTATTGATCGCAGAGATTTAGTGCATCAATGGTTTTGCCTTGACGAGACAGGAACGCAACCAGTGCGAGGGCGCTGGCAGGGGTCTTGGCTTCTGTCTCAGCTACATACCGACGGAAGAGTTTTTCTGCCTGATCTTTGATGTCAAGTTGTTCCAGGAGGGCAGCAACCTGCACGAGAATATTGGGGTCTTTACGGGCTGCATAGGTTCGCGAAGCGAAGCCATCAAGTAGTTCCGCCGCCTTTTGTTTCTCCCCCCTTTTAACAAGGAGCCGGGCTTTAGGTTCGACGATAAGAGCTTCGTCCGCCTTTTTTAATTTAACTTTCGAATCCAAGCTGTCAATTTTCTTGGCAGCAAGATCAAGTTGATTATTGCGAACCATGGCCAGGACGTAGTAAGCAAGATTGGCTGGTGAGTCACCGTCGCTTTCGCTGACCAACTTTTCCAGTAGTCCAGCGGCCTTGGGCCAGTTGCCTTCCTCTTCATAGAGTTGGGCAAGCAGTCTGGCCTCGGTGGCAGTGGGCTTTAGCGTTGCGAAAGAGGCTTCCAGATCCTTAATACTGTTCTCTCGAGAACCAGTCCGTGTGGTTTGGATGAGAGCTCGGGTGCGCAGGTCTTCGGGGGATCTACTGTTCTCCTTTAGATTCTGCTCAATGATCTTGAGAGCTTCCAGATAAGAAGGGTAGTCACGTTTCATGGCCAAGGTCATGGCATAGCTACGCCTGAGCCAATTGGAACTGTTGACATCCAATAACGGTTGTGTCAGCTTGTCCTTCAGAAGTATTTCGGCTTGGGCGAAGTTGCCTTGCTTGAAATGGAAGTTGATGATGCCTTGGAACATTGCGATATCGGTGGGGTTCTCATTCACCAGCTTAGAGTAATATTCCTGAGCTTTGTCGAACTGCTTCAGTGCCTGATAGTAGGCGACTTGAACGTAGGTGAACTTGTCTTTGAGAGCGGTCTCTGCTCGCTTCAATTCGGCAGTAGCCTCGGGTTGGCGGTCCCTATCTATAAGGTAACAAATCCAGTTTGCCCATGTCTCGGGGTATTGGGAGCCGAGCTCTACGGCTTTCTTGAAGGCAGATTCGGCACCATCTTTGTCTTCATTTGACCATTGGACGTTGCCTAGCCAGAGGTACTCACGAAAATCGTTGGAATCGGTTTTCACTTTCTGTTTGGCTGTCGCAATCTTATCCTTGGCACTATGGCTGAGCAACAAAGCAACGTCAGCCTCCAGATTGCCCAGCATTGAGGCTAGTTTGGTGGTATCAAGAACTTCTTTCGCTTCCTGCGGTCTGCGCCGCATGGCCAGAAGTTGCACTGTCTTCTTGACGACTTCAGTATTTCTTTCTCCAAGTTCAATGGCGCGTTTGTATTGTTCGATGGCTTGATCCAGTTGACCACTGGCTTCCGTTAATTGAGCCTGTAATGTCATGGAAACGTGCCAACCCGGACGTAGACTGGTGATTTCATCAATGAGCTTTCGCGCTTCTTGTTGTTGACTACGTTCACCTTTTTGCAGCTTGGATAAAAGACCACGAGCGGAGGCTACCCGCCATTGATAACCTTCGTCGCCTTCCACGTCTCGCATCAGCTTGAGCAGGCGTTGTGCTTCATCAAATTGCTGATCGGCTTGAGCAATCGAAACCAGCCGATCAAGTGCTGTTAAATCGTTCGGGTTGGCAGTCAGGTTTTTTTGCAGCAATCGCTGAGCGTCTTTGGTGTAGCCGATGGTTTGATAGATATCGGACATCCGTAGATGGAAGTTGGTGCGTTCAGCTTGACTGAACTTCTCAGTACCTTCTTCTAACTTGCTGAGGGCCCCAACAGTATCTTTCTTGTTTTGCACAATGGTCAGGAATGCTTTGGCCAGGCGTAGTTCGACATGATCTCCAACTGCTTTTTCTGCTTCCTGAAGGCACTGCATGGAAGCTTGTTGTTTCGATTCCGGACTTGGTCCAGCCTGTTGATTGATGAATGCAAGCTTAGCCAGCCAGAAAGCGATTTCCTTGGGCTGGTCTGAAGTAGCCTGATTGATGGTCTTTTCCAGTTCTGATTGGTTATTGGTGTGTTGAAGCAATTGAATGCGAAGCAATCGGTGTTCTTTTGATTTCTTTTCGTCGGCGGAACATTGTTCGAGTGCAGTACGAACTTCATTCCAGTCTTGTTGAGGGATTTTTTTTCGAAGTTCATTGGCAAACAGCGCACGAATCAGATTGAGCTTGGATCCAGAAACTTTGCTGGAATAGACCTGGTACAAATCCAGGGCATCTTTCTGACGACCCATCGCTGCTAACAGGTCTGCACGTTTCAATTGCCATTCAGGCCTGGATTCGATTTTGAGAATACGTTCGAGAGCTGCGAGACGACGTTCTGGGTTGCCTAGTATTTCGTAACCTTGCATTAGATAAAGATCAGCTTCCAAAGCAATGGCAGGGAAGGCTATTAAGCCATCTTTGATGCGTTCTTGTATTACTATTGCTTCGCCGACTTTACCTTCGAGGTAGAGCAGACGGGCTCTGAGATAGTCGATGACAGCAGTAGTCCCAAATTTGGAACGAAGTGCTTCGTACAGTTTCTTAGCTTCGGTCTTTTCTCCAGCATCTAACAACAGTTTGGCTACCGTCCACTGTTTATTGGGATCGGCACTCATGATGGGGATGGCTTGTTTGAGTAGTTCGAGTGCAACAGGCCGGTTGGGTGGTCTCTTGCGGATCTCCATTTCGGCTTTCACAACATAGAATCGTACGTCTTTTGGATGAAGCTTGATGCCTTGTGAAAGATAGGATTCCGCTTCAGCAAGCTTCTTCTGACGCTCAACGTCGGAAGTGGTTTTGGATGTGAGGCTTTTGATTGCCATATCTGCTGAGCTGAGCAAGACGTTGGCATCGATCTCGCTGGGGCTAGACAGTTCGCGTGCCAGTGCAAGTTCTTCGTTTGCTTCCTTGGTTGCCAATTGGGAAAGGAAGTACTCGTGACGAATGTAGTGTGCTTTACTTGATCTGGGATTGTTGACTAACATATTGTCAATGATCTTTTTCGCTTCAGCGGCGTTCTTTTGGTTTACGTAGATGTCTTTCAGCGCTTTGTAACATTTGAAGTTCTGCGGCTCTTTTTTGACAATGGTCTCGTAATGATTGATGGCTTCCTTCAGCTCTTCATCACTTCCTTTGTTCTGTTTGATTCGAGCCCAGAGTTCGAGGACTTCCATATCGGTAGTGGTTGGAATGAGAGGCTGAAGCAACTTTTCAGCATCATTGAACCGTTCTAGATCAATAGCACGCGACCCTGCGCGTTTACGTAATTCAGCAGGAGGATCACCGAGCTTTTTGTCGGTGGCATACTGGCGGATGGCTTTTTCCAGGGAAAGGTAAGCTCGGATTATTTCTGGTCTTGAATCGGGATTCACCGTATCGTCAACTAACATGGCATAGCGGTTGAAGGTCTGAACATAATCATCGGGCTTCAGCATCAAGTAACGCTCAAAATACTCCTTGGCTTTGGGCATTTCTTTCGTTTGCAGGGCCTGCTCTGCCTTTTGCAAATAGATTTTGACCTGCTGTTTCATCTGATACTGATGAAGGAAATAGGTTCCTGCGACAGTTGCCACTACAACGACGAGCAAAATCAGAAAGAATCGAAGGTTAAAAGTGCGCTTCATGATGTCGATCTCACGGGATGCCACGGGCAATGGCAGGGCCGATGATGCGGGAGAGGGAGACAGGAATTTTCTTCCAGAGCGTAATTATACGCTGGAACTTAGGGTTGTCAGGACGTAAATCCGAAGCAGTGCCTTTTCGGAGGTAATATTGCCAAACTGCTGCTACTGGCTGGGCACCCCATTGTTTCTTGAACTGGTAAGTGGGACTATCCGGGGAACTGCGACCAAAGTCGAAGGTATTCTGCTGTCGTTCGATGCTGCGTTGCAACAGATGCCAGTACATCAGCATGTTGGCACAAGTCGAATTGTATTCTCGGAGTGAGGAGGCACTTGGTACTTCGGTGATGCCATTGCCATGTAGCAGCAGACTTGCTGCAATGGGTTTAGTACCTTGCCGAACAATACAGACTTCAGCTTCCTTGGGGAAGGTTGTCAGGATGGTGGCAAACAGTTCTACACCAAAGGCGGGGGTCCCCAGATCTCGCATGTTTCTGGCAAAGATGTCGTAGAAAGCTCCTAGCTCGTCCAGACTTCCCCAAGATATAGTGAGTTGAGCTTTCTCGCCCTTGCGAATCTGATTTCGGACTTTAGGGTCGAATGACTTCCACAACAGTTCGCTGGTGGCAGGCAACGCGAGTCGCATGTGTATCTTTTGCTTTTCCGGTTCGGCCAAGTCTTGTATGTCGACTCGATCTTCATGACGGAGTTCGAGTGCTTTCACTCCCAGGCGATCAGCCAAAGTCATAGCTTCCTTCACCAGGTGTTGCGCAATCTCAGGCGAGTCAGCTATTATCCCAGCGGTGTTGACGTAGGGTAAGCTGACCAGTCGCTTGCCGAACAAGAAACTTTGCATGTAGACCAGTGGCAGCACCCCCACCAACTGGTCGTCTACTGTAGCTTGGATGACGTAGGGTTCATGGTGCATCGCCTTGTTGAGGATGTGAAGCCAAAGCGGATGCCTGGTGAGCGCCAGCGGCGAAGAAGATTGAACGTAGTCAATGATCCCGTGCATGTGTTCAGGCAGGGTATCTGGATCAAGGACTTGAATGGAAAAGGTTTGCGCTGCCATGCACTATTTCTTGGAGGATTCAACATGCCATTGCCATTGTGCTGCCAGGCCATCAGCTAGTTTGACGGTGGGTTTCCATTGCAAATGGCGTGCTGCTTTGCTGCAGTCAGCGAAGGTATGACGCTGGTCGCCAGGCCGCTCAACTTCAGGGAGCACGTTGGGTTCGATGCCGGTAATGGTTTGTAGCCGTTTGAGTATGTCCCACACATTCACCATCTCGTTGCCACCGATGTTGTAAGTTTCGCCGATGGGGGCTTGCAGTGCTGCCATGGTAGCAGCGACGCAATCAGAGACATAGGTGTTGCCTCGCACCTGGTGTCCGTCTCCATAAACGGTAATAGGTTTGCCAGCAGCGATGGCAGTAATGAAGCGCTGATAGCCCATATCAGGTCGTTGACGGGGGCCATAGACGGAGAAATAGCGCAAGACGACGACAGGCAACTTGAAGGCTTCAGCATAGGCCCAACATAACTGTTCAGCTGCCAGTTTCGTGACGCCATAAGGGGAGATAGGTTTCGTGGGGAGCGTCTCGTCTCCTGAGGCGAATTTGCCATAAGCAGAGGAGGTGGATACCTGAATGAAGCGTTTGAGCTGGGGGGCATGCTCTTTCACAGCTTCGAGGAGGCGACGAGTGGCTACGACGTTGCAGGTCCAGTATGCATCAAAATCGATCCAGCTTTGCGTCAGTCCAGGCATCGCTGCCAGGTGAAAGACAGCATCAACGTTGTTGATGAGTGGTGCCAGATCGCAAGTTCGCAAGTCGAGATCGTGAAATTGAAAGTGTTTGTGCTGGCGTACGTGAGCGAGGTTAGCTTCTTTAAGTTCACGCTGGTAGTAGGAAGTGAAGCAATCGATGCCGACAACATGATGCCCTAAGGCAAGCAATTTTTCAGACAGGTGGGAGCCAATGAATCCTGCTGCTCCTGTTACTAAACACTTCACAGTTTCGCTCCTGGGGCGAACGATGTCTTCTTGAGTAGTTCATCATACAGGAGTCGAAGCTTTTCCATCCGAGTTGCAAAATTAAATCGCGTTTCGACGGTGTTGCGGCCTTCCTGACGATAACGATCCATTCGCTTTCTATCGCTTATCACAGTACTGATGGCAGTGTTTAGTGCCTCACTTGATCCTGCATCAAGAAGGTACCCATTCATATCATGTGTCAACAGTTTTGGGATGCCTGCCACTCGAGTGGAGACCACGGGTACTTCCATAGCCATAGCCTCCAGGACGACATTAGGCAAACCTTCGCGTAAACTGCTCAGCACGAACAAGTCCATGGCTTCGTAGCAAGCCCGCAGGTCTGTTTGAAATCCCATGAGTTTGATCTGGTCTTGTCGTCCGAGTTCGTTGATCTGTTTCTGAAGCGTTTCAGCTTCTTTGCCTTCACCGAAGATCGCGAGTTGTAACTGAGGATAGCCTTGCGAGAGCAGGGTATCGATACTCTTGATGAGGAGATCGAACCCCTTTTCCCCTGAGAGCCTGCCTACTGCACCGATGAGGAAGCGGTTCGGATCAATACTCAGTTTCACCTTGGCATCTAAAACACTTCGACGGCGCTGAAAGTCGGTGACATCAATGCCGTTTTCAAGAAGTATACAACGGCTCTTCGGTACGCCAGCCTTACGGCTCATGTCGTAGAGATCGTCTGAAACACAGATGACTTTCTCGTAGAAGCGAAGCGTGCTTCGGTCGATCCAATAGTAGAGGGGGGTGCGGTTGGTCTTTTCGACCCAGCCATGCACCGTCGTAACGAGCCGCATGGGGTACAATTGATGAATGATTAAGCCGAGGAGATTACTCTTGTAATCGTGGCCATGCCAGATGGTTATCTTCTCTTTCCTGCACAGTGCCAGCGAGTGGCTGATGACCTTGTGATCGAACGGCCCACGATCAGGGATGGAAATCAGTTCGATGCCCTTCTGTGCTGCCTTTGCCTGGAGTTTGGGATAGCCTGTATCGTCGGGGGCATGCATGTAAGCGCAGAGCATGCGGTAACCATGCGATGCGAGATAGGCTGGAGAATTGATGATGGTTTTATCAGGTCCACCACCGGAACCTTTGACGACGCGAGCATCGAGGATGACGTGATTCATGTCCGTACTGTCTGCAATCGAAGGTGGATATTGCGTGCAGCCTGTTTGCCGATGCTCTTCCAATCGTATTGTTCTTCAACGAGCCTACGAGCTTTCATAGCTATTTGCCGGCCTAGTTGGGGTTGATTCATCATACCCAGGATTGACTTTGCAAATTGTTCTCGATGGGCAATAGTAAGATGTATGTTGTTTTGAGCATTGATACCTTCAACACCGATGGGTGTGCTGATCACAGGAAGCCCTGCAGCGAAGGCTTCCAGTATTTTTAGACGAGTGCCTCCACCAGATTCCAAGGGAACTACAAGCATATCGGCGTTCTGGTAGTAGGGGACGATGTCGTGTACACCACCTGTGACATGGACGCCATTTACTTCGTGGTGCTTAAGTAGCTGACTGGGAGGATTTCGACCGACAATCCAAAGTTCAGCATCGGGTCGTTGACGTTTTATTTCAGGAAAGACTTGCTCTATGAGAACTGATGCGGCTTCTGCATTAGGTCCCCAAGACATAGTTCCCAGGAAGAGCAACTTGTTATGGCTGGCATTTCGTCCACAAGGTAATTGTGCGAATTGTGAACAATCGACGCCATTGGGTACAAGATGCACCGACCTTACTCCAAGTTTCTGGTAAAAATCAACTTCAGGGTCTGAGACAGCGAAGATGGTGCAATTGCTTTCAGCAAGAGCCTGCTCGATACTTTGAAGAAGCTTGGTTTCGTGCTGAAAGTAGAGTTTCTTCAGCGGATTCGATTGCTCAGTGGCATACCTCTTTACGATGAGCGAATAGATATTATGCAGGTCAAGAATTGCAGGGCAGGCTGGTAACAGATGGCGATAGAGGTGTGAATCGAGATGATCCAGAAAAATCACATCAGGGGTCGTCTCCTGGGCACTAGCCAGGATTTGTTTTCTGACTTTTGCATGATCGTGCCGACGATAGAGAACGTATGGCAGTCGGCAAAGCGCCGATTGCAGTGCTTTGAGCGATTCGCTGAAGGTATTCTTTTGCCCAATAACAACTGGGATAACGTGTATCCCATATTGAAGTAGAATGTCGACATGCTTCTGGTTGACGCAATCGACAGGTACAATCAGGCGAACATGAAATTCTTCGGCAAGCGCTCGGTGTATATGAAAGGTGCGGAGCTTTCCACCAGTATCGAGTGGCCAAGGCAGTTCACTGGTGACACTTAGAATGGAGAGTTTACGGTTTGAAGTCATTGAGGAGTTTCAAACAGGCGATCAGGATTTGAATGGAAGTTACAAGTGAGCTTCGATGGATGAACCTATGAAAATCCATTTTGCTGGCTGAGCAAGACTAGACAAATCAGTAACGTAACGCAGTCTACTGATTGCACTCTTATGGTACATTGAGCCTACTATGTCGTCAGTCAAAATCCTTGTGAACTCGCCAGATAACCAGAATCGAGTTAGAGAACCTTTAACAGTAGGAGTACCTTGGCCACAGGCGATGTTAAGGAACTCATCTCCATTGGTGATGTGGAATGAACATCAACAGCAACTTGCGTTACAGACTACCATCTTAGATCGCTGGAAAGACGGATCCATCCGCTGGCTTCTTGTCGACTTTCAAGCCGACTTGCAAGGCAGCACGAGTTATCAATTGCAAGTAGTGAATCATGCGAAGACAGTTCAGCCACCACTTGCAATCAAGATCAAGAAAACAGCAGAGAATGTATTCATTGAAACAGGTAAGGGAACCTTTAACTGCTCGAACAAGCACCAAGCCAGATTTCTTACTTTTCAGCCTGCAACCACGAGTGCATCCATCGAAGCAAGTTTGCATACTGTGGATGAACATGGCAAAAACTACATTCCTGACATTACTCGAATCGAGATAGAGTGCGAAGGGACACTGAGAACGTGCCTCTGTCTGTCGGGAACCTTGAAGCACGACCAAAGTACTACCACTCTTGCTGACCTCTTCATTCGTGTCCACTTCTTTGCAGGCCATTCGACGGCTAAGGTTGATGTCACCATCCGTAATCCCCGAAAGGCTGAACATCCAGGGGGGTTATGGGACCTTGGCAATGGTGGCTCGATCTACTTGAGAGATGCTGCGATTGTCATCAGGTCAAAGGGGGAGAACAAAGGAAAAGGAACTCTTTCTATCGAATCTGGACAAGAGCCCCTGTCTTTTGAAAGTGCGTGCGAACTCTATCAAGATTCGAGTGGTGGCGAAAACTGGAAAAGTACCAACCACGTCAATCGAAAAGGTATCGTTCCGCTATCCATTCCAGGCTATCGTTGCTCCCTCGATGCACAGCAACGGCAAGGAAAGCGGGCAACTCCCATCGCCAGTCTTCAATCGTCAAATGGAGATTTGGCAATCGCAGTTCCTGACTTCTGGCAGAACTTCCCCAAAGCTCTCGAAGCACGTGCTGGCGAAATCACTTATCGACTCTTCCCCCGCCAATCTGCTGATGTTCACGAGATTCAAGGGGGCGAACAGAAGAGTCATCTCTGTTACATTGCTTTTGGTGAAGATACGATTACCAAAAAGCCTTTGGAGTGGTGCCGGGTGCCGAGTGTTGCAAGGGCTGAGCCAGCATGGTATGCAGCATCAGGCGCGATTCCCTGGCTCACACCTCGTGAAACTGATCCCCATGTCGAGTATTTGCAACTAGTCAATGCAGCACTTGATGGCGATGACACCTTTGCACGCAAACGCGAAGTCATTGATGAATATGGCTGGCGCCATTATGGCGACATCTATGGCGACCATGAAGCTGTCTTCCATCAAGGGCCACAGCCTCTCGTTTCCCATTACAACAACCAGTACGATGCGGTGGCTGGGCTAGGCTATCAATATTTGCGATCAGGGGATCAGCGATGGTTGAGCGAAATGGAAGCCCACGCTCGTCATGTGATTGATATCGATATCTATCATACCACTGAAGACAAAGCTGCTTACAACCAGGGGTTGTTCTGGCACACATTCCATTATGTCGATGCTTGTACAGGCTCCCATCGTTCCTATCCCAAAGATGCCCGAGTGCCACCACATGGTCACCCTGTTCCAGGTGGTGGACCAGCAAATGAACAAAACTATTCCACAGGGTTGATGCTCCACTATTTCCTGACAGGCTATCGACCTTCACGTGATGCTGCTTTGGGTTTGGCACAGTGGGTGATAGATATGGACGACGGCAACAAGACCATCTTCCGCTGGTTATCACGCAGCTACACCGGGGCATCCAGCAGAAGCCGAACACCTGAGTATCATGGTCCGGGAAGAGGAGCAGCCAACTCGATCCTGGTATTGATGGACGGATACCGTCTCAGTCAGGATCGGAAGTACCTTGACAAGGCAGAGCAGATCATTTGTCGTTGCGTTCACCCTGATGATAACATCCCGAGACGTAACCTCTTGGATGCCGAGAATCGCTGGTTCTACACCATGTTCCTGCAAGCACTTAGCAAGTATTTGCACTATAAGACTGAGTTAGGTGAGTTGGACAAGATGTATGCCTATGCTCAAGCCTCTTTGAAGAATTATGCTCGCTGGATGGTGGAGCATGAGTATCCCTATCTCTCGAAACCTGAACTGCTCGAATATCCGACAGAAACGTGGGCGGCTCAGGACATGCGAAAGTGCGAGATATTCCACCAGGCTGCATTGCACTGCGAAGACGCTGAGCGACAACGATTTCGAGAACGAGCCGACTACTTCTTTGACTATGCAGTGAATACTCTATCGCAGATGCCAACCAAGACTTTATGTCGGCCTGTGGTGCTGCTCTTGAACTATGGATTTGCCCATGACTGGTTCAAGAAACACCCGGATTTCAGAGCACCTAAGATAAGCAACAACCAGTTCGATTTTGGTAAACCCACAGTCTTTGTACCACAGAAACAGATAGCGATTCGTCGAGCCAAGCGGATCATCGTTGCAGGAGGAGTACTGTTTGTTCTTTCGATTGCTTTATCGATTTACTATTGGCTCTCATGATCGTTCTTGCACAATACGGGCAGGCACACCAAGAGCAATGACGGCTTCTGGGATTGGTTTAGTTACTACTGAACCAGCTCCGATGATGCAGTTCTTTCCAACATCAGCCATCACAATGGCACCACTGCCAATCCAGGTGTTGGCACCGATGGTAACGAGTTCGATGACACCTGGTTGCTCTCGGACAGGCTGATCAAGTTTGGCGTAGCCATGAGTGTTGGCACCACTGGTGATATGTACTCCAGAGGCAATGAGAACATCTTTCTCAATCCGAACCAGACCAAGATAACATCCCGGACCGATATAGACGTTCTCGCACAAACAGGCGTCGGCCTTGGATAGCAATGTACCATAACCGACAGTGACAGTAGCGTGGCACTCACGAATGGTCCACTGGAGAAACGCTTGCCTAAGATAATTGCCAAACAGGCCAGGGATTCCAGCGACCATTTGATAGCTGTATTCCAGGCATCGGTCTCGACCTAGAATAGGCACCCACAGCCAATGCCAAAGTAGCATCGGGCTGATGAGTATTACAGCCAAAAATCGGATGATGATCTTGAGAAGTTGCTTCATCTAGTGAAGGGCTAGTCGCTGGTATAAATGATGGTAACGTTGGATGGATCGTTCGAGTGTGTAGGTTTCCTTTACTCGCTGCCTGCCCGCCTGACCCATGTTATTAGCCAGGACTGTGTCGCTGAGAATCCGTGACAGTGCGTTTCCAATAGCTGCTGCATCTTGACGTGGCACCAGCAGTCCTTCTTTCTCCTGTCGAACGATTTCAGGATTGCCTCCGACATCGGTCACTACCACGGGCAGGCCAGCAGCCATTGCTTCCAGTAGTGTCAGGGAAGCAGCTTCGCAGAGTGAGGTGAGTGTAAAGACATTTGCAGCCTGAAGCAGGTCTGCAACATCCGAACGTACGCCAAGGAATTGTACTCGTTGTTGAATGCCTAGATGTTGAACTAGCGTCTGGAGTTCTTCGCGACGCGGTCCATCACCAATAAGGAGTAGATCAACATCAGATCGTTGCTTAGCTAGTTGAGCGAAGCCATGTAGTAAACTGGTGTGATCTTTGATTGGGTGGAACCGGGCGACACAGGCTACATACTTCTTGTGGGCATCCAGGCCCAACTGGGCTCGAAGCGCCCTCTTGTCAGTCTGAGTTTGATACCGTTCCCACTCAATTCCGTTTTCAATGACTTCGATTAGCTGCGTGGTAAATCCATCGTTAGTTGACAGTGCAGTCGCACTGAATTGACAGCAGGCGTTGATGGCATCAAGGTATCGAGACAGTATCCATCGATTGGCCAGTCGACGCTTGAAGGAGACGATGTCTGGAAAGTGTCTGCCATGTTCCGTGAGGATGAGCTTGAAGTTTGCACCACCCCACGCTTTTGCCAGAGCGGAGTAAAAGAAGGGGGTGTATTGATGGGCGTGCATTACCTTGATTTGCTTCTCATTCGTAATAGCAGCCAGCCGTTTGCCTACCCCCCAGTCGCGTCCAGGCTTCCTGTTCAAGCAAACAACTTCAACCCCTTCCCGTTGCAAAGCCTCCCCCAGTGGCCCGATGGCATCTAAACAAATAATCGTCGGCTCTATGGAATCACGGAGCCGACGAATGATTTCCGCAACAAGAACCTCAGCCCCTGCTACTTGCATCACATGTAACACAAACCCGACACGGAGCTTTCTGTCTGATGGCATCTCGTCTTATACAACCTTAAGCTCTGCACTATCATCAGTTTCCAACGATTCTTGCTGTCTCGCCGATGCTAAAGTCCAAGCCTGTGCGACGATTAGTAAAAGGATGTAAGGTAATTCGAAGTTTTCGAGAGAGAGAAAAGTGGCTCCAACACAAAATAGCAGTAACGCCCCTTCGCAGCCATTAACGATCATCAGCATCTTGTTGGCTTCATCGCTGTCAATACCCCGATATATCTTTCTCACCCTGGAGGCACAGTAGAGCATGGCGATGAACATAGAAATATAAAGAATCAATGCAACAATACCGCTGTCTGCTGCGGTTTGAATCCATTGCGAATGGATAGTCCGACCTTCCATGTCGGCACCATAGGCAAAGGTGTAGAGATTGGAATTGCGAATTCCCATACCAAAGATCGGATTCTCCATCGCCATTCGCCAGCCGATAGCCCAACTGGTTCGCCGACTATTGGCACTTTCATCAATGTCGTTCTGTTGAAGCGAAAAGAAACGCTCTTGAATCTCCTTGCCTGCCAGGAATGGGATTGTCGCAAGTACCAATGCCAGAATAAGCATAACCTGGCCTCGTTTACGAGATCGAATCACGAAGATAGGGATAATAGCAATCAACGAAACCATCGCGCCACGCGAATAAGAAGTAAGCACTGCATGAATAATCACCGGCACAAACAGCAGAAATCCCCACCGTATCCAATGGCGAATTCCATCCCACGCATACATGCAAAGAGGAACTCCCATGGCCAGCATGAGTGCTGCACCGTTGTTATCCAGCCCACCATATCCCCGTTTGTACACAAACATGTAACCTTGGCTGAAGTAGATATCGTTGATTTCATAGGAGATATAACAGAGAGTCAGGATGATACTGAGTTGAATTTGCCAAAGCTGCTTCCATTCAGTGATCGCATACCGTGCGACGATGAACATTGCGAAGAGCTTTAAGTATTCAATGAAGAATGGATAAGCTGCATATTGATTGCGAGCAGTAAAGTATGTCAATGAGATCCATGCACCAAAGGTAATCACCATATAGTGACCGATATTCCAGCTCTTCTGCGTTGCATCATCGTCAAATGTGACGATGCCCACCTTGGAAGCTACTGTTACCAGCAGGGTGGCTACTGCCACATAGAAAGACCATGCAATATCAGGAAGAGTCCATGCCCAGATGAATTGTGGCCTGAGCACCGCAAAGATGTAATAGACCATCATCCCAAGATAAGGATGATGGAAGTTACCAACAGTACCTACCAGCAACGCAGGAATCATGAAGAGAAGTGGCTTCATCTTCGGGTTTGCTTCTCCAGGCTGGCAGTAATGCCCTCAATAGCTGTCTTTGCCACTGCATCCCATGTGTGTGCTTTTACTACCCATTCACGGGCAACTTGTCCAAGTTTCATTCGTTTGTCTGGATCATTCCAGAGCATGTTCAAATGGTCTACCCATGCATCTGGTGCGTTGGCCTGCATTACTGCTGATCCTGCGGTCAATTCATTCACTGTTCTGGGAGTGCAAAGAATTGCTTTTCCCAGCGATGCTGCTTCGAGCAGCTTGTTCTTGATTCCGCCACCACTGGTGAAAGGCAATACGACTACTTGATGACTGGCAATAGCTTCTCGAATGTCAGGCAGATTACCTATTATTTGAATCCCTGAATGTACCTTCGCCAAACGTTCAACCGCTGGCGTTGGCTGAAACCCAAATATGGTGAAAGTAGCATCTGATTGTTTTGCCAACACTTTGGGCCATACTTTCGTGCAAAACCATTCAAGTGCTTGAATGTTCGGTCCAAAATCGAGTCGGCCCCAGAACACACAGGATTTAGGCTTCTGTTCAACTTCTAACGGATGATAATACTCTGTATCTACGCCGTTTGGGAGAACATCGACATCTTTCAGTCCTGCAACCCAACGTATGGCCTTCTTATCTGCCTGCGAAACCATCCACACTCGATCCAGCATTGGAACATAGGCTCTCTCGTACAACCCCTTGATCAAGGCAGCCTTCGCTTCACTCCAGGTGCCTGGCTTCAGCCATTTCACTTGTGACAGATGATGCCAGACCCATTCATCACCGGCATACCAAATTCGCAAGCCACGTTTTACTGCTCCCAGGTAAGGAAGTACGTTGAGACCTACCACGATGACTGCATCCGCTTCAAACTCCTCTGCAATCTGTCCGATTCGCAGAATCCGCTGTTTGTCAATTCCCCAGTATGAACGAAACTTCTCCTGGTACTTGGTGAGTTGAAGCTGAGCTTCATCGCTTGCGGTCTGCTGTTCCGTTGAGAGACACCATGTGCTTGCTACCTCGCTGTTCGCAATGGCTTGTGGCTGAAGTTCATGCAGAGTTACCAATCCTACTGTGTGGCCCAGTTTGGCGATGGCTTGCATGGAATAGAAAGTATGCACATCATGGCCACTCGAACGAGGCCAGGACAATCGCTCTTTAACGAACAGCAGCCGCACTTGTCGTCGCCTCCTTGCTTTTGCGGTTTACCAATGATGTTAACCATCGACGGCAGGCAAACAAACCTCGGACCAGGAACTTAACGGGCCGCCAGCTTTGCCGCTGGTACTGTCCAAAACGCCCATAGATGCCATCCATGATGCCATCCAGAATGGCTTCAGCCGCTTCGGTGCAACCATTTTCTATTTCGATGCAATGCCGATAGTACAGATAATTATGATAGGTACGGTATGAGGCCCAGGTTCCGCGACCTTCACGATGTTTGTGAATGTGTTTCTTCAAAAGCAATCGGAGATTCCGAGAATCGTAATATCGCTGCGTTCGCTGACCGGTGCGTTTGAAACTGCTTGATCCCTTGTGCAATATTAATGACCGATTGATTACTCCACACGTAAAACCGGCTTCACGAGCCCGCAGGCAGAAATCGGATTCTTCATGGATCAAAAAGAATTGCTCATCCACCAAACCGATCTTGTCACACACATCCCTCGAAACAGCCAGGCAACACCCGTTGACGATATCTACTTCGGTGATGGTTAACGGATCAGTGGCAGAAGGCACCACTTCCAGTCGATCAAAAAACCCGGGGCTCCCCGGGCGATTGAACTGGCAACCATCCGTCATCACTTTGTCCGGCTCGTCCATGTGATTAATCACTGGCCCGATGATGCCATACTTGGGATACCGCTCAATGGCACTCTTCAACTCGCTGACAATCGTCGGCGACACGGCCGTGTCATTGTTGAGCAAAACAATCCAATCGGCATTTCGTTCCATAGCATACCGAAGCCCCGCATTGTTGCCCCCCGCCCAACCACCGTTCTTTTCCTCGCGGATGACATCACACCAGGGGAAAGAGTGCCGCATTTCCTCGCAACGGTCTTCTGTAGAGGCGTTATCAACCAGGATGAACTTAGCTTGTCCATTAAGTACTTCAAGCGAATGAAGACACTTGACTGTGTCTTCCCAGCCATTGAAGTTGACGATGACGAACCAGAGGGTCAAGCCGATACTCGTTTCTTCACGTTACGCAACGTTTTGAGCATCCAACCAGGTAAACAACAGGTGGCGGCCATCGCCAATGTGCGTGGCGACCGATCTCCGCCACGGATGGCATTCACGAAACGTTTACGAGCTTCTCGAGTATCACCACGGTCGTAGGCCAGGTAGGCATAGCCAAAGCGATGATGGTGCAATCGGTTTCGAATGTGTTCCCGGTCTTCATGCTCTAACGATTTCAGTTCCAAAGTGTTGGCAAGTGCATGACAAAACTCTTCGCTCATGTGATCCATATTGCTTGACATGTTATCCAGGTGTCTGGAATAGATAGCAAGCGGCTCATGGAGAAAAGCAAACCGATGCTTGGTAGCAAGCCTTAACCACAGATCCCAATCAGCTGCTCCACGAAGCCTGGGATTAAACCCGCCACTGTTGGCGAATACTTCACGGCGCATGATGACAGCACCGATGAAGACAGGATTGCGAACAGCCATGCGGCGAAAGAATGGACGGGATTCTAAAAGCCTGAAGTTTGGTTCGAGTTCCCGATGAGGCAGATCAAAAAACGCCTGCTGCCCTGCTTCTGCAATCCAGGAAACATACCCCTGTTCGGGATTGCCCATCTGAGCATCAGCAAAAAGTACATCCACTTCAGGATACTTTTCCAGTAGCTCTACTGATTTCCTTGGTACCTCAGGTAGCCAGGCATCATCGCAATCAAGAAAGGCTACATACCTGCCTGTGCTGATCGCAAATCCCGCATTGCGAGCAGTGGACGGGGTGCCGGTATTGGGTTGCCACAGATACTTGGCATCGGGAGCAACATTTTTGACGACTTCTTGGGTGTTATCGGTGGAGCCGTCGTCGGTAACGATGATCTTGGCGTCACCGACCCCACTCTGATGCAGTTTCTGTATACACTCTCGGACATACTCGGCCCGGTTGAATGTGGGGATGATGAGGGTTAGAGAAGCGGTCATTTCAACCAAAGAGTCAAGTCATACACTGCTGCAGTCCCAAACGTTGCCCAACTGCTGTTAATACGGCTCGTACACGATTCCCGGTTTGCCATAACTGCCGTGGCCAGTATGGCGGTACCCAAGGATGATTCAATTCAACTGCCCGATTCACAGCTGGCCAGTCGATATCACCGGTATTGTCTAAGTGCCGAACGAGATGGCTCAGCAGTGAGTTCTCACTCATGGCGGCTGGCCCAGCGAAGAAATGCAATACTCTTGCTCCGCAGGCATGAATTGGGTGTGCTGCAATCATTGCATTGTATTCCGGCGACAGTTCTAACACTCGAGCTGCTGTAGTGTGGATGGCGCAATTTAGCGGCAGTTGGTCACAATAGTCGCCATAAGGTTGCATCCTAGTAAGGCGATACCGCCAGTCAGTGATAAGCTCATGTGTAGCTGGCGTATCACGCATGTACAGGATACCGGCGTTGAAGTAACGTACCAATGGGTAGTCCCAACCATAACGAACTAGACGTTCACGTATCCACCAAGGATATAAAGGCTGGATAGGGCAGTGATGGTTTCTATCTTGCACCAATGCGATGTCCCAGTTGGTGTTTTTGAAGATTTCATCGAATCGGCGAATCGGAAGTGTGTCGCCATCAAGATATGCGAGGTCTCCCGCAATCAAACTACGCACGCGAGTTTTTAACTCAAAGCTACGACCGGGCAGGTTCGCTAGGTCGGCTGGTTCCCAAAACACCTGATCGAAGAGATTCAGCATTCTTGCGTGGTGCTTTGTAAGGAAAGCTCGGCTTTCTTCATCGCACACTAATGCCATCGTTGTGTCTGGATCGATCTGGCGAAACAATCTTGCGGATACCTCAACCATCGAGGCATATACTCCACGGTCGTGATCCACCAGAACATAAACAGTCGTATATGGCATCAGTTGTTCGTAGTGATGGTCACTTTACGAGGTTGTCGGAAGGTGATAGCACGCGTAAGCCATAGCGGCAGCACTTTTGCATATGCCAAACAAGTCTCATAATCCCAACCCCAGATCCGACCAATTGCACGGTACAACCGTAGTGCTGCTATCGGGTGTCCAGCTTCGCGCACCCAGTAAGCTAGCATGCGGAACCACTCCCCAGCGTCGGTAATTACTGCTGAGTCAGAGCCAATGCCTGAGCGAAGCAACACCGCTTCACGTACACGTGCATCTTCTAGGTGCGAATCGAGTGCTCGACGTGTCATATTTCCGTCATGGCGTCGCCTGTAGTAAGCCTTATCAGGCACCAGAACGAACGAACCAACTTCTGCGAGTCGACAGATTAAATCCATGTCGCCGGCGATTCGATATGATTCATCCACCCCCTTGCCCACTGCCTCGCGACGAAAAGTAAACCCTGGAAAACCCCAAATAAAATTGCCGTGACGCATTAATAACTTAAGTAATTCATTTCCTGGAATTACACCAACATTGCCAGCAACGGTAGCCAGTTCAGCTTGTAACTGCAACGATTGAGTGATTTCATCAGGATTGTGCAGGTCCGCACAATATCCAAATACGGCGGTCGCATCAGGATGCTTATCCAAAGCCAGTTTGTGTGTGGCAAGACGCTCAGGCCTGAACAGATCATCTTGATCAAGTACCGTTAGATATTCCGTCCTAGACGTATGTATTCCAATATTGATGGGCCTCGCGGGTCCACCTGAATTCTCAGCTGATTTCATTAATCGCATTGGGACTGGAGATTTAAGGATTAATGCTTCAATAACATCCATAGAGTTATCTTTAGAGCAGTCGTCTATGATAATAATTTCATCCGCTGGTTCTGTTTGGTTCCATATCGATTCGATGGCTTCGCGAAGGAACTTCGCTCCATTGTAGACTGGAATAATGACTGTTAATTCAGATGAGTACATTGGTTTGTGTTTCGTTTTCTAATTTACAGCAATGCAAATAGCTCATTCAGCTTGAAGGATTCTTGGATGCAAAAGGAATAAGTACATATTCAGTCATCGCGTTATGAATCCACATCAGTGTCATAAGGATCCGTTCGTTACATACTCATGAATGGCTGTAAGCTGACAGGGCTTTGAGTGTTCTTGTGTGTTTATAATGCGAAGTTCTTCGCTCACATTTGCGACTGGCCTTTTACAAGGTGCACAATCAACCTGCCGCCTCGAAACGTTTTATTGTCGTCCTTAGCCTTGGCTTGGAAACCCATAATATCTTCTGCTGTAAATGCATCACTAGCTTGCCTGAATACACCACGAGTGAAATCAAAGAGCGACAACCCCCGGCGGTACAACTCACTACCCCAGTACCCAAACCCGTCCTCCTCGCATGTTAGTCTAGAAACCTGCAGCCCGCAACCATTTGCTAGAATGCGAAGACTATTCTGAGAGTGGATGACGAAGTGCCTAGGTGCATCTAACTCGACCCAATCAGTCCTGTACTTCTCCCATACGTTGGAACTGGCCGTTGGGATGCGTATCAGACATAAACCATTGGGGGCGAGTAGCCGTGCCGTGGCCCTCATAGTCGACCACTGGTTCGGGATGTGTTCAAGAGCGTGGTGAAACATCACCAAATCATAGGGGCCGTCGTCGATTTGCTCGACTGGTACCGCACGCAGGCGGACCAGCCCCCCTAGGTTCTGATCAGCGGACAAGAAAGGATCCGCTCCAGTCAAATTTGTGAACCCGAGCTCGGCTAGTCTAACGAGGAGCGCCCCGCCACCACATCCTACGTCGAGAATTCGGGATGTAAATTTTAGTCCGGGCACACCACGCACTTCATCGGGAAGGCGTAGACCAGGGAAAGGCCGGACTGATGCGATCGCGCCCCAAAGTCCGCCACGATCGAGAATCTGAGCCTCGTTTCGGCGGCTGGCAAGCCAGCGACGAACGCCAGTTTTTCGGAAGGCGGGTGTGTGCTGTCGGGGTTCTCGTTGGGAAAACGAATAGTAGTTTGCCGGGTAGTATGTCCCCATGTCAGCCGGAGGAGATACAAGTTGGAGGCAGCCACATCCATTGCACTCGAAGTAAGAAAACTCATGCCTAAGCCCGAACATCATTTCAAGGGCTCTATATTTGGTGCCATTGCTCTCGCGGCATATCTGACAAATCATTGTTTCTCCCACTGGGCGGGAGAAGTCGACCATTGGTGCCGACAAAGAAAGTAGCCGTAAGACGAAGGAGGGGTGCGGCCCGTGGGGAAGAATGATCCGGGCTCTACTTCAAACGACATTGCCCCAGCTATGTGGTCTACGTCTCGACCCCCCGAGGTTAGGGCGACATTAATTTGATACCGACCTGGTGCGAGTGAAAGCTCCGGGATCTGACAGTAGAAGTTTCCATCGACTGAGAGATCACCTAATATGTCACCAGAGTAGTCACTACTGAAGAAACAAACAGGTGTACCTAGGTCGTTGTAAAGAGCCATGTGTATGGCCGGGTGAGCTACAGGTGTACGACAGCGATACGCAAGTCGAACTTCCAGTCCGGTCCCACAAGTCACCCCTTGGACTGGGCAACCCCTATCGTCCCAGACACCAACCCCGACGAATCGTGCATCTCCGCTTCCTGAGCGATCACTTCGGTCAGCTAGTGGAGTCGTCTGCGACACATGGAGTGAGGACATATATTTCGATACCTGCTCAGCCGCAGGACCAGCATCGACTACAGACCCAGCTTCCATTCGAAGTGCGGAAGTACAAAGTGCAGCGATGGTACCCATACTGTGGGTCACAAATAAGACAGTTCTTCCCTGTTTCGCTACCTCTTTCATCTTCCCAAGGCACTTCGCTTGGAAGCTTGCATCTCCGACTGCGAGCACTTCGTCCACGACGAGGATTTCTGGATCGAGGTGAGCAGCTACCGCAAATGCTAACCGCACATGCATTCCACTCGAATATCGCTTGACCGGAGTGTCGAGGAAGTCCTCGACTCCACTAAAATCTACAATCTCATCAAACTTCTTAGTAATCTCCTCCCGTTTCATGCCCAGAATGGCGCCGTTCAAATAGATATTTTCGCGACCAGTCAACTCTGGGTGAAAGCCAGTTCCCACTTCTAACAAAGAGCCCATGCGGCCGCGGATGTCGGCGTGGCCTGAGGTGGGTTCGACTATTTGGCTGAGGATTTTGAGCAAGGTGCTTTTCCCTGCACCGTTGCGGCCGATGATGCCTACCACTTCGCCGGGTTGGACTTCGAAGGAGACATCTTTGAGTGCCCAGAACGATTCGTCTTTTTCGAATTCCTTGTTGGGTGTGACCAATCGGCTGACTTTATCCCAGGCAGTACTGAACTGTCGACGGATGTTCTCCGTCAAATTATTGTCCCGGCTCGGCTTTTTGCCGATGCGGTACTGCTTGGACAGGTTGTGTACGGAGATCGCTGGCTTCATGTTAGATCAAATCAGCAAAGCTGCGTTCAATGCGGCGGAAGTAGAGAACGCCCACTACCAGTATTACAAGGGATACCATACTGGAAACCGTCAAGGCATACCAATCATAGGGGCCGCCCAGGAGTGACTGACGGATGTTCAAAATGAGGCCGTATGCGGGATTCAGTGGTAACCAGGTTTGTGAAATGGGGCCAAAGCTTTCGATGCCGAGGTAGATGCAAGGTGTGGCAAACATCCAAAGCTGGATGCCGAAGTTCAGGATGAATTTGAAATCACGCTGAGCGACAATGAGGGCACTCAGGAAGAGTCCTATACCTGTCGCAGCAATGAACAACATGGCAAAGATGAAAGGTAATAACAGTATTCCCCAGCCGGGAATCACCTGGTACCAGATCATCATGAGTGCAAGTAGCCCGAGTGATACCACAAAATCGAAAAGAGGTGCTCCCACTGCAGAGATGGGGATGATGAGCCTGGGGAAGTAGATTTTGGTTATCAGACGCTCGTTGGACACGACGCTCATGCCTGATGCAATCACGGCATTGGCGAAGAAGGTCCAGGGAACCACACCAGCAAAGACGAAAAGAGGATAGTTTTCTATGCCTGCACTCATGCCACCCATCTTGCCAAGAAATACGGCAAAGACGAGCATGGTGGAGAGTGGCTGGATGAGTGCCCATGCAACGCCAAGCACTGATTGCTTATAACGAACAGCGATATCGCGCCAGGCGAGGTAGTAGAGGAGTTCACGGAATTGCCAGAGCTGTTGGATGTCCTGCCAACTGAAAGTTGGACGTGGGCCAATGCGCGTAAAATGTTCATCGTGCTGGTGCATTGGCTGACTCGGTATGCTTTCAGTAGAAACTGTTCGATCCTCAGTAGTAAATGGAACTGAGCTCATCTTACCGGAGTGTATCCTGTATTTGAAGTACTCGTCGCAATCCAACAGCCAGCTACACCTGCTCCTGCACCGAGGAGGATGTCTGAAACACTGGGTGTTCGTCCTGGCACGAATAATTGGCCTGCTTCGATGATTGCTGATGCAAGGCCACTGATGATAAACACTATGTTGGATCGAATGGTTGCGTGAGATAGTACTGAGATCAATCCGCCGAAAAGAACGAAAAAGATGCATTTATGAGCAATGTCATCAAAGGCAGTAAGATAGTTTTTGGACTGGTAATCAGACATTGGAATGAAGGTCATTTTCGACCATTGCGATGGGACAACTTCCAGTGTGAAATTAAACGGCGACCAGTTGATGACGACAGCTGCAATGACCCAGAGTGTGAGTGGGATCAGCAAAACCATGCGATGTTGTTGCAGGCGATACCAACGTGTGATGCCCCATCCTGCAAGAACACTCAGTGCACCTGTTAGAATGTCGGTCGTATCGACGTTACGTGAGAGAACAAACACCTGCATGAGTTCAATACATGAGGCAAATAGGATGGCCATGCAAAAAACGGAGATGGTTGACCAGGATATGCCCATCCTAAGCAAGATTCCGATAGGTAAGAACACGACAACATGCCAAAGCCACTTGTGCAGCAGATTTTGATCTGTGTGTTGAAGTGATCGAAGTGGCATCCATTCAATGCGTCCTTCTCGATACTTATGCACCATTTCGACCGGGCTGAGTGTGAAATCAAATGGTACGGCATTCAAGATTACAACGATGAGCAGATAGAGAAACAACAGAGGAACTAGGCGATTGCTCCCCTGCAACATTGCTGTGTGTGTGTTGTAGAAGGAGATAGCTTGCTGCCCTGTCAGAGCCCAAAGCACAACTCCAGCCGTTGAGCCAATTGCTTGGGCAAGGATATCATTCAATGCTGTTGATCTGGGCGGGAAAACCAGTTGTACAAATTCAATGGAAGCACCAAACACCACGCAGGCAAGAATCACAGGCAAGTAATACCAATGACGATGTCTGGGATATGTTTGCTGCATTGTCCCCAGTAGTAGAAAGCTGAGCGGCACAAAGAGCAGGATATTTGCCAGGAAGTCAGATCGAGAACGAAGCTGAATCGGCTGCTGGCAGATTGAGGCAAATTGGTTGAGCAGTTCGGTGAATGGACGAGGCTCGAACTGAAATGGTACTAGGCTGCCGTAAACGACGATGGCTGCGAATGCAATCGTACCCAGGAGTAGGTGGTTGGGCCTTATCACGCTCTGCTCGTCGATTCACAAGTCGTAAGGGGTGGAAGACGGCTGGTACTGTTGTCATCAATGAGTTGATGCAACGGTTGAAGACATTCATCCCATGCATAATGCTCTTCGACGTAACTACGCCCTTGTTGAGCAAATGAATGGCATGCTCTTGAGTCAGTAAACAATTGATCAAAATGACAAAGCCAATGACTTTGTTCGTCAGCTCGAAGAGCAGGACATTCTTGAATGGAGGTAAGTCCTGCAAGTGCAGGCGAACTGGCGATGACTGGACGGGACATTGCCATTGCTTCAAGGACTTTGTTTTGCAGGCCTCGAGCAATCCGTAATGGCACTACAACAACCTGAGCGTTCGCAACAAATGGTCTGACATCTGGTACCTGGCCAATGACTTCGATTCCAGGAATGTTGCCAAGTTGAATAACGTTTGGATCTGGCTTGCGACCAACGATGCTGATCGTTGCTTGCGGAAACTTTTCTCTGATAGCAGGCCAAACCTGGTGGGCGAACCAGCAGATACCATCGATGTTCGGATGATAATCCAGAGCTCCCACGAAGACACAGTTCATGTTGCTTGGAGTTGGTACAGCTGTGCGATAATACTCCAAGTCGACGCCATTGGTGACTGTGTGGATATCTGCAAGCGGAGCTAGCTTGCGGAATAAGGCAGATTCGGCTTCAGCGACTAGAATGATTGGCATATTCTGTTGAGCCAGGGACAGCTCATAGCGACGCAGTGCTTTTCCCTCACGCTGGAATATCCACTTTTTGTACCAGGATGTAGAGGCGGCATAGTTGAACCATTTCTCGCTATCAACATCGACGAGATCAATGATGGTGTAAGTTGAAGGGAAATAGTCTGTGACATAAGGTGCAACTGCCGAAGATGATGCCAACAGAACATCGTACCGATTGGTTTGCATCCATTTCGAGATGGTTTGTCTGGCTCTTGTCGAATGGAAAGCCGTAAGAGTTGCGGAGCCACCAGTGAAAATAGACCAAGCCATACGAGTTCGTCGAAAACTCGTACTCAATGGAATAGAGCTGACTTGCCCACAGTGCTCTTGTAACTTCTTCAATGTTGCATCTGCTACTGGTTCGTCGGCGAGTGCGAGCAAATCAACGTGGTGATTCTTTGCTAGTGATTGAAGTGTGTGGTATGTTCGAATCCTGTCACCTTTATCAGGCGGGTACGGGACACGGTGCGTCAGATACAGAATTCGTTTTGAGTTAATCATCAAATCTGCGAGTAAACGCTAGTTGCCTGAAAGAACTGACTTCATTTGAGGCAATACCTCCTGGATGAATGCTTGCGTTGTTTCATCAATAATGCTGGGTGAATTGACTTCATTAATTTCTCGAATGAGATACCATTTATAGAGGACAGAAGCCCGGTAAAAAGCTAACCGTGGATAGTCCGGTGCGATAAACTTACCGCCGTCGCTCCATGCCCATGTAATCTGTAAAGGAGCAGGATTAGGTTCTTTCGTAAAACGGGCTGTCCAGAATATTTGTTGCTGGTCGCCAACCTTTACAGATTGTGCGTTTCGTGTTCCCATCTTGTAGCCAGCGCCTTCATAGCAGACATCAGGTGAATGAACTGAAATGGGACCTGGCTTTCCGCAGATGAGTAGAAAAGATAATCGTTCTCCAGTCTTCTTATTATAATACTGCCTGGAAACATACCCTTCTACTTCTGCAACTTGTAAGTGTTTTTTGTTCATTTCAATATCTTTGCTGTCCCAATCTCCTACGGTGGAGGGCAAGGTCTTCAGCCGTGAGGCAGCAATACTAAGGTGTTCAGAAGGTTGCCATCGCTGGGTGACTGTGCCATGTACATAACCTGCCCCCAGTATGAGTGCGATAGCAAAGATTGTCAGAGCGTAGCGATACATAGATCTAGTTCTCGTTCAACGTTCGGTAAGCATACTTGCGATTCTTATAACCTTGATGAGGCTTGGTGCCATTCATTACTGCACCGAGGGTTTGCACATTGAGAGAAGTAAGCTTCTCAACAGCATCTCGAATTGCAGTAAACTTGCTAACTTGATGCATGATGGAAAAGACAACACCATCAGACTGTTGAGCAATTTGCAAGGGATCAGCCACGAGGAGAATGGGGCTGGAATCGACGATAATGAAGTCAAACTCGTGCCGCAATTCGCCGAACAGATTCTTCAGAGTGTCTTGAGCAAGAAGTTCGACAACTCGTCGAGTGCATCGTCCAGCTGGCAATATCCAGAGTCCTGGTGATGAAGAACGCTGTACCGTTTCAGCAACTGCCATAGTGCCGAGAATGACTTCACTCAACCCCGGTTCCAGTGGAAGTTCGAATAGTTGATTGACAGTCGGATTGCGAAGATCCGCATCGACAAGCAATGTCTTTTGTCCAGAACGTGCCAATGATAATGCCAGGTGACATGCCAGAGATGTTTTGCCTTCACCACTATCGGCGCTGGAAACCATGATGACTTGATGTGAATGATTGCGAGCCCTGAAGACAAGCTGAGTACGGAATGCATCAACAGATTCGGTAAGAACATTTTGCCAGGCATCTTCATCGGCTTTGCTAAATGAAAGCCCCATTCGTTTAGGAGGTGCTGGTACCATACCAACAACATTCATACCGAAGTGATCGAGTACTTCCTCAGAATTCGTAACCCGCCGTGAGCGACTTTCCCAGAACGCAACGAGAGCAATACCTGCAAGCAATGCTGCAAGTACGCCAACAATTGTTAATCGAATTTTGTTTGAATATTTTTCAGAGGAAGTGACAACAACATCATTGAGTGCTCGTATGCGATCAAGGGCAGTCGATTCTGCCTGAAGTTGTTCAATAGTGCGTGCCAAGCCGGCGCGAATAGCTTCTAACACTTGTATCTGCTGTCGTTCCTCTTCAATAAGTATTGTTGCAGTATTGAGTTTTTTGGATTGCTTGGCAAGGCTGTCAGCACTTTCCATAAGAGCCTTTTCCGTTTCAACTAATTGATTTATTCTGTGCTTAATAGTTTCTATATATATCTCCTGATCCACCTGACTCTTCGATCTCACCTCTGCGATCACTTCCGGATGTAGAGAGACTTTCTTTGCTTCTATCTTCTTCCGGATTTCATCCATTTCCTTCTGCAGACTGGTAACACGCGGATTGGAAGGTGCTGCCTCCTTGGTTCTCCGCAGGAGCTCTTCGGTTCCAGCGTATTCAGCAAGTAATGGTTGGAGCGCAGGGTGCTTGGCAATGATATCCTCAATGAGTTTACTGGAAGGTGTGGGTGCATTGTTGTTGCTCTTTTGAGCGAACAATAAGTCGGATTGATATTGTCGAATATCTGCCTTAGTCTTGATGATTTCTTTTTCGGTTTGTTCAAGCAGCTCTGCGTTTATTTTATGTTTTAAGTTGATAGTTTCTTGATTCACTTCCTTGCCAGCCTCGGCATTAGCAATGAACTTTTCATAAAGTACTTTGATATCATTCTTTGCCTTGGCATCAGCGTCTCTGAGGTTCTTCACCCGTTGCTGCCTGTCCTTTTGAGTAATACTGCCATAATTCGACAAATATTCGTCTCGCACTGCACTAACAAGGACTTTCAATTCCTGAGGCCTATCTCCTGTTAGAGAGAATTGCATCAACTCCGGACCTGATGGGAAATCAACACGGAGTTCTTTCATCAACCATTCTTCAGGTTCTAGCTGCTCCTTAATGATGCTAAGACCAGCAACATCTTGTCTTCTAAGGACTGCGGTAAGAATGACAGGGTCTTTGATCAGCAGGATCTGTGTCTGCCGATGAATTGGTGGATCGGGATGTCCCTGCCAATTGCCTGAAGGCCTCTCAATGAATTGAACTCTTGTATAAACTGTTGGATTAGCGAGGGGAACAACCAACCAAATGAGCGGCCCTATTAGCATGGCGAGTAGAATACCAAGCAGAATCGCCTGCCACCATTTTCTGCAGAATGCCTGCCAGAGGTGCAAGAGATTCAGCTTGTAAGTTTCCCGTCGACGAGCATACTTTGGAAATGATGACGAGCCTGTCGTCGCCCTCTCCGATATTACAGGGAGCTTCGTGCTCGATTTCGGTGTATCAGTCATTGATGTCAATCTCGTCCAAGAACACTATCACAAGAGCGCTATCTCTTCCCAGTTTGCCGGTGGATGGCCTTGAGTACTTGACTGTGTTCCACAGCCGTGGAACTTTCTGGCACAAGAGGGAAAACCTTCTGATATAGCCATAATACCAGAAGTAAAAGAGCAAATGCAACAGGCATCATCAGCCAGCCGGCCCAATCATGAAAAACCTTCTCTGCAATCTCCTCCCCAAATATTTCCTGTACTGCACCAGTCGCTGTGATTCGAAGAACATTAGTACCTACAGCTACCGGAATTGCACTCAAAAGCAGTACGATTCGCTCGGGCCAAGCAGGTTGGAACAGAATGATGATTGCTACTGCTAATGCAAAGAAGATTAATAGCATGCTGAGGCCGCTACATGCTTCCACTACACCAATACGAGAACTGCTGAGAAAGATGACATTGCCCTCAGCAACAGCACTGATCCCCATGGTTTGCAGCAAAAACTCGCTTCCAATAGTTGCAATTCGCTGTAATGGGTAACCTAGTCCTGTTTCAACGCGGTGAGGTAGTGGCAGCATGAACACCAGGAAAGCGATGGCAGGCCATGACCAACGCAAGGCCTTGAGTCCACCTACTAGCCAGAATACTCCAGCAATTGAAATCAGCAGAGACAGTCCATCGATCCAGTCTACATTGAAGTAGCCACACAGTATGTGTAGTCCCATGCCCAAGGCAATCAGCAACAGGCCGCGCGTATCAGCCTGGAGTGCAACATTCTGCACCATGGCCTTCCGCAGGTAAAGAATGTACATGGAAAAAACGGGTACAAGATACCCCTGTGAATACTGTGGGTCGTTTTGCCACTTTGACTGCATCGCCACCAATGCGGGCCAATAACTCCAGAAAATAGCAGCCAGTACCGGAACCGCCAGCAACCAACTTCCATAGCCAGGGCCGGTGCTGATAGGAACCGATTTAGTACTTGTGTTATCCATTTACCGCGCGCACTCCGTGCCCGTGGGGTGTTTTCCCCATTTCGGAAGTGACATCATGTGTATGCCCTCCTTTATGTCCAAGAGGCCATTTTTCGCTGAATCTTGCAGAATTCAGCGAAGCTCGAACTCAAACACTAACGAGTTCGAACTGTCGGTTTTTCGGTGCGCCGATGGCAGTAATCATCCAGGATTCTACTTCCATCGAAACGCCTCGTTGCAGTAGTCGAACTTCAATCTGCAGGCGCAGCTTATTGTTTCGTTTGATGACAACCCCTGTCATTCCGAGCAATGCACCGTGATTGATTTCAACTTCGTCGCCTGGTTCAAGTCTGTCTTCTGCGGTGAGGGCTGCGCCTGATTCCATGAGTCTATAGACTCGCTGCAGGTCTTCTCGCAGTTGCTTTTGAGCTGTGACTTCGATGCAATGCACGACCATGTTGGTTTTGATGGTCTGTAGTCGATCTTCCTTAGTACCAAAGACAAACAGATAACTGGGGAACAGCGGCAGAAATGAAGTCTGCATTCTGCCGCGTGAGAGAGTATGCTTCTCATGAATCGGCAGGAAATAGTGGGTTTCCAATTCGTGCAGGCGACGAGCCAGCGCTTTCTCTGAGCGTGGTTTGGTGTGCATAACCCACCACTGATGATGGGCAAATGGAGCTTGTTCCGGAGCGAGAAGGCACTCGTCCGAAAGAAGGTATGGCTCAGACTGCAAACGCGGCATGACTCTTCTCGGCTCGTGGGGCAGAAGCTCAATCCGTCAATCTCATGTCGCTAGTAGATTGCGTATTGCCGAGGAAAGGGGGTGGGCTACACTTCGATCCTCGAAGTTGCACCTGACGACTCGCCTTTTCTCAATGTTCCGATAATCCGTGGTGATGGGCGAGTTATCATATTACATCTGTGTTCAGCCTATTTCAAGAAGATTCCCATATGAATATGAAGACCAATTAGTCGTGTTTTCATGGAACAATGCTGCAGGCAGTCCTCAATGCGCAGTGTAAGTTCTTTGATTGCATATGTTTATATATGCACAATCAGATTCTGAACCTAAGCGTGTTGGCTTTCTTAGGCTTAACTTCGTTCTTGCAATCTACTCCAACTTGAGCGAAGATGCGAGTCTCCTCTAACTACGATTGCCTATACCCATGCTCAAGGCTGATCAACTCAAACCGTTCGCTCTATTTGATGACATCAGCGATCATCACTTGCAGCGCCTAATGAACTTGGGACTTGCTCAGCACTACAGCAGTGGCATTACCCTGTTCCAGGAAAACAGTTACCATCATACTTTTTACCTAGTCGTCGAAGGCCTTGTGGGACTGGATATTCACTTGCCTCGTCGAAAGCCAAAGCGGATTTTGACAATCACTTCAGGTGAGATACTGGCTTGGTCATCCATTCTATCTGATGGAAGCATGACGACTTCGGCTGTAACGCTCGCCCCTACTCAACTGATTGCTTGGCCTGCAGATAAGTTAATGCAGCTTTGTAAAGAAGACCATGAAGTTGGCTTCCTGATGATGCAACGAGTCGCGCAAGCTCTTTCTCGTCGCCTGAGCAGTACCAGGCTGCAACTGCTAGACATGCTGGTGGAAACTGAACCACGGCTTCGTCCTGTTGTTTGAGGCCATGATGTCTGATACTTCACCAAATATGGAAACAAGATTCCTACGAAAGCAGGATTTCCACCTCCTGCTATCTTCATTGGCCTTTGCTGGATACACTGTTATTGGACCAACAATCAGTCAAAATGCAATCATTTACGATGAAATTACTAGTGTTGATCAACTTCCGATAGGTTGGACAGATCAACAGGAACCAGGTAAGTATCGTTTGTTGCAGCGAGATGATGAGGCCTACTTCGGCTACGTCGTAGGGCCACACTCATGGAAGAAATATCTCTTTCCTGCCACGATCAACATAGGTGAAGCACAGCGGGTGGAACTGGGGTGGAAGTTCAGCACACCAGCACTAGTAGCAAAGAAGCTGGCCTTTCTGGGAATGCGTGCTTGTGAACTGGCGGCGCTGGATGTTCAGGATCGGGTTTTCCTGGGTGGGCCGTATATAGATACCTTCTATCGCACTCAACGTGGGAATCTCTTGCTTATAGCAGTGAACTGTACACAGGCCGCCAGCACGTGTTTCTGCACTTCGATGAACACGGGGCCACGTTGTGCCACAGGGTATGATCTCGGTCTCACTGAACTTGTAGATGGTTTCCTGGTTGAAATCGGCACAGGTGCCGGCCAATCGATTATCAATCTAATTCCTACCACCATCGCCTCTGCTGGAGAACTGCAAAACGGAGAGTCTGCTCGCCACCAGGCTGTCGAGCAGATCAGCAAACGCATGGATACCGATGGTATTCGTGATTTGCTTTTGAATAACCTGGAACACCCTCGCTGGAAAGAGGTAGCCAGCCGTTGTCTGTCCTGTGCGAATTGCACAATGGTTTGTCCTACTTGCTTCTGTTCGACGATTTCCGAAGTGCCTGATCTCACTGGTGATCATGTGAACCGTGTTCGTCGTTGGGATTCCTGTTTTAACATTGACTTTAGTTACACCAATGGAGGAATCGTTAGACAAAGTATTCACGACCGCTACCGTCAGTGGATGACACATAAGCTGGCCAGTTGGCATGATCAATTTGGCATGTCAGGCTGTGTCGGTTGTGGTCGTTGTCTCACCTGGTGCCCGGTTGGTATCGACATCACCGAAGAAGTGCAGGCAATCAGGCAGTCACTTCCACTAGTCGATGAGCTTGGAGCCAACGCATGACCAGCTCATTCCAACCCTGGCACATGATGGAAGCTAAACTCATTCAGGTGATTCATGAGATTCCAGGCGTTGCAACTTACGATTTCGAGCTCGAAGACACACCAACTCCGTACCAGTTTGCACCAGGGCAGTTCAATATGCTCTATGTGCCGGGAGTGGGTGAAGCAGCGATCTCGCTCAGTGGCATGACAGGAACCGTTCTGCATCACACGATTCGTGAAGCAGGAAATGTTACGCATGACATTGCCCGATGCCAGCCTGGAAGTACGTTTGGATTGCGTGGCCCCTTTGGTTCGTTGTGGCCGATGGCTGCTTGTGCTGGCAACGATCTCATCCTTGCTGCCGGCGGGATTGGCTTAGCCCCGGTTCGTCCCGTCATTTACGAAGTAGTGAAGAATCCAGAGACGTATGGCAAGCTTACCGTGTTGCATGGTGCACGTACTGCGTCAGGATTACTCTACACCCGTCAATATGCTGATTGGCGACAAGCGGGTATTGCAGTCGAGACCATTGTCGATCATGCAGACAACACTTGGTTTGGGCAGGTGGGTGTCATCACTCAGCTACTCAATCGCTGTACCATTCAGCGCCCATCTGATACCATCCTGATGACATGTGGCCCGGAGATCATGATGCACTTCGTTGCCAAAACGGCATTGGCACGTGGGATCCCTGCTCAGCAGATTTACGTTTCTCTCGAACGGCACATGAACTGTGCTATCGGCCTGTGTGGTCATTGCCAGTTGGGACCGACGTTTGTTTGCAAAGATGGGCCAGTCTATCGATATGACCAGATCGCACCCTTCATGAAAGTGGAGGGACTCTGATGCCTTCGTTCGCATCGAAGAAATTGAAGTTGGCAGTTTTCAAGTTTGCTTCGTGTGATGGCTGCCAGTTATCGTTGCTCGATTGTGAAGATGAGTTACTCACGATCTCTAGTTTGGTTGAGATTGCATACTTTCTGGAAGCCAGCAGCACAACGGTGGAAGGGCCATACGATGTTACGCTGGTGGAAGGTTCGATCACTACTCCACACGATCGAGAACGAATACAAGAGATTCGTCAACAATCGAAAATCCTCATTACCATTGGTGCCTGTGCAACATCGGGGGGAATCCAATCACTACGGAACTGGGGTAGTCACGATGTTTTTCTAAAAGCGGTCTATGCGAATCCTGAATACATATCGAGCCTGGCTACGTCCACAGCCATCGCCGATCATGTGAAGGTGGAGTACGAACTGCGTGGCTGTCCCATCAATCGGCATCAACTGGTAGAAGTCATTCGTACGCTCGTGGCTGGTCGTCGACCTAGATTACCTTCACATAGTGTCTGTTTTGATTGCAAATTGCGAGGAACAGTCTGTATTGCTGTTGCCCAGGGCGTACCCTGCCTCGGGCCATTGACCCATACTGGTTGTGGAGCAATCTGTCCCGCGTTTGATCGAGGTTGTTACACTTGTTTTGGTCCCTCGACACAAGCGAATTCTGCCAGCTTGATTTCACATTATCAGCAACAGGGGATCTGTGCTGATGAACTGGTTCCACTACTGCGCAACTACAACGCTGCTTCCCCGGTGTTCAGTGAAGCCAGTAGCCGACTCGATGGTAAAAGTCCGATGTCACTACCCATGGTGGGATCAACACCATGAGCGAAACACGAACCATTCAAGTGAAAGCGCTGACCCGGGTGGAAGGCGAAGGTGGCTTGCATGTTCGAATGCAGGGCGATGTTGTCGAGGAAGTGCAACTATCTATCTATGAACCGCCTCGCTTTTTCGAGGCCTTCTTGCAAGGCAGACCGTTGGAGGAAGTGCCTGATATTGTGGCGCGTATCTGTGGCATTTGTCCCGTGGCGTACCAGATGAGTGCAGTACATGCCTTGGAAATGGCGCTAGGTATCACTGTCTCACCCGAGATCAGAGAACTGCGTCGCCTTCTTTATTGTGGGGAGTGGATTGAGAGTCATGTGCTGCATGTGCATCTGCTGCACGCCCCCGATTTTTTCAACTGTAACAGTGGCATAGAGCTAGCCCAGCGATTTCCGAAGGAAGTAACCCGTGGGCTGCGTCTCAAGAAACATGGTAACGAACTGCTCGAAGCACTGGGTGGACGAGCTATTCATCCCATTAATGTAGCAGTGGGTGGCTTTTACAGATCACCTCGTAAAGAGGAATTGGCGAGACTGATCCCCGATTTCGAGTGGGGCTTGCAGGCAGCCATCGATACTACCCGCTGGGTGGCGACCTTTCCTTTCAAGCATTTCACACATGACTATGAAATGGTTTCGCTGGTTCATCCGGACGAGTACCCGATGAATCAAGGCCGCGTCTGTTCGACAAAGGGCTTATCGATCTCAACCGAGGACTTCGAGAAGACTTTTGAAGAAGAGCATGTGGCCCACAGTACCGCTCTTCATTCGGTGCAGTTGCCAGGACGTTCTGCCTATCATGTTGGTCCACTGGCACGGGTGAACTTGAACTATGACCGTCTCTCGCCCTCAGCGCGTGAAGTGGCCAATGAGGTGGGTTTTAACATACCATGTATGAACCTGTACCGATCCATCATCGCCCGTTGCCTGGAGGTAGTGCATGCCTATGAGGAAGCGTTGCGAATCCTCAGGTCCTACCAGCCCTTTGCACCTGCACGACACCCGTCGCAGCATCGTGCTGGTGAAGGCTGGGCTGCGACTGAAGCCCCGCGTGGCCTGATTTATCATCGTTATCAGGTAAACGCTGCGGGCAAGGTGACATTTGCTAAGATTGTTCCGCCGACGTCTCAGAATCAGCGACAAATCGAAGCGGATCTCAGACAGTTACTACCTGAGGTACTGAAGAAATCTGATGATCAGGCTGTGAGGGACTGCGAGAATCTTATCCGCTGTTATGATCCGTGCATTAGTTGCTCCACTCACTTCCTGAAATTAACGGTGGATCGTGAGTAGACTCTTCGTTGGCCTGGGTAGCTTTCATGGAGACGATCAAGTTGGTTGGTCGATTGCAGAGCGGCTTCAAAAAGAAGTTCTGTTTCCGGTTCGCTCAGTTACGGTGCCTGCTGATCTTTTGCACTGGATAGATGAACTGGAAGAACTCATTCTTTGCGATGCTTGTACAGATCATTTAGAAATAGGTACCATACATCGATTGATATGGCAGCCTGGCGTGGGGTTCTCCCGAGTGATTCTTCTGCGATCCACTAACAGCCATCAATTGAGTTTGCCGGAGGTACTACAACTGGCAGAGAGTTTGGGAAAGCTACCTTCGAAGGTGACGTTGTATGCAATTGAAGCAAGTGAGTTTGGTGCAGGACAACCACTTTCACCAGAGTTACAGAATCTGTTACCAACTATCATCCAGCAACTCGCTTGTGAGTTGACTCATGCATGAACGCTCACTCATTCGCTCACTCCTGGAGCACGTAGCACAGATTCAAAACCTTCATGAGGGTGCTACAGTGAGTGAGATCACGGTTGAACTGGGCCCCTTGAGTGGAGTTGAACCGGAACTGTTACGTTCTGCCTATGGAGCGATAGCGGACTCGAACACGAAGCTCATTATTCATGAAGTTCCTTTGGAAGTTCGTTGCCTGGCATGTGAATCGTGCAGCAGTATGCTGAGGTTCCAAAGTATCTGCCCGCTTTGCCAATCCACAGAATTACAGATCATCGGAGGTGATGCTTTTCGCCTGCTGCATGTTACACTGAACGAGTTCCCTCAGGCGGTATCTCATGAATGTTGCGGTGAATCAACCGGTGCTTCAATCGCAGAATGAGCAGGCAGCGGCCCAGCGTCAGCGGTGGAGAGAGCAGGGCACGCTAGTCGTTCATCTCGTTTCATCGCCGGGTGCAGGTAAGACCAGTTTGCTCGAAGCAACTGCCAAAAACTGGAATGGACGTTATCAGCTAGGCATTTTAGTCGGTGATATTGCCACTGAGCGCGATGCTGAACGACTGGCACCCCTGGCACCAACCAAACAACTGACAACTGGTGGGGCATGTCATCTGGAAATACCGTTGGTTCAGCGAGGCTGGGAGCAACTGTCGTTGTCTCAGTGTGACTTTCTGTTCATTGAAAACGTGGGAAACCTGATTTGTCCCGCGTCGTTTGACCTGGGAGAGCATCTGCGAGTGGTTCTACTCAGCACCACCGAAGGTGATGATAAGCCGGGGAAGTATCCGAAGATGTTTCGCACCAGCCAGGCTCTTGTCATCACAAAAGGCGATCTGCTTCCTTATGTTCCATTCAGCGTCGAGGCAGCAACACGAGATGCACGTTTGATCCAGCCTCAGCTCGATGTTTTGATAGTTTCGGCGTTGAAAGGCGAAGGCATTGCGCCTTGGTGCAAGTTCCTGGAGGAACGACGACAACAATTGTTGAATGGCTGAGATACATGGTATCGGGAGACGAAATTCAGTGAATACCTTGCATCATGTTGCCAAGCGAGTATTGCTAAAAGGCAAAGTGCAGGGGGTTGGTCTCCGCCCAGCGTTACTCCGCTGGGCCAAAGAGTGTCAAGTGGTGGGGTGGCTAGGTAATACCAATGATGGAGTCGACCTGCATGTAGAAGGGGATAACTTCGAGGTTACTCGCTTTGTGAATGAGTTGCCAATTCGACTACCAAAAGAAGCGACACTTCATTCGATGGAAATGAAGCCAGCAAGTTGTGAAGGTTATCAGGGCTTTACCACTCGGCTTCAGCCACATTCTCAACCGCTCGGAACGCCAGTGCCTGTGGATGTTCGTATCTGCAGCAGTTGTCTGCATGAAGTGCTACATGACTCGAATCGATCAGGTTATGCCTGGAATAGTTGCGTTTCTTGTGGGCCACGGTATTCATTGATCAAGCAAATGCCATTCGAGCGTGAGCAGACTTCAATGGTGGCATTCACGTTATGTACCAGGTGTCAGGCAGAATATGACGACCTGGATGATCGTCGATATCATGCCCAGACGATCTCTTGCGAACGGTGTGGTCCACAGACACTACTCTCCTTAGCTGAGCAAGATGATATTGTTGGTCAGATAGCAATTGATCGTTGCGTAAGTGCGATTCGGTCGGGTCTGATTGTTTCTTTGAAGGGGGTAGGGGGATATCAGCTCATCTGTGATGCTACTCAAACCCCAACTGTAAACAGACTGCGACAGAACAAAGCACGCCCTCGCAAACCGTTGGCCATCATGGTGGGTGATCTGACCATGGCTGGCAAGTACGCAGACATCACACTCTGTGAAGGTGTACTCAACTCGCCAGTAGGTTCAATTGTGCTCTGTCCGGCTCGGATTGATTCTCCGCTGAGATTCTCCATTCACCCAGATCTTTCCACCATCGGCATCATGTTACCTACCATGGCATTGCATGCTCTCCTGTGCCGAAAGGTGAATCGTCCTTTGGTGGTAACCAGTGGTAATCTCGAAGGAGAGCCACTGGCTTATCGTGTGTCTGAGGCAGAATCACATCTTGCGGAAATCAGTGATCTTCATCTGCATCATGATCGCGATATCGTCCGCCCTATAGATGACAGTGTCGTGCAGGTAATTGCTGGTGAACCTGCGACAATTCGTCTGGCTCGTGGGCTGGCCCCCTTACAACTTCCCGTGCATATCACCAAGCAACTCTGTGCTCTTGGCGGACAGCAGAAAGTGTCGATTGCGTTATCGAACGGTGCACAGTCTATTCTGGGGCCTCATCTGGGAGAGATGGATAGCATTGCATCCCAGCAGAGGTTCGTCGAGCAGTATTGGAGTCTCTGCCATCTCTACGATTGCCGGGCTAGTCA